>Ga0307974_1001683_pt1 | contig 15371 bp, 21 predicted proteins | sample OrgLakmetagen784_FD_201812 | JGI IMG/M metagenome (GOLD analysis project Ga0307974, IMG submission 201812) | Saline water microbial communities from Organic Lake, Antarctica - #784 | ecosystem: Environmental > Aquatic > Non-marine Saline and Alkaline > Saline | place: Antarctica: Organic Lake... | reverse complement strand
AAGCTAACAACCCCCCTTAAAGAAGCACGCACATCGTGGAAGAGCTCGATCAGCTGCAGGTAGGCAGGGTGGCCACTGAAGTTGTACTTGATGATGCGGTAGATGCAGCACTCGATGAGGATGTAGTCGTTGCAAGCAATCAGGCCCACCTGAGGCAAACGTGGAAGTGGGGGCAAGGATATGTGCATTGGCGATTGAAATGCAGTTCACATGGCTGAGGCGACTAGGCTTGACTTGCCAACTTATTATACAGGACACCCACTTTATCTTGCTTGTACCGGCAGGACCAACTTATGACACAGGATGCCCACTTCATCTTGCTTGCACCAGCAGGGCCAACTCATAACACAGGGTACTCACTTTCTCTTGCTTGTACCAGCAGGGCTGGCCTCTGCGCGTGATGGAGCCGTCCATCAGGTCATCGGCCACAAGGAAAAAGGCTTGCAGCTGCAAAGCAAGCAGGATAGGGGCACGTATGATGCAGAACGCAGTATTTATCGTGGTGCGTACTGTACTGTATCGCTCACCATTGAATACAGCAGGCTTGCAGCGACAGACTACACACATTTGTGCTCAGGTATGCACGACAGTGCGTGAGCTTGTGCCCATTGGACGACAAGACGGGCCATCCAGGACAAAGGTTTCAACAAAATGGACTGACCTCTTTGCCTCTGCGGCAACAGACCACCGGTGCGGTACTACTCATGTTTTACCTCTTCTGGATCTGGTTCAGTTCTGAGCCTAAGGGCTCATGTCTGTAACATCAGAATGGACGCAAGATGAAACTGCGCGCAACTCACCCATTCGACGCACCACCCCAGCGAGTTGGCCTGGAATACCTCAGTCTCTGAGAGGCTCTGCACAGGGGCAAGGTAGGGCAAGAAAGCATGCTCGGTTTGCGATGATGCAACGATTGGCTTATTAATTTACGATACAACGTTGGTGACCAATTGCTAAGCCTGGAACCAAAAGGAAAGACACTGCATGATGGGTGAGGACCACCTTTGAAAGTTTTGCAAAGAGTTTTTTGTACAAAAAATCCACTAAAAGTACGACTATACAGCATGAACTAAGACCACCAATCAGACCATGTTGCATGCCAGCAGCTGTTGTCGGTCATTGAGAACCTTGCCCAGACCTACAAGCAATCCAATGTGCCATTCTTTGCAATCGCCACTTGTGCAGGAAGCCACTCTTTGGATTGGAATCATGCAGAAAGTAATTACTGAACCAAATGATTTCAACGAATTGGCTAACCTCACTTTACCATCCTTTATCAGTCGGTGCGCATAAACATTCTGCCTTGTGGCCTTCTTTGACTCAGAGCGATACTGGATCTCAGTAAGGTGTAAAATCACAGCACTGTCACTTGAAACACATGTGCGTACTTGCACCTAGATCGTATAAAACCTTTTCAAAACTCTTTAAACCCTGGTAGTTCCTACCTCCTTATAGCCTTGTTTTCTTCATTAACTTGCCTGAACTCCTTTGGGACCCACCTGCTCCATCACACCCTTTCATTCATCACAACTTCCAATTTGTAGCTTCAAAGCCAAAGAACAAAGAAGTGCATCTCATGCCACTTGTCCCTACCTCGGTCCTTAACTTTTGTGCTTAGAGCAAACACAAAGCATGTCAGGCACGTCCACCCTATCTTTACCCTTGCGCCTTCAAGCAATGTGACGCACCTCGCTACCTTTGATGGCTTCCAGCACATCAAACACTGCCATGCCTCGGTTCAGCTTGCCGCCGGGCACATTGTAGTCAAGGACCTGGGTGCACGTGAATAGGAAAGGGTGACATGGGAAGGTGTGTGTAAGAGCGCTAATTCGTTCGCTCGTTGTCTGGCATGGGTAGGGTATGAGCGATTATGACATTGATGCACTACAACAAACATGTGTTACAGGCTCTCGAACAAGAAGCCCTTTTGCTACACTAACTCACTACAAGCAAAAGAAGCAACATGGTGCCTTTGTCACTTGTTTCTGTCCATTCCCTGTGTCTAACCCACATGCAGAAGTGTGCTAAAGTGTGGTTTGCCTGCACACGTTGTCGACCTGAATGCATGCTGTGCAACAGTGAGACAGGCTGCACAGCAAACCAAAGATTCTTGTGTTTTGAACATTTGCTGGACTTTTTCTTCCATGCTGATTACTGTTATCAACGCAAGCCTTTGATCCTGTTACCTGCCTCACAGTATTAAATGGATTTGAGCCTGGAAGCACCGTGTTTCACCTGCCTTGATGCGTACAGTTGATACGCCATGCCTCGCATAACAAGGTGAATCTGAGCCAAACCCACTGTGTGCTGCCTGTTTTGATGCTAAGCCAACCAATACGCAAGGCTACTCCTTGCCTAATAAAAATGAGACCACTCTATCTTTGCATCCTGATACCTGTTTCAGCCATTCTTTAGAATGACCGGGCTGCTGTCCCAGCAGCTTGTCTTCAAGCAGAGCATCTCGCAGCTTCTCGTACACGGACACAAAGTTCTGAACACAAGAGGGAGGGATTAATGGGTCGTACACATGCGGCTTTTCAATTCACACTTGTGGCATTCTATAGCCATTGAGCGGCAGTGTGCTCGTGCAATGACCAGCAATGAGCAACAAGACAGCTCATTCCTGGCTCGCAGGTCATGTGATAACTACCTTTTGTTGGAACAGGCAAAGCAAGTGAATTAACGTACGTGTGTGCTTGAGTATATGCGTGCATGCTTGCACAAATGTGCATGTACTGTGTGTGCGTGAAAGCATGTGTGTGCACGTGTGTGCGTGTGTGTGTGTGTGTGTGTGTGTGTGTGTTTGTGTGTGTGTAGGTATGTGTGTGTGTGTGTGTGCGTGTGTGTGTGCGTGCGTGTTAGTGTGTGCGTGTATTGTGTGTGTTTGTATGTATGCTTGTACAGGTATTTAATTGTGTTCGTGTATTGGGTGTGTATGTGTGTGCGCATGTGCGTACATTTGTGTGCACGCGTGTATACGTGTATGCATGTTTGTGTATGTGTGTGTGTGTGTGTGTGTGTGTGTGTGTGTGTGTGTGTGTGTGCGTGTGTGTGTGTGTGTGTGTGTGTGTGTGTGTGTGTGTGTGTGTGTGTGTGTGTATGTGTGTGTGTGCGTGTGTGTGTATGTGTATGAGTGTCTGAGGGATGTGCGCAAGAGATCAGCTTCTGTTCTGTGGGCATGGACATTGGCGACCAAACGGTTGTGTGCCCCCTCGACACACATACCTCCCTCGTGTGTGTGTAACCAATGGTCTTAAGTTTCTTTGCGGTCGGCTCGGCCATTGCGAAAGTCGTGTTGTTTGGTGAATTCAAATTTCCAATACAGGTGACGGGTTTAATATATTTAAACAGATTTTTACCTCTAGAAAGCATGCAATAAAATATTTAGGCAAGCCATTGGGGTTGCATGACATAGACATGGGGTTGCATGACCATGCTTTGACATGCTCATAGGAAGGTGAAATGAATGATGCATTCCTGGGCCACTGTGCTTCTCCTGGTTTTATGTGGAGGACCTGTTAAGGGTCAGGATGCCAATCAAGAAGCAGGTTTGCTAGACCTATATCGTTCCACCCAGGGAGATGCCTGGGATGTCTGGGAAAGAAATTCCGCTACATTCGTTCAGTGGGGAACGCCGCGCACAAGCTACTGCAGGTAGATGGACGGCTAAATATTGCCACCCGTCATGCTTGCACAATTGGCTCATGTTCATTTCCAATCAAGCATGACACACACACACACACACATACACACACGCACACACACCACACACACACATATTTACTCAGAGGCGCACGCACTTGTGGTAATATCCAGGTTGACTCACGCATTTTTAAACCTCTCAATGCACACGCACATGTAATTAAGCAAAATTGGCGCCAGTATTACGTCACACACATGTGTCCATTGTGTGTAAATGCAGTTGGACTGGTGTTGTTTGCTGCTCCAACTCCCCCCTTGTGCAAGTCCCTTGCGGGAACAGCACAGACGTGGTGATTTTGAGCTTGGAGGGATTTGGCCTGAAGGTAATGCACAACGACTACGTGGGTGATGCAACCCTGTGCATTGAATAATCCTGGCCTGGCCTGGTTGCGTGCCTTCATGCTACTAGCTTTCTGTGGTGGGGCTCAGGCTAGTGTGAGCACTACTTTGGAGCGTGTCCTTTGATGCATGGTGTTCTGCTGAGTCTCGCTCAACGGGACGAATACTGTCCCTTTGTCACAGTATAGGCATTCTCACAATGGGCCCCACAACTCTCAAGGATGCTTGTCAGCTTATAGCAGAAGCACCTCTTGCATTCACTGTCTGACCCCATTGCTCCTCCCACCCTCAGGGCACCTTGTCCCCCGGCCTTTCCAGCCTCTCAAGCCTCGTCGTGCTTAACCTCGCTGATAATTCTGACTTGGGCGGGAGCATTCCTGATGACTGGCAAGCCTTGCAGTCCTTGCTGTGGATGTCTGTGCAAGGCACGGCTCTTACTGCGTGCACCAGCAGCAGCGCGCAGCAGGTGAGGCTCGCGCACGCATGCATATAGCTGTGCACACATACTCACACAGCCTCCGACCTCCTTGACCTCTGGTTGTGTGTGAGTTTGGGACCACGACGTCTATGCCAGCCTGCAGCAATTAGCTCAATGAATATTTTCTGTTATGCTACGACATATTATTGTGTGGCGGTAACTCAGCCAGTTGTTAAGAAACAGACGCATGCATCCATGCATTTCTATGTTGAACCATGTAAGATCGCAGTGCTGGTGACTATTGACCTCAAGGTGCCTGGCAATTACGTACCGTGTCACCACTGTTCACCTCACAGCAGCTCCGTGCACAATGGGAATTTCTTGCGCCAACTCCAGCATTATCTTGTTGAAACATGCATTTCAAGCAAAGAAGTGCACTCACGCCCTAATCAATTTGATTGACCGAATCAATTGACCGAATGTCCAAATCCATCCTGCATAACATTAGTTTGCTTTGCCTGTGTTGAAACAGTTGCCATGGAAAAAAGAACCCTTGGCAATCACGAGGGCCTGCCGAGCATGCTTTATTACCGTCAACTCTGCAACAAGGTCGTTTGCCAATCAAATCATTTACCTTATAAATTACCTGTGCACTCAATTGCTGGCAAAGGTTACGCTCCCCACCTTTCTGTTTCCTAATTTACTCCAGTACCATCTCCCCCTCACTCCTGCAGGTTAAGCATTTCTGCTGTATACACGCATCTGCCAGCGAAGGACGCACCCCTCCCATTTTCCTCAAGGTTTCTGCATCTGTAACCGTCTCTGCAATAAGATTGCAACTCCCCTGTGTGTACGCAGCTGCCAGCAAAGGACTGCACTCCTCCAGATTTCCTCGAGATCTCTGCTGAGCGTGCTCCGATACCGTCCTCCGCCGCACCCTTGCGATGCCCCGTAATGATCATGAAAAGCTTTCAATCCTTCACTCAGGTACGAAGGGCAGCACGTGCCTTTGCTTGGTAGGTATGGCGTGCAAAGGCAAATGAGCCGGGCATGCTTTTTTGTGCAACAGGATTGAATTGAGTAGGTCCTTCACGTGTTGAGATGGCACTCTGTTGGGCAAGACAGGAGGAAGTGTCTAATTCCTCCTGGCATAAGCATGCCAGCAGGGCACACAGGACCAGCTTGTGTTTGTGATGCGTCATTCAAAGCTGTGGTGCTGCACAAACAATGTGTGTGTATGTACGTGCTATGTTTCACCATGCTGGTGCACCACCCTACGATATGCAAGCACGTCCCAAATCAAATTGCTCAAAATTTGGCACAACAACTGGAACGTCCAAAGCTTTGCCAACTGAGTGCTCCTGTGACTCTCGGATTTGCGCAAACAGGACATGGACGCGGACACTGCCGACTCCATTACCCAACCCATCCCCGCTCCCTCTCCACCTGGGTCCGTTGTTGCGGATGCGGGTTTCACCCACTTCTTCGGCTGCCAATGCAACACAGGGGATGGGAGGGAGTTGAGGGTAGTGGCGGGGGTCGCTGAATGCATGGGCAAGGATCAAGACAACATGCACAGGCGTCTGATCATTGCCATTGTGTTGGTGGCGGTGCTGCCACAGCTGGCTATTGGGCTGGGCATCCTTATTTTTGTCAAGTGAGTGGTTGTGAAGTAGGGTGAAGGGGTGGTTGAACAGGTGCCTTTTTCTTCGGAAATTGTATGGAAGTTGTTTTGTGCAAGTAGTCTTGTGCGCTCATGCTTGTGTGGCTGCAATTAGCAGAAGAGCTTGTTCATCCATTGCAAACGTAGCATATACACGTCCTTTGACGGGCTGCTTGCGCAGCCTAAAAATGGTAATGAGAAAAAGGTTCTCAGTATATTTTTGGTCCTTCGCACATGATATGTTTATTTACAGGTCAAAAGGAAAAAACACAGGCTGTAACCCATGGGTTTGAGTACATGGTACCTCACTGAATCGCGTAGTATGCATTTTCCTTGGCTCCCAGAGTCATTGCTCTATTATCCCTCTGTCTGCATCCTACGTCCTTTGAATGCGCCCACGTACGAATGAACACAAAGTGTGGATGAAAAGGAGTGGTAATTATGAAGCCTGACCAGCTATACCAGAACGTAAATAGGCCGAGCAAACATATGCACGTAAAAATAGAGGCTCTTGTCTACAAGGGCATTGCAAAAGTAATTCCCTACTTCCATTGGGGCATCATCATCCATCCAGTACCATTAGGTACAGGGTGGATTGAGCGCATCACGGACAAGGAAGCGGCTCACATGTACATGAGGCTCTCCCTTTCATGATCAGGTACAAGGCCAGGGTGAACAAGATTGTGCGCACCAAGGAGGAGGAGCTGGCTCGCAAACGCGGAAAGGTCCCTGGCACACCTGGGGTGGCCATGCAGGACGGGAAGGGCCTCATTGCTATGGGGGATGTCATGGTCACATGGTGGGTCATAGCGATTGCGTGTGTGTATCCATGTGTGTGTGTCCATGTGTGTGTGTGTCCATGTGAGTGTATGTTTGTTTGGAGGCTTTGCAGAATTCGTACAGGTGGCAGACTTGTATAACTGTATGAGTCTTGTATGGGTCTTGTACGGTGTAGCAAAAAGGTGCCTGGCAGAGGATTGGGGGTGGAAAAAGGTCTGATGTTCCTGGACGGCAGGCTTCAGGGATTTTATTATGACTGCCACTGCACTTATCCCTGCTGCCACAGCACTAGCCCCTTCACCTACTGCACTGACCCCTGCTACCACCACGCAGGGTCTGCACAATGTGAAGGACTCAATGCGCTTTTGGGAGTAGGCTCTCTCTAGCCCAAAGGCATAGCCATCAACCATGCACTGAACAAACCGTCCTCAGGCATGCGCACACACACGCGTACACACAGGCATGCGCACACACACACGCACACACACGCATGCGCACTGACAAACCACATGCACATCCTCATAACAATTGCTCGGATTACACTGTACAGGGTCTGTACGGACGTGGCAAATTTGTTGCAACTGTGGGCGTCAAACCTCTCTGCCTAGGGGACAGCTCCAGCAGCCACGCACCTAAATGCAGCCAGATTTTACAATTGCCCGGTCCACACTGCACAGGGTCTGCACGGACGTGGCAAACTCAACGCGGCTATGGGAGTGGAACCCCTCGATCATGGACAGTGCCATTGACATGCACAACACGTGCATACGTGATCTGCTTGAAGACCATGGCGGCCACGAGATCCGTAATGTGCGTACCTATCGCACACATACATGACCACACGCAAACGTTGTGGTTGTGGAGCACGTGTTTGAAGAAGGCGGTGATGGCCGATGGTGCGGCTGGTTTCATGCCAAGCATACCTCCATGCTTTTGTATGGAAGAAGGATGGGAAGAATGATTAAAAAAACATGCAAGTGAGCATGCTAGTGGCAATAGCTTCTTTTATATATGCCCATATATGCCCATATCACATTGCATCACATCACAACATTGTGGCTGTGCAGGAGGGTGATTCGTTTGTGTGCTCCTTTCATGACGGCCCAGACGGTGTGCACTTCTGCCTCAAGGTGAGAAACCTGTGCCTCAAGGTGAGGAACCTGAGGCACAGGGGCGTTTTTGCACACATTTTTCCTCTGGCTAGAGAGAGCCTCTTCCTCATCCTTAGGGGAAGGATAGGAAGAGATGCTGGACACCAATGCGTGAGCTTGCAGTTTTTTTTGCCATGCCAGCGTGTAGCCGAGTATGGATATGGATGTGCTGCAGTGTGTCATGCACGTGTCTGTCTACGAGTGTCTGTGCGTCTTTTGTGTGTCAGCGTGCTATGCATAAGGGTAAGCACGCTGAGCGTCGTTATGCAAGCACGCACTACAACCCTCATGCACCTCAACATTAATCGCAATGGAAATGTTTAGGATTGGCTAAAACCATATACATACGTTGTGCATACGTACGGTTTTGGCTAACCCTAGAAATGGCACCTGCCTGCGTTTTGTCCAGAGACCCCCTCAGGCATACTCTGTGTGGGTGGTCCTCACGGTGTAGCTGTGTGGGACATCACAGGCACACCCTAGGGGCACACCCTAGGTCCTCACTGTGTAGCTGTGTGGGACATCACAGGCACACCATACGTCTTGCTGCAAGACTCTTGCACGCTTGCACACGTAGGCACACAGGCATTGTCAATCCTGGCATGGCCCCAAGAGCTACTGGAGTTCCTGTTGTGCAAATCCGTACCTGTGGAGGATATGACTACCATCACGCGTCCTCACATCACACGCAGGGGCAAGAGGTGCTGGTGAACCTGGCATAGCCCCAAGAGTTACTGGAGTTCCTGTTGTGCAAATCCGTACCTGTGGAGGACATGACTACCATCACGCGTCCTCACATCACACACAGGCACAAGAGGCGCTGATGAACCTGGCATGGCCCCAAGAGCTGTTGGACCACCCTCTGTGTTCTCCTGTGACTGTGGGAGACATTACAGCCAGCCCTGGCTCCAAAGGCCAAGGTCCTGTTGTTGTAGCGGGCCTGCGCGTGCGCATGGGCATCAATACCGGCCTCCCAGACGATGTAAGTTGGGTTGCCCTACTTTGCATGGTGTGTGTGTGTGTGTGTGTGTGTGTGTGTGTGTGTGTGTGTGTGTGTGTGTGTGTGTGTGTGTGAGTGTGTGTGCGAATTTGCGTGCATAAACCTAAATGTGTCCATGGTCGGAGAACGGTGATGAAGTGCTCCAAAAGTAAAAGTAAGGGCACCACAGGCAGGCCTCCTATGCAAGGTAGTTCTAGCACTCGATCCTTCTAGCACATGGTCAGTATGCTGCCTTGGTTAAATTCCCAAAAATGTGGCAAAATACCGCTCAAACACTGACAGGTGTTCTTGCATCACCTCACCACTGATGTTGACTACCGAGGCGACGAGTATGACCTGTGTGGCGAAATATGTGATCTGGGCAGCGGGGGTCAGGTGATGATGGGGCCGAAGACATTTCAAAGGTGAGGTACATCCCGGTGTGGTGCGTGTTGCTGCCCTAGCTCCTCCCTGCCTGCTTTGCTTCGTCCTCGTGAGAGGAGGAAGAAAATTAGTACAGAAAACAGGAGGACAGCATGACTAACAAGCTTGATTTTAACTAAAAAGCAGGGGAAGGTCACTACCCCTAAAATGAGGGTCTGCTTTTGGGAATCTCCAGCCAGCTCCTTTTGCCGCACAGTTTCCAAATCTTTCACCACAGACCTGTTCTATAGAGCCCAAGGCACCTCACTGAATGGAATAGTTGGGGACAAGGAGGGCTCATGTATATGCAGTGAGATGCAGAAGGAAGACAGAGGAAGGGGATACCCCAGTACAGGCAGGGTGAACTGCCCATCATTTGGCTCCCAAATAGTTAGAGTAAGTTTAGGCATGTTTAAGAAGCGTCCTGCATCTTCAGATGGACAGGAGAGGAAGGTCGGACTTTTGTCCCAGGCGAAATCGGAGCCTGACAACAGTTGATATCGCGGCAGTTTTTGGTCAACGATTGAATTTAATAAATATTACAAGGTTTAAAGAAGTGAAAGCGGCTCAATCAGGCCCGTGGTTGGCCGTGGGTAAGTAGACATTTGAAAACAGTTCCATCAATGCTGTTCTTCGCACATCCAAAATTGTGGAAGCTCATCAACAATTGTTTGAAACATTTTATATGAGGGAGGACGAGTTTACTCACGGTTCGTTTTTTGCACCCATTTTCAGCCTGGCAAACACACACATAGCACATAGCGTGTTTCGTCACCATGAGTGTCCAGAAAACACTTTCAATGTTAAAATTGCACACAAAGTCTCAGAGCCAGGTGGGGAGTAGTTTACACTGCCTGCGTAGTATTTCTTCATTCCAAGAGGGTAGAGTTCTGGCATTTTCCCTGCCTATTTTTGTTCTGGCACAGATCATCCTTTGCAATGCGATACAGGACGCAAATTATGTTAGAAACACTACAATATGGTGTGCTAACCCTGATACTGCACCACAATGCAATAAAAAATCCATCCCGGCCTAAAGTTCACCTTCAGGACTGACCTCCCCCTGATCTTAAAAGTCTAAGAAGTTAATGTCTAAGTATGTTTGAGAGGGAACGGCTTTCAATATCAGTTGGCTCAACCCCACCACAATTCCACTGTGTTTTTTGGGGCAAACACGGAGAACTAGACAAAGGGGTGCCTGCCGTGATTCATCCTTATGATCCTTGCAAACTGTGCTTTGCTCAGGTGGAATAAGAGCAACACAGAAACAATGCCGGACCCTATGATACAGCGTATGGCACCTGACGTAGATAAAGGTGTGTACTTGTCGGTGTAGGCACGAATGCACGTTGTTTATGTGTGTGCGTACGTGTGTGCTTGTGCATTTGCATTTTCGTGTGAAGACGTTTGTGTGTGTGTGTGTGTGATGTGTGTGTGTGTGTGTGTGCATGTGAGTGAGTGTGCACGTTTGTGTGTGTGCATGTCAGAGTTTGTGTGTATGCATGCATGCGTGCGTATGTATGTGTAACCTTGTGCATGCATATGTATGTATTGATTCCAGACCCTGTGATGCAGCACAAAGCACCTGATATAGAACAAAGTTGAGGCACAACATTTGGTTGAAAGCTTTGTCGTTGTGCCACTGTTATAGTATCTGAATGTGTTTGAGGTTTTAGCACTTGTAATTTGAGCTCAGTGTCAATGCACTGGGACAGAAGCAACAATTTGCAGTACTAAAAACGCAGAGGGCCAAGGATCCACATGACAGTGCAGTGAGCCTGATGTATGGCACATGGCACACAACACACATCACGTCGGGTGCTTGGCGCGTATTGCTTCACGTTGTCTATGAACATGTATGGTTTGCTGGTGCAGGCGTAGGCAGCTGCCTACACCTAGCGTATGATCAAGCAAATTCCAGCCTCTCTCATGACATACAAAACAACTGCGGATCACAAGTACACACATGTATTGACACAAGCACTACCTGCATGGAGATGCCGTAGCTCCCTAAAGCAGCATTCAAAGCTCCTAGACAGAGGTGTCCGCGACCTGACGATCCCAACCCCCGGTAATCACTCCTGCTACGTACACACATATACACACAACCTACGTCCTCTCCTCTGCTGACGCGTACCCAGGCACGCCTTTTCAGCGCCTCAGCAGCATTACTAGGGCCATCTCCAACTCCAACCTCCTTCGTGTGCCCCCTCAATCCTCGTACGGCAAGGGCGGTCAGGCGTCTAGGACTGACCCTCCTATTTCTCCCCGAGTGACCCCCTTGTCGCCTTCCAGCATCTCAGGTTGGGCTGTTTGCTACTTTCCCCGCTGCCATTTCACACATCTTGCTGTGCTCCAAGTTATACACCGCACTCAAGTATCAAACAATCTTTGACCAACATTGGCCCATGCGTTCAAGTAGTTGCTATTTGTTCAGCCTCATTTGAAAAGTTGATTCCGGCGCTGTAGCAGAGGAAGCAAGAGCAGAAAATAGTTTGATTAATTAGTTGAAGAAGGACATTAGATAGCAGGTTGTAGGATATACGCAAGTGGTGATGACTCCTCAAGCATTGATATGGGAAAGCGGGTTGTGTTCCAGCTCACACAGCATCTTGCATCTCTGTTTTGCCTTTGATCACAGCGGCGAAATGGGAGGACTCAGGCAAGGGGGAGGAGAGTGTGGCCAACAATGTAAAGAGCAAACCCAACACCAAGCACCTTGAGGCCTCGACAGCGCCGCACACGGCCTCATACTCAAGTTTGTCGGCAGGTGGGGTTATTTTGCTGGGGCTGAGAGTTTTATGATGAAGTTGAACCTTGAAGTGCAACAGCAGCAGAAGTGGAGGAGTGAGGGCCGACTCTCTGAGGCAGAGCAAAATCTTACTGCACTCAAGCTTCAGCCCTTTGGCAATACGCGTACCCATGTGATTTATAGGTGTAAATGGGGGGCTAGCTAGATATCTCTTGTCCCCCATTTCCAGGACTGGCCTAGATTGTGGACCTACAAAAATGGCCGTGCATGTTGGGACTCCCCAGCCAAAATGAAATTTGCTTTCTGCATGGTCAACCCAACCTACTCTGTGTTGGAGCTATCACCACCCTTTGCTCTGCAGCCAACACATCATCCTTTGCAACACATTGCTCTGCAGCCAACACATCAGCCAACACATTGCTCTGCACATCACCCAGCCACACATTGCCCTGCAGCCAAAACATTGCTCTGCAGCCAACACATCAGCCTACACATTGCTCTGCACATCAACCAGCCACACATTGATCTGCAGCCACACATTGCTCTGCAGCCAACACAAACCCCTCTTGCCTGTCCTTGCTTTCTGACTCTGGAGCCATCGCCACCCTTTGCTCTATCACTCGCTGTCTGACTCAGCACCTCTGCCTGTGCACTAAATACTTGTTGCCCCTCCGTCATGTGCCTGAGCAGCTCTTCGCCCAGATCACTATTTTGTGAGTTATACGAACGTGTGTTTGTTTTTGTGTACATGTGTGCGTTTACTGTAGGTCTGCAACCCAAAGGGCTTCCGCTCGCTTCTGTCCCCATTGACAAGCATGGCCCCTACAGCCTTTTTCAAAGCCAAGCACCTGCCCAGCCACCAGTCGTTGACCTGTCCAGTAGCAAAGATGAAGCAAACCCCTCCCGCAACTCTCACCGCCTGAGCAGACCCCCCATCGCCACAGTGCAGCAAAACAACCAGGCGGTGAGTGCTACCGTGCTACTACCACCCTTCCTGCAGCACCTTTTGTTAGGGTACTCTACCAAATGGACTCTCACGCTGCATGACAATAGTAGGAGCGAAACCGCCACCATGAGCACCAGCAGCAGCAGCAGCAGCAGCAGCAGTAGCCTCACTCTGATCTTTATAATTAGGTGCTTTCATTCCACCCTTTACGACTCAGTATAGGAGCCTGCTGGTTCAGTGCAAAAGCCTGAACATACGTTGGTCTGCTGTGTCCCCTTTTTACTTTGCATCACCGCCAATTGCTGCTCATTGCCAGAAAGGTGCGACCACGCATTTCTGTACTTGCGCACATGCACTTTGGCAAATCAAAAGACCCTCACACTTGCGCAGGGAGCATCGCCGCTGCGTCCCTCGCTTGAGCTGTCAGTCTCACGTGGAAACGCTTTGGTGCGCTTGCCCTCGTTAGCATCGGCACCGGGCAACATTAATGCTGCTGTGATGCAGGGCCAGAGCACCACGCCACAAGTCCCACCTGGGCAGAACGAGCTCCTGTTAAGGTCCTCAGCCCCTTCAGACGCTGCGGTGCGCGCGTTTTGAATGGAACAAGAGTGCTGGTTCTATGTATGCAATCTAAAAATCTTATAATCTCTATTGTAATACACACGAGGAGGTCCTAACAGTACTGCACTTGTATGTGCCATGCGCTTGTGAAGTCGTGTCAAATGCACAGCCGCACACCCTTGTTCTTAGCAGTAAAATTCCTGCAAGGAATAATGTTGAATTTGCTGTTGGCAGTCGTTGCTTGTAGCCAAAGCAAAGGCAATTCACAGCCACAGTCACATCAATCCACAGCCACATCAGACCAAGACTTAGCTGCTGCAAGAAGTTATCTGTTCCCAGCAACTCTCGCCATTCAGCTTTTGTACGCCTGCAGCACAGATATATGTACCTTGTGTGTGTGTGTGTGTGTGTGTGTGTGTGTGTGTGTGTGTGTGTGTGTGTGTGTGTTTGTGTGTGTGTGTGTGTGTGCGTGCGCGCGCGCGTGCGTGCGTGCGAGCGTGTGCGTGCGTGCGTGCGTGCGTGCGTGCGTGCGTGCGTGCATGCGTGTGTGTGCGTGTGTGTGTGCGTGCGTGCGTGTGTGTGCGTGTGTGTATGCTGCAGCCATCCTCTTCCCTGCATTCTAGATTTAGCTTACTTTGTCTCAACAGCCTGTTGGAAAGAGCTTCACCCTTGATCCAACGTGTATGCAACAGCTTGTACATCACAGCACCTTTGACCCATGGTTTTTTGCCTTGTGTGTGTAGCTGCCCTCCCCTCCTCTCCCAGAATGGGTGGACAGCCAAGCTATGCAAGACAGGACCGTGGGCCCTAGCTTGTCACATGGCTTGCATGACAAACCGCAGCTTGCACCACACACCGAAGCGGGGCCTCAATTTTCAGCAGGCAGTGAAGTCATGCACGCGCAGCAGGCAAGTAGCGCACAGGCACTTTTTATGCATGTTGTGTATTGTGTGTGTGTTGTGTATGTTCAGTGCTTGCGTGCATGTGTGTGTGCCTGTGTACAGTATGGGAGTATGATTGATATCAACATCGTGTCTTTGTCTTGTACACTACTGCTGCCCTCTGCCAAACTTTGACGTCACCGTGCCACCTTCACAATCACAAATGTGCAGGCGCACACACACACCCACGCTTCAAAGCATCACAGCAGCACATATGTAGGGTCGGCCAGAAACAAATATATACGGTGTATATATATACGATATTTTTGGCAGGGACATCACCAAATATAAGGTCATACACGATGCATATATACGGTTCCGGCCAGCCTGACACACACGTGCTTTTTCTCGTCAATATGTGCAGGAGTCCTCTGCAAGCACCCACCATAAGATGGCCTCAGGCACCCGTGCCATACTCTCCTTGCTGACAGGACCGATGGGCTCCTCACAGAACACAATGGATGTATCTGGTTTGGGAGCAGCCGGTGGCGGAAGTGTTGGAGGTGAGGCCTACCGCTGAGCTCTGTTGTGGGGCAGGGGTGTGAATGCGGTAGTGGTGAGGGTGGTGATGGTGAGGAGTGTTTTGAAGAGAAGGTGGCTTATTTGATAGGCGTCATGGAGCACAGGCGTTGGCAGTGGTGGTGTTGATGGAAGTGAGGGGTCTGAGCCAGGGTGGCTAGAATAACATAAATGGTAGTGAGTACCGTACAGTACCA
>Ga0307974_1001681_pt1 | contig 15375 bp, 19 predicted proteins | sample OrgLakmetagen784_FD_201812 | JGI IMG/M metagenome (GOLD analysis project Ga0307974, IMG submission 201812) | Saline water microbial communities from Organic Lake, Antarctica - #784 | ecosystem: Environmental > Aquatic > Non-marine Saline and Alkaline > Saline | place: Antarctica: Organic Lake... | reverse complement strand
TGGGTGGGTGGTTCAGAGGGGGTCCCACCCATTTTTTGAGGGGTGTTCCACTACTTTTTTTTTTTGCCCTCCTGCTAAATGTGAAAATTTTAGATTTTTTTTTTTTGAGGAAAAAGGATTTTACGTGTAACCGCGGCCTTAATATTATCAATATTATGAATAATATGTTGAACTTTTTCCCGACCAATCTGCTTTGCGTATGCCTGTCCAAGCAATGCACCATGAGAGATTCTTCAAACACTTCCCTACAGTTCTTTTCAGCCCGGTCTCTTCACGGTATTTATTTATTAATTACAAATAAAGACCAGAATTCTGAATATTCAGCACAATCCACGCAAACATCAGAAAGTGGTTTTCTAGCCGTAATGCACGAACTAGGGCCTATATCGACGAGCCTCGCCCTCGACGAGGCTCGTCGAGCCTCGCCGGCAAAATCATACACCCTAGTTACCCATGCTTATATATACCGTATATGATCTTATGCATGAAAAATCCCCTGTTAAAATTGCCGTATCTCATACGGTTGTACATCATATAGTTGTGTATATACACGATTTTGCTCAACCCTACGGAGGAGCAAATCAGCATATAAGATAAGAGTGCAGGGGACATCGCGTGGCCTGTCTTGTCCCAAAGCCTTGCCAGCTCGTCGCATGATTTTTACATACCAATTTTTTTCACGATTTTGGGAACACTTCTGTCTTTGTAGCTGCTCAGGGAGGGCGAAACAGAAGACAAAGGCAACGCGCTGAGTAGGGTGTTGAGCACAATCATGCTTGCGCTGCTGGATTCAGGATCAGGGGCCCCCTTCATTTCTGACAAGGTGAGAAGCTGTCAGAAAGCACCTTCCTGACGCACTGTGATGCTCAGGGAGAGTGTCATGCAATGTGTGCGTGGCGCGTGGCGCAGTGATGTATTCAGAAAGCACCTTGATGGCGCACTGTGATGCTCAGGGAGAGTGTCATGCAATGTGTGCGTGGCGCGTGGCGCAGTGATGTATTCAGAGAGCACCTTGATGGCGCACTGTGATGCTCAGGGAGAGTGTCATGCAATGTGTGCGTGGTGCGTGGCTGTGCATTGATGCTCATCAGCTGGACTATTGATGCTCTGGACTATTGATGCTCTGGACCAAGTTGCTCACCAGCTGGACTCTAGTCAGAGAGTTCCCTTTACAGTCGACTTGGCAAGGCGAGGTAGCACCTTGCGTGTTTTTCAGTAACGCTAGAGCTATGCAGCGTTTCTCCTTTTGCCGTTTGTGAGCGGCTGCTTACTGCGGGCGAGTAAAAGATACCCATGAGAGGCTAAACCTACTTCCCCCTGTAATTGTAAGGCAATCAACAGGTTCCAGTGGTGTGCCTGATTAGTTCCTCTGAAATAAATGCTTCGTCCCCACCTATTGCTCAAAAAAAGCACGAACGGACAATGTTAAATTGAACCGTCAAACATTGTGGCGGTTTTCAACTGTCCACCATAAAGACAGCAGCAGTGTGCAAAATGTTCGATATGTCAAGCATGCTTGTCTGATCCCTTGGGAGTGATTTACGAATTCAAACTGCTCACGGTTGCTTTTGCACACAACTCCCCTGATCTTCACTAAGTGGCCTGCAGCTGAATGTTGGCGGTGAGGGACTCTTAGGTGCTGAACCTAAATGCTCTCTCTCTCTCTCCATCTCTCTCTCTTTCTTGATCACACTAGATGTGTGTGTACATCACAATATTGCGCTCCTCTTCAATGCAGAGGAAGGGCAGTGTTTGGAGCTTTGCTCATGCCAATAGTATTAAAGTTTTAACTGCTTCCTTCTCAGCTACAGGCGCTGACAGCCGTCTCGCTGCATTTTTAACCCAGGTGGTGGAAGCCGTGCTGGTGCAAGCATCTCGCACTTCTGCTGTGTATGTTGGTGCTGAACCGTACGAGGAAGCAGAGGAAGAGCAGGCCCGGATCAGCACAGTGCATGCCCTGTTACAGCAGCAACAGCAGCAGCAGCAGCAACAACAGGAGCAGCCTCCACAGAACGTCCATCCTATGCTCCTGCTGGACATGCTGCTCCCTCATTCTGTGGCCAGCAGCCCTGGTGTGCAGTACCTGCTGACCGAGAAGCTGATCCTGGGCCAGCAACGGTGCGCTATGATTGTTGTCAATGACATTTCTTTATGTATGTTCCTAGTGCATAATGACCAAAGTGCCGTACCTGCTGACCGAGAAGCTGATTTTGGGCCAGCAACGGTGCGCTATGGCTAATATTGATAGCTTTAGATGTATCTATGTGCCTAATGCCCAGCGTATCGTACTTACCTACCTGCTGACTATGGAGCTGGTCTCGAAGGGGAGCTGTCCCAGCAGTAAAAGGAGAGCTTTGTGACCAGTAAGATGCTATAGTGCTTCCCCAATTCATCCCACCACGTAAGAACAATAGCATGTTCAAAAAGAGCTGTTGCCTGGCACAGACTTGCCGAGTAGTTGGTTAATAAGTAGTTTGTGTTTATGCTGCTGGTGAAGAAGACCTGCAAGTAATGTGAGTTGGTGTGCTTAAGTAGGGTTGGCTCAAACCGTATATACGGAAATACGGCATATGTACGGTCATATACGGCGTATATACAGTACATGGAAATCCCATGTACGGTTTGGGTTAAACCTGCATACAATTAGGGTTGGCCAGAACCGTATATACACACCGTATATGACCATATGTATGGGAAGTTTTCTGCTTAGAATACCGTATATATTGTATATATATCGTAGATATGTATGATTCTGACCAACCCTGCTTATAAGGAGCGATCGGTGTGTCTACCCCGTTCACACAATCCAAGCTAACAGCACATAATTAAACTAGGGGTGAAGTAAATTAGGTGTAGTAAGTCGAGTAAACAGATGAAGTGAACGAGGTGGAGAGAACTAGGCGGAGTCGTTAGGTGAAATCAGCAAACAAATAGTGGAGTAAATAGGTGAAGAGAAGTAGGTGGAAAATGCTCAACTGGTGTTGTGCACATCATGCGTCCGATTCTAACCCTAGCACATCATTTCTTCTAACCCCAGCACATCACATCTAGCCCTAGCACATCACTTCTAAACGTTATGCAAATTACGTGTCCGCTTCTAACCCGAGCACATCACGCGTCACAACCTTATGCGTCCGCTTTAAACCCTAGCACCCTTACGCAGGCACGAAACCCAACTGCATGCTAAGGCAATCATGCGTCTGCTTCTATAACCCTAGCACTCTTACTCAGGCACGAAACCTAACTGCATGCTAAGGAAATCATGCGTCCGCTTCGAAGCCTAGCACCCTTCCGCAGGCATGAAACCCAACTGCATGCTAACTCCATCAGGTTTACAGATATTACAGATTAAGCCATCAGTCAAAATGTGTGACTTCTTAACGACATATAAAACACTTTTCAAAAGGTGAGGAGTACATCAGAGGTGCACACTAGGGTTGGCCAGACCTATATACGGTGTATATACGGTGTTTACGGCAGGGAAATCACCAAACATTTGGGTATAGGTATGTAATTAAGGTCAACCCTATGACAAACACAAGTTTTGATGCGTTGAATGACGCAAGCAGCTTTCCAGACCAGCCACACACACCTTCACTCATGCTCCCTGCTGCCCCCTTGGACGAATTAGATCATCGTCATAATACGTCCCTATCACCACACGTGCGTCATAGCTGCGTATAGCAGCATGTGCAGTACACACTACACTGACATATCACAGAAATGTGTGTACCCACATACTACGCCCTCACGCAGGTGCTCCCTGCTGCTCCTTATTGCACCAGAAATTAGTAAGCACTCAGGAAGTGCCAACACAGGACGGGTGTGTTAATGTTAACACGATCATGTGTGTGAGTAAAAGAGGTGCATTTACACACACACACACACACACACGCAGGCGCTCCCTGCTGCCCACAAGTGCGATGCACCTGCTGCTGGACTACGTCGCTGTCTCAGCAAGCTGGCAGCAGACCACTGCTTCCTTGCCCCAGCCCCCACCCATTCCACAGCAGCAGCAGCAGCAGCAGCAGCAGCATGGATATCAGCAGAAGCAGCAATCTCACGCAAACTTAGATGAAGAGGCCTTAGGTCCTGACAGCTTGCAGTGGTGGCTACTACAGCTGGCTGTTGCGCGGGAACAAACGGAGCCTGTGGTAGAAGCGACCGACAACATCCACACACGTTTTGGAACTAGCAGCAGCTGCAGCAGTACTGGCACGCGCGATGGCAGCGGTGGTGCAGGGGGGGGTGGTTTGAGCAGGGGGGTCGGCTGTGGTCACAGTAAGAGGTGCGTGCTGATCGTAGTGGCCTTATTTGTCTGTTGGTAAAGAAGTTTTACGGTGTTCGGTACCAAAGGGGCCTTCTTTTCCTTAATCCAATGTGGGCAGTGGTTATATATTATATATGCAGCAAAAATTAAGTATGGTATCTTTTGCAGGCATTTCATCAAATATACGTAGAGTTGGCCAGAACCATATATACAGAGTGGATATGCGTTCTTTTTGCAGAGGGGGTTATCTGGGCAAAAGCCAAAACATACTCCTTTTTGCATGAAAGGTGGAACTACTCACACGTCACTTCATCAAATTGGACCCAATCTAGCTTCAAACTGATGCTGACTTTATAAGCTACCCGAGCATGAGCTCAGATTTAGACAAGTCGCCCTGCGTACAGAATGACAGGATCAAAAGCATACGTCGTGCACCTGTACCCTAGATGGGTGCTTTCTAGGGGGAATGGCACATAAATTTGCATATCTCGCCAACCACTTAGTCTTTTTGCCCCATTTCTCTTGCAATGATCTTAATATATTTTAAGTAATTTCTTGCAATGTTTATTTATTACAAGAATTTCAAAACACAAAAAACGTCAGGTTTGGTGCGCTGGCTGGTCAGATACAGCATATGGCTGCTCAAAAAGTAAGGTTCACGCCGCGGCCGATTAGGTATGGGCCCCCTAATTTGCGTGTTTCAAGCTCAGCTGCATTGGAATCACATAGCAGAGCTGAGCTTGAAACCTGCAAGTTAGGGGGCCCATACCCTAGGAGCATGCAAAAAGTATACCCATTTTGGGCCTCAGGTAACCCCCTCTGGTATTGCTGGCAGGGAAATCACCAAATATACGATCATATATGGGTGCATATATATACATATATGGGTTCTGGCCAACCCTATAAATGAGGCTTAACATCCTCTGTTCCTTGTGGGGAACTCGACTTGCCGATCCACTTCAGTTTGCTGGATGCATTTATATAATAATTATCCTGTTTGGTTTGGAATTTTGTGGGCCCCTATCTTAAATGTTGCTGAGCATCGTATCCTTCTGCTCTTTCCTTTCTCTCTGCGGTAGCAATGAAATAAATTCTTATCATATTGTCCATGACAAGCAATTCTTTATTATATATTGTCCATGACAAGCAGTTCTTTATCATATTGTCCATGACAAGCAGTTCTTTATCATATTGTCCATGACAAGCAGTTCTTTATTATATTGTCCATGACAAGCAGTGTTTCGCTCTCCTATTTGAAAGCCTCCCCCTGCGGTGGTAACAAGGCCATTATATTTTACTTTTGCTTTTGCTCCATATCTTCCTCTGCTCCTCCTCCTCCTCCTCCTCCTCCTCCTCCTCCTCCTCCTCCTCCTTCTCCTCCTCTTCTCTTCCCTGTAGTAGAAACAAGGCCATTTCTAAGCACTTTCTCCTCTTACGCTGCTCTCCCCCTGCAGTGGAAACAAGGACGACAGCCCAGGGGGCGACAGAGCACAGTACCCAAATGTATGCTTTGGTACAGAAGAGGGAAGAGTTAGTGCTAATCTGGGGCTGTTGGTTACCCTGTCCTACGCCTGGGGCGACATCTCTGATTCAAGCAATGCTGCGCCCAGGTGAGAGGCTTTGAGCTGATGCAGGCTGAGTGCGCTTCATGCTCACTCACATGAGGCATGCCAACACGCACATACACACACACTTACACAAGCTCCTATCGAGAGCTTCAGATGCATGCCAGCACACACTCTCACACACACACTCACACATACACACATACACACACACACACACACACTGAACCCACACCCAAGGTTTCCTCAAGAGCTTCTAGTGCTGATGCCCACTTACATTTTCCTCCCTTAAGCAGGCGAACCACACCTCAGAACGGCAGCAAGGGTGGTGCTGCAGCTTTGGCTTCCCCCTCAGTGCCTCAGCGAGCATATTTGAGCTGCGTGCTGGTGCGGGTGCTGCGGAGGTTAAAACGCAAGCAGGTATGTGTGTTTGTGCTTGTGCTTGTGCTTGTGTTTGTGCTTGTGTTTGTATACATGTGCCTGCGTCTGTGTCTGCGTATGTTTGTGTTCATGTATGTGTTGTGTGTGTTTGCACGCATGCAGTGCCTGCTCCTCAACAGGCTTCATTTGTCCGAGCATCCTGTGTTTTTATTATATCCAACTTGAGCTGGAGGTCCTGGAGGTCCCGGTGCGGATGCCCTGCTGGGGCTTAAAAATGCCTCTAGCATGAGGAAGAGCACTGTGTCTTGTCTTGTATGTAATTATGTTCAGGGTTGGCATGAGCCATATATACATCATACATGACCGTATATTTGGTGATTTCCTTGCTGAAAATACCATGTATACACCGTATATGTATGGGTCTGGCCAACCCTCCCTATATCCTGTGCCGTTGTTGAACCCTCAAATCTTGGTGCAGTCAAACCCTCAGTTCTTGGTTCTGAACAGCTGTGATACACGGCAGTGGCTGTGGTGTTATTGCCCGTCTTTTTCATCAAAACCTTCTGAACAGCTGATACACGGCAGCGGCTGTGGTGTTATTGCCTGTCTTTTTCATCAAAACCTTTTGCCCAACTGTCTGCATTATCTTAGCATGACACCCAGCTCAAGTAGCCATACACCATTCACACGTGTGCACAATTGCATGTGAGACACAACCCTGGCGCTGCCTGCATTATTTGAGCATGACCTCCTGTACCTATACACGTGTGCATACCCATACACTTATGCATAATCTTTGCGTCTTGGGTGCACATTTCCTTGGGTTTACTTACTTTAGCTGCACATTTCCTTGTATTTACTTTAGCTGCACATTTCCTTGGGGTTACTTTAGCTGCACATTTCCTTGGGTCTACTTTAGCTGCACATTTCCTTGGGTCTACTTTAGCTGCACATTTCCTTGGGTTTACTTTAGCTGCACGCTTCCTTGGGTCTACTTTAGCTGTAGATTTCCTTGGGTGTACTTTAGCTGCACATTTCCTTGGGTTTACTTTAGCTGCACATTTCCTTGGGTCTACTTTAGCTGCACATTTCCTTGGGTCTACTTTAGCTGCACATTTCCTTGGGTTTACTTTAGCTGCACGCTTCCTTGGGTCTACTTTAGCTGTAGATTTCCTTGGGTGTACTTTAGCTGCAAATTTCCTTGGGTGTACTTTAGCTGCACATTTCCTTGGGTCTACTTTAGCTGCACATTTCCTTGGGTCTACTTTAGCTGCACATTTCCTTGGGTCTACTCTAGCTGCACATTTCCTTGGGTTTACTTAAGCTGCACGCTTCCTTGGGTCTACTTTAGCTGTAGATTTTCTTGGGTGTACTTTAGCTGCAAATTTCCTTGGGTGTACTTTAGCTGCACATTTCCTTGGGTCTACTTTAGCTGCACATTTCCTTGGGTCTACTTTAGCTGCACATTTCCTTGGGTCTACTTTAGCTGCACATTTCATTGGTTGTACTTTAGCTGCACACTTCCTTGGGTGGACCTTAAGTGCACAACTCCCTTTTGCTTGTGCACCTACTTCATAAATTGTGCAGGTAAGTGCACAACTCCCTTTTGCTTGTGCACCTACTTCATAAATTGTGCAGGTTGAACGCAGCCCTGGCACCCTTGGCTTCCTGCTCCAAGGGGTCAGTGCCCGTCTGGCCAGCCCACTCCCTGCCACAAGATTGCAAGCCATGCGCGTGGGCAAGGTAGGTGCTGATGTAGATGTGTCTTTAGTAAGCTTTTAGTGCCCGTCTGGACAGCCCACTCCCTGCCACGAGATTGCAAGCCATGCGCGTGGGCAAGGTAGCCACTGGATTTGTTTCCTTATTAAGAGTCAGTGCCAATCTTGCCAGCCCACTTCCTGCCACAAAGCTGCAAGCCATGCGCATGGGCAAGGTAGCCACTGGATTTGTTTTCTTAATAAGAGTCAGTGCCAATCTCTCCAGCCCACTTCCTGCCACAAAGCTGCAAGCCATGCGCATGGGCAAGGTAGCCACTGAAATTGTATCCTTAATAAGGGTCAGTGCCAATCTCTCCAGCCCACTTCCTGCCACAAAGCTGCAAGCCGTGCGCATGGGCAAGGTAGCCACTGGATTTGTATCCTTAATAAGAATCAGTGCCTATCTGGCCAGCTCACTTCCTGTTACGAAAAGACAGGCCGTGCGTTTGGACAAGACGGCATATGGTGTCATGTCAGTGGCGTTGAAAAGGCGAGGCAAGAAGTGGTTTGTTCATGAGCATCAGGTGTGTTTAGGGCCAGTCAAAAATGCATCGCTACGGCACATCTGACCGCATGAATCTTTGTTTTCCCTGTTACTGAAGATTCAGTGTTGCCGAGAATTCACTGTTACTGAAGATTCACTGCTACTGAAGATCAAACCAATGGTTTCCGGACAGGGTGCTGCTCTGGAAGTCTAGTAGTCTGTGGCCAGGCCATACTTCTTGGGGTCACAGATTTGAATCCGTTTGGTAGCAAGTTGCTGCCCAGCATGAACGGCCTCTATGTCCTTGATCAATACTTAGGGTGTCATCACCGGTTGGATATGATTATTGCTAGTGAGCATATGATTATTGCTAGTGTATGATTATTGCTAGTGAGCATATGGCGTAGCCTCCCCTTCTCACTTTTGATACACGCAACCGCCACCAAAATTCCACCAGCATGTTTATTTCTCAATTATGTACTTCATTGAGGCACGTAATAGGGCACGCCCTTGCATGAGCTCAGCACAAAAGTTCCACACCTGACTTTGAGAAGTCATGAGAGGCTACACTCCAATGTTTGTGCTAGAGTATGTCAGTTATAATGAGTACGTAAGTTATAATGAATATGTAGGTTATAATGAAGTGTGTAAGACTTTTTATGAATTGTCTGCTCGTCCTCCTCATGCATGCAACTTGTTGTGAAGCGTCTGCTCGTCCTCCTTGTATATGCAACTTATCTTAAAGCGTCTGTGCTCGTCCTCCTTGTGCATGCAACTTGTTGTGAAGCGTTTGCTCGTCCTCCTTGTATATGCAACTTATCTTAAAGCGTCTGTGCTCGTCCTCCTTGTGTATTAACTTTTTGCCATGTGTCTGCTGGTCCTCCTTGTGCATTCAGCTTGTTGTGAGCGTCTGTGCTTGTTCTCCTCTCAATGCAGGCCCTGTCATGCCTGCTGTCCGAAGATTTACAGGACAGCCCTCCAGGCCCACGTCCACCCTCTGCAAATGATGACCTTGGATTTGGATTGGACGGCCCCCGGCCTTCAGGTATGCCTACAAGTGTGTGTGTGTGTGTGTGTGAGAGTGTGTGTGTGTGTGTGAGTGAGTGAGTGAGTGATTGAGTGAGTGCATTTTGTGATAAACCGTTGTGTTCGTGCGGAAAGGGGGGTTGCTGCTTTTATACTTATATTTAAAGCTTTTTCCGTCCTGCAGCTTTCTCATTTATGAAGTTGCCTTAACGCCCACGACAGAAACAGACATGTCCACCCTTCTCATTTCTTTTTTCTTTTTTCTTCCTCTCCATGCCCATCCACAATGCCTGGGCATTGCGCCCATTCACCTGAAATGGAAGCAGATATGGTAATGAAAGTGCAAATGTTGGCCTCAAAACAGTAAACATACATACTATTTTCGACCACTCGCTAGTTGCGGTACCTCTTATCAGTACCTGCCATGCTTGTGCAAGCTTCCTAATGATCCCCCTTGGCTTCATTCGTTTCCTTTTCTGTGATGAATGGTTTGAACGGTACCCGGCACCAACGAGGCGCCTGATTTATAAATTGATTTTGGGAGCTTGCGTAGTTTTCCACTCATTTCTTATTTCATGATACAAGCGCTGCAGGTGCAGAAGAAGGCCCAAAACATGTCCACCTTTGTGTATTCAGCACCCACCCACTAGCAACGGGATTAAACACAAAGACCCTGCAGGTGCAGATGCAGATCCCAAAATGTGTGCATGCATACATTTGGCTCCCACTCACGAGCATGTATTAAACCAGGGATGTGTCATACGACGTATTCGTATAATACGCCGTATTGTATTTAACGCGTATTCTAATACGGCGTATTCGTATAATACGCCGTATTGAACGTCCTAAATAACGTATGACACATCCCTGTATTGAACATAAAGACCCTGCGGGTGCAGATGCAGATCCCAAAATGTGAGCACGCATATATTTGGCACCCACTCACTAGCACTGATCACTAGCAATGCTACCAAATGCAAAACCATGCAGGCGCAGGCGCTGCCCCCTTGTTTGGCGACCAAGGCCCACTAGGCCTGCTAGCAGAGGAGGCATGGCCTGGGGCTCTGCCTGCCCACATCTTCAGCTACCTTCCAACGGGCAGTGCCGCGGTTAGCGTGCAGGGAGATCTGACCCTACTGCAGCAACAGCAGCAGCAGCAGCAAACGCTGGATCAGCAGCAGCAGGGAGATCTGCTCCAGCAACAGCAGCAGCAGCAGCAGCAGCGTGCGTCGGAGCGTGGTCAGCAGCAGCGCCAGCGCCAATTTCAGCAGTGCCAGCAGCATCCACAGGATGGTGACCTTGGTGATGAGGCTGACAGTGACGATGACAGTGAGTACGAGGGCTACGACGTGAGGGAAGATCTGGCAGCGGATGCGTGGAATGCTACGGCCCCTCAGACCCTGCAGCTGCGTGCGGTGGCCAAGGCGCTCAGCAAAACGGATGACGTCAATGGGGTGCTGAAGGCGCTGGGGCACGTGGAGTTGCTGGTGAGGGTTGTTTGTGGGGGCGTGCAAGTGCTGCATTGTGAGCGTATTTAGGCCAAGGGGGGGTCATGCCAGTGTGATGCTAAGCGGCATTATAACCGTGAATGCATTGCTGAAGGCGCTGGGGCACGTAGAGTTGCTGGTGAGGGCTGTGTTTTTTGAGGGCGTGCAAGTGCTGCACGTTTTATGGTCACACATTTGATCACGTGTTATGGTCACACATATGATCACGTGTTATGGTCACACATTTGATCAGAAACGGTTTCATCACATTGAAGCACGTCATCATAGCTGTGACTTGCATGCACAAAAGCAGCAACACACATACACTTCATGTATATGTCAGTCTGTATATGTACACATGTGTATATGTACACATGTGCACATATATCCTTCATATATATATATATATTTATTTATATTATATATATATATATATATGCACACACAAGGCAGCAACGCACATACACAGGTGCGTGCTTCACCCAGGGTTCGCTTCCTGTGGCAGCTGCAGAATTCAGCCACGCAATGACGCAGTAAAAGTTAGCGCACGCACGCTAGCACGCTACAGCTGGCATTAATACATGCGTAAGTTGCGCACACCTTTCCAGGTGCGTGCTGCCCCGGACGAGCTGCCTGGGGCAGCGGCAGAGCTGAGTAGGGCGCTGCTGTACTGCAGGGTCCCGGATTGGGCAGAAGTGGAGGCCCAGAGGTAAGGAATGTGTGGTTGTGTGTGGTTGCGTACGTGTTTGTTTGTGGCTGTGTGTGTGCGTATGTGTGGGCGTGCAAACATGTGTGTGTGTGTGTGTGTGTGTGTGTGTGTGTGTGTGTGTGTGCGTGGACATGAGTGTGTGTGCGTGTGGATGTGTGTGTGCAGGCAGGCAGGCGTGCGGGCGGGCAGGAGTGCATGTGTTTATCTGTGTGTGAGGGGGTGGCGTTCATGGGAGGTGCTTACCTGTACAGTTGCATGCCTGTTCAAATGAGTGTGTGTTTAGGTGCATGTGTATATGGGTGCATACGTGCAGTATGCCTGTTCAAATGAACGTGTGCTCATATGCGTGTGTGTGCATACTTAGTCTGTGCATATGTGTGTGTGCACCAGCCCTTGGCCCAGTGTATGGATGTCTGTGTATCTCTGCTGCATGTCCGCACATTCCAATGAGTTGGCCACGACTAGGTTTGGCAAGAAGCGTACACTTGTGTGCATACTTATGGTGTATGCGTATGCTCAGTACTTAAGGCAGATAAATGTCCATATATACAACAGTCATATATATGGTGTATGCGTATGCTCAGTACTTAAGGCAGATAAATGTCCATATATACAGTCATATATATGGTGTATGCGTATGCTCAGTACTTAAGGCAGATAAATGTCCATATATACAACAGTCATATATGGTGCTGGCCAACACTCTGGATGTAATAGGGTCACAGCAAGAACACACGTGTCATATATATCATGATATGATATATCATGATATAACATATATAACATTTAACATATATCATGATATCATGATATAATATAATGACATAATATATCATGATATATTATGTCATATATGGTGCTGCCAACACTCTGGATGTAATTGGGTCACAGCAAGGACATATATGCAAGCACGCTAAGGCTTATTTCTTAAGTATGGGCAGTGACAGGCTAGGCAATGCATGATGGCGGTATGCAGGACAATGGACAATGTTGTGTGTTATTTGTGTGTGTGTGTGTGCTGGGTATACATTTGGCAGGTGGGCGTGGTATGGGGACGCGTCTTGTGTGTGTATTTGTCTGCTGGTGTGTGTGTTTAATTTATGGACATGGTGTGCAGGACGTTACTTCAATGTCCTTTACTACGTGTGGCATGCAGGACATTGTCCTATGTTGAGTGTGTGTGTATTTGTGTGTGTGCGTGTGTGTGCGTGCAAGATTGGCCTGCAGTGTGCATGACAAGGTGCTTTGTGTCTTTTACGCATGTAACATCTGCTCGCGATATGGTACATGAGCTTTGTCAAATTCTGTCTAAAGCCTGTCCCCTATACCCCAGTGTGCTCAAGATAGTGCTGATCTGTGATGGCCTTTCTGAATTTAGTGAGCCAACAACTCGATCACACACATGCACACGCTCACACACACACACACACATACACACACGCGCGCACATGCACACGCACTTGCACACGTACACACGCACACACATGCAAACTTGCTACGTCTATTTGCAAATGCCGGATTGCCAGGCAGTCAAAGACAAGCACCCTCCATTTCAGCATGTATGCCTGAATGATTTATGCTTTGTTCATTTGTTTGTTTCATGCTGCACGCAAAGGATGTCCGTCCTTGTTCATAGATGTATTCAGCACACATGCTTGCTTCACGCTCATTGGCGTGTTCTTATGCTGCTTTTATGGGGCGTGTCCTTATGCTGCTTCCATGCACAATATGCATGATTGCCCTCATTCACAGCCTACGTTCTCACCCTCAATCACAGCCTGCATACTCACCCTCATTCACAGCCTACGTTCTCACCCTCATTCACAGCCTGCATACTCACCTTCATTCACAGACTACGTTCTCACCCTCATTCACAGCCTGTGTATGCTCACCCTCATTCACAGCCTACGTTATCAACTCATTCACAGCCTGTGTATGCTCACCCTCATTCACAGCCTACGTTATCAATCTCATTCACAGCCTGCATACTCACCCTCATTCACAGCCTACGTTCTCACCCTCATTCACAGCCTACGTTCTCACCCTCATCACAGCCTGTGTATGCTCACCCTCATTCACAGCCTACGTTATCAATCTCATTCACAGCCTGTGTATGCTCACCCTCATCCACAGCCTATGTTATTAACTCATTCGCAGCCTGTGTACGCTCACCCTCATTCCTACGTTTTCACTCTCATTCCTACGTTCTCACCCTCATTCACAGCCTACGTACTTCTGACCCTCTGTCATTTTGCCTACATGCCGCACAGTCAAAACGAGCGCCCTGAATTCCAGCGTGCACGCTGCTTGGCCGCCTTGGCTGCAGCCACCCCCCACCCGAGCGGAGATGCCCTGCTAGCAGAGCTGTACTCTCCTAATTTAGACACCTCACAGGTGCTGAAAGTTGGAATCGTTTGCAGTACAGGTTAAACATGCGTTATTTTTCACGTATATGAGAAATGTATGTTCCACCCAGGCGCGTGTGTACTCCTGTTAGGAATTCATTCTCCTGCGTACACGCTAGGCGTGCAGATACATGTTGATACTGTGTAGATGCGCACAAATACGGTACAACAGACGTCACATACCAGCAGCACTGCCTCGCTTTGTGCGAACCAATGTTTGCTGTGCACATATCTAGGGTTGGCCAGAACTGTATATATGGACCGCACGTGACCGAATATTTGGTGATTTCCCTACCAAAATAAACGAATATACACCCTGTTTATACGGTTCTGGTCGGCCCTACACATATCTCACCTGCTCGTCCCTGGATTGTGTGTGTGTTGGATTGCATGTGGCTTGGCTGTGAGTGACTGTTCAGCTGCTTCAAATGTTGCTCTGCTAGCTACTCCCATCCAATTGTACACGTAGCCCCTGACGAGGATGCCAGGCAGCAGGAATCTAGCTTCAGCTGATCCTGCTTTGTTTTTCCTTTTCGCAACTGTTTGTTGTGTACGAGCTAGCAGTGTGGATTGCTACTGTGTAACCTGACCATACACACACGCACACACACACACACGCACACACACACACACCCGGACACACACATACACACATACAACACACACAGCGCCTGCTGATCCTGGACTGCATGTCAGCTGTAACTCAGAGCAAATCAGCTGCTGCTTTTTTCAAATGTTTACCTGTGAAGTGCACACACACACACACACACACCGATTTGCACGCACAGCGCCTGCTGATCCTGGACTGCATGTCAGCTGCGGCCAAGGAGCTTGCGGCGCCTGTCAGTGCTGCCCCTCAGATCGGAGAGGCACACCCTGGAGGGGCCCCTGTGCTGCTACCTCCTGGTGTGTGACTATGTGTGTGTGTGGGTGTGGGTGTGGGTGTGGGTGTGGGTGTGGGTGTGCGTGTGTGTGACTATGGGTGGGTGTGTGTGTGACTGTGGGTGTGCGTGTGTATGTGTGTGTCTGGTTGTGGGTGTGGGTGTGGATGTGGGTTTTTGTGGTTGGGTGTTGTTGTGGATGTGGGTGTGGGTGTGGATGTGGTTTTTTGTGGGTGGGTGTGGGTGTGGATGTGGGGTTTTGTGGGTGGGTGTTGTTGTTGGTGTGGGTGTGGATGTGGGCTTGGGTGTGGGGGGAGGGGGTGGGAGGGGGCTTGGAGAGGCCTTTGTGCTGCTACAATCTGGCTTGTATTGTGCGTTTGGTGTGCGATGTGTTGTGTGTGGGGGGAGGG
>Ga0307974_1001678_pt1 | contig 15392 bp, 10 predicted proteins | sample OrgLakmetagen784_FD_201812 | JGI IMG/M metagenome (GOLD analysis project Ga0307974, IMG submission 201812) | Saline water microbial communities from Organic Lake, Antarctica - #784 | ecosystem: Environmental > Aquatic > Non-marine Saline and Alkaline > Saline | place: Antarctica: Organic Lake... | reverse complement strand
TGTGTGGTGTGTGGTGTGTGGTGTGTGGTGTGTGGTGTATGGTGTGGTGGCTTGGCGGATGGTGGTTTGGCGGATGATTATGGTGTATGGTATGTGGTGTATGGTGTGGTGGCTTGGTGATGGTGGCTTGGCGGACGGTGGCTTGGCGGATGATTATGGTGTGTGGTGTGTGGTGTGTGGTGTGTGGTGTGTGGTGTATGGTGTGGTGGCTTGGCGGACGGTGGCTTGGCGGATAATTATGGTGTGTGGTGTGTGGTGTATTAATACTGCGGTGCACCTGACGACAGCTGCACTGTGGTGTTTGCCCCCCAGCCACAAATTGTGTGACATTGAACGGTCTTTGAAAAAAACAGTGATGTTAAAGCACTGCGCACCTGACGACAGCTGCACTGTGGTGTTTGCCCCCCAGCCACAAGTTGTGTGACATTGACGGTCTTTGAAAAAAACTGTGATGTTAAAGCACTGCGCACCTGACGACAGCTGCACTGAGGTGTGGTCCCCTGCCACGAGCTGTGTTAGGTTGGAAAGCGCCCACAGGGCATCTGGTCCCTCAAAGCTACTGCTGCAGTCTTGGAAGGCAACGCACAGTGTGTACAGAAGCGGAGGGTCCCTCAAGCGAGCCTGTTGTGTATCAAATCAGAAGACTAATAAAGAAAAGAAAAGAAAAGAAAAGACTCCGCTGGTAGTGATGACACAGCCAGCATGATTAGAAAGACTTATTTAAGTCCAGGAGAGCGTGCGTGGCCATACAAACGAGTATGGAAATATGTAGATGATGCAGAAGTAGAGGGTGCTGAAGTGAGCCTGCCTCTTGTTTAAAACTGGCAGGCACATTATAGCACATACCCAAGGTTGTGCAGGAAAGTAAAAACTACGCAGGCAGTGAGAACCACTCCCCACACGCCCCACGTGATGTGAGGAGGAGAAAGAAAAAGTACGCAGGCAGTGACAAACCACTCCCCACACGCCCCACATGATGTGAGGAGGGGATAGAAAAAGTACGCAGGCAGTGACAAACGACTCCCCACACGCCCCACATGATGTGAGGAGGGGATAGAAAAAGTACGCAGGAGTCAGAACCACTCCCCACACGCCCCACGTGATGTGAGGAGGAGAAAGAAGAAAACTATGCAGGCAGTGACAAATTACTCCCCACATAAATAAATAAAAACTGCAGGCAGTGAGAAACCGCTTTCCACATAAATTAAGGAAAAGGAGCCACTTTGGTGCGAGGTCCCGTGAAACCCCTCCACCATAAAGGCCATGCAAAAAATGCACACGCAGGATTAGGAGGCTAAGCAGGCCACTCTGCATGCGTCAGCGACAGGAGAGTGCTTGAGTATCAAGGCAACGCGCGCGCGCACACACACACACGCACACACACACACGCTTGTTTACACACACACACACACACACACACACACACACACACACGCTTGTTTAGTGAGGGGAACATATGTCATCGACCAGACATCTATATGAGTGTAGCCTGGCTGAAGGTCCTCTCGAGTCTGGTCTGAGGTTCCCATGTATATCTATACCAGACTCCATGTTTGTAAGTGATTAGCCAGAAAGGTGTAGAATGTGTTTAGCACACAAAGCATGATAAGCACAAGCCAAATGCCACCTTGGTTTCAACTGGAAGCTGCTCCACCAAGTTAGGTTTGACAAGCACAGTTTAGAACACAAAGCATGATAAGCACAAGCCAAATGCAACCTTGGTTTCAACTGGGAGCTGCTCCACCAAGTTAGGTTTGACAAGCACAAGCCGTACGAAGGCACAGGCAGTCGATGTTGGTGACTTGGCTGGAAGCGTTGCAGGTGGGTAGAGAACGATGGGAGAAACAGGGCTCGTGCGGTGGTCTCCTGTGGTGGCCTCAACGCTGTTGTCATATTGTAGAATGGACAGGGAGACGTCCAGAAGGCGCTGCAGGATAGGGCCTGTGAGTATGTGAGTATTGTGGAAGCAACGCAGGATAGGGCCTGTGAGTATGTAAGCATCCTGTGAGCCATCAGCCTAAACACTGTCGCTCTGTTGAAGAACGGACAGTGAAGTGAGCAGGAGGGGCTGCAGGATAGGGCCTGTGAGCATGAGAGTATTGTGGAAGCGATGCAAGGTTGAACACTGTTGCTCTGTTGAAGAACGGACAGTGAAGTGAGCAAGAGGCACTGCAGGATAGGGCCTGTGAGTATGAGAGTAACCTGTGAGCCATCAGCCTGAACACTATTGCTCTGTTGGAAAACGGACAGTGGAATGGACAGGAGGCACTGCAGGATGGGACCAATGGATGTGTGAGCAAATTGTGCTATGAAAGCGTCATACTACCGCTTTGCTTTCTTTTTGTGTGAAATGGACAGTGGAATGACCAGAATGCCGTGCAGGACAGCACCTGTGGATGCGTAAGCAATGCGCCAGAAGCCACCACTTTTATGCTCTTATTGCTACTAGGGAGGTAGTAAATATGTTGGAAAGGCTCGGCTAATCCCCAACCAGAAAGGCAACAAATTTGTCGGCGAGAGGCGGCTAATCCCCAACCATAAAGGTTACAAAATGTCGGCGAGGGGCGGCTATTTCCCAAACCAAAAAGATAGCAAAAGTATTAGCAAGGGGCGGCTATTCCCCAACCAAAAAGGTAACAAAATTGTCGGCAAGGCTTGGCTACTCCCCCAACCTTCAACCCAGACCCTGACCTTCAACCTCATCCCTAGGGTGTAGGGTCACCCCTAGAGTGTATGGCCACCCCTAGGGTGTAGGGTCAATGCCCTAAACATTACATGAGGGGTGCATGCCCGAGATCTTACACCAAACCCAACCTCCATTGCTTTCTGGAATGGGTGCAGAACTGAGAAGTGTGTATAGCGATGTAAAACCTTACCTCACCGACAAGTGTGTAATCAAATGACGAGTTTTGAGTTGCAGGGTTTAGGGTATAAGGTTTACACAGCAGCAATCCCAAACTTCACTCTGTTCTTGCTACAGTACATGTCCGATAAAAGTCGCGCTCACATTATCTTTTGACAGAGCTGAAAGTTTGAAAGCACACCTGAGCCGCAGCTCCATGAGTGTGCCTGCATAAGTTAGGCAGCACCACCAATTTGTAGGGTTGGCCAGAACCGTATATATATACACCGTATGTGATCGTTTATCTGGTGATTTCCGTGCCAAAATTACCGTATATACACTGTACATATACATATGGTTCTGGCCAACCCCACAAGGTCGCCCCCGTGAAAAACCCACGCTACCAGTCTCACTTAGCTCTCCACCCAAATCAAAGCCCCCTATACCTCATCTGCATGCTAAATACTTGATGATATATCTTAATCATTGACATTGCTGGAAATTTGGCATTCTGGGGGGTTCTGTGGGGCCCATTGCGTATTTTGCACCCACTTTGGCAGGGAAAAGGTGCTTTTCTGAGGTTGCCCCGATCGACCTCTGCTTCAGGATATAAGCAATATAAATTTTATATAGCAATACTGCAATGTCGAATACGGGGCAGGGGTACTGGAAAGGCCTGCGAGTGGGAGGCACTCACACAAAGGACACAGGGGGAAAAGACAGAAAATATGTCGCTCCATACCTGCTTCGAGTTTCCTCCCGGTTTTTGCTCTCAGAGTTGCGGCCAAATTATATGACTTCTACAAAACTTAAATGGGGTCACTCGATGGCCTGGTTGATTTTCGGCATGTTTTTTTTCACCTGACATTGGGGCGCTTTTTCCAACTGTGCCTTCACATTCAGTCCATGAACCCCAACTCACACCAGAGTTAAGGGCAAACAAACGATGATTTCAGAATTAGAATCAGAATCAGAAATTCAGAGGATGCGGATTGGTGGACTGTGTGAAGAATAATGCCTGTTTTGCTTCCGGATGTTTTTTCGTCCAAATATGCCCAAATATCTCCCCAGCCTCTGCACCTCTCCCAAACCTTCAAGCACCTGCTGAAAGGAGAAAATTACAGCTATCCAATGCATGTCACAGGTCACTGAATGGTGGAGTGGGTGCAGAGATATGCTTGCGCAAAGTTAAGTGAGATAGCTTGGGTGGCATGGGGGTGAGTTTTTCACGGGGGCGACCACAAATTTAGGGCATAGATTCAATCATACGCAGCATTTTCTGCACCCTGAGCACCGATAAGAGAATGAGTCACAAAGCTACGAGGTCATCTAGCTAGCATACACCGTATCCATACACCGTACATCACAAAGTATTCTTACAAAACTAGAGCACTGTAGTGTTTTGGCCAGCCCTGTAGTTTGGCCGGCCCTATAGTTTGGCCAGCCCCTAAGTATTTATACAGTTGGCACATGCCTCAGTGCTCAGGCCTAGACACCTCCTGACTAGGGTTGGCCAGAACCGTATATATACATATATACACATGTATATGACCGCAAATTTTGGTCGTTTCCCTGCCAAAAATACCACAAAAATACCGTATATTAACTGTATAGATAGGGTCCTGGCCAACCCTACTCCTGACCCCAACACATTTTCATTCCTTATGCAGTGGAAGAGATTCACGGTGCTGAGCCATGGCGTTTCTGTGGTTGATGTGGGGAGGAGTAACACTGCCTGTGTCATCAAATTTTCCTCTCATCTTCTACCTGGCAAGGGCCAGTCACACAAACCGATCAGCCGGACAGTCTGGTCGAAGGTCCCCCCACGTAAATCTTAATCTAAATCATCTTCTACCTGCAACGTGTTCAGCCGGAAGAGGACTGAGCTCCTTGGTCACTTGGCCGCTTTTGCTGATACTATGGTAGTTAGCACTCCTACAAACTAGGATGCGCGCCAGTGCCTCGTACAGCTCAGCATGATGCTGTGCCAGCTGATTCAGGAGACAGGACGAGAGCTTGGATTTCGTTCCTGATTTGGTGTGTTGGGCGTAAGAAAAATAGATTAGTCATCACGTGTGAAAAATAGATTTGTCATCTCGTGTGAAAAATAGATTTGTCATCTCGTGTGAAAATTAGATTAGTCATCAGGTGTGAAAAATAGATTAGTCATCAGGTGTGAAAAATAGATTAGTCATCTCGTGTGAAAAATAGATTTGTCATCTCGTGTGAAAAATAGATTAGTCATCAGGTGTGAAAAATAGATTAGTCATCTCGTGTGAAAATTAGATCTGTCATCTCGTGTGAAAAATAGATTAGTCATCAGGTGTGAAAAATAGATTATTCATCAGGTGTGAAAAATAGATTAGTCATCACGTGTGCGGGTGCTGCAGAAGACGAATGGTATTCTGGAAGTTGCGTCAATTTAAAGCAGGTACGCAATGGGGAGTAGGCGCTCTGATATTCTGGAAGTTGCGTCAATTTAAAGCAGGAACGCAATGGGGAGTAGACGCTCAAGGACATGTGAGTAGGGTTGGCCAGAACCCTATGTATACGGTGTGTATACGGTATTTCTGGCAGGGAAATTACCAGATATACGGTCATATACGGTGCATATATACGGTTCTGGCCAATTTTATCAATAAGCAAGCGAGGCCACAGAACAGTCATATGCTCATTTGCGGCATCATTGGTGCTATCTTGAGCAGATATACAAACAATGTTTGTCAAACACTATAATAATAGGACAGCACAAACATGCAGACTCCAAAAGGGTACAATTGACACCATGGGCTGCAAATTTAAGGTTTCAGGGTAATATTGTTAGGTGTTGAATTATGTTAATTCTGTCGACACATTTCTGAGCTCACCCTGGTCAATGGCTAACTTCATTTGCGTGGAGTTTGTAAGTAGCGCCAGCACCCGCACAGCAGCAGCATCCACGATACCATCCCCGCGTCCTACCTACATAGGCACATGTGTAGGGTTGGCCAGAATCGTATTTATGCACTGTATATGGCCGTATATTTGGTGCTTTCCCTGCCATGAATTCCGCACACACTGTATACAGGTAGGGATGGCCATAATCGTATATATGCGCTGTATATGGCCGTATATTTGGTGATTTCCCTGCCAGAATTACTGCATGCACACCGTATATAGGTAGGGTCGGCCAGAACCGTATATATGTATATATGCATTGTATATGACCGTATATTTGGTGATTTCCCTGCCATAAATTCTGTGTATGAACCGTATATATGTGGTTCTGGCCAACCCTGCATATGTGCAATACAAACCACTTTAAGTCATGCAGGCACCCACACAATTACAACCACCCACATGTGCAGTACGAATCACCCTAAGTCATGCAGAGGCATACACCACAATAAGAACCACCCACGTGTGCAGTACGAATCATCCTAAGTCATGCAGAGGCATACGCACACAATTACAACCACCCACGTGTGCAGTGCAAACCACCCAAGTCATGCAGAGGCATACACACACAATTACAACCACCCACATGTGCAGTGCAAACCACCAAAGCCATGCAGAGGCATACGCACACAATTACAACCACCCACGTGTGCAGTGCAAACCACCAAAGCCATGCAGAGGCATACGCACACAATTACAACCACCCACGTGTGCCGTGCAAACCACCAAAGCCATGCAGAGGCATACGCACACAATTAAGACTACCCACATGTGCAGTGCAAACCACCCAAGTCATGCAGGCATACGCACACAATTACAACCACCCACGTGTGCAGTGCAAACCACCAAAGCCATGCAGAGGCATACGCACACAATTAAGGCTACCCACATGTGCAGTACGAATCACATGAGTCATGCAGAGGCACGCATGCAATTAAAACCACCCAAGTTACGCAGAGGCATGCGTGTCGGGTTGGCCAGAACCATATATATACAGTGTATATACGGTATTTTTGGCAGGGAAATAACCAAATATACAATCATATACGGTGCTTATATACAGTTCTGGCCAACTTTACATGTGTGCAGCCAATGTCCACCAGGTTTTGCAGAGCATGTGTGCACTCAAGCCACCCAAGTCATCAGAGGCGCCCGTGCAAAACCCAAGCTTGAAGTTTTGCAGCGCATGTGTGCACTGAAAGCCACCCAAGTCATCAGAGGCGTGTGCGAAACCAGAGCTTGAATGCACTCAAAACATCCAGCCTGCTGTGCTGTGTTCATCATCGCCTGTTTGCTGTCTATAAAATCATGATGCACATTAAGGGATGAGGTAAAGATCCACTGGGCACGTAAGAGCAGAGGATTTCGTGTGCAAATACTAGTACTGGAGGGTTTGCAGCGGCAATGAGAGTCAAACACTGACTGGAACTGAAAGCTTTAGTAATTAAAAGCTCTGTTTTGAGCGGCCAGCTAGACAGGAACAACGAATTTGTGCAAGTAGCGTTCATCCGCTCCCGTACAATGATGGAATAAATGAAGGGCCAGCGAGACTGGAACAACAAAACTGTGCAGATAGCGTTCATCCGCTCCCGTACAAAATGGAATAAATGGAGGTGTGTTCTACCCAGTTAGCTCCTTCACCGCAGGAGAAATACACTGTGCCCTCCTGCCATCTAGAAGAAAGAGAAACTGTTGTCAACCTATACAAATGTAAGAAACATCTGGGCTTAAATAAAGCACAAGGTATGCATCTATTAAAAGTAGCCCCATTTGAGAGGGTGGCTTCTATAGATCACAGCTATAACCCACACTACCACTTCATACCGGTACCAGAGTGGTCCATTTACCACTACATACACTACCACTTCATACACTACCACTCCATACCGGTACCACTTCATACACTTCCACTTCATACACTACCACTTCATACTGGTACCACTTCATACCGGTACCGCTTCACACCGGTAACACTTCATACACTACCACTTCATACACTACCACTTCATACTGGTACCAGAGTGGTCCATTTCCTTATTCAATGTGTACCGCTGCCTGCTAAACTGTTCCCCCACCACTTTTGACATGCCTCTGGACTGACCTCCACACGAGGCAGACCGCCTTCAACTTTCATGTCAATGTTTCACAGCCACATCCACACTAGCAGCATGGATAGTCCAACACCAGTTCTGGCAGCATAAGCTCTGCAGGCGATCGCACTGGGGGCCTAAGAGCAACCCAAAAGAATAGGGTCGGCCAGAACCCTATATATACTGTGAATATACGGTATTTTTGGCAGAAAAATACCCAAATATACGGTCATATACGGTGCATATATACAATTCTGCCAACCCTACATAAGAAGAAAACCAAAAACCGCACCAGGAGGCAGCACAGCCTCTGCAGGCGTCGGCACTGGTGCAACCAAGCTGCATTTAACTGATGCTGGCCGTCTCCTTGATCATACTGCTGCAACTGTTGCTGCCGTGATTGTGGATGCTGTTGCTGCTGCTGCTGCTGCTGCTGCTCTGGCCGTTGCTGCTGTGTTTGCGGCTCCTGCTGCTGGTCTCTTAAAAGCACGTTTGTGCCAAACGCAAGAGCCAAGTAATTACCCTCATGGTTGGTTGCCGAAAGTGTGTGTATTAGCGTAGCTAGCCCACTACGAATGAGCTTCATCCTTGTGGTTGATGCATTTGAGGCAGAGACCCTTGGCAGCTTTTCTGGTGCCGTGCTCAGGGCGGGCTTGCTGGTTGCGTTGCCGGGACGGTTTGTGACATTGCTTGGCAACGAGGAGGGGGGCAGGAGGAGGAACAGGAGGTGGGGGAGGAGGACGCCTGCAATGCCATCAGAAGCGTGAGCTAACACAAGAATAAGGAAAACAGAAAAAAAAACATAACAGCAGGTGGAGGAGGAGGTCCCTGCAATGGCATCAGAAGCGTGGGCTAACACAAGAAAAAGGAAAACAGAAAAAACATAACAGCAGGTGGAAGGAGGAGGTCCCTGCAATGGCCTCAGAAGCGTGAGCTAACTCAAGAAGGAAAACAGAAAAAAAAATAACAGCAGGTGGAAGGAGGAGGTCCCTGCAATGGCATCAGAAGCGTGAGCTAACACAAGAAAAAGGAAAACAGAAAAAAAAACATAACAGCAGGTGGAAGGAGGAGGTCCCTGCACGAAAAATAGTCTGAAGTCCGGAGGCTGATCAAAAATAGTGAAGTCCAAAGGCTGATCAAAAACAGGAAAGTCCGGAGGCTGATCCAAAACCAGTCTGAAGTCCGGAGGATGATCAGGAGGAAATGGACGTGTAAGGGTGGAACTTTCATTAGAAAGAATGCTTGCCAACATCAGATGATTTATTGATTTATTACAGGAGCGGAAGCTTGGTTCTGGACCTCCATGATCTCCCTCCCTCTGAGCTGACCCCTACCTCGTCTGCCGACATTAGTCGCTTCGAGCAAACATTAGTCGCTTCGAGCAAAATACTTGAACAGGCCCACCTCATAAACCTCCTGATTCCCTTCAAATCTCCTTTTTCATTCTGCGAGAGAAAAGCTGCACGGTCCCCAATTTCTAAAAGCAAGTCCTCTGCTCATCTAGTACTGCCCGTACCGTTTTTACCCCTGCCAGTGGCTAGTAACCTTCTCCCTCCTTTACCTGCCACATCCTCTGCCAACATGGGCTGCGTTGTGAAGAAGCCAAGGCATTGAGATGTCAGCAGGGCGTGCAAGCGCGCTCGCGTGATGTGCCCCCTCCAGCAACCTGTGTGTATGCGTGCGTCCGCACAATGGAGTTCTATGCTACAGTTCGCTGTAGGCTTTGTCATTTACACCAAGCTACCGTGGAGGGAGATCAAAACCAAAAATGGGCTGCAGGCCCTCACAAAAGCAAAACAACGCAAAGAAGCAAGTGCCAAGTCCATAAGTCAGCGAGTACAGATGGGAACACCCACAAGTCAAAGCACGAGCTGAAGGGGGGGGGGCGGGAAAAACAACCCGAGCTAAAACAAGGCATAAAAGGAATGCCTAAAACGAGAGTACACAGCACTTTATGCAAAGTGCTTGCCAGATCTCAGCCTACGCTCACTACGCAAGAACTCCAGTTCTACAGCTGAAGCAGAGAACTGATAATTTTGTTATGTGTGCTGGCAAAGTATAAGTTATTTAGCAAAAATTTCACGGCATTGGCGTTACTGAGCTCTCATAAACCTATCATCACCATATATACATAATCGGTGTGTTTATACCATTAGGTGGATACAGGTACTAACTTTTTCTACGGTTTCATGGCATTACCAAGAGTTTTGGACCTGTACTCTTGCTTAGACAGTTGGTGCGATCATGCCAGTTGTTCTAGTCGGCATGAGTTTGGCATCTAAAACACAATCTTATGGCACTTGCAGGTGGTGGGCCTCCTCTTCTTACCCTCCTTTTCAGTGTGGTCTTTGTGTAAATATGCTGGCATGAGTATGGTACCATGACACCATTTTATGGCATGCACGTTCTCAGGTAGTGGGCCTCCTCTTCCTCCTCTGCATCCTCCTTTTCAGTGTCGTCTTTGCCTTCAAGCCCAGCTGGTAAGTTGTGCATTTGCTTTGGTAAAGGCAGACCAGGCACTAGGGTATGTTTTGCAATCTGAAATGTAATGTTGCAGCACCATGCACCATTCTGCTGGTGACGCGTTTACTGAAAGCAAAACAGGTAAAATGTTTTGCCTGCGTGGTTAATGAATCTGTTCACGCCACCGGCACAAATAAGTAAAAGATGTCACAGTGCCTGCTCAATGACCAACAGAAACAAAGTCCTTTGAGTAGATTGAGCATTGAACAGACAAAGCTTCAGATTTGCAGGTGGAGTTTTGTCATCGCAGCATCACACGACACCTTCTTCAGTACACAAAGGCTATTGATCATGTCTAATTATATTGCGTGCTTCCTCTCTCCTTCCGGTTCTGTGCCAAAGAAGTGTTGGATTCAAGAGCCATTGTTGGTCTGCTGTAAATAAGTTATTGATATCCCGGAATTAAAATTAGCTTCATGTTCTTTTATTACGTGGGGAGTGATTATCACTGCCATCTATGTCAGTTTTCCCTTTCTTTCTCCATACAGAAGCCACCAAATGACATCAAACACTTAAAGTTTTCCCTAGAAATTCTTCATCTCTGGTTTACTACACATGAGCTGTGCTCGCTCTGCACCTGTTCCGCGTCTCTACAGGTCAAGACAACCCTTCAGTTCTTCAAATCAGTTCTTTTCGTTTTTGTTTCACCACAAAGAACCTGTGCTCGTTCACACCTATACATTGTCTCTGCAGGTGGGAGACTATCGCTGGTGGACCTCCTTCCACCCTCCCTCTCACCCACTCCACACAAATGCTGTGCCCTAAGGACGGGTTGGCTCTGGATGGCAGCGCCCCCCGCAAGCCCACAGACCTGGACAGTAATGCATCCTCAGATCTGGATAGCGCTTCCGTGTCTGTCATGCCACCACTGCCTCCTCAGATGGGTGTGAGCGTTTGAGCCCATGTCCTCCCATTCAGTTGTGCCACTGCCCTCCTCGTTTTGGTGTGAGCGTTTGAGCCCATTTCCTTCTCCTGTTCAGTTGTGCCACTGCCCTCCTCGTTTTGGTGTGAGTATTTGAGCCCATGTCCTTCTCCCGTTCAGTTGTGCCACTGCCCTCCTCGTTTTGGTGTGAGCGTTTGAGCCCATGTCCTTCTCCCGCTCAGTTGTGCCACTGCCCTTCTTGTTTTGGTGTGCGCGTTTGAGCCCATGTCCTTCTCCCATTCAGTTGTGCCACTGCCCTCCTCACTTATTTGTGAGTAGTTAGAATCATGTCCTTCTCCCGTTCGGTCTTGCCACTGCCTTCACATTTAGGTGTGAGCATGCAAAACAGAACTACCTTGCCATCATTACCTCCTCAGTTGCATGTGAGTGATTGATTAAAACTAGCAAGATCTCACCCTAGAACTCTGGTTCTACAATCACATGAGCTGAAAGACCTTGTGCCAGGTCATATCCATAAAGGAAAAGAAGCATGCACGTAAGCAAACAACGACTCGTCAATAAGCAGATTCACTGCAGAGGGTGTTCACAGGAGGGGAAGATCTACATCTAGTTGATTCTTTGTACATGTACAATTATTGTTCTTTTACCCTCCGTCATTTTCTCTACATAGTTTGCTCAAAATGCAGGTAAAACGCAACCTTTATACTTAGCTTGCTCATGCGGCAGAAGAGGAAAGGGATTGGTGTAACAGTTCACAGAACTGCAAAGTTCTCTGCTTGCAGAAGAACTCTAGTTCTTGCAGGCGAGTGACTTATGTAATGCACTTTCGCACAAAAAGTGCATGCATCCCTTTCTAGTCCATCTATATTATATCTGAGAAGTTGAAGGCAAGTTTATATTTGCTTGCCCGCGCAGTCTGTATTCCTCTGCCTTCTGAATGAGCCATAAAAGGATTAACTCAGCCGTTGAGGGTCTCATAATGTCTGTCTGCTATGTTGCTTTGAAATAGGAGCTATCATATACACTATCTTATTGCGTATGAGCATGAGCCTACCGGTGGATTTGCCTCTCTGTGAGCATTTGAGAGCAGAGTGTGTTTAGCTTAGCTGTATTTATCACTGTCTGCGAGTGGAGTTTGATGATTTCATGAGGACGTCTCAAATTAGGGCCTCTTGCAAGGTGTTGGGCTGTTTTTGTACTTGCGTTGTGAGTCCTAGAGAGAAAAGTAGCGCAGGAGAGACCTTGCAACTAATTCTAAGCACACGAAAAGGGAAATAATTTCATTGTTAGGTATGCTAAAACGTTTTGGAATTTCTCCATGTTGGGAAAGAAACACCTGTATTTTGAACCCCCTTTGCTTTATTTCTACCTTTTTATCTAATTGCAGCGTTATCTTATGTTTCTGCTCTCATTCACAGATACGTTCACATGTATGCTTAATGTCCTGCACTAATTGACGAGTGTGACTTGCTTTTCCTCTGATTTGGTCTGTCCTGTAATAAGTAGCACAGGCAGAAGGTCAAATACATGCTTTTGCCTCCGGAGATTATAAAGTGAGGCAGCACATACATACCATCATAGTATGTAAGGCCATCTCTTTTGATATTAACGATTGACAAGGGAGGCAACGATCTCACTCGTATAAAGAGAAAGAAAAGAAAAACTACAGGCAGTGAAAGCCACTCCCCACATTAATTAAGGAAAGGAGCCACTTTGGTACCGAGTACCGTAAAGCTCCTCCACCGCAAAGAGGAAAGGAAAAATCAATGGGGATCAGGAGGGTTGCAAGCTTGGCCTGAAACCGGCTCCTGATGAGAGTTGATAACAGTACTGGAAAGGGCACGTCTGGTATGGACAAGTTTAGCAGCAAAGTTCACAGAGTGCACATGGAGCTTGAAGGCAGGCTTTTCAACTCTTTGAGAATCGAGACCCAGTTCTTTGAAAGGCTTCAGAGTGTGGGTGTTGTAGATGGTGCCGCCCACACCCAAAAGGATGATGTGGAGAGTAACGGAGGCTCCTTGGAGAATGTTGCTAAGATCTTTGTGCTGTTCCTTTGCGGCGTTCATCTGGTCCTGAGGTCTGGTGTCCTCACAGTACTTGATCTCGACAAGGTGGATGTCGCGCCAAGTTTTGTTGAGGTCTTTAGGTCGGTGCTGTCTGGCGGGGTTGGTGGCTGTACTGGTGGCTGGCGGTGCTGCTGGGGTACTCCCAGTCTCCCTCAATTGCCCCCTGCCACTTTGAAGAACCCACCCACCTACATTAGTTTGTTATTTTTTGTGTTTTTGCAGCGCTGGGAGTAACCAGCACAAAATCTGGGCGGCTGGAGGTAAATCTGTCTTTATCTGGGAAGCGGGGTGGGAAGAGCCATCTGGGAACAATTCTACTTTCAGATGTTTCAGGAATCTGGAGATTTTGCATGGTCATCCGTTCGTTGCTGCCTATATCTTTGGAGACAACGCATGGTCCTAAGGAGCCTGTTTTGCTTGTAGCCTTAAAGATCATGCGGCATGCTAAGTTGTGTCTTTCGGTGATCATGTTCCTTATTTGCGTGTGTTGGCACCCAGAAAGGATGTGCAGGGCACTGTCTACTTGTGGGCAGAGGGGGCAAGTTTGACTTGTTGAGAGTTTGAACAATAATGCATGTAGGTATTTGATTATATAGGGTGCCTAGGCACACGCAACATGCCTGTTCTGTATTTCACAATGATACATTTGGTCTTAAAGGGGACATCGTATAAGATGGATAAGTCAGGAGTGGGCTTTCTCAGATAAATGTCCCAGCCTCTGCATCTGTCTCAGACTTTCCTAGTCAGTGGTATTATGGGACCATGTCTTGTCTTCTCCAGCTGTGTATAGCTGTGACAAATGATCAACCCTCTATTTTTTACAAGAAGCAGAGACGTGTGCAGCTGCTCGTTTACAAGCCAGTCAGCATTGGATTTCAAAAATAGAAGTGTCAGGTCTTTTAACATGGGTTGGTTCAGCCTATATTCTACACGTTAGTTAGCACAAAATGCGCACCTAGATATTTAACGTAATACTGCAACTGCATAATTAGATATTGACACTAAGGCCCAGGAAGGGCAAGGACAGGTGCACAAATAGATGCAGAAAAGCGTACACCTTACATGGCACTCCTGCCATGCCCCAAGCCTGGAAAGTGCCAGCTTGAGGCTGTTACCTGTGAAGATGTGTTGCGTAGTAGCTTTGTTGAGAATCAGCAGATCAGGCTTAACACGTGCAAAAAAGAGAGATAAAACAGGTGCAGCAGAAGATCACCAGCGCGCTGTTGGATTTACAGTAATTTTTTTTGCTGTTAGTGCGCCTGCATGATCGCTCTAAAGAACTGCTCTAAAGAACGCAATAAGAAGTTTGCACTAATGGGGTTCCCCAGCTGTAGGGTGTCAAAGCTCACGCAGCCAAGCGGAAAAAAGGCGGCAGTTTCACCCTAAAATAGGTACGTAAACTAGAGATACAGAAGTAGATTTATTATAAAGTTGGAATATTCAAATTATACAAGTAAAACTGACTGCGCCCCACACAGCCAAAGCCCAGCACCTCCCGTCTTTTGCAATAAATTGAGTTAAAAATAAGAAATATTCCAGGGGGGTAGAGGGTCGGGAAGAGCCTTATTGAGAGCCGTCTCATGAAACAAAGTTCTCCCCCCCCTGGAAATTTCCTTATTTTTTAATTAGCCCATTAGACGGGAGGTGCTGGCTTTGGCTGTGTGAGGCGCAATCTTTTTGTAACTGATATTTTTTATTTCTTGAATATTCCTACCGAGAAATATATCGTTATAAAATAATGACATCAAAATTACATGGACGGATGCAAGCATCTTCTTCTGCCTTGGCCATCAGCATGAACAATGCTGGGTGCAAGAAGAGCACCAGGTCTGTGGTAGCCAGCTCAGGAGGAGTTCCACAAGTTGAGAATACCTTTGAGATCACAAGACGTGCACTCAGCTCAGGTATTTACGTGTATGTGTTTGTGCATGTACATGTGTGTTTGCGTGTGCGTGTGCGTGTGCGTGTGCGTGTGCGTGTGCGTGTGCGTGTGCGTGTGCGTGTGCGTGTGCGTGTGCGTGTGCGTGTGCGTGTGCGTGTGCGTGTGCGTG
>Ga0307974_1001673_pt1 | contig 15409 bp, 16 predicted proteins | sample OrgLakmetagen784_FD_201812 | JGI IMG/M metagenome (GOLD analysis project Ga0307974, IMG submission 201812) | Saline water microbial communities from Organic Lake, Antarctica - #784 | ecosystem: Environmental > Aquatic > Non-marine Saline and Alkaline > Saline | place: Antarctica: Organic Lake... | reverse complement strand
CCTTGCCAACCAATGAGCTGGTTGAAGCAGCCATCCACACCCCACTGCATACAAGCCCTGCACACACATGTGTGTGTGCGTGTGTGTGATGTGCGTGTGTGTGCGTGTGTGTGTGAGTGTGTGTGTGTGAGTGCGTATAGATGTGCCTTTGCGAACATGTGCACACTGAGGCAAAAGCCGTGTGCTGAGATGGAGATGTGGCGCGTGTGTCCTGCCATAACAACAATGAGTATCTATACATGTGTGTGTGTGTCCTGCCATAACAACAATAAGCACTAAGTATCTATACATGTGTGTGTGACGTGTGTGTGTGACGTGTGTGTGTGTGTTTGTGTGTGTGTCCTGCCATAACAACAATAAGCACTAAGTATCTATACATGTGTGTGTGTGACGTGTGTGTGTGTGACGTGTGTGTGTGTGTGTGTATGCGTGTGTCCTGCCATGACAACAATAAGCACTAAGTATCTATACATGTGTGTGTGACGTGTGTGTGTGACGTGTGTGTGTGTGTGTTTGTGTGTGTGTCCTGCCATAACAACAATAAGCACTAAGTATCTATACATGTGTGTGTGACGTGTGTGTGTGTGTGTGTGTGTGTCCTGCCATGACAACAATAAGCAAGAATCTATACATGTGTGTGTGACGTGTGTGTGTGTGCCGTGTGTGCGTGTGTGTCCTGTCATGACAACAAAAAGTATCTATACTCATAACAGTATCTATACATGTGTGTGTGACGTGTGTGTGCCGTGTGTGCGTGTGTGTCCTGTCATGACAACAAAAAGTATCTATACTCATAACAGTATCTCGACACCCATATCCATTTGAAAGGCAAGTCAGAGGATTCGGTTACACACACACACACTGACAAGCTCTGCTGCAAACATGCTGACAAGCACACACGCTGAGCACACACGCACAGCCACACACACGCTGACAAGCACACACGCACAAACATGCTGACAAGCACACATGCACAAACGCTGACAAGCACACACGCTCGGCACACACGCACAGCCACATGCACGCTGACAAGCACACATGCACAAACGCTGACAAGCAAGCACACACGCTGAGCACACACGCACAACCACACACACGCTGACAAGCACACATGCACAAACATGCTGACAAGCAAGCACACACGCACAACCACACACACACACACATACACACACACACACACACACACGCTGAGCACACACACACACACACACACGCTGAGCACACACGCTGAGCACACACGCTGACAAGCTCACAGTTGCACAGAACGCCGCGAATGAAGTTGGTCTGGAAGTCCAGGGATGTCTTTGCCAGTGTGATTGCAATGGGCAGACTGTTGGCACTCATTGTGCCGGAAGCTGCCACTGCTGCTGCCAACAGGTACGACCCAATCCAGTTGCCTGTGCATTTAGGTCATGCATGGATGTGGTTCTATACTGGTCATTTGTTGTGCTATCAGCAGCTACTGCTGCTGCCAACAGGTACGACCCAATCCAGTTGCCTGTGCATTTAAATCATGCATGGATGTGGTTCTGTACTGATCATTTGTTGTGCTAGCAGCAGCTACTGCTGCTGCCACTGCTGCTGCCAACAGGTACGACCCAATCCAGTTGCCTGTGCATTTAGGTCATGCATGGATGTGGTTCTGTACTGATCATTTGTTGTGCCTTAAGCAGCTGCTGCTGCTGCTGCCACTGCGGCTGCCCTTTTCAAAGGATAGACCATTATTGCACGTGGGATTCAGCAGCAAATTACTGGTGGATATGCTGGGGCCCTAGTCGCAGCTTGACTGCTGCTGTCGGCTGGTACGGAATCCACTCCAATTTTAATCAAGTGCAATTGCTTGTGCACACACGAATATAAGCATTTAAAGGGCAGTCCAGTTTCCCGTGCACACTTGAATAGTACTAGCAAATAAAAGGCAGTCTAATTGCCTGGAGGAGGCATCTCTTGCAATAGGAGGCATCTCTTGCAATAGGAGGCAGCACTTGCATTAAGAGGCATCTCTTGCAATAGGAGGCATCTCTTGCAATAGGAGGCAGCGCTTGCAATAGGAGGCATCTCTTGCAATAGGAGGCATCTCTTGCAATAGGAGGGCAGCTCTTGCAAGAGGCAGTAGAACCACTTCTCACCAATTAGAGGAGTATATACACGTTCAAAGACAGCCAGCAGAGGGGGTGGCAATTGTCAATGGTACAACTAAACCTTTCCTGGGTGACAGTCCACAGAGCTGTCATAGATAGATCAAAGAGGGGCTACCTTGGAACTCTCCCTTACCCAGAAAGCTCAAACATGCTATTTTCCTGGGTGACAGTACACAGAGCTTTCAAAGATAGATCAAAGAGGGGCTACCTTGGAAGTTCCCCTTACTTAGAAAGCTCAAGCATGCTATTTTCCTGGGAGACAGTACACAGAGCTGTCAATGACTTTGCTTTACATGCGTTTGCTAATTTTACACTATTTACTATAATTCTGCACGATGTCCGAAGATACACTATAAAGGACAGTCATAGTTAGTGTTGCTACCTTGGAAGTTCCGCTTACCTAGAAAGATCAAGCAAGCTAGCAGACGCACTTCTTGACTGGAGGCCTTTTTCTGTAAACCTTGTAAATCTTGTAAACCTCACCTAGAAAGATCAAGCAAGCTAGCAGTTGCAATTCTTGACTGGAGGCCTTTTTCTGTAAACCTTGTAAACCTTACCTAGAAAGCTCAAGCAAAGGCTTTTGAGGAATTGACCTTACCTAGAAAGCTCAAGCAAAGGCTTTTGAGGAATTGGGGGAGCGAAGCTCTTCCTTCATACAGAGCGACTGATACCTGCAGCAAGAAAGGTGGCAGGTGTTAAGCATGTCCGTTATGGACGTGTGTGCATGTGTGTGTGTTTGTGCAGTGTGTGGTGTGGTGTGGTGAGTGTGAGTATGCCTGGATGTGTGTGTGTGTGTGTGTGGTGTGCAGCAAGCGCATTTGTCAGAGAGCGACGTGTGCTAGTACATCAGAACCTTTCTTTAACGATTTAGAAGGCGTGAACACTGCAATATCATATCATTGCACTGATACTCCTAACAATTTTGCAATGCGCCTCTGTTGCTCTTGCACTCTCCTGAGGCGCTTGGTAATGTCTACTAGTCACTATCCTTAGAGGAAGAAAAACAGAGCAATCCTTCCGAGGAAGAAACAGGAAAGCTGCTCAGGCAATGAAAGCCATTCACTCCTCACATCGAATCAAGGATCAGGAGCCACTTTTGTACCGGGTGCCGTAAAACTCCTCCACCATAGAGAAAAAAGACAGAAAGCCCTTTCACGGTCCTCTTGTTATACAGGGATAAACGCATAGCCTATTTAGCTCGCAAAACATTACAGTTCTTGATCGTGGCGACCGTTATCTCAGATGCAGACACTGTACAGATGCAGACATTGCACACGCTGAGTAGAGATGCAGACAAATGCAGACATTGCACACGCTGAGTTCAGATGCAGACAGATGCAGACATTGTACACGCTGAATACAGATGCAGACAGATGCAGACATTGCACACGCTAAGTACAGATGCAGACAGATGCAGACATTGTACACGCTGAGTACAGATGCAGACAGATGCAGACATTGTACACGCTGAGTACAGACGCAGACATTGCGTACGCGCGTGTTCGTACTAGTCCGTGCTGTTGTGCACCGTCACTAATGCTACTTTTGCGATCGAAGGCAGGTGAGAGGTTATCCTAATAACAGGCATAAGTTACCTGTTATTATTGATTGCATGTGTACGCATATTTGTATGCAAGTGCGCTCAAACTCTGCACATCTACCTTAAAGCGTCGTGGCTTATATTGCCCTATTCCTCCTGCCAGACTAGCATACAAACTGATGGCGCTTGCACCAAGATCTGTGGATACATTAACACTCACAACATGCCACCTATCTATGCGCGATCCATCCACCTACAGACCATTGTTGCGTTTGAGCCTTTCACCATTACAGTCATCTATGCAACCTCTATCCATCGTGTTTGCGTGCAGGCACACGCACCATTATATGTGTCCAAAACAATATGAGCAAAGAGCCTGTACCCACAGCAGGTCACCAACATACGGAGGCGAATAAGATCTTAGTGCTGCTGCCAGCATACAAAGGCATGCAAAGGCTGCCAGCATACAAAGGCATACAATGCTGCCAGCATACAAAGGTATGCAAAGGCTACCAGCATACAAAGGCATACAAAGGCTGCCAGCATACAAAGGCATACAAGGCTGCCAGCATACAAGGCTGCCAGCATACATAGGCATACAAAGGCATGCAGAGGCTGCCAGCATACAAAGGTATACAAAGGCTGCCAGCATACAAAGGCATACAAGGCTGCCAGCAAACAAAGGCATACAAAGGCATACAAAGGCATGCAAAGGCTGCCAGCACACAAAGGCATACAAGGCTGCCAGCATACAAAGGCATACAAAGGCTGCCAGCATGCAAAGGCCGGCGAGTAGGAATGGGCTGCTGCCAGCATCTAAAGACAAAGGACTGCTACCAGCATCTCAAAGCACAATGATTGATTGTTGGTTGGGACCTATAGGTTGACCAGCCATGCCAGGCTGGAGGCATGTAAAATCAAAACTAAACGTAAAGCAAATAAGGACTTACCAGCATCTGAAGGCAAACAGTTGTTGCCAGCATCTAGAGGATCAGTGCCGCTGCCAACCCTAGAAGAGCAGTGTTGCTAGCGCTGAATTTTGAAACGACATCAACGTAGGACTAGTGCAAATATACATCCTATCCTACTCCTCACTGGCTGCCCCTGCTCAAACACGATACTCTGACTTACTTGCCAGGGTTCAATAAGGCTGTGGGACCAGTCTCATTAAGGTAGGACCAGTCTCATGGGGACCAGTCTCATTAAGGTAGGACCTTCACAAACTCAACTCCAGCAATACTTTCTTTGCTCACTGTTTAAGCCGCACAACTCATCTCTGGCAAATTGCCTGAGTCCTCTTAAAGGCAAATAGCTGAGGCAATGCCCTATCCCTCCATTCCATATTGAGTCCTCCCCAGACAGTTCATGTCTCCCCCAGTCCTCCCCAGACAGTTCATGTCTGCTTCACTTTCGCATTCCTCAAAGCAATAGTCACTTATGTGCGCCCACATCGCATGGCAGGTATGAGAGATGTAGAAACATTCCATCCCATTTCCAGCTCAAGAGGTAAGCAGGCGCTAAAAGGTATTTTCACTTGCAGTTGCAACAGCTGCATCGCCCGACAGACTCGAGCTGTCAATTTGTCTCAGCCAATTTTCCCTGTCTTCTTGCTTTTGGTTGCTTGCTTTCCTCGATGGCTGCGTTGTCCAAGCCATCCATGAAACAGCTGTAAGAGCCCGCATTCATCCTGTCAAGTAAATCTCATTTTTCTCCCTCTCCCACTTCGATGTTATCCCCCCTGATTGCAACCGCCTTGCCTTCCTTTCTTATTCCTGGAACGCGTACGACAGGACACTGCAAGGAGGCTGCCTTGCCTTTCTTTCTTATATCTGGAACGCTTGCGACAGTAATGTACTGTTGCTCATATAGCAATTGGTTGGTCAAACACTCGAATGTTGGAAGTATCCCCTCTGGGAGGTTTTTGATTGTTCCCTTCTTTTTGTCCCGCACTCACAACGGCCGCGTTGCCCATGAACAGCTCAGCTCCACAGATGGTCACGATCATCAGGCCCACTGGAAATGCTAAGCCCTGGAGATGCAAATTTATTGGTACGTGCTATGTGTGTGTGTGTTTATGTGTGTGTGTGTGTGTGTGTGTGTGTGTCAGAGGTGCAGTTAGGTGTGCGGTGCATGTATTATGGACTGGTTTGTAGAGAACTTTTCTGGTATTAATTCGACCACCCCTTCAATGCAGCACCAGCAAGAGGCATATGGTGCATTATTCATCAATGCTTATTATCATGCAATGCATTGCTCACCATTGCTAAGCTCTGGAGGCCAGGATTAGCGGCCGCAATGCCTGTTCAAAGTGGGAAACAGAGGCTGAGGGTCGCAGGCACAAAAGAAGAATTATAAACGCCACTAGGTCATCACTCCCTCGATCAAAAGAGACGCATAAACAATGCGCCGAATTTCTGTGAGGTGGATCGGCCACTACTATTGGTATGCACATTCAGCAGCGCAAACGTGTATGTGCCGCACAAAATGGATACACCTAGAAGCTGACTCAATCACCTGGGATCCGGCCCCCTAGACTCAGGGCTAAAAAACCTCCTGCACACATTTGTTGGGTGATCACAAACGTTTGGGATTCAGGTTGGAGGCAACAGCAGCATACAGGCATGGTCTGATGCTAATAAAGAGCAGCTCCGAAGAGAGGGTTGACAGTGTCAAGAAAAAGAAAAAGAAAGACTACGCAGGCAGTGAAAACCACTCCCCACATTGATGAAGGAAAAGTAAGCCAATTTGGTACCGAGTACCGTAAAACTCCTTTACCGGCAGACAAAAAAGGCCCAGTCAGAGAGGTCCAACAGATTTTGCTCTGGTAATGCCCATTATTTGTGTCATTGAAATAATTGTGGTACCAGAAGGAGGAAAGAAGTCACAAAGAGAATGGAGTAACAGCCTCAAACAAGCAAGAGCACCAGGCACAGACATTGCAGAGTTAAGCTAAGGGACGATGTCAACTTGACAAACTAACAAGCTTACCGTAAGAAATGAAAATGCCAGCAAGTATGCCGGCAAGCTGCAAGGTGCGTACGCAAAGGATGGAGAGTTTCAAGACTTGTTTAACTGAGCCATTCCAATGTGCCTTTCGTTTCCAATTAAAGTTTCTGGCATTAGTGCCAAGACACAAATAAAAGCCATCAACACTTGCAGACAGCGTGCAGTAAAGTAGAAGTTGTCAAGGCTCATACCAATATCTTCCAGGGTGGCATCGCTGCTTTGGCTGCACCAACATTAGCTACGTTCTCGTAATTTGGGCCTGCATTAGACAACCAGCATGCGCAGGAAGAACATGTCATCAGTGCAAGCACATGATTTCACGCTTGCATACACTGCACTGCATAGAACTATACCTGGTGCAAGCACGCTGGTCACGCTGGAAGACGATGACGAGGGACAAGCCAGGCTGGGTCTGACGAGGGACAATTGTGCTCCCCTCACTCCTCGCTTGCTGTCCAAACTTGGTGTTCTTGCTGCTTGGGCGGATATCAAGCTGCTGACTAGTTTGTGAGGATTAACAAGATGACAGCAACCATGCTTAGAGCCAATACCGGTGGAGGAGGTTGACTTGATTTTCTGTGCAAGCCTCATCTAAATCGGTTAGAGCGAGTTTTGGTATGAATTGCAGAAGCAATTTACATCATTGGCAAAACCTTCATGCAAAAATTGAATCCTACTACAACCCTAGTTTTCCGGTTAACCCTCACTTTTCCGGCAATTTTTATGTTAAATTACGTCGAGCGAAATCACTCATATTCATTGGCGTTTGTAACATCTCCGAATGCGTTTGGCAGCAGTCTTACGCGTAAAATTAATTGCAATTCTACTTTGGGGGACCATTGTTACTAAAACTGGAATGGCCTCGTTATTATTCTGGAAAAAATACAAATCTGACTAGAAAAATATGCAAGCAGCAAAACACCTGTTAGATTTATGTTTGCCTTTCTACACAGCCATGTGCCTAGCTACACAGCCTTGAAATAGATCAGCGTTATGCTGCATTGATGGCATATTCAATTCAATCCATCGCCCCAATTATTTAACAAAAATCAAACGCTCTGCTTACTCAGCACTGCATGAAATAGACCCGATATTGATGAAAAGAAAGGAGTCACTGAACAGTCACACTCACGCCAAGTGAACACTTAGCATGCACAACATATATAGCGATGTAACCTTACCTTAGCATGCACAACGAAACACGCCTAGAGGAGAAGCGACAATTATATGTAGACTCTGTGTAACCACAATGATTATGGCGGCTATGTCCACACACAGTCTGGGTACAACGTGGTATGTGCGGTGCCCCCATGCTTCCTCAACAGAGCGTCTGCATGTTGGCAACCGTTCATGAGGGATGAAAAGTGGACTTCATTCTGAGGTGCTCAGTGTTAATGCCCACAAACAAGTGCTGCCTGCTATCTGCTCACCATCCCCCCCCTTATCAAATCCGGGTCTGAGACTCAAGCGCCATCAACCCACTCATGGCACACCAATGTCCCCTCAGGAGAAAATATCCCACCAAGATCACAGGAAGACCCTAGGACTAGGGAAATGAATTGAGACCAACCAGCAAAACGCTGCTTGCTAGGGCTAGCTTGATGGGTGGCGACATTACACGAGACCCTGCTAACGCTCATGCACTTCTTTAAATGCACAGGCTGCTGCTCATTGCTGCGCAACCTCCTGCACAGCCTCCTGTTGCAGGTGATGGTGATCCAGCTGTTGCTGTTGCTGCTGCTGCTGCTGCTGTTGTTGTTGTTGTTGTTGTTGTTGTTGCTGCTGTTGTTGTTGCTGCTGCTCCTTTGCTGCAGCACTGAGGTCAGGCAGCGTGTCAATGCCCTTGTTCATGAGCTCAATCATGTGTGCGAGCGTCATGTGCAGCTCCTGCGTATTTGTGTGAGCATGTAAGTGTGCATGCCTATGTGTGCGCGCGTGTGTGTGTGTGTGTGTGTGTGTGTGTACTTGTGTGTGTGTGTTTGCTTGCGCACGTGCGTGTATGTGCGCAAGTGTGTCAAACCTATGGCAGGATCCTAAGGTGAGGAAGCAAAAGGGGCTATTCAGCTGACTTGCGTTCGCAAGGTGCCACTCTTTGTATTCCCAGGGATGTTTGAAATCGCATGCGCATTTGCTGCAAACAATATCTTGGGGGTGCGTGTGCCGTTCGTCAAGCATGAGGTTCTTGCATACTATAGGATGTTTAATAACCCAGTGGGCGCATATGCTGCAAATGTTACCTCGGTGATGCGTGTGCCGTCATGCATCAGAATTCCATTGTGCCACGGCATTGGGGGCATCTCCAGCTTAGGCACTTTGAGGGCGTCACCTGTGAGGAGAATGTGCAGGTGTGCTGCAAGACTCGAACGTATGATTGCGCACACCTCACTGTACAGAGCAGCATGGGTACTTTGAGGGCGCCACCTGTGGGGAGAAGCAAGCAACGTGCAGGTGTTCTGCAAGACTTGAATGTATGATCGCGCACACCTCACTGTACAGAACAGCATGGGTACTTTGAGGGCGCCACCTGTGGGGAGAAGCAAGCAATGAGCAGGTGTGCTGCATGACTCGAATGTATGATCGTGCACACCTCACTGTACAGAACAGCATGGGTACTTTGAGGGCGCCACCTGTGGGGAGAAGCAAGCAAAATGCAGGTGTGCTGCATGACTCGAATGTATGATCGCGCACACCTCACTGTACAGAACAGCATGGGCGCTTTGAGGGCGCCACCTGTGGGGAGAAGCAAGCAACGTGCAATTGGCAGGTGCGCTGTGTGAGTCTTACACTTGCATGCGCACAGGTGCGCTGTGTGGATGTTAAATTTGAATGCGAGCCTCACGGCACCAACCAACTGTGAGAAGAGACAAGCAACCGAAAGAATAAAAAAGCATCAAATAATTTTGCTTGTATGCACATACACACACATACACACAGATGCGCGCACACACATAGATACGCACGTATAAAAGATAATTGCTTGTATGCACATACTCACGCATACACACAGATGCGTGCACACGCACAGATACGCACATACACACATATACGCGCACCTGGTGCGGTGTAAAAGCGCTTGTCATACTTCCAGATCTCTTTGCCAGCCTCTTTATATATGGAGCCCCTGCGGGCGTACATTTTGAAACGTGTGCACACATGTGTTAGCTATAATGATCATGATTAGTTATGTACACACGTGTTGAAACCTGTTTACTTAACTGTGTGTGCATTTGTGTGTAATTGTGTGCATTTGTGTGCATTTGCGTGTATCTGTGTGAGTATTTGTGTGTGTATTTGTGTGTGTATATGTGTATAATTAACGTTGTAGAGCATCTTTGAGTAAATTGAACAAATTATCTGGTATGATGGTTTTCGTAAAGTGTGGTAGGCATAATTATTATATAACAGCTTTATATAACAGCTTTAGCAACCTTCATTTCAGATTAAGTAAATCATTAGACATTAAATATTGTCGGCTTTTAGCACCATCACGAGGACAAAATTGTGTGTGTTTGTGTGTGCATTTGTGTGTACTTGTATGTGCATTTGTGTGTACTTGTGTGTGCATTTGTGTGTAATTGTATGCATTCGTGTGCATTTGTGTGTAATTGTATGCATGTGTGTGTTTGTGTGTACTTGTGTGTGCATTTGTGTGTAATTATGTGCATTTGTGTGTATTTGTGTATTTGTGTGTGCATTTTGTTTGATTGTGTGCATTTGTGTGTGCATTTATGTGTGCATTAATGTGTATTTGTGTGTGCATTTGTGTGCATAGATGCATACTTCACAAAGTGCGCACAGACGCAAATTGAATAAAGTGTGCACAGACGCAAGATGAGCGAAGTGTATTTCCTGCCTCCCAGGCGTTAATCGGATAAGAAATCTTGACACTGGTCGCAGGTCCCATAGAATGGGCAAGTGTACCTCACGTCATTCCAGCAGGCAAGAACATGTTAGGCTGCCAGCAAGTAAATGTTGTGTGTGTGTGTGTGTATGTGTGTGTATGTGTGTGCGTGTGCGTGTGCGTGTGCGTGTGCTGCGCGTGTGCGTGTGTGTGTGCTGCAAAGTTGTCAAGTATCCACAATACAAAAATGTAGAGCCCTGGAAAAGCACATGCAATATGCTCACACCCACACCCACACACCCACACAAAATACATACACACACAAAACACACGACAGAGGCGCACACAAACGCACACCGTCGCACCAACTGAGACGCTATCACTACCAAATGGCACTCACCATGTGTAGTGGTACATGCTTGCGTTGAAGGCACGGTGGTCGTGGGGAGGCTGGCTGATGAGGGATGTGTGGGGGTGGCCCAAGTTTTGGATGTTCAGCCGGTTTGCAGCAACGCCGATGTCCCACGCGTACATCTCACGCACCCAGCCTGCGTGTGTGTGTGTGTGTGTCTGTGTGTGTATGTGTGTGTGTGTGTGTGTGTGTGTGTGTGTGTGTGTGTGTGAGAGTGTGTGTGTGTGCACCAGGTCGTTCATTGAATTTGCACAGGGCAGCTTAACATGCACACGCGCACACACATGCATACATGCACTCACCAAGGCCGTTCTTCACATCCTCGTGTGTTTCAATGTACAGGGACAGCTCCTCCCAGATAGGCGTGGCAGCCTGTGTGAGTATTACAGTTGGAGTGTGCACGTGCGTGTTGGTATGTGAGTGTGTGTGTGTTTGTGTAATTGTGTGTTTTGTGTGTCAGCGTGTGTGTGTGTGAGGGAGGGAGGGAGGGAGGGAAAGAGAGAGAGAGAGAGAGAGAGAGAGAGAGAGAGAGAGAGAGAGAGAGAGAGTGTGTATGCCCGTGCACTGGTGCTTTATGTGGGGGACAGATACAAAAAGGTCCCATTGCTTCCCATAAGCAAAGCTATTAGTTTGCACCACATCAAACCTGCAACGTGCAACCTATCAGGGCAGCCAAAACTAATGCAGCCTCTGCTGCTGGTGCAGCCTATGCTGGTGCAGCCTATACTTGTGCAGCCTATGCTGGTGCTGCCTAAACTGCGTGTGCTGTCTATGCTGCTTGTGCTGCCTATGCTGGGTGTGCTGCCTAGCTTGTGCTGCCTATGCTGCTGGTGCTGCCTATGCTGCGTGTGCTGCCTATGCTGCATGTGCTGCCTAGCTTATGCTGCCTATGCTGGCGTCTAAACTGCTGGTGCTGCCTATACTGGTGCTGCCTATGCTACTGGCGCTGCCTATGCTGCTGGTGCTGCCTATGCTGCTGGTGCTGCCTATGCTGCTGGTGCTGCCTATGCTGCTGGTGCTGCCTAGCTGGTGCTGCATAAATAAATAAACTAGACCTTCAGTGCACACCATCACCACAACCCCCTACATTTACGCCAGATTTACATGCTTGTGGCCAAAGTCAGGTCACACACACACACACACACCGCACAGTGTTTTACGCCTTGAACACTTCCAACCTACCTTCAATCCCTGAAATCCTTACGGCTTACTTCAAGATCCCTAACCCTTGCAAAAGCAAAGGCCTGGTGAAGTCGGGTCCGAATGGTGTTTTCCGCCTCGAAAGCTTTTCACCTTAAATGCCTCAAACCCTTACAACTTCCAACCCTCACTTTGACATCCTCTATCCTGGTCACCAAATGGCCTGATCGTGGTTCAGCTGAGATGAGAACCTTGGAACTTTTACCTTGAGCTTCTCAGACACTTCACCCTCAAATCCTGACAACTTCCAACCCTCCCCTCGAAATCCTCAAACCTGGTCACCACATGGCCTGATCGTGGTCTAGCTGAGATAAGACCCTTACAATCCTCACCTTGAACTTCTCAGACACTTCACAGCTCTGCAAATGTGCGGCTTGAGACTTCTCGCCCTGAAGTCTTTTGTTATGACAAAAACCTCACCTTGAAATCCTCAAACCTGGCCAAAACAGGAGCAGGCCCCGAGTTAGGGACACTGGAGGGGTCGCACGTGGGGCACTTGTCCTTCAGCATTTTCACCACATCTGCATGTGCGTGTGTGTGTGCGTGTGTGTGCGTGTGTGTGTGTACGTGTGTGTATGCGTGTAGGTGAGTGTGTGTGCGTGAGTAAAGAATCACGCGTGGGGCACTTGTCCTTTAGCATTTCACCACATCTGCATGTGCGTGTGTGTGCGTGTGTGTGTATGTGTGTGTGTACGTGTGTGTATGCGTGTAAGTGAGTGTGTGTGTGTGAGTAAAAAATCACGCGTGGGGCACTTGTCCTTCAGCATTTCACCACATCTGCATGTGTGAGTATGTGTGTGTGATTGTGTGTGTGTTTGTGTGTGTGTGAGTTTGAGTGTTTGCAGTTGTGCATACGCGTGTGTTTGTGAGTGTGTGCGTGTGAGTGTGTGTGCACGTGAGGCGTGTGTCCTTTGGGATCTTCACCACATCTGTATTTGAGTGCATGTGTGTGCGTATTGTGTGTGTGCATGAACATGTGAGCGTAAATTTAGCTTTAAACACACCTTCAGCATACATGCACAATTCATGATGCGCGCATACTTGTCTTATTATCAATTTGAATACACAAGATCACAATTTTGCTTCCAACTCATAACCACACAGATTGGTCACACTGGCATCCACACATACACATACACACACAAACAGGCACACACTCACACACACAGATATGGACACACACACACACACACACACACACGGACACACACACATATTCACACAAACACATACACACACGCACGTGGGTTCCTAGGGGCGATGTAGTCAAAGGCAAAGGACTGGCCAGGCACGGTAGGGTTGTAGGCACTGCCTGGGTTCTGTGGGTGAAAGAGTACCAGACGTAGAAGGTAGGTAAGTACGTGTGTGTTAAGCAATCTAAACCCATCAACAACAGCTGTGTTGTGCGCAGGTGCAGGAACTGGCTTGCGTAAAACAACACTGCTCATTAGGTGGAATTGAAAATTTGAAAGCGGCCGCATTACAGAGTACAGAGTACACATACTTTCAAACACACAAGTAAGTACACACACGTGTGCATGTGCCTGTGAGAGAGGAAAATGCACACACACGCATATATGTGAACATAAACGCAAACACACACACACACATGTGAAGATACAGACAAACACACACACATGTGAACTTACACGCACAAACATGTGAACATACATACACGCAGACACAGTCACGACAGCGCTACGTACAGGAAAGGATTCGATCCATGTGTGGTCGAACTCAGCATCAGCAGCCAAGGTGCACAAACACACACACACACACACACACACACACACACACACACACACACATGTGAACATACATGCAAAAGCACAATCACACACATGCGAGCAAATACATGCAGCCACAGAAACAACAGCACTGCTTACTGGATAGGGCTTGATCCAGGTGTAGTCCGACTCAAGCATCAGCAGCCAAGGAGCTTTGATCATTGATGGCTCAGCTTCTGCGGCTTTCAGCCATTGGTTCACGGCATTAGCGCGGTCAGCAACAGGGAACCTATGATTAAAAAAACGTTTTAACACGCGCACACACTTCAACAGTGATGACATACGCAGCCTAGCAGTCCAACTTTTTGACTGATGGCTTTCTCTGGAACCTCTGCAACCTCTGCAACACGCACATTATAGCGATAAGTTTGATATTCAGTTTGTATGTTTTAAGTTTCAAGAGTGTGTGGCTGTGTGGGTGTGTTTGTCGTGTGCGCACATGTGTGTGTATGTATGTGTTTGTCTATGCGGCTGTGGGTGTGTGTTTGTGTGTGTGCAGCTGCTTTCGGCCCTTACACACCATTGGCACAGTCAGTAATGCAATTGAGAGTGTGTTCACACACACACACACACACACACACACACACACACACACACTTGTGCATGTCTGTGTGTGCAGACCTTTCCTGTGCTGCTTTCAGCCCCTGGCTCATTCTGTTGGCAAAAAACCCACATAAAATGGGAGAGGTAACCAGGAACGCTTTGTGTGAAGGCCTTTAATTGTAAAACTTGTAAACCTTGTAACCAGGAGCACAAAATTAATACGAGCGTGCGTGCAGCGTTAGAGCAGCTTATTGTGTGTAGGCCAATTGGCAACAGATTTTCTCGGCTGTGGTAGGGGCTGTCCGCAACAAAGGACTCGCCACAGAGGGGTGCGCATTTGAATCATGGCTACAATCTCGCCATAAAATGTTGTGTGCCATGTGCCACCTACTTTTGCACGCATTCACAGTGCTTGTATGCACGACACGCTTTTAAGCAGGGACATTCGCGTATTTATGGTCATGCAAGTTGAAGACATACGACCCTGGCCCTTTATATGTTAAGCCGTGTATATCTAAACCTATAGTTATTTACATCTGGCCATCCCTGATCTGAAGACTTGATTAGAACCGTAAAGATATTGCACATGATCACATGACCAACGTACAATTTGATACTCCCTGCTCATTTTGTTTAGTTTGTGCTGCAACCTGCTGCTTCCAGGCCCACACTGTCAATTCATGTCAAGCCATCCTCCAGAACACTCTCTCTTCATTTCAAGCCATCCTCTAGGGCCTCCATTCGTCATTTCAAGCCATCATCCACCGTCATCTCAAGCCATCCTCCAGGCCCACACTCTCAAATCATTTCAAGCCACACTCTCAAGGGCCTCCAGTCCGTCATCTCAAGCCATCCTCCAGGCCCACACTGCCAATTCGTTTCAAGCCATCCTCCGGAACACTCTGAATTCATTTCAAGCCACACTCTTAAGGGCCT
>Ga0307974_1001672_pt1 | contig 15420 bp, 27 predicted proteins | sample OrgLakmetagen784_FD_201812 | JGI IMG/M metagenome (GOLD analysis project Ga0307974, IMG submission 201812) | Saline water microbial communities from Organic Lake, Antarctica - #784 | ecosystem: Environmental > Aquatic > Non-marine Saline and Alkaline > Saline | place: Antarctica: Organic Lake... | reverse complement strand
TATGCATCCATGCCCGCCACACTACTGAGCTAATGAGGCACACTGTCCCTCCCCTCCACCCCCTATACACACACAGACACACACACAGACACACACACACACACCTTCATGCCCGCCATACGATTGAACAGTGCGCTCTTGCCCACGTTGGGCCGTCCCACCACTGCGACCTGCAGTACGCAGCAGAACAGGGAAGGGAGGGTGAGGAAAAGTGCCTTTGTTTCTGTTGGGGGCTATGAAGAAGAAAGAGGCAATTGCTCATTTTTCGCTCACCATTGTCACCCTTCTGCACACCCGTTTTGACAATTCTTTTTACTACTAGAAATCCACACCCACACCCACACCCACACCCACACCCACAAATTCATACACACACCCCGACACCGACACCCCCACTCCCACCCGCAACTCTACACATGCAACCACACCCACACCGACCCAAAAGAGAGCACACACCTTTGGCAAGCAGTCCATGGATAGCTTACGCTTGCGCTTATCCGCGAGGTTCGACATGAGCATGGGGATGATGCCGTCATCGCTGGAAGGCACAGTTACATACATACAGATGTTAAATTAAAATGTACAGTAAACATGTAAACATCCATTCACACACCCATCCGCGAGGTTTGACATGAGCATGGGGATGAGGCCGTCATTGCTGGAAAGCACAGTTACATACAGATGTTAACTTAAAATGTAAACATGTACACATCCATTCACACACCCATCCGCGAGATTTGACATGAGTATGGGGATGAGGTTGTCATCGCTGGAAGGCACAATTACCTTACAGATGCTCATTAGGGGGCAAAGTGTGTCACACACCCACACCCACATTCACACTTATATCACTCCCACGCCCACGCCCACACCCACTCACTCCCACGCCCACGCCCGCGCCCACAACCACACCCACACCCACACCCACACCTGGAAGAGGGAGAGGAGGAGGAGGAGGCACCCGGCTGGTTTCGACGTTCTGCCTCTGCACGCTGCTGCTGCCGCTGCACAATTACATGTGTATGTGTGTATTTGTGTGTGTGTGTTTGTGTGTGCTTGTGTGTGCGTGTGTGTATGTGTGTGTTTACATATGCACTATAATGGTTCACGCCACCATTAAAAAATGCCAGACGGGGTTATCTGAGGCCAAAAGTGGTACGGTTTTGGCATGCTCCTAGGGTATGGCTCCCCTAATTTGCACGATTTAAGCTCGGCTCTGATATGTAGGTTTCAGAGCAGTTTAGCTTAAACCTGCAAATTAGGGGGCCCATACCTAATCGGCCGCGCCGTGCACTCTACTTTTTGAGCAGCCATATGCTGTATCTGACCAGTCAGAGCATTAAATTGGGTTATTTTTTGTGTGCTGGAGTCCTTATAATAAAAAAAGATCATTGCAACAACAATGGAGCAAAATGAGCAAGTAGTTGGCGAAATATGCAAATGTATGCACCATTTCCCATGGAGAGCACCTACTTAGGGTACAGGTACACGACTTGTGCATTTAGTCCTGTCATTCCTTACGCAGGGTGACGTGACTAAATATGAGCACATGCTCTGGTAGCTTATAATATCAGTAACAGTGTGAAGCTAGATTGGGTTCAATGTGGTGAATTGACGTGAGAGTCTGAGAGTAGTTGCCCCTTTAATGCAACAAGGAGCATGTTTGGACATTTGCTCAGATAACCCCCTCTGAAAAAATGCAAACATAAGGACGGTAAAGCAAAGCGTCAACATCTTCTTGCATGAAAGCATTTTCTCCCCACGTTAGGGCAGTGGTGTCAGCAAACTCATCAGGGAAGTGGTGTCAGCAAACTCATCAGGGCAGTGAAGTCAGCAAACACATCAGGGCAGTGAAGTCAGCAAACACATCAGGGCAGTGATGTCAGCAAACCCATCAGGGCAGTGATGTCAGCAAACTCATCAGGGCAGTGATGTCAGCAAGCACATCAGGGCAGTGATGTCAGCAAACACATCAAGCAGTGGTGTCTGCAAACACATCAGGGCAGTGATGTCAGCAAACTCATCAGGGCAGTGATGTCAGCAAACCCATCAGGGCAGTGGTGTCAGCAAACACATCAGGGCAGTGGTGTCAGTAGACTCATCAGGGCAGTGATGTCAGCAAACACATCAGGGCAGTGATGTCAGCAAACTCATCAGGGCAGTGATGTCAGCAAACTCATCAGGGCAGTGGTGTCAGCAAACTCATCAGGGCAGTGATGTCAGCAAACACATCAGGGCAGTGATGTCAGCAGGGATGGGCCAAAAGTAAGCCAAAACATGTGCTGGAGCTCCCCTCTCCCTTTTATTGAACGCTCAACTATTTTCCAACAGTCTAGCAACTTGGTTAAGTTGGAAGGTGAGTCACGACGACTTAAATGCCAAGCCATGAGTGAAAAGTGTACGCCCTCAAAACCAGAGGATTAAAACTGTCGTCACCTGCTGTGCTGCTGAAATTGCTTTGGGGGAGGCACCAAAAGGGAGCAAGCCGCTGCCTGTACATGAGGAGAGTGTGTGTGAATGTGTGTGTATGTGAATGTGTGTGTATGTGTGTGTATGTGAATGTGTGTGAATGTGTGTGAAAGTAAATGTGTGTGTATGTGTGTGTATGTGAATGTGTGTGTGTGTCAAACCGCTGCCTGTACATGAGGAGAGTGTGTGCGAATGTGTGTGTATGTAAATGTGTGTGTATGTGTGTGCATGTGAATGTGTGTGAATGTGTGTGTGTGAAAGTGTGTGTTTGTGTGTGTTTGTGAATGTGTGCGTGTGTCAAGCCGCTGCCTGTACAAGAGGAGAGTGTGTGTGAATGTGTGTGTATGTGAATGTGTGTGTATGTGTGTATGTGAATGTGTGCGTGTGTCAAGCTGCTGCCTGTACATGAGGAGAGTATGTGTGGATGTGTGTATGTGTAATGTGTGTTTGTGCGTGTGTGTGTATATGTAAGAGGGTGTGTGTGTGTGTGTGTGTGTGTGTGTGTGTGTGTGTGTGTGTGTGTGTGTGTGTTTGCAACGGCAGGAGCAGCATGCACGTACGCTAAACAATACAAATCTAAACGCTTAATTTCAAATTGTCAAAGTGGGTGACAGCAATGTATGTAATAGCGATCAGCGGTTTATGTCTAAAAGGAAGGCTACGCACGATAGCACTGGTTTTCAAACTGAGCAACACCAGAAACAGGCTGTGCACACAATCTCCCCACACCCAAGCCCACATAAAAGGCACACACACACACACACACACACACATCCCGCAAATGCACCCAGTGCACCAAGACCCACCCGTTAGAGCAGAACACAAAAATGAGCTAGAAACACACAGAGAAGGCGCCAGACAAACAGGTTTAAGTAAAGCACGAGTACAAGCAAGCAAACAAGGCTGCCTGTAATTACCTTCTTCCTCTGGGTCCTCCTCCTCTTCCTCGTCAACAACGGCAGGCAGTTTAGCCACGAGCGCAGCCGCTATCCTCTCAAATTTCTGCTGGTCTTCCAGGGCAACAGCCTCATCAAACTCCACATCTCCGCCCTGGCTGCTGCACACTCCGCTGGGCTTTGCAAAGGAGGCTTGCCCTGGAAACTGCTGGAAAGGGTTTGCTCCTTCTCTTGGCCGGCTGTTTGCGCAGGAGCGCTTGTGACTGCTGGCACATGTGGTTGCGTGGGAACATGGGGTTGTGTGACTGTATCTCAATGTAGAAGCACATTGGCCGTGGAGGCCAGAAGAAACGAGGTGCATTTCAAAGTAATATTGAGTAAAAAAATTAGATAATTTGTCTCATGTCTCATGCCCGAGATTGGCTGAATCAAGAGCTGAGCGATGTGCATATTGTGTTTGTGAACAATGCTTTGCCTGAAGAAGTAGGCAAGAAGAGGAAAGCTGGTGCGAGCCATACTGAAATGCAAGCATACAAGCTTTTGCTGATGCACATACAATCAAACTCATACCCATGCCGCCATTTTCAGCTTGTTCTGTTATTTGTAGCTCCAAAGCAGTTGTAGTGTGTATGACCGCAATAACAGGGCGGTGTTTATCATTTGCACGTCAAAGCAGCAGCGCTCCTCCGTTCCCTTCAATGGCACACAATCGTGCATGCAGACGCACAAGAGGAAGATGTGACCAGCACCCTCCCTGGCCATCGGGTAATCCTGGCAGCTAGCAGCGAGTACTTCAGAGCCCTGTTTGTGCGGTGGAGCCAGCAACCACAGGAGGGTGGCACCAACCAGGTGAGAATTTGCATCTATGACATAGACATGACTGGTGCAGCTTGTTTGATGTCTCGAAGGTTGAATGCATCAGTCCTGCGTCTAATCAGTCGTGCTCAAGAGGGATTTTATGCGATGAGCATACAACAATGTGCACCTAGTGACCCTGAGCGAGCTTGATTATAACTGTCTTTAATTTCAAGCTTGAACTAGCTCAGGAAAAACGTGCCTGAGTAAGGAGCCAAGCCATCGTCTTAGTCTAAGGGTTAGTGTCTCACCAATTACCACTCAATTTCTGAGGATAGGTGCTCGTGCACTCCTGTAAAATTGCCCATCTGGATACGATCCTCCTGCAGGTCAAAGTCAAGCACGACGGCGCGGACGACCATGCAGCAGCCCTGGCCTGCCTTAAAGCCATGTACCTGCAAAAGCTGCCCGTTGATGAGGAGCCCTCAACCTCGGATGCCAGCCTCAAGCCAGTCCCACTCCTTGTCAAGGTGTTTGATTTGCTGATTGGTTGACACGAAAAGGGTGCAGGTGGTTGAGAGATTGCATGTCAAAGTAATATCAAAGCTGTTCATGTGTCAGCTGCAGATATATCATACCCTCTGTTTGCTCTTGCCTTCACGGCAACGTCGTAATTGTCTGCTAGTGCTCAAATGCTTGTGTGCACGTGAACGAAATGCTGCTTGTAGCCCGCTCAGATTTGCCCTGCTTGCATCGTGTCATCCCTAATGTAGATGGCCTGGTGGGCGGACCTGTGGCAAGCGCCTTCCTGCATAGAGCTGTGCTTGAGTGGCTTTGCTGAGATCAAAGACCTCCAAGCGGATGACGTGAACGCCATGCTGGAGGGCCTCCCGGAACCTGCCCAGAGCTCACCATCATTCACCAAGGTGAAAGCTTCAACCCAAACGGGCCAAGTATTTTACTCTTTTGACAAACAGCACTGGTAAAGCTTGCGCTCCCACCTGCGTGCCCCAGTTGTCTGATCACTGCGTTCTGAGGTTTGTGTCTCCTTCAGCCAACATTACAATTTACATGTTTTGACAACTACCCCAACCTCCCTTGCGTGGCTCAGGTCAAAGAAGCTTGCAGAAAGTGGCTGCTGAAGACATATGGCGATGTACATGGCGCTATCACAGACCCAGAGATGCGTCAGTCCTTCTGCGGGCTCCATTTGTCGGCGGTCAAGCTGTGGATGGAGGCAGATGAGCTGGCCGCCACAGAGAACGACGTTGCTGTTCTCGTGACTTTTTGGCATGCAGGCAAGCAGGTAAATACTCTTGTTCTCGATCTCAGGAAGGAGAGAGCTTCAGTTTCAGCAATGAGTACTACTGGCTGGTGCCCGGTTAGCTAGAATACCGTACAGACTGTTGACCAATGTGAGGTTTTACATTTAATAAACCCCAATGCGAGCTTATGCGAGGGCCACACAATCTAATTACTTACCTCAATGCGACCTATGCGAGGGCCTTTGGCCCTTCGAGCTGCACGCACATGTGTGCGTGCGTGCGTGTACGTGCGTGTACGTGCGTGCACATATGTGTTTGTGTGTGCGCAAACATGTGTGCGTGCGTTGTGTATGTGCGCGTGTGTGTATACGGTTGTTTACGTACGTGTGTGCTTGTGTTGTGTTCTTGTGCGTGCGTTTGTGTGTGTGCGTACGTGTATGCGTGCACGTACGTGTGTGTGTGCGTGCGGGTATGTGTGTGTGTGCGCGCGTAGTGTGCATGCGTGCGCATGTGTGCGTGCGTGTGTGTACGTGCGTGTGTGTGCGTGCGCATATGTGTGTGTGCGTGCACATAGTGTGTGCGTGCGTTGTGTATCGTGTACATGCGTACATGTGTATACGGTTGTGTACGTACGTGCGTGCGTGCGTTGTGTACTTGGGCCGTGTGTATGTGTGTGCATGCGCGTACGTGTGTGCGTGCGTGCGCGTACGTGTGTGTGTTTGTGTTTTTGTGTGCATGAGGGTACGTGTGTGTGTTTGTGTTTTTGTGTGCATGAGGGTACGTGTGCGTGCGTGCGCATGTGAAGGGATTGATTGCGCCTTCCTCTTGGTGTCCTTCCTCCCCAAGAGAGGGCCAGCAACCCAAGCTGTTTGTCCACCTTGACGGCCTTGAGGGGCGGCTCGGGAGGCTTTCCCGGCCTGTACCCGTTCATGATTAAAATCAATTAACTAACCCGAATGAAAGCTCCGCGAGGCCCTTGCCACATAGTTACTTAAATGCTCCCGACACACCACGAGGGGGTCAGAAAACGTCCGCGGTACGCATTGATATACGGTCTGTACAATATTGAAAGAAAAGGAATATCCAGATCATTGGCCAGACTTATGAAAACATTCCGTGAATATCTGACTGAGTGCTCAAAGAAAGAACCACCTGGCATGTATATCATAATACGTATTGCTAGAAGAAACTGGCCAATTGTATTACATTAAACATGGCTCAGAGAGGATAAAAATGAGTCATAATAAACGTCAGTGACAAGTTTGGATCCCCTTGACCCATCAGCCTACCAAACAAGCTCATTGGGGAAAGCTTCTACACATTCAGAAAGGGCACCAACCTGCCCCTGTGTGACTTTATAAAGGTCGTTACTTACCTTAAAGGGGGGGGGAACAGATGCATGCTCCTGCAGATCAACTGATTGCCAATGCCAGCTAGCGTTGGACCATCTACATTTTGTTGTTCAAGTCAGACATCCCACATTTCTTGCAACCTTGGTGTCGTCATAGTTTTGAATGGATAGGCTTTTTGGCCTTTCCTCATGAGTATTGGTGACTGTGCTTGTCGACCATCCTATTATTTTATCCACTTGTAGCTGACGACAAGGCTGGAGTTGAGGATTGAAAGCTGTTGTATTACTAGCGCATACAGGTGGAGTGTTTTCTGATTATGAGGGGATTGGTTTTTGTCATAAGAAATATGAGTAGGGCTGGCCAATACCATTAATTTGTACGTAGCCATATATTATGCGGTGACCTTAACAGGGAGAGCACCGTACATTCGTTCATAAACGGTTTATATATACGCTTCTGGCCACCCTAAAATGGGTGTCTGCATTACATGTATCCACTTATTTGACCCCCAAACTGTTGGCCGCTGTTTGTCCACCCCAGCAATTTTTGTGTTTTTGTGTTCATGTATTGGTACAATCAAATTCTTTAATAAACATCCCGTAGCTGTAACATCTTGCATTTTCGTATATGAGTGCTTGTGTGTATGCACGTGTGTGTGTGCGTGTGTTTGCGTGCATGTTGAATTGGCTGCTCTCACAATAGGATTTGAAAAGCGTCAAAACTTTTGACATGATGTCTGAATGTCAGACCCCTTGCATCCTACTGGAAGTCCCCTGGACTTTTGCAACCTCTCTTTTTGAAGCCTTGCACCAAGTGGCTTTGCAGCAGACCAAAATGTTTTACACTCAAAACACAGGGCCAGACCTGCACTGTGGACAACCAGTGGGATTTATCCGAGCTCTTGCGTGTGGGCAATCTATCCAAGATCGTCAGAGAGCTCCAACTCTGCAAGCTGCCCTGGTTCCGCGCCTCTGAGCTTCTTCCCCTGTTCATATTGTCTGCCAGCTTGAAACAGAATGGGACAGAAATTGTTGCTGACCTTTCCTTCCCGTTGGCTTGGACAGCTGCTGAGAGGGCTGGAAAAGTTCCCACTGCTGTTGCTGCTGCACGGTGTGAGTATACCTGGAAGATATCAAGCTCGGAGCTGGCCCCCCTGTTTGAGGCCGGTCATAATGGGAATCTTTACGGTCTGAAAATCTATCTCAAGGGCGTGTTTTTCCGCCTTAATTTACATATGTCAGGGTCGAGCATGGGGGTGTACGTGCAGCCAGTGAAGAGTGGTGTGCTTCCGTGTCCTCTTCTTGTGTGCATGAATTTTGATATTCTTCATCTCACCGCCTCAGGTAGGGAGGAGAGTGTTGTACCAATGGATGATGATCCAGCATTTGGTTGTGATGGATGTGGTTATAATGATGTCTTTACAGGCATTGACAGCCTCGCTGCATTGCAAGGGCGGTTATCTGATGGTCTCCTTGCCTTCAAATTGAAGGTGCATAACGTTTCATAGGGAGCTTCCATAAAGAACTGACTACCGCACAGAGAGGGAGAGAGGGAGGGAGAGATGAGAGAGAGAGAGAGAGAGAGAGAGAGAGAGAGAGAGACCTGGACAGACAAGATGCTAGAGTATTGACCCTTTGCCCTTGTAGGGTTGTATGGAATGCCTTGGATGGTACCACGCAGCCCTTGCTCAATGTTTTTTCCGATGACTTCAGCCTGCCTGCTAGCCTGCTGTTGCGACATCTTCAGGGTGGTAGGGGCTTTATACGCAAGTCTTCTGTTCACGCCATGAGCTGATCTCTTCGACTTGTCCTGGTAATCAATTCCTTTTTTCTTTGGGTAGCTTGCCATGCAAAACTTTTCGAACTCTTGAAACGCACAGCCAAAAAGGAAATAGCTCCTCAAACAAAAATAGAATTGCCTTAAACTGGGCGCAGATTCCCGCACATATGCAAATTCTTGGGATCCACACCATCACACCAGCTTTAATATGCAGAAACACTCCTCTGAAACAATATACAGACGCCCCTTCCCGAACACACTTGGGAGATGCACATCATTGCCACATGGAATACTAAAGGCAGAAACTGCCTCAATGCTTGCAAAATCTGGCTAAAAGAGCTTGCCAAAGAAATTCCCGAGGCAAAGTGGGAAATCAATTACATCTGTAACGACCCCTACCCTACCCCTCTGAACTTAGCACTGAAAAGACTCCTGGCCTATTTAAAGTAAGAAAACTACCCAGCGACCACCTCCATCAAACCCCACAAGGCCCCCAAGGTTAAAAAGTACCCTGGATTCACCTCAGAGCTCTGGCTGATAAAGCGACCCAACACAGCTCCAGCCCAAACTGATCCGTTAAATACAAGATTGGCGGGGCTGGACCTAGTACACTGATGGCAGCCTTAAAAACACGAAGAAGGGCAAGACACAGGATCAGGTGTATACCACCCTTGCTTCAAGTATCCCATCATATGAACCCAAGGGCGTAGGTGTAACCAATGCCATCTCACGTGCAGGGCTAGCAGCTAAAGCAGCTGCAATCATTCACGGCTACTCCCATATAGCCAAGATAGCCTAACCTTAATGCACCAAATTAAAATGCAGCTTGCTGTCACGACGAATCGTGGTACCAGCTTAGGTAAGGTTACATCGCTAAAAATACCTCAGGAGGCATCTGAACGGAAGCTTGAAAAAAAAGTTTGTAACGATACCTAGCTAGACAAAAGGGGAAACGCCTTAGAGAAAAGAAAATGAGATGGAAAGTAAGAAGGAAAGTAGGAGCAAAAGGCAAGAAGTTGGAAGCCAAAAAGGGAGCTGAAGTATAACCAGCAGGGTTGCCTGGTGCGGGCATCTAAGTATCCCCCTCCCTTAATCATGCTGGCTGTGTCATCAGTGTCATCACTACCAGCAGTTTTATCTTTTATTTTTTTCCTATTCTTTTCTTCTTTTCTATAACCAGCAGAGGGAAAGTTTGGTCTGAACACAGAGAGCCTTGAAGGAAGTAGTGCCAGTGCACCACATAGACACGCCGAAGGTCAAGCCAGCTTTAAAACCAGAAGCAAAGTAGCAGGTAGGTCTAATAGGCAGGCGCAAGCAGATTCTATCTATTGATATCGGGGCAAAGAGTCAAGCTTTTGATCCATGTGGGTCCCAAAGGCACGCAACTTTGCTGCAAATTGCTCAAGCATGACTGACTTGTGGGGCTGACTGCTATCTGTCACTGGTGCCTGCTTTCTCTTGGGGATTTTTGTCGCTGATTCTGTTGCTGGGGCTGCTGGAGCTGGTTTTGCTTTGGTACCAGCTTAAGCGTGGATTGCAAGTATGAGCCATATAGGGTGTGTTTAACGTCTCCTCCCTTTCCACGCAAAAAGGAAGCGACGGCTCAAGCACCGCACCGAGGAGATGGTTATCAGACAAGTCTGAGAAAAGAGCGAGTTTGTTACAAGAGAACCATCTAAACTGGCCAAACAACCAAATAACCATAAAACCGCTGCTCACATTATAAATCGCAGGGGAAATCACATGATACGTCCATGCCACTGATTTAGCATGACATCTCACACCCAAACCTCCACCGCCATCACATCCAGGGAAATGTCCTCCAGTCAATGCCAAAGCAATCCACCGGTGCATTTTTTCCCAATTAATCAGTCACCACCGCCCATTCACCCATTCATTTCTACAAAGTCAAATCCCACACAGGTATTATAGCCAATGAAAGTTTTTTCATTCCATAGTCAACGAATATGCTGATGTTCTTGCTCGAAAAACAACCTACTCTGACGTTGCGGATACCTTCATCAAAACAGCTGGCCCTGAGAGGAATTCCTCCAACTACATCTACTGGCTTGCAAAAGAATACGAAGAACACCGAATCATAGAAAATCACCCAAACACAAGCCAGTAATCTACCTCAAGGCTCTGGTACCTGCAACCCTCTTGATCCCCATTGATTTTTCCTTTGCTTTTCGCGGTGGAGGAGTTTTACAGTACTCCGTACCTAAGTGGCTCCTTTTTCTTGATTTATTTGGGGAGTGGTTTTCGCTGCCTGCGTGGTTTTTCTTTTCTTACCTATCCAATTACATACCATGACGCCTTGCAAGCCAAATGAACCCCCTCCACAAACCAGGAAATGCCAATCATGCATACCGTAGCAAAGTACCATGATTACTATCAGACCCTTATCAAAAATGAAACTGCCAACGGAGCCGCTAGCAACGTTTTCACAACAGCATACTATGTCCCTGTTAAAACCAAGTGCATTATTATGAAGAACAGAACAGGAACCCTGTACAACCAAAAGCATGCGGTATGATTTAAGCACTTAATAAGCCTAAGTTGCCCCCTCTGCCCTCAAATAGACAGTTCCCTGCATATCCTTTCTGGATGCCAACACACGCAAATAAAAAATATGATCACCGAGAGACACAACTTAGCATGCAGTATGATCTTCAAAGCCATCAGCAAGACAGGCTTCCTAGGATCCTGCTTTGTCTGCATATATAGGTAGCAGCGAACGGCTGGCTATGCAAAATCTTCAGATTCCTGATACAGCTGAAACTAGGATTATACCAAAGTGGCTCTATCAACCCCGCTTCTCTGAGTCAGACAAAAATAATTTTACCTCCAGCCGTCCGGATGCTGTACTGGTTGCTCCCATCTACGCAAAAAATACAACAAGAGACTAGCAATGAAGGGGGGTAGGTTCTTAGGAGTGGCAGGGGGCAACTCAGGGAGACCGGGAGCACCTCAGTAGCACCGCCAGCCATTAAAAGTAGTAGTAGTAGCACCTTCCCCAAACAGCACCGATCCAAAGATCTCAGCATTTTTTATCGTGACATCCATTCCATCGAGATCAAGTACTGTGAGGATATTAGACCTCATGACCAGCTGAGCGCCACGCAGGAACAACATTAAGGCCTCTGCTCCATCCGTTAAAGAGCCTCCGTTACTCTCCACACCATTCTTTTGGGAGTGGGTGGCACCACATACAACACTCACACGCTGGAGCCTTTTAAGGAGCTGGGTCATGATTCTCAAAGAGTTGAAACATGCTTCCAAGCTCCATGTTAGTTCCGTCAATTAACATGATAGTTATGAAACATGCTTCCGAGCTCCATGTTAGTTCTGTCAATTAACATGAGAGTTATGAAACATGCTTCCAAGCTCCATGTTAGTTCTGTCAATTTACATGGAGCCAAACTGACATATCCTTTCCATGCATGTGCATGTGACTATTACCAACGGGTTCGGGATCAGGAGGGTTGCAGGCTTGGCCTGAAACCGGCTCCTGATGAGAGTTGATAACAGTACTGGAAAGGGCACGTCTGGTATGGACAAGTTTAGCAGCAAAGTTCACAGAGTGCACATGGAGCTTGGAGGCAAGCTTCTTACCTCTTTGAGAATCGAGACCCAGTTCCTTGAAAGGCTTCAGAGTGTGAGTGTTGTAGATGGTGCCGTCCACACCCAAAAGGATGATGTGAAGAGTAACAGAGGCTCCTTAGAGAATGTTGCGAACTTTGAAGGTCTTTGTGCTGTTCCTTTGCAGCGTTCAGCTGGTTCTGAGGTCTGATGTCCTCACAGTATTTTATTTTGACAAGGTGGATGTCACGCCGAGGTTTGCTGAGGTCTTAAGGTCGGTGCTGTCTGGGGTTAGTGGCTCTACTGGTGGCTGGCAGTGCTGCTGAGGTGCTCCCAGTCTCCCTCAATTGCCCCCTGCCACTTCGAAGAACCCACCCCCCTACATTAGTTTGTTGTTTTTGTGTTTTTGCAGCGCTGGGAGTAACCAGCACAAAATCTGGGCGGCTGGAGGTAAATCTGTCTTTATCTGGGAAGCGGGGTGGGAAGAGCCATTTGGGAACAATTCTACTTTCAGCTGTTTCAGGAATCTGGAGGTTTTGCATGGTCATCCGTTCGTTGCTGCCTATATCTATGGAGACAATGCATGATCCTAAGGAGCCTGTTTTTCTGATAGCTTTAAAGATCATGCAGCATGCTATGTTGTGCCTTTCGGTGATCGTGTTCCTTATTTGCGTGTTTTGGCACCCAGAAAGGATGTGCACGGCACTGTCTACTTGTGGGCAGAGGGGGCAAGTTTGACTTGTTGAGAGTTTGAACAATACCGCATACCGCATGTTTTTGATTATATAGGGTGCCTGTTCTGTAATTCATAATGATACATTTGGTCTTAAAGGGGACATCGGATGATGTTAGGTAAGCATTGCTAGTGGCTCCATTGGCAGTGCCGTCCTTTATGAGGGTCTGGTAGTACGCATGGTTGTTCGCTTCAGTTTTGGCATTTCCCAGTTTATGGAGAAAATGCATGTGTGCTTGAAGGGCGTCACGGTGGTATGGTAGGTACCAGAGCTTTGGGGGAGGAGAATGGGCCATGTTTGTTGTATGGGTATGAATATGGGTTTGTGTTTGGTTTTCTATGCCTTTTTTTGCAAGCCAGTGGATGTTGTAGAAGGGATTTCCCTCAGGGCCTGCTGTTTTGATGGAGGTGTCTGCAAGGTCGGAGTAGGTGGTGGCTGACTTTTTAGCAAGGGTGTCGGCATGCTCAGTACCGATGATACCGGCATGGGACTTTACTTTGAAGAAGCGGATAGGCGATGGTGATTGGCGGATTGCTTAAGCAATGGATTGAAGGACATCTCCTTGGATGTGGTGGCGATGGAGATTCGGGTGTGAGAGCTGCCTTTTAATTTGGTGCAGTGATGTAAGGCTGTCAGTGGCTATATGTGAGTAGCCGTGTATGACTGCAGCTGCTATAGCTGCTAGCTCTGTCTGTGAGATGATGTTGGTTATACCCATGCCTTTTGGGTTTACATAGTGGTAAACATTTAAGTGAGGGTGGTATACGCCTGATCCGGTGTCTTGCCCTACTTCATTTTTTGGAGGCTGCCATCAGTGTAGGTCCAATCCTGCCGATATTTTACCTTACGAGTTAGGTTTTGGCTGGAGCTGTTTTGGGGTGCTTCGTCGATATTACAATTATGAGGTTGGTCAGTGCTAATCAGGGCAATTCTTTTATCTGGGCCTTCTGAGGCTTGAGGGTGGTCATTGGGTAGCTTAATAAATTTGTTGAGTCCTGAGTGTTGTCCGGAACCTAAGGCTGTTTGGTAGGGATGGTTATGCATGTTTTGAATTTCCCACTTCGCCTCAGGGATTTCTTTGGCAAGTTATTTTAGCCAGTCTTTGTTGTGAGCATTGAGGCAGACCCTGCCCTTGGTATTCCATATGGCAATGATCTTCAATTCCCAGGAGTGTTTGGAAAGCGGTATCTGTATGTTTTTCCAGAAGGGCAATTTCACATATTTGAGTTGGTCTGATGGGATGGTGCCCAGGAATTTACATGTGTGTGGGTATATGCGGCAGAGTGATGCATAGAAATTTGTGATCATGTTTTTATTCCAGGAAGGGAGGAGCATGAATGTGGCTGTTTCCTCTGTGCTGAAATCAGCAGAGTAGATGGCGTGTCTTGTTGCTAAGAGCATGGTGTTTTTATGGTAAATGGGATGGCAGATGGAGAACCCAGAGAATTGGGAGGAGAAGGCATTGGTGTTTTCCCCAAACACTTTGTCCCTTGGGTGCTCATTACAGTAATGGGGGGATTTGGGGTCATGGTCGAGGGGGGATGCTATTTTTTCTTTAGTGACCAGGGCCCACTTTTAAAAGGCGGCGGTGATGTGGGAGGAGAGTATCCGTGCAAAAGAGTCTTTAATTTTTTTTATTCGTATGTTTAGAGGTAGAGATGTCTTTACGAGCAATGAGGCCTACGAGTTCTGATGCAAAGCTAATGGGTGGAGATTTAATGTGGCCGTGTAGGCCGCTGCAATTTGCCTCCTCAAAGGCCTTTTGCAATATGTAAAGGCGCTCGGGAGTAAGCATACCTTTACACTTTCCGTCGACGTTGTAAATACAGGCTACTGTGTCGGTGTACACTTCAGGAAGCATAATGTCACCTGGGGAGGCTAGGATACTCTTTTCTTGATACTCCATGAGATCAATGGTTGTGATCCAGTACTCACAATGCCCTGTGGCCGTAATGTCAGCCTGTGGGTTGGTGGGTTGGATGTCAAAGCTAACTTTGTTTCGAAGATCGACTTTGTAGGGTTGGTACGCATTGCCCTCTTGGATGGCAGAGAACCCTTGTTTTTAAGATCATTTAGGTGTTCATCTGGTGCAGGCTGAGATAAGTTTGGTGCGGCGATATGCTCTTCAAATTTATTGAGGCTCTGCTTGAAGCTTTCACACATGTTTTGTAGCTCTTCTGGCTCCCAGGTTGGGTTCCATGAGACTTCCATAATCTCTCTCTTCTGAAAGTGGATACAACTTTCCTTTTCATTTTGATTCAGATTGATACAGGCAGGGCAGGCAGGGCAGGCCCATGAATCATTGGCAGTGGCGCAGTAAAAGCTTCCCTTTCAGTGGCGTTGCAGCAGCTTGTTTTAAGCAAGCATTGCCAGTGGTAGGCACGGTTGCAGATGTCACAGATGTACGTGTTTTTAAAAGGTGGGGAGAGGTCTGAAGATTCAAGTCCTAAATGGTAGGAGCAAATTCCACAGCTTGCGCACTTAATTTGGCTCTGGGCAATAGTCTTACTGGATTTGGGCACTAGTCCAAACTGATTTAAAAAGGGGT
>Ga0307974_1001664_pt1 | contig 15441 bp, 19 predicted proteins | sample OrgLakmetagen784_FD_201812 | JGI IMG/M metagenome (GOLD analysis project Ga0307974, IMG submission 201812) | Saline water microbial communities from Organic Lake, Antarctica - #784 | ecosystem: Environmental > Aquatic > Non-marine Saline and Alkaline > Saline | place: Antarctica: Organic Lake... | reverse complement strand
GTGTGTGTGTGTGTGTGTGTGTGTGTGTGTGTGTGTGTGTGTGTGTGTGTGTGTGTGTGTGTGTGTGTGTGTGTGTGAGTGTGTATGTATGTGTGTATGTGTGTGTGCGTGAGTGTGTATGTATGTATGTGTGTGTGTGTGCGTGAGTGTGTGTGTGTGCGTGCACATGTGCGTGCGTGCAAGCATGCATGCGTGGGTGCGCCCCTGCGGAACGTCACAGAGTCAATGATGGGGCAATGCATGCATGAATGCTTTTATCTTTTATCTTTTTACCTTGCATGATGGTTTCGTCTAGATGGACGCTCCTCAGAGGGCTGGGGACAGGCGAGATTGTAATTAAAATTCTTTTACATTTGTTTAAAGGTAGTTGGGAAATTGATGTATAAAAAGCTCCGTTCGTCCTCACACATTAACAATTGGTCCGTTGACGGTCTTCTAAGCCAGCCCTCGCTCGACCCCCTGTCTCGGCTGGTCCGGTGTGCACCAACCCCCCCAGGGACCCGGTTCAAAACCCCTTCCACGGACCGGTTGCGCACCGTGAGACCTAACTGGGAAATGTCCGCGGGAAGGGGATGCGTGAACATCGTGCCACGGACATGCTCGTACATTTCCATGACGCCTGCCACTGTTTTTTAATCTGACAAGTAAGGATTAAACCCTAATCCTCATCCTAAACCCTAGTCCAAGGGTGTGAAAAGCAAGGCAAAAACAAAGTTAGTCAAAAACAACAGCCCAAGTTAGTCAAAAACAGTTAAGGAGCGTTAATGGTGGCACATGCTGCACACGCGCGAGCGGGGTCATGATTCTCATAGTTAAGAAACTTGCTTCCAAGCTTCATCCAGTGTTCATTCTGTCAAACTTGTCCATAAAGACGTAAAAGTTGTACGGTACAACACTATTATCAACTCTTACCAAGAGCCGGTTTCATCCGGTCAATGCCTGCATCCCTCCTATCCCAAGTGATATTTTCTTTTCCTTTGGTGGAGAAGTTGTATGGTAACCGGCATCAAATAGCAAGGATGGTACCCGGCACCATCAAATAGCAAGAATTATTGCTGGTGTCTGTGCAGTACAGATCTCAAATAACACAGGCATCGTGGCAGGATCAGAGAGGGTAGATGGACTGCTATGCTTTAGAATAGGGTACTACAGTGAATTTAAGTAGGGGGATACTTAAGGGAAGTGCTTAAGTAGGGGTACTTAGCCTCCCCCCCTGCTTGAGTACCCTATTCCAAACGCAAATTCTAGTAGGGTACTTAAGTAGGTTTGAGGGATACTTAAGTGCCCCCTGACCCCTGACTGTGGGATGTTGTGTCTCTTTCTTTGCAGAGCATGCTAGTACTAAATTTCATTGGCAGACTCTAGTATCACACAAGAAGCACTCAACATGCTACTACTTCCAGCACTGAAACTTGTGCAGCTTTCTTAAAGGATTGCATGCATGTATATATTGCTGGACCTGATAGGACGTGCACACTTTTATTGGCCTCACTATCAGTTTCAGACAATCAGAACATGCAAGACTGGATTGCGCCTTAAGTATCGACCTGTCTGATCTACATGATATATATCGCTATATGTGTGAAATTGACAATGCATCCATCATCAGAATGACACAATCAGTCTGTTTCCGCCTTGTAGGAATAACGGAAACGAACATACGAAAATATTTTGCACGTCGCAATTGATGTATCCATACAGAAGGGCTGCGGAGCCCTCGTTATGGATACATAATCTTATTCGGACGAACCGAAAGGCTGCCAAAAGTAGTAGCTTGGTATGCTCTATCCCTGCTTCTTCAAGGTGAATAGGTGGTGCGAGGGAGCAGGCACGTATTGCTGTGCAAATTAACTCAATAGTCATTATTATTAGACTATATTACCATACAAGTTATTGTAGGCTCCTGGCCACGCAAAATCCAGATGTTGGCCTCCACGTTCACGAGCAGATGCAGTGTAGGACGTGCTTCTAGCAGCACTCCCCTCAATTCTTTTCCACTATCGGGCACGCAACATCAATTGCAAATGCGGACGAGAAGGAGCCACGGCTCGTCCCCATCGCAGCAGCAGCAGCAGCAAATATGCCGGGCCGAAATCAGTCCACAGACAGGGGAGACAGAGAACAAGGGCAACGCGGTTGAAAAGGCGCCCAGCAACAACTCAGAGTCAGCAGCTGTGCGTCCTTCTTGGCAGGCCTTTTACACAACCGTGTCTCTCGTCCTAGCAGATTCTAGGCACTCACCATCCCTATCCAACACTCATGTTTCACACAGGAGGAATACAAGTCAAGGAAAGACGCAAACACCATAGGGGTGCGTGCATGTGCATGCTGCATGCATCCGTTCGTTCCACGTGCATGCTTTAGTGCAATATGTTCTTGTGCAATGCGCATGACGCACAGTTGCATCCGCAAACATGCATGTATGCACACACACAAGCACACACATACTTACACAAGCACACACACACACACACACACACACACACACACACATACACACACACACACGCACGTACACGCACAAACACACACACAAACACTCACACTTACACACTCAATCACGTGCACTCTCACACACGCACACGCACGCACACATAATAGTATGCGTGCATACATACACATACATACGTATGCACACATACACACCCACACCCACACACACACACACACACACACACACACACACACACACACACACACGCACAAAAAAATCCACACGCGTCTTTAAATGAAAACAGGAGCTCAAGCGGCAGCAATTACCGGTCCAGGCACAGACGAACATTTTGCAGGTAAAAGCCACTCACTGGTTCTTGTGCAGGTCCTTTAGCCTGACAATTCCTTTCACCATTTTGTTGTTCCTCCTGACAAGTAAACTAAAATGGGGTTGTGCACCTTCCTGTTCATCAGTCCATTCTGCCAGAGCAGAAAGCCCAGGGGAAATAAGCAATACATTCCACACCTATTGCAGTGGCAGGGGTGTTTGTGCTTTTCCTAACCTACCAAACCCAAGGAAACATTGCCTCATTTGCACCAGCCAGCAGCCATCTCTCAGTGGCAATGTCCTAAGCTCGTTGCGCGCTTTGTTTAGCGTGAGCACATGCAAGAGCGTGACCTTCGCAGCAGAAATAAGTCACATTGCATACTTCTCTGAAGCTCAATTTGTTATATTTGGTATTAGCTCGTAGCTGTTCATACACACGAAATTGCTAAATCTACTCTGCATAGCGATCATAGAGATATCAATAATTCTTCGAAACAGAGTTGATACAATTTGTGTTGGCAGCTAGTAAAAGCTGGGTCACATACCGCCTTTGAAATATAAAGAAGCACATCTTAGCAGGTTTTTAGCGTCTGACACGAGATGCACGTTATAACCCATCATCCATATTCAAGTTAGTAAGAAATTAAGCTTCCAATTACTGTTGCTGTTACCAGCTTCCCTGCCAAAGCAACCTGCTGCCAGCCCCGGTCCAAAGAGTCATCGAGATACCATGATTGCCATTTCACCCATCTTGCGCACTACACACAACAGGACTGACCAGCAGCGCGCATGTGTTCTTTTTTGCAGCATATGTTGTTTTGTAGCATGTGACTGTAATGATTGACTAAACAGCCTTTTTCCGGAGAGTGGTTTGGCGCTGTTTTCACCTCCACACCCTAAATATCCGCACCACACCTGTTCTTCACGCCTAAGCATCAGCGGATTCACATAGACCGTCTACACATGGGATTTCGTGTGTGTTTTGTGTGTAGGGCGCGCTGGAAGAGGCGCAACTCATTACCTGGCCGACAATAAAAAAGGTACCGTACCGTACTTATATCACCGGGCTACGCGAACTTTTTTGACCCCCTCGCGGTGTGTCGGGAGCAATTTAAATACTAAGTTACAAGGGCCTCGCAAAGCTCGCATTACAATTAATTAATTAATTTGTAAGCATGAACAGGGACTGGCCAGGTAAGCCTCCCAAGGCCCCCAAGGTGGACAAACAGCTTGGGAGGCTGGCCCTCAATGGGTAGGAAGGACCAAGTGGAAGGGCACCTTCATTCCCTTCACATGTGCACGCACGCACACGTACCCGCATGCACACATATACACACACCCCTACGTGCATGCACACACGTACGCGCATGCACACATGTACGCACGCACACACACAAGTACACAACCCACGCACACACGTACGTACGCAACCGTATACACACGCACGCACGTACACAACGCATGCACACACATTTACACACACATACACACAAGTATGGGACATGTATACATATGTATATACACACACTTACGTATACACGTATGCGCACATACACACACGCACACACATACGCACGCAAACACAAGTACGCAATGCATGAACGCATGTATGTTCACAACCGTACACACACACACGCACGTGCACAACGCACGCTCACACGTTCGTGCTCGCACACACACACACACACACACACACACACACACACACACACACACACACACATACGCACACAAACACGCACGTACGCGCACGCTCGCACACATGCGCACGCACGCATACGTGCGCGTACACGTGCGTGCATATGCATGTAGGTGCAGCTCATAGGGCCAGAAGGCCCTCGCATAGGCTCGCATTGTGTTTACTAATTGTGTGTTGCCCCCCTCGCATTGCTCGCATTGGGGCTTATTGAAATCAATGTCGATTGTTCTGCTGCGAGAGGGGCAGGTTAATAATGACAGCCTTGATTTTGATTAAGTATTTCTGCTATCACTTATAAAAGATTTGTCAGTGGTTACAGTACGCTTAGTTTTTTGAGGAAAGACAAGATTGTTCTGTATCAGGCAAATGTTTGCTCCTTTGGCTGTGATTGCCACCATCACTGTTGGCGAACAGTCCCTGTTACGTGTGTGTGTGTGTGTGTGCGTGCGTGCGTGCGTGCGTGCGTGCGTGCGTGCGTGCGTGTGTGCGTGCGTGCGTGTGTGTGTGTGTGCGTGCGTGCGTGCGTGCGTGCGAATTTGCCAGTGAAAAAAATGTAATATATTCAGCAGATTTGCCACGCAAGCCTAAACTCTTAATAAAGCAGCCCCCCTCTCACTTGCACGCCAAAGTATAATTTCTAATGAATGCTGTCTTCCGTTGCAGGCCTTCTCAGACACCATCCTTGTCCTAGCCATTGTCACTGCTACCGGCGGTCTCCTCTTTGGGGTAAATGTACTTCTTGCTGAGGGCTCCCAATGGTGGTACCATCGATGATGTGGACATCAGTGTCGAATTTTATTAGCTTTGTGCAAGTGCTCAAACGAATTCTTTTAGTACTTAATAATTGGATACGCTACCTTTGAAGACTGAAATTGTTGCTATTAGCACTAGGTGCCTGGACTTAATTATGTCAATGGTTACAATAGTTACAATGGGGGGTGATTTCAGCCAGGTTGTTTGGCTGATCGGCTGCTGACTGGTCTCGGCCAGCCACAAATAAATCCATAAGCTCAGAAAGAAAAAGAAAAAGTCTATTGTTCTGCTGAGAAAGGAAATCATGAACAAGTTGGTTGTTGACCTGTTGCAGCATAAAGGGTTGGACTGCTGAAAAGTCCTCAATAAAAGGTGTAAACAGAAAGGAAAAATGTTTCCTCAGCTCACAAACTCGATGGTCTTGGCAAAACAAAAGAGCATGCACCTCGTTCTGAACATGTTCATCTTCTTCACCAGGACATTTGTCACATACGCAAGAACCATCTTCAAGCCACGCTGCTGCCTCAATTGTCAAAGTATGCGCATGCAAGCGGAATCTACTTATATTGTGCATAACATGTTTGGACAGATCAAGATGGAGATACCGTGGTACATTAGTCGGCATACGCTCATTTTTAGAAAAAGGGATGGCAAACCAAGAATGATAAGTGGCCAGTTTGTTGTTGTGCGTGTTGGGGTCCACCAACTCAGCGTCTCTCCAAACACCTCTCATCCTATGCTTCAAATCTGCAGTAAACTCTTGCATGGTAATAGCACGCCCAGTTTGAACAGATCGTACATACCTATGACTCATACCCGCGCCGTCCTTGAAAAGCACTCAGCAATTGAGCAGTCCAGCAGGCACTTGAATGAGGCTATAAACTGAGATCAGGCTGGACCACCCTCCGTAAAGTTACACTATTGATATTAAGCATACTATTGAAAAGCTTCACAGCTGACCGAAACCAGTAGAATTGTAACGGTTCATGTTCACATTCTCGGAGTACAGCCCAATTAGTGGTAGACTGCTTTACACCTAACGTGCCCTTAAGAAAATGCAAATGAAGCATAGACAGCGGGCTAGAGAACTCCCTGCCTGCCTGCAAGAAACCAGTCCCCCATACTTGACTACCATACATGCCAGCAGGAATGACATACGTCTTAGCGAGCCACAAAGAAGTGTGTGGCCTGTCTGCCAAAGCGTGTTATTCACGCACAAATCTAAGTATCCTATAAGCAGAGGCAAGAAAAGGACAGGCCGTGTTCAGCAGACTTAGCCATGTTCAAGGTCCTGAAGAAAACCATGCTCATCGTATTGACAGGCTACAAAAGCCTCCAAAATATTTACTTCTGGCAAATACAATTGGTAGCGACACAGCAACACTACAGCAGTCTATTCATGCTGTATTGGTGGCACTTGCCACCGATCATTGCACCTTGTGTGTTAAGGAATGGCTTGCTGTAAGTAGTACCGGCCTTGCCCCAGCTAGAAGGATGGCATGGAAGGGTGTTGCGGAGTCCTATCCCAAAGAAGCTCAATTAAAAAGTTTGAGCTTATCGTCAGACAAAACAGGAATCAGTTGAAGTGCGGCTGAAGCGGTTGAATTGTGTTTTTGTGTACAGGAATTTGCAGTTGATTTCATATAACGGCTTATCGGACAGGAGAAGTGTCTGCTCGACACATGATTTTGATTTAGGTGAATATCACATAATTACAATGTTCTCATAATTGCAACAGAGTTCAAAAAGGTCGCAATGTGCTTACAGGCTATCAGCCCCGGACTTAGGGCCAAATATCCAGGAACGGCAAGGATGAAGTAAACAAAGATACCAAAACAACACTTCAATACAAGCATGGTTAACAATAAATAGGAAAAGTATGAATCCAGCCAAGCAAAGGGTAGCAAGCGACCCCCAAAATGTACGAAAAGTGTAGATAGGCCGCAAAGAATGTACAACAAATACAAGAGATCGACCTTTCAAGCAGTATCTAGATCCACGCCTGTCCCTGAATACCTACTTACCTACGGATATATGATATATGAATATTCACAATCGATCACCAGATATACCCAAGCCTGAAGTATGTACACCGAGAGCGCTTTATGTGCACTGATGTGCACATTGTCGTAATAAGTCTTGACCTCTACCTAAAGCTCATGTGTGGCCCGAAATTGGTTGGGAGGGCCCTGTTCTCGGTGGCTGCTTGATGCCTGCAGAAAACGAATGACGTGAACTCAGGGTTTCAGAGGTGGAACGTGTGTTTTAGAAGGCAAATAATCAAGTGCGTCACCAAAAACTGTTGTAAACAGGTAAAATGCATTGCTAATATATAAGCCATGTACTCATTGTGTCAGAGAGCTTATCTCTAGCAAGAGTTCATGACAATGTAAAAAGTTTGTCATTGCATGAATAAATCTTCCTATCACAAGGGCCAATGCTTCTCAATACATCCAGACAAGCTTCTACCCTGAATTATAGCATCTGCAAGAAATGCCTGCCGCCTTATTACAGCGACTTTTACACGCCCACCCCTCCCTGCATACCACTCAGACCTCTACCCATTTAATTACGACGCTCCTCCCAGCCAATAAGAACAAATCACACGCACTCACTTGAGCTGGACCTCCACGTTCCAAAACTGCAGCAGCAGGTTGCAGTACTGCGTCTGCAGGGCATCAAAGTCAGCAGCAGCCTCATGGCTCATAGAAGCCATGTCCACTAGGCCGTCAGTGCTACCGTGTGCGCTACCAATGCCAAGGGTGGAAAGCTGTCCACTCGTACCCCTGTGCATGTGAGTGTGAATGTGTGTGTGATTGTGTGTGTATGTGTGCGTGTGCACAAGTGTGTGTGTGTGTGTGTGTGTGACAAGTCTTAAATTACAAAAATAACAAAGACGTGCATACCAGCAAAGATGAGCGTCCTGCATTAAATTGGATACACATCGAGCTGGCTGTCAAGTATCTCTGCTTAAAAACAATCAAGCACGCACGTAAAAATCTGAACATGCAACCAATTACATCTCCGAAGTATCTCTGCCTGAAGCCAATCAAGTTTGCACTTAAAAATCTTACCATGCAACCAAGTACATCTCTCTCCAATACATAACAAATAACGTGTACGTGGAAGATCCACATGCGAGCACACGTCTTTGCACGAATGTTACACGAAAATGTATACAGACACACACCTTGGCATTACAGGTGCGCGAGCACGGACACTGTTGCCCCTTGAAGTGGGTTGATCGGTCCCGTCGAAGCTCAGTCGCCTGGAGCGTGTACTCAGGAGCTGACGCTGCAATGTACGTCCTCCTCCTACGCCACGGTCTCCACTACCGTGCGGGTGTGGCAACTCGTCTGTGGTAGAGTGTGTGCATGTGTGAGCATGTGTGAGCATGTGTGGGTGCAAGCATGTACTATTGTGTGGGTGTGGCAGCTTGTCTGTGGTAGAGTTTGTGCATTGGCAAGCATGTGTGTGCATTTTTGAGTGCAAGCATCTACTTCTGTGCGAGCGTGGCAGCTTGTCTGTAGTAAAGTGTGTGCAGCCAAGCATGCGTGTGCATGTGTGAGCGTAAGCATGAAACCCAGTCTGTGCATATCTTGCAAACCAGGCTCAGAGCAACAATGAAACCATACACCTGACCCCAAGTTTGAATAGAGGAAATAATACCTGTGGTCTTATGCGTGCGGGCAGCAGCAGCAGGCTTAGCAGGGGTCCGGCGAATGACCTGCCACTGTCGCTGCACCACATCCTGGAGGAGGAAGTATGTGCATGCATTTCATTTGTTTGTTTATATTTGTTTTTTTGTGTGTGCTTGTCTGTATGTGTGCGTGCGTGCATGTGCGTGCACAAACGAGTTTCAGCATAAGAGTGTGTGCACATAACAGTGTGTGCACAAAATAGGGTGTGCACATAACAGCGTGTGCGCACGCATGTATATGCACTATTTGATTCCTGTGACTGCCAAAGGCACGGCCACATCGAACAAGGTTGTAGGCAACATACACCAACACTTGCAATCTCGCTGTTTGACCAAGAGCAGCGCTGATGCACAGGTCTGGCCAGAGTTGCATGCGCACGCCGCACATTACCAGAACCCTAAAAGCTTTTTCTGCGATAACTACAAAATGTGCACTGGGCATACATGGTTCCAGCATTGCTAGAAAGGCAGGCGGTACCTTAATCTTGGCACTCAGATAGGATGCGTGCACCACCAGAGCAGCAGCATTGCTGGGAGGGGGGACGCTGGGTTCAGGGTCAGGTGCAAACACCGTTTCCTCCCCAACCTGTGTATGCGTGTGCGTGCGTATGTGTGTGTGTGTGTTCGTGTGCAGGTGTATGTGCGAGATTCAGCATGCATGTGTAAGATTGCGTGTGCATACTTGTGTGTATATGCTTGTGCGTGTGAGCAAGCTTGTGCGTGTGATGCTGTTGAAGTGTATGAGCGTATGAGCGTGTGTATGCGCTTGTGCGTGCGGTGCTGAATAGAAAAGGCATACACTTCAAAGGCACATCACCATTGTCAAGCGCATCATGCATGTCGCTATGAAGTTTGCAACATAGCGGTGCCTAGGCTGAAACATTTTCATACTCCAGCTTAACGGGCACCTTGCTCTATCTATGAGCTCTCTATGACCACACCCACACCCTCACCCCCATCCACACCCCCATCCCTTTTCACACCCCCATACATCCCCACACCTACACACCTTGCTGCTGGCCAGGATGTCTCTCAGCTCCTGTATCAGGTGCCCAGAATCCCCGGTAGGGTCTCCACCAGCTTGGCTGCTGGACAGCTTGGAAAGGAGCTCCGAGTTCAGGGCTCTCATGGCAGCCAGGTTTGCTGAGTAACGAGCGAGAAGTGTGTGTGTGTGTATTGAGTGTGTGTGTATGTGTGTGTGTGCATGCACATGCATGTGTGTATGGGGCTGATGATGAACACGCATGGGCACTGTCTTCAGAGGTATGAAGACAACTAGTGTTTGCATCACAAACAGCACAGCTCAACACAGTGGGTAAAGCTGTTCCTGGCCAGAAAGGGCAACCTGTCCTGCTCACACATAAAGCTTGACACACATGCACACAAGAGCAGCAGCAGCAGCAGCGACAGCGTAAGTATAAGCACAAGCATATGGGTCCCAGAGAGCAGACTCCTTGCAGAGTCCTTTGTGGCTACTTTCTTCTCGGACAAATCCAGTCCTGTACTCGAATCGCCTGGGAGCCGCATGTGAGCTTTGCAACTTTGTACACAAAAACGCACAGTCCTGAACACGTTACGTGCAAGCGCAGCCCTCACCCGTAAGCTGCCCGATCTGCGTCTGTGACTCCTCGCTCCCCACTTTTTTGTCGGCCACGCGGTCAATGAAGCTCGCAATCTGCTCACGCTGGTTCCTGATGGCTGACGACAGCCTGGACAGGGACCAGGCACGTGTGCTTGTGTGTGCTTGTGTGTGTGTGTGTGCATGTTAATGTGGGTGGGCGTGTTTGTGCGTGTGTGTGTGTGTGTGTGTGGGGGGGGGGGAGGTGGGCGTTTTTGTATGTTGTGTCAGTGTGTGATTTTGTTAAAAAGCACACACTGAGTGGAGCATGATGAGATGCAGTCAGGGGGATTCCCCTTGCCATCAGAGCCTGCTTGACACGAGAAATTGTAACCAACCTGATCAAAAAGCAGTTGAAGCCACATTTGTTTTGTTTTACCCACTACCAACCATGCAGCATGAGCCATACTGTATGGCTCAAGCCTCTCTCATCACAACCCACCACTCACACCTGAGGTGCATGTAAACTCATGCCTTGTGCTTCATCACAACCCACCACTCACACCTGAGGTGCATGTAATCTCATGCCTTGTGCTGCCCGCAAATCGACTAACCCTACGAAGACCTGCATGACATGTTACTTCCAGTGCCACTCAACGCTGCAAAACAAAAACACACACAGCAACAAGAAGCAATAATTACTTTGTGATCTCGCTCTCCACTTGATCATCCACTGCGTCCTCGCAGATGCCAGGGATGCGAAAGTGGGGGTCTGAGCGTCGTGAGGGGCTAGGAAGCTGCCCGCCCTGCGTGTTTAGAGAAGAAGAACAGGGCAAGGCAGTTATGTACTACGTTTGGAGGGGCCGGGGAGCTGCCTTCTCTGCTAGAGGCACAAGAGAGAGGGATAGCTGTAGACAGCAAAAAAGCTCCTTATTTGCACCGAATATTTATGTTGAAAGTCTTATCACTGGGTCAGAAGGGCCTATCTCTAAGGGCTTAACTTCAAGGGCCTATTCCTTCATCCCTAGCAGCTATTACTCAAGTGGGCAGAGGATGGGAAGTTCAGAAATCGTGATTGAAAGAGGGTACCCTGCACGTCTGGTGCCCATAAACACACACATAAAACCCATATCGCTTACCTGTAATGGACCAATTCTTGAGGGAGACGGGCCTTGCGGCATAGACAGGGGTGTACTTCCAACCCCCCTACTGCTGTACACTGTGGGCGTGTGTGCAGCATGAGACAGCAACTCCTCCCTCTGCGCGGCTGCTGATGCTGTTGAGGTGCTGGGTGTGTTGAGCTGGGGGAGGGCAGGCATGCTTGTGCTGAGGGAGGAGGTGTTGCGGGTGCGGGGGGGCGGCGTGCCAAAGTGGTGGGGTGGGTGGAGTTGGTGGGTAACAGAGGTGCTGGCGCCGGAGGTGCTGTGGGGGGCTGGGGGGTAGCCTGCTCTGGAGATTGCAGAGAAGGCAGGGGAGCGTGTGCCCTCCACAGAGCCACTCTGCGCGTATGTGTGAGTTTGAGTTTGTGCGTATGTGAATCTCTGTGTGTGTTTGCATGTGTGTGTATGTGAATATTTGTGTGTGCGTTCGTGTCTGTGCAGATGTGGATATGCGTATGTGAGTATGTGTGTGTGACGTGCCTCCATGAAGCGGCATGATTGGACAACAAGGACCTCCCAACGCTTGGATCCTAGCCCATGCCCATGCAAGCTAGCATTCTTCCTTTACTGTCACGCTCACAGTTAAGGAGGCACTCATAGACAAATTCAGCCAAAACCGTCTGATACATCATGATATGGGACTAAATATATTTTTGTGAATTTCCCTGAGCCTTTTGTGTATGCCTCGATGCGTATGTACATTTGATTGGTTCTGGCTTGTAGGGGTCCAATGATGCAGGGTCAAAAGTCCTACATCTCAACAATGGAAGAACACCCCCCCCCCCCACACACACACAATCGCTCTCAGCTTACAAATATGGAGCACAGTATGACAGAATCGTATATTCATGCCTGCACTTAGTAGCATCCAGACAGGTGGGAAATCATACCCACACCCACATACCCACACCCACACCCCCAATCCTACACCCACCAGCTCTTGCTGCTGGCGCCTGAGGTTTGGCGTAGTCAGGCCATGTGCGTCGTTTTGAGCAGACTGTGTGTGTGTGTGTGTTCAGCAGGTTGGTAAAGAATCGTGAGCAGGTGGTCAGCTTCTGTTTGGGGTGTATGAGATACTGCAGTAAATAAGAAGCAAACAGCCGTGCAAGAGATGCCGCAGGTACAAACAAGTGGGCAGTAGAGCACTCCTTTACTTCATGCACTTTGTTCGCCTCTCTCTCACTAGACGGTGTCGATAGCATACAGTGTGGAGCAGAGGAATATGCTGATTCTATGTCAGGGTGATGATGCCAAAGTTGGTTATAGTAGCATTCATAAACATTACATTCACTTATTGTGACCATACAGTCACAGATGTCAGTGCCAAAAATACCGCACATAATTAATTATATCTTGAACCTTATATGACCAGCACTGATGAAATGTGTGCCAAGATGCCAGTTCAGGGATGGGAAAAAGGGAATGCATACGTTCCTCAACTCGCAACCGAGTGCTTTGTTGACTTTTGACTAGCCCATACCTGTGAGGCCAGCTTCTGCTTCAGGTCGTAAGGAATGCCGTAGATGGAGGCGAAACGCTCAGCAGGGTCGGGGTGGTCACTGCTACGGTGAGACAGAGGAGGGGTGGCACTGCCAGCATGCCTGAAACACAGTACATACACACAAGGTTAAAAGGGGAGGCTCGCATCCGCATGTGGGTGAGGGTGTGACAGGTTTGGTGTACATGTTGCCATGGTATTATAGTAAATTTCTGTCAGACGGCAGCACGCGCAGGGCGATACACGGACATCCCATCCCTCACACTTCACATCCCAAACCTCCACAACCACACCATCACTGCACATAAGAACCACGGCGCCCGCTCCAAAACTTGGCAACTCGAATTACCCACTCCACGCACAGCGCCTCGCTTGTTCACCCACTTTATGACACTACGCCGTTTCGCAACACTCCAAGCACAGAGCCACTTTTAAATTTATATAGTGCATTACAACAATTACAACATAAAAATATTTCGGCAGCAACACGGGAGATGACAACTCAAAACTCCTCCGGTGTCGCCATGACACACTCCACGCACAGCAGTAGTAGCATGTTACTGATGGTGGTGTGGTGGTGGTGGTGGTGGTGGTGCAGGCAAGGATACACAGGCAGCACGGCGACCCACTCCACGCACATCAGTACTGATGTGCGTGTGTGGTGGTGCAGACAAGGACACACAATCAGCACGGCGACCCACTCCACGCACATCAGTACTGATGTGCGTGAGTGTGGTGTTGGTGATACAGACAAACACACAGGCAGTAGTACAGCACAAAACACTCCACGCACAGTGCAAGTCAGCTCAGGGACATATACAATGCCAACATTCCACGCACGGTGATAGCAGTGGTGGTGTAGCGCTGCTACAGGTGGTGGCACAGATATGAGCAGGAGCTCCTGATCACAATCCACGCACAGTGCAAAGCCACACAGTACAGTAGCCCACTCCACGCACTGCAGTGTTACTAATGATGGTGGTGGTGGTGCAGCAGGAGACAAGCACACAGGCTGTATTACAGCACAAAGCACTCCACGCACAGTAACATGTTACTGGTAGTAGTGATGCAGATTAACACACACGCAACGGCAACGCACTCCACGCACAATACTAATGTGAGTGTGTTTCTTTCCGCCAGGCAAAAACCGATAGTGCATCACACGCACTCCACGCACAGTAGGTCACCGCACACCTTGAACGTGCATCTACCTGCACACACACACTCCACGCACAGTACTAACGTGAGGGTACTCTTTCCTGCCAACGCAACCAATACTGCATCACACACTCCACGCACAGTAGAAGCTGCAGTGGCACAGGCACGTGCAGCTGCTGTAGCAAAAATAGCATGCACACATGCTCAGCCACCACCAGTGATACCCACACTCCACGCACAGTACTGTTACTGTGCATGGCACACACACACAGGCATGTACAGCAGCACAGCACGACTTTGCACTCCACGCACAGTAGTACGTCAGCTCATGTATACACACTCACAGCAATACACAGCACTCCACGCAGAGTAGTAGTAACAAAAACACCAAATTCAACGCATAGTAGGACTCAGGAAAAGATGCTGCCGTGATTCTGGCTCCACACTCCACGCACAGGCATCAGTGACATAGACACATACAAACACACACCGGCACACACACATGCACACACCGGCGCACACACACTAAGGCACACACACATACACACACACGAACACACAAACACACACATACACAAACACACACACACGGAAACACAATGGAAACACACACACACGGAAACACACAAACACATACAAACCCAAAGAAACACACACACTGACACATACAAACACGGAAACACACACACACACGGAAACACGCACGGAAACACGGAAGCACACAACTTATGTGCAAACCTTAGGAGAGGGCCTTGTACAGGGGCTCGCGACAAGATGCACTGTCAGGTCAAAGCACGCAACCCGATAAGAACCCATCCCTAAGCGCTGCTATATACCATTGTGCGTGCAGTCCGACAGAGGGTGCGGCAAATCCTGGGCTCAACGCTGCGTTCTCATGCTGTGAGTTTTTACTGTGTTTTCCTTAAGGCCGGCTGGAGTTTTACTTGGAAAGGACGTCTGCAAGCTGCCAGATCCCTTTTGCGAAACTGTAGTGCAAATACTATTTACATAACTGCATCACCAAATCGTGTGTAATGAAGCTAGGTACTCTTAGCATGTAGAAACGACGTCGACAGCTACAGCTCCCTCTCTTCTGCCTTATCATTTCTCACTTTACATGTTTTCCATATGATACTGCTTTCTTGTTACCCTGG
>Ga0307974_1001663_pt1 | contig 15446 bp, 16 predicted proteins | sample OrgLakmetagen784_FD_201812 | JGI IMG/M metagenome (GOLD analysis project Ga0307974, IMG submission 201812) | Saline water microbial communities from Organic Lake, Antarctica - #784 | ecosystem: Environmental > Aquatic > Non-marine Saline and Alkaline > Saline | place: Antarctica: Organic Lake... | reverse complement strand
AGATCAATGGGTTCACAGTTCCGCAGCTTTTCTTTGAACATGTACTCTTGTAACAGACCAGTCATGGCTGAAACAATATGGGAAGACCAGCAGTCATCAGACCTGGAGCTCAGTCGCATGTCAGCATGTAAAAATTGTTTGCTTGGCAATAATGCTGTTGCATTGGGTCAGATAATTGTAAAGACGCTCATTTGTGGCACAAAACCAGTTGAACTGTAGGGGCTCAAGGCCACACTCTCGCACAACGCACCAAGAAGTAGAAGTGTCCCTTACCCCAGGGATTCTCTTAATGCTGTCAGCAGCCACGTCTGAACTGGGTTGTCCATCTCTTTGCCCTGTTGTTAGACAGGAGTTGACCAGATCTGGCTCGCGTACATGCTAGCAGGAACTGCATAGGTAGTATTGAGGAGCCAGATGTGAGCATGCAGCCTGTTGGTAAGAACATTCTCTTCTACAAATTTTTGACTCTGAAAGTGCCAGTCGTGAAGGGTCTCAGCGCTGCATCAGCCGCAGTGGTCAAAATGATATTTTTGTCACACACCATGCCCAGGTATTTGAATGTGTCGGTGTAGGATAGTTGCGTGCCGTCATAATAGAGAGGAGGAGAGCGGTTATCAGACCTGGAGTTGAAACACATCACCTCAGATTTGTGTGTTCACCGTCAAAGATCTCGTGTGAACATATACTCTGAGCTTGTTGAGCATGGTCTGCAGCTGGTCATGGACATTGGACAGCAGAAAGAGGTCGTCAGCAAACAGCAGTTATGGGACAGCAGAATTTGGAATACCAGTAAGTGCGCCCTGTACCCCTTCAGCCAGACTGTCAACATCATAAAAGTAAATGGAAAAAAGCAGGGGGGAGAGGGGACAGCATTGCTTCACACCAAACTCTGGCTGCACACTTGCTTGCTAGTCCCCATCCAGCAGTGTGTACTCATCTGTGTAATACAAGTCTTGGAGGATGGAGAATAGATGGTGAGGCATGTGACAGCGGCGTAAGTGTTCCCACAGTTTGTTTCTGGGTATGGAATCGTATGCCTGCTTGAAGTCGATGCAAGCAGCATACAGTCGTGATGTGCTTGCTTGTAGTTTCTGGGATTCAAGTGTCTTAATATGAAGAGTGGCTGTAGCGTGCTTCTGGGAAGAAACCAAACTGGAAATTTGGGATCTTGTTATGCTGCCACACCATTCTTGAACGATAGAGCTTATGTTATTTCCGTGCCTTTTCTGCTTGTTGAGTAGGGTAAGTGTCTGCACAGTACTTTATTTTGATTATATGTATGTCGTGTTTGTTTGGTCGTATGTCTCTTGATTTTATAGCCAAGGGGTATGGATTGGCAGTACCATCTGCTAGGTTATCACGGGCAACTCTTCTTGCATTTTTGGCAGACCTAGTTTGATACGTGTATGTTGAATTTTGTTTGGGTCGCGGTTGCTGGGTCGGAGTAACTATGATTGCAACTGGCTTGCTAAATTCTCGCTGCTGATGTGCATTGAGATTGGAAGGTAAGAGCCAGACTGGAATCATTTCTAACTGTGTCTCTTCTGAAGGGCGTGTAATGCCTTGTTGTGCCATTTTTTCACAACTGCCTACGTCTGCTTGTGCTAGCAGGCATGCACCCTGTGTATGTACCTTGTTTGATAGCTTTTAGAATCATTCCTCCAGCAGCGTTGTGCCTGTTAATGTTTATTTTATTTATAATGGGCCTGACAGCATGTGGAGTGCACAGGCGTGGAGACAGAACTCGCTCTTTGGTAAGGCATTAGAGACCACAGCGATGCAACGACCTCACGCCTCTGCTGGATGGATTTCCACCTTGGAAGCCCGGCCTAGCTTGATCCAAGGAAGGCACCCCAGTTTGGATCAATTGGACTGACAATTCCAGCGGATTGGGTTTGCCAGCTGTGCACTCACAGAAACTGGCACGTCCAGCTTGTTGGATGTGCCAGTTTCTGTTTGCCTAGGCACACAGAAACTCTCACTATCAACAACTAATGCCCGTCACACGATTTGCCGCTGTCATTGATTGGGCGTAACAGTTGCCAGATCAAATTACCATCACTGCAAAGAAATAACGGACTCGGCACATTGACTGGATTCGCTCCTGATCCCCATTGATTTTTTTTCACTTCCTCTCTGGAAAAGATATTTTCCAATACCCGGCTCCTTTCCCTTGATGTGGGGAGTGGTTTTCACTGCCTGCGCAGTCTTTTCCTTACTTTTTTCCTTTTTCTTTTCCCATGGCAAATCTTGGTAGGAACAAATTTCGTTGACAGGAGGTGAGGGTTGCTTGCTATTAGGATATAACAGTCAGAAAGAAATTGCACCAGTCTGCTTAACCATAAATCGATTCATTAACCATAAATTGAACCAGAAATTAATACTGTTGGGAGTAAGCCTTCAAGCTAGCGTCTAAAGAGCTGAAAAATGCAGTGCAACAAACATTTACACTTGTACGGTAATAGGGATGCATCATGAGGACCCCTCGAACTTCATTCCGAGACTGCGATGTGTGTTTCAGCCTTTATGAAAGAAAGTCAAGGCACGGCACGATATCACTAACCATGCACCCTGTGCCTGTTGTAACAGTACAGCTCTACGATCAGGAGAACTTTACTCTCTGAACGTAAGCAGTTAAGGCCCACTTGGGAAATGAGGGTCGGTCATCAAAAAAGTGTCCGTGCGGGCTCACCTATTCCAATACTAGCACTAACCCTCATCAAGAGCCGTTCTGGCCAGCCCAAAGGGAATTAAAAAGCACATTATAACTGAAAATATTACTAAAACTAAATAGGAAACAGTGATTGACAGAATGAGTCAAAACGCCAATTGTCGCGTGATCAAGCACGCCCACTTGCACGATTGAGGCGTGACTGACAAGCACAACCATTCACACGAAAGGTGGCGTACAATTGATGGTATGATATGAAAATATAGGGCCGAGCCTACAGTGCCTGACACCTTTCAGGCCTGGCCCGGAAAAGTAAGTGATAGCTGCCTTGCTAGTGTTAGAATAAAAGCATATAACTTGTTGTGAAAGACTGAAAATGAAAGACTGGGCACCTTTACATTGCCGAAAATAAAGAATGAGAGTGGTCAATTTTGCTGCGTTGCAAGAAGTGTAGTTTGTGTTTCACGCTGAGTTAATCACTTCTAACTGCCATAGTTTCTTTCTACATTGTGTTTTCTTTGTTGTCTGCGTACACCAATCAGATATCTTCCTAGATCCAACAGTGAAAAGACAGCCATATTGCTATATACAGTCCACTTGATCATTCCGTTTTGTCGCAAAACATCTGAACCTTGGATACTTAATTGCCGAAAGACCATACCTTCCTCAAGATTCAGAAGGTCAATTCAGCCTAACGCTGTTCGGCCTAGGGCTGCGGGTGGTACCCCTCGGAAAGCACGTGGCTTATCTGAGCCTGCAGTTGAGCAAAACATTGTTTTACAAAAGCATAGTATATACATCTCAGGAGGCTTCGAAAAAATCAAAATCCTGGCGCTGCGCTTGGGGAACCCTTGGTCGTGCAAGTCATCATCAGCAAGTCTTGTGTGAAAAGGCATGGCAGGTGTGCAAACTTCCACAGGTATAAAGACCTTATGGGTGATGCAAGATGTCTGTTGGAACTTCCTGAAACCTGCTATTTCAATCCCAGACAGCGCTTGCACCGAGCACACGTCATCACAACAACAAGTGGCCGGAATGCAATTGTGCTCCGGCGATGTATTAAACTTCCTGCTCATCGTGAAAATGCAACAACATGACTCTGCTTGGGAACCAGGTTTGCATTTTGCAGCATCACCAAATGCTTTGGGCAGGGTCCAGAACGTTTTAGAATTAAGTCTTCTTTCCATTTATCTAGTTCTTATGTCCAGGAGCTCAAAAATAATGGTGCCTCTCTCCAACCAGGGCATCGTACGACAATCGGAAAGCACCATCCTACTCGGCATGAGGTTCCCACTCGATTTGGCGACAAAAAGATTTGGAGAAAGGTCCAGATTTCTAAGCTATAAGGCTCTCAATTTCTCTAGCAATGCATAAGCCCTAGACACTTCGTGTCCTAGGGTTCCAATTCTGACAGTCAGGTGTAAATTTCAGGCCTCTGGCCCAAAATGACCACCCACCCCCCAGGGCCCCCTTCCTGACTCTCCACACTAATAAAACTAATAAAAAGGGAGTCAATCTGCTCAGAATTAAACCAGCTATCTGCCTGCACTGTTTTCATGCCAAATATTGTGATACCTGACGAGTTATAGGTCAAAAACTGATTGGTGCACGCTCTTGCACTGACCACCTGTTTATTGCACAAATCCAGCCAACACCTTTGCCAAAGCACTTTCACTTCATTCATGCAACTATGCCTAATGCAATACGTGAACTGCAAGTCTGGAAATAATTGCTGGTAATTTGCCTGAACACACCCCCGCGGCCTACTAGGGGGCAATCCATGCAATTCTATGACCAGGCACTAAGACCCCCCCCTTCAACCAGATCACCCAACAAGGGTGCCAATCGACTGGGCTTGAGCTGAGGATTCCATAAATACATTTATTATTAGCTGGAAGTGGCCCAGAAAATGGGCCCAGACCTGGAGGCCCCCCCCCCAATTTTTGAGCCCCCCCAAATGACCACCCACCAACCGACCCCTCAAAATCGACTCATTTCTATACCAATTGATAGCTCTCAACATCAGGATTCTGAATATGTAATTTATTCTTTATTTGACACGTGACGTCAACAAGTTATGATCCTTGACGCCTCCTGTACATCTTCACATTTGTCGCTGTGCCCAGAATGGGTTAGGGCACAGCTCAGGAAATGCTGTTAGCCACCAACAAGAAAGGCAGTGGAATTCACTCCTCATATTGTTTAGGGAAAGAATACCACTTTGGTACCGACTCACCGAGTAATCGTGAAACTCCTTTAACAGCAGACCCAAAAGGCCAGTCACAGAGGTCCAATAAAATACCAGAAAGAGTCACAAAGAGACTGGAGTACCAGGCTCAAACAGGCAAAGCGCCAGGCACAGAAACTGCAGAACTAAGCTAAGGGTCTAATAGACTCCCCGCCCCGGCCATTGCCAGCCTCAATAAAAACCACTCAGCCAGCCCTGCAGCAATGAATCTGCTGTGCTACTCTACCAACATATCAAACAACAGAATAGAGCCGTGGGAGATAACTCTATCGCTAGTCCACTTTCTCCTTTTGCATTAGTGACTCATCTTGCCCTCTGCAGCAGACCAGCCTGCGGCCACTTTTACCTTTTTGCATTTGCCAAGGCCTGCAATCTTTCAGATTCCCTTTAATTTCCCTCTGTTATCCCTACAATGGACAAGCCGATAATCTTAATGGTTTCCCTTAGGGTTTTGTTCCATATGCCGTGTTTCATATTTAACGCGTACTTCACCGTATTGAACGTCTAAAAAGTCTGTATGAAATATCCCTGGTTCCCTTTTTTTCCTTTGCAACAGCATACCTGCGTTTCAAGCTGAATTGCCTTTGGCTGGATGTTGTTGCTGTAAAGCTGTGCACCGCAACTGTGCAGAATTTGTACACATTGATGGCACAATACGTCCAGCTGCGTGGACAACACTTCTGAAAATGAGGTTGACTGTGCCAAGCCACTCTGCCCCTGGTGAATGAACGCAAAATAAAAGGAAAAAGGAAAAAGCATAAGTGAAATGTTTCTGACAAGAGGAGCTTGTCACAAATGACTTGACCAAACAAAGACAAGAGGAGATAATTGTGTGTGTTTAGGTAAAAACTGACCTGGAAAAATCTGCTCCAAAGCAACAGCGGATCCACCATACTAAAGCACGAGGGCAGCGCCACACCAGCAGCGAGCAAAGCGTGAATTACACTTTGGGAGTGACAAGACACAATGAGAGGAGTTTCACACGTGCCAAGCTTCCTGTGCGGCTGCTGCTGCTTCTGGACTGCTTCCTTGCTTTGGTGCTGCTGGCTGCCACTCCATAAGAGGCGCTCCAGCAGCTCAAGAGCATGTTTGAGTGCAGGGCTGGAGGAGCATAGAGGTAATGCAAATACAGGCGCCGCCACGCAGGGATGCTTTGGTATGCATAAGACGCCAAGGGTCCGTCCTATGAGGATCACATCATCACATGTACGTCCGTTGCATTTACTGAATTTTGGAAGGAGGGAGCTCTTAAACACAGGAAGGGCTCGTTCTGCTGCTTCATTGGTAGCATGAGCCTCTATGGTGAAGCTTTTGGGTCATGTAGGTGTGTGTTACTTGAGCCACGAACAAGAGGACATGGTAAGGTGCTCGGGGCGCGACAGCAGTGCAAAGATGACCTGCAACCCACCCTGTTCAACCCCATATTTCTCCACCGTTTTACACCACTATTCTGGGTACTTCAAACGTCTGATATGTGCCACCTTGAATCTTTACAACCTGCCCTTACCAGGCCGGTCCCACACTCACAGACCAAATCCAAACTCCTGACAGGTGCTGAAACACAACAATCAGCCATGTTCCTGTTAAAGAAGTGGTGCTCTATGTGAGCACGAGCGCACCTGTACGTCTCCTCGTGCATGCTTTTAAAAACCAGCCTGCTCAGGGCTTTTAAATATTCCTTGGTGCAATACACGCGCCTTGCAAATTAATAACAGCGCAATCCTGTGTAAGAGCGCACCCATTGTCCAATTCATCCGGTTAACCATTTTAGGCCGCCACACTACATTTGGTAAGAGCGCACCCATTGTCCAAAACCTGCTCCTTTCTTAAGCCCTAAGAACAGATTTTGCCCAAGAACATACCAAAAATTGAAACAGCTTTGCTTGGTGATGGACAGCTCCTGAATTTTCATTCCTGGGTGAGGGCAGGAGCATCAAGCTTCATAACTTATTGTCGACAAATGTCAATCCTGTTAGCGCCTAAAACTACTCTGGATTACTTTTGTTAAAGTCTAGTGTGTGGCGTGTTTAACTCCTCAGCTGAAGCTCAGTGGATAGGCGTCATTGTTTGGAATTGGTGTAACGGAGGGGCGTGCCTAGCTACAGCTAGTGCCTAGCTACAATTAGTGTAACGGAGGGGTGGGGCGTGCCTAGCTAAAAATCTAAAAATGCATGAGATGCCCCCACGTAGCCGCGGGGTGTTCTGGGGAGTAACCAGCAAAAATAACCCAAAATTGCAGTAAATGTGTGTACTGGTACTATGGTATCATGTAATAAATATCATGTATCTTGTACAAGAACAGAAATGAAGTAAGGTAGTACGTGGCTTAGATTTGTGCACTAGACAGGTGGTCAATGCAAGTCAGAGTATGTGCATAACACATTTCCCCCAATGGCTTTCCAGGTATTACATCATTTGTAAGGTCGGCCAGGAACGTATATGATGCGTATTAACCGTATATATACATATGTACCATTTACCGTATAAATCCGTAAACCGTAGAAATACCGGAAATTTGCTGCACAGTTTTAAAGAAATATTAACCATACAGCCCTTTTTGGTTCTGGCCCTATTTGGTTCTGGCCTACCCTGATAAATTGGCATGAGAATCGAGCAGGCAGATACCTACTAAAATTCTAAACAGGCTGACACCCTTTTTTTTATTATAGCAAAGTATCAGGAAGGGGGCATAGGGGGCTAAAGGAAGGTTTGAACCAGAGGCTTAAAATCGATGCGCACGACGTGTGTGCCAGATATTTTTACATTTCCTGGTGAAGGGAGTCTTTTCCTCCTGGAGGTTTCAACTGTGGAGATTGAAGGCGATGAAAGGAGCTAGTGGAGTAAGGAGTTATCACGTGTGCACCTGAGAATTGAAAAGGAGGAGATGCTGTCTCCACGTATGTTATGATGCACGCATCACAGGACTCCAGCTCAGACTGAAGGAGGTGCAGGTTCTCCGTGCTGGAGGCATCAAGCACCTGAATGTGTAGGAAAGAACCCTCTTATAGACAACCTTCCTTGGACACATAAGATGATTTGAGAGCAAAGCTCCGCGCGCTCCTCAAACATCTGCGCACATCATAACAAGGATCACGTTCTCCCCGTTCAATGTCTAGTGAGGCACATCGGAAAGGTGCACGCATACGAGAAGAAGCAAAAGTCTACGCTGATGAAGATCAATCCGTGCACCAGGGACACAAGCTCGCAGCAAAGCGGGCTCCCTGGACAGAAAAACTCGCGTTAGCCAGAGTCCCACCAAGAAATGTACAAGTCAAGCAGACACGAAAATTGATCTCACATTTGCATTTACCGCTGTTCCCATCAATATTTGCAACATACATAGCACACCAGAGGGTGTTGTCTGACGTCCAGCTCCACCCTTGCCGATGATTGTCCTCTTCCTTCCTCGTTTGCCCTTAGTAATGAGTTGTGCGTGTCTGGCAAGGGGTTGTAGGCAGAGGTGGGGCAGTAAGAGCTGGAGGCGAATGTGTTTTCTGCGTCCAGAAACGCACTCCACTTTGATGTAGGCCTTGCCTGAGGCTGCAACACCTGAATGCACGCTATGTGCCTGTTGTGAAAGTGCGGTTCTATGTCGGCACGTGGCCACCTATAGCTGTGTCTTTTAATCCGTTTGTCTTAGCAAATAAGGTTTTTTAAAAGGGAGGCAGCAAGCTCAGCTCGTGAGCGGTACGTATCACAAACTCAATTTGGACGTCCAACAGAAGATGTGCAAAGGCAACCCGGTCTGTCAGTTGAAGAACAAAGGTTGAGGATGGAGGGAACATGCAGGTCTGCTAGCTCTGACCTGTCGACCTGGGGCGTGGGATGCGTTGATCAGTGAGCTTGCGCTTGTGTGTCCTGGAGTAGGTCTGTGAGGGGGGTGCAAAGGAGGAGGTGCAGAAGTGCGCCAATGGATGCTCTCAAATGCCGAAGAGCCTACGGCGAGGTCCTGCATGTTATTTGCAGGAACAATCTCCTATTCAAAATTCATCTGTCTGGTGCGTTTGTGTGTGTTTGTGTTTGTGTCTGTATGTGTGTGTGTGTGTGTGTGTGTGTATGTATGTGTATGTAGCAGGATGTGTATATGTGTGCAGGATGTGTGCAGGATGTGTGTGTATGTGTGTGTATGTGTGCGTGCAGCATGTGTGTGTATGTGTGCAGGATGTGTGTGTGTATGTGTGCGTATGTATGTGTGCATGTGTGTGCGTGCGTGTGTGTGTACGTGCATGTGTATGTGCGTGTGTGCGTGTGTGTGTATGTGTGCGTGTGTGCGTGTGTGTTTGCGTGTCTGTGCGTGCGGGGCACGCTGCCTCACGTGTTGAACCTGACAGACTGAGGGAGGTGAATGAGCTGGCTTGATAATAAACATTATACTTAGTTTGTTAGTGTTTGGTTTAAAATGTGGTCACTGCAATCAATTTTGAATTAAGTTTGGCCTATGAGGACACGAATGTGAATGCAATGTAAATGCTTCAACTGAAAGGGCCTTACTCTTTAAACAAGCCCTCCCTTCCATGCACATCTGCGCGCACGTGTGCACTTCGCTTCAGCCATGGTGGGCCCTCACCATTTGGAGTTGGCATTGGCATCGCAGAAGTGAGCATTTCTCTCATTACAATTCTGCACGATCGCTTTTGCACGCATGTAGCAGTGCGCGCGCACATTCAAATGAGCATGCCCATGCGACGTGAGCGTGCCCACGCGCACGCTCACGCGCACACACAAACACACACAAACACACACAAACACACACACACACACCTAGTCACTTATATACACATATACACGCACGCATGCACTCTGCACGCACATAAGCACCCACACACACCCGCCCTCTATACAGCATGATGATAGATGCCTGGAGCCCCCCATGCTGCCCCCTGACAAGCAGCTGCTGCGTGCAGCGGTGAAGGAGCACAGGCACTTTTTGAACCAGCTTGCAAGGCGTCCGTGGGCTTTGAGCACTGTAGAGCTCACTTCGGAGGAGCAGGAGTACGTGGGCGAGGAGCGCTTGCGGGTAAGGCTTAGGGTGCCTTAGACCGGGGCCCTTTCGTGTGTACAGGATGTGCGCTTCAGTGCGCCGGATGCATCTGTCTGCAGGGTCAGGTGCCTCGAAACAGAGCCACTTTTAATGCCACTTTCTGCTCCACTGCTGTAAAGCCCGATCTTCTCGTTGCTGCGATTGGATCGCATCCTTGTTCTAATGCACCCAACCTCACACTCACATTGCTGGCGCACAAATCCAATGCAAAGCCTGCACTGCCTTTTTCTTCTTTTCATTCCAGCACAAGGCAGTAAGAAAAGCACACACACTGCAGAGTACATTCAGACATTATCTTTGGGCCTCCAGCTAGAAGAGCACTGGTCTGGAGCCCTTTTAGCATATGCGTGCTGAGGAGTTAGGAAGACTTCCCATTGTTTTCTGCCTTTGCTCCTGCTGTCACAGCTGAGTCTGGGCAAGTTCTGGGGTCTAATGCACGAGGCAGACCGACCGTGGCAGCGCCCGCTCATCCTCCACCTGTGCCGCAACTTACCTCCTCCCACTCGAAAGCTGTATCATAAGCTGAAGCCCTCCACGCTGCAGCACCTCATTTCTCAACGATGCAAGGTGACCGTACCATGCACGCCCTTGAAGCAAGAGATCTATCATACAGGCTTTAGGGGCAAGTTATTTGTAAGGTTGGTCACCACCAGGCCGAGTGATAAATCAAGGATGCACGTTTGGCTGTTGCAACTTGTTGCCTTGCACACATTTGATGAATCAGTACGTGATAAAGGCACACGAAACCCAACTGCATGTCAAAGGGAGGGGGTTTGACTCTTTGATCTAGCAACAGTGTAGGAAAGCGCTATTCAAACCTAACATTATTGAAAGCAAGGAAGACAAGCTGGGTATCAGCAACGTGCGTGACAATGCGTGTGCAGCAAAGCAAGCCTGATCAACCATGATATGAATATGTATCCAATTTTTAGTCTGAGGCAAACTTTCCCCGTGACCTACTCTGCATGGTTCTTTGTACTGTGAGCAGGTCGAGCAAACGATGCATTCCTTGGCAGGGCGCTGCCGCCGGCACTTTCAAAGGCTCAGAGGGTGGTGGAATGATGTGAGTCAAATGATGTATGCTGTATGCTGTACGTTTGTGTTGGAAAAATCCTCTGTAGGTGATGATTGGGTCATGTCCAGAATAGATAAAGTTAGAAGTTGCAGGAGCACAATTTATACTTCATTCATTGTGCCCTGTCCTGCTAATTCCCTGTGCAGGCCCTTCAAGGCTCCCTGCACGCTGAGCAGTGTCAGGCCTTGCACGAGCAGATGGAAGGCATTGAGCAGGAGCTTTGCTGGCTCCAAGGCGAGCTGGGACGGCAGCAGGAGTATGCACTCGCCGCTTTTTCTGATCTTGATTACGTCAAGTACTGCCAAGAGCAGCTCCAGGTAAGAGCCAGGTTCCTTTCATAGCCTTCTTAAACGTCTGAATTGCCCAACTGTACCCAGGTTTTAAGCCGACGTGCTTACTTTGGTTTAGCATGCGTCCGTCCAAAGAAATGCCAACATCGTACTCATGTGCCATCAACTGAACGATTTAGGCGTCTGAGATGTTTGTGAATGTGTGGGCTGTTCCGGAGTCTGCTTGATGCAAGCACATCAAAGCCACTGTCGCTAGTTTTGGTTTCATATGAGTGCCACACAAAGCAGCTGTAAGGTCAAGGGGCATAAACCTGTAAATCTGAGAATTTACATTCTTGGTTTGACATCAGCGTTCCTTTGCTATTGCCCGGGGGGAACATGTAAGTTGTGTGCTGCAGCAGCTGTGGACGCATGGGGAGCAAAATATGGGCAGATTGATAACAACTGTCGAGGGGGGATTTCGAGGAGGGCAAATATGTTTGGCTTGGCTTGCTGAAGCCTGGCCTGACCCTTATCCCTCGTTGGTTGTCCCCAAAACTGAATTTTCCTCCAAAAAGGGGGAAATGCTTAAAACTGCGTACCAATCTAATCTGAGGCTTCAAGGAAAACTTGTTTTTCAGGGCAGAACTGGGGTATATACTGAAGCAAAATTGTACTTTCCCATCCTCTTTCCCGATGAGGTCGCCGCAAGGTCTTAATGCCCCTTTCCTGGTTACCGTACAGACTTGGGTTCAGTCCGCAGCCCCAAAAAAACATATTAGTTTCACACTCCCGCATCAACCTTGCACCCTGGAAATATTTAATTTACACCAACCCCGCACAGAGATTTTTGCCTGACAGGCTCCAAAATACGCCAAAAACCCACGTTTTTCAATCCCGCACCCTCAAAATAAATAGATATTTTCCGTGCGCGCAGTCACCCCGCAGGGCAAAAAACGATATTTTTGCGCGGTGATATAAAGTCTGTACGGTAAGCAAGGAGGAAATCTGCATGTACATAAAAGGCATAAATAAGATATAGCATTTCTTGAGAAGCAAAGAACTTCAGTGATATGGCATTTTGTAGCTGATTATTCTGAAGTGTTTGGCCAGGCTCCGAACCAAGTACCCCTGTAAAATTTTGCTAGCACCAATGCCAGCCATATCCTTTGTAATTGTTTGTTAAAGCACTCGCAACACACTGCGATATGGTTGGAAGCTTTCATGGTATGCAGTGGTGTAGGTGCTGTATATATGTTGTATTTACACTGTTATAAGCATAAATATTAAATATATGTTGTACTTACACTGTTATAAGCAGGGAAACTACCACACATATTGGTCATATTGTCATATCACGTGTGCATACTTAGTCGGGCCAGACCTAGCTCTACAGTGCCCTATTCTTTCCTCTTGACACCTTGTGCAGCCTGTCTTGGAAGAGCTGGTGGCTGCCAACAAAGCATGTTGTTACAACCACATGCCTCAAATTAAAAAAGGTCAGTAGTGAGCCTACGAGCGTTGCAAAGTAGTGTGCTGTGCATGTACCTTTGAATGATCTTTGCTTTACCCTTACTTTGTCTGTTATGGTAGGAAAATTGTATGGTAATCCATAATCAAGGCCTTTCATTTGCGTTCTATTTCCTTGTCTCAGCCACTGATACATTCAAACTCCTAGCACTGCCGTAGCTCAAATGTCTTGATTTGCCCTGCCTCTGTCAAAAGGTCAGAATTTGTTGTATCTCACTAGGTCGTCGCCAGTGACCAAAATAAGGGGTTGGACTTAGTATTCCATCTTAAATGCACTGCAATCTGTTACCTCTCAAACTTTTGAAGCACACCATTTAAATTGTGGTCATGCTTTGCAGCCCACGCACTTTTAGGTAAAAGAAATGCTGGGTCAAGTGTCAGCGGATCCCAGTCCGCACACAAAATCATCGACTCCCTCGGGACGATGGACCTGGAATCTGAGCTGCCTTGTTACAATGCAGCAGAATGGCGGTATCCTCCGATGCAATGAGTTTCAATACGCAAAAAGGGGCTCGTTTCAGGCAGCGTTTACAATAAAAGTTGGATCTCAGATGCAGACAATTTTCTTACTACGCAGTTCAACAATTTTTTATAGAAAACAGAGTACTCTGCAGCTGCAGAAGTGCTCGAGTATTTGAAGGCGAGTGTAACCAAATGTCAGTTAAAATTGAATTGGCATAGCTTGCGCTGTAGAAGCCATCATTTGTATGCTTGGGCTCTAGGCAACGTTTAGGTGTAATTTTTTCCTTACTACTGTGTCTCTTGTCTCCAGCTTCTCTCTCTTAGCACCAGGTATGGATGTCAACGGCCCAGCCTCCCTTTTTCGTTTCCAGGAGGTCTGGTGTTATCCAATTCAGTGTTTCTTTTTGGTGTTATGAGCCATTTTTTGCTTGGGGCCTCAAGGTGTAATGTAACGGTTTCAGCCAATTTAGTATTTCTTTTGGTGTTTTGAGTCAGTTTTGTGGTTGTGGCCTTCAGTGTAATATAAGGGGTCCCCCTCCAACATTTGATGGAATGGAGCCGTAATAGAATAGGAAAAAAGTCAACTACCACCAATGGTCTGCTCTCCTAGTGCATGGCGCACATGCCACTCATTCTCCTATAGCAACATATTCATTACAAGTTTTTGGATCTGCTGCACCATGTACTAAGAAATGTGGCTAGATTTTGGCTCTGTGTACACACACGCACACTGAGCTAAACAGGCAGAGCGATGCTTCTGGGTGTGATTTATGTGGTTTGCCTGATGATGTCCAAGATGAGCAGCACATCATCTTGTCTAGGTGTATCAATCCCCACGCCTGGCCCCTCCGCAATGCAAGTATGCTTCATTGCAGGTCCCCACGCAATCACTGCACAAGAACCCTGCATCTACAGTATCCCGTACCTACGTTCAGTTCACCATTGGCTGTCACGGCCAATCAGTGGCAGCGACAAATCGTGTGACAGAGCAGTTAGTTGGTTAAAAATTGAGAGTTTCTGTGTGTTTTGTTTAATAAGCTGGATGTGCCAGCCTTATTGACAACCTTTATCTTCTAGATTTGATAGTTTGGGTAATTAACTGGCAACATGTGAGCAATCTAAGAGGGTACCTCTAAAGGGGATCCTTGAGAGATCCTGTACCGTGTAGTAAGGTCTCTGATTCTAGTTAATCGCCTAGTCATATTAATGTATAACACGATGAGGCCGAGAATGTCTGAGTAAGTTTAGTTTAGTTTGGATTACAAAGGCATTCAACCTGGAATGGCTGCTCAACCTATGAGAACGAGGTAAACCTCAAAACAAACCAAGTAAAATGTCAGTAAACAATCCCAGCTCCGGGAAGGGACAGTGGTGTGGCAGCCAACCAAAGATGAGTAGTAGCACTAGCAGATGGACACACGAGTATGAGCAGAGAGCCCACAGGCGTGGATGTACAGAACTGGTAGAAGCATTAGGGTGTGACGGTGATTTGATCTGACACCATGTCGGAAGGCATGACGTGTTTACTTGTTTTGACCAACGACAAACCTTGAGTTATGGTCTGATAGGTTAGAAGCTGTCCTGTGCCAAATGGATAACCGCGTGTGAATGTTATGATAGTACAGTTCTACGTTGCTGAGACTTGCTGCCTTGTAAACTTTAACCCCATGACATCTTCAAGCCTCGACGAGAGGCTGGCACACCCTTAATTATGAGATGATATCTTGATTTTGACCCCACAATAATAAAGGATAAGGAGCCATTTTGGTATTAGGTACGTAAGACTCCTCCACCACAAATAAGGAAAGAAAGGAAGAGAAAAAGGGGATCGTCAGGAGGGTTGCGTGCTTGACTTAAGACCAGCTTCTATGACTGTTCACGATAGTACTGCAAAGCTGCTCCTACGACTGTTCCCAAATGGCACTTCCCACCCTGCTTCCCAGATAAAGACAGATTTACCTCCAGCCGCCCAGATTTTGTGCTGGTTAGTCCCATCGCTGCAAAAACACAAAAACAACAAACGAATGTAGGGGGGTGGGTTCTTCGGAGTGGCAGGGGGCAATTGAGGGAGACTGGGAGCACCTCAGCAGCACCGCCAACCACCAGTAGAGCCACCAACCCCAGACAGCACCGACCTAAAGACCTCAGCA
>Ga0307974_1001662_pt1 | contig 15451 bp, 9 predicted proteins | sample OrgLakmetagen784_FD_201812 | JGI IMG/M metagenome (GOLD analysis project Ga0307974, IMG submission 201812) | Saline water microbial communities from Organic Lake, Antarctica - #784 | ecosystem: Environmental > Aquatic > Non-marine Saline and Alkaline > Saline | place: Antarctica: Organic Lake... | reverse complement strand
CCCCCCTCACCACTCCCCCAGAACGCACCTCTCACGCCACCCCAGCTCCCTCTACCAGAACCACTGTCACCGCAGCAACCTGTACGATGCCAGCCACCTTGCACCTGTGCTTGCCAGTGCTCCGTTCCCTGAGGAGCAACACTGTGTTCCTGAAGCCCTTGCAGGGGGGCAGCAAGACTGCAGCCCTTTTGATCCAGTCTCTCCCTTTGAAATGCCTCCCCACGTGCGCGCGCTCCTGCTGCGCAAGCTTGGAGCGTGGCTGCCGTTGGGTGACGGCAGTGTGCGTGATGTTGGTGGTGCTGGTGCTGGTGCTGATGCGTATGATGTGTCTAGGAGCATAAGAGGAGGGGTGGATGAGGGGGAGCATGACTTCCAGATTTGCAGCACAAGCGCGCGCAGCTGCAGTAAGCAGCAGCGCAGGGAGGCGCAAGAAGGGTTAGACAGTCAAGGAGATCAAAACTTCAAGGTGGCGGGAAGTCAACTAGAACTCCAAGGTGGTAGCGCAGGAAGTCAACGAGCACGAGATGTTTTGCTGGAAGGCGGGCGTGCTTGCGGACAACAAGGCGTGCCGCCGACCAAAGAGATGCATGTTTGCCCTGAAGGGGAGGTTTGCCGAGGGCGTGACTGTTTGGCACTGCAGGCACACGGACCATGGCCTAATGACCATTCAGCGTGCTCAGGTATGCAAGCCAGTGTGCGCAGTGTGCGTGGTGTGCGTGTATGTGTGTGTTGTGCATTTTGGGGTCTGCTCTTCACGGTAGTATGTCCTCCAAGCACCACGCACTGGGCACACACAAGCCTGCTGTGCCCTGCCCTCATGAGAAATGCTCAAACCGAGCGCCTGGCTGTCGAGTTACTATCGAAAACTCAACCCATAGCATACCACCCATCGTGCACACATAGCTCTGCTTTGCCCTGCCCTCTGAAGAAAATCTCAAGCCGAACACCTGGCTGCCAAGTCACTATAGTTTACTCAACCCATAGCATACCACCCATCGTGCACACATAGCTCTGCTTTGCCCTGCTCTCTGAAGAGATTCTCAAGCCAAACGCCTGGCTGCCAATTCACTATAGTTTACTCAACCCATAGCAAACCACCCATCGTGCACACATAGCTCTGCTTTGCCCTGCCCTCTGAAGAGATTCTCAAGCCAAACGCCTGGCTGCCAAATGTTCCGTAAGCGTATACTCAATGCACCACGTAACACCCATTGTGTACACATAGCTCTGCTTTGCCCTGCCCCCCGAAGAATATCTTAAGCCAAACGCCTGGCTGCCAATTTTTCCATAAGCGTATACTCAACGCACCACATAACACCCATCGTGCGTATACAGGCCCGCTGTGCCCTGCCTACAACCCCCCTCCTGATCAGCATTGGTGGGCTCCCAAGGTTGAGGACTGGCCCTTCGCTCAAGGCGGCCCTGCAGCAGGTAAAAACGAGCTAGAGAGACGGTTTAACTGTGCAGGCAGTGGAGCTACCTGTGACACCTGACGAGAAAAGATGAAGTTTACATGAAAACATATGCAGGCAGTAGAGCCACCTGTGACACATGGTGAGGGAAGATGAAGTTTACAAGAAAACATATGCAGGCAGTAGAGCCACCTGTGACACCTGGTGAGGAAATATGAAGTTTACAAGAAAACATATGCAGGCAGTAGAGCCACCTGTGACACATGGTGAGGAAATATGAAGTTTACAAGAAAACATATGCAGGCAGTAGAGCCACCTGTGACACCTGGTGAGGAAATATGAAGTTTACAAGAAAACATATGCAGGCAGTAGAGCCACCTGTGACACCTGGTGAGGAAGGGATAAGTTTACAAGAAAACGTATGCAGGCAGTAGAGCCACCTGTGACACCTGGTGAGGAAAGATGAAGTTTACAAGAAAACATATGCAGGCAGTAGAGCCACCCATGACACCTGGTGGGGAAAGATGAAGTTTACAAGGAAACATATGCAGGCAGTAGAGCCACCTGTGACACCTGGTGAGGAAAGATGAAGTTTACAAGAAAACATATGCAGGCAGTAGAGCCACCTGTGACACCTGGTGAGAAAAGATAAAGTTTACAAGAAAACATATGCAGACAGTAGAGCCACCCATGACACCTGCAAAATGTGCTGTCCGTGCACCTGCTGAAAGTTGAAAGGCTCACATGCAGGGTTGGCCAGGACCGTGCGCATACACCGCGTATTCCTAGATAGCCTAGATAAATTTAATTTTAGCAGGTGCCTTTGCAAAAGTGTTGTTCCATACATACGTTTAGAAGTTGAAGGCCACATACGTTGAAGGCCACATACGTTTAAAAGTTGAAGGCCACATACGTTGAAGGCCACATACGTTTAAAAGTTGAAAGCCATATACGTTGAAGGTCACATACGTTAAAAGTTAAAGGCCGCATACGTTGAAGGCCACATACGTTTAAAAGTTGAAGGCCACATATGTAGGTTTGGCCAGGGCGTGCGCACACCACATGACTTTTTATAACAGAGATCCCAGCATAATCATTCATGTATACATATATACACGCATCATACATGTACATAGATGTGTATGTGTATTTTATGGCGGTTGCGCCAAATTTGTGAAAGAGGCGTGGGGATGGAATAGAGATATCTTGAACCTAGGTAGTCCTGCATCATGGCGGTTGCGACAAATTTGTGAAAGAGGCGTGGGGATGGAATAGAGATATCTTGACCCTAGGTAGTCCTGCATCAAGGTAGTCCTGCATCAAGGTAGTCCTGCATCAAGGTAGGCCTGCATCAAGGTAGTCCTGCATCAAGGTAGGCCTGCATCAAGGTAGTCCTTCATCAAGGTAGTCCTGCATCAAGGTAGGCCTGCATCAAGGTAGGCCTGCATCATGTAGTCCTGCATCAAGGTAGTCCTGCATCAAGGTAGGCCTGCATCAGGTAGACCTGCATCAAGGTAGTCTTGCATCAAGGTAGGCTTGCATCAAGGTAGGCCTGCATCAGGTAGGCCTGCATCAAGTAGGTGAGTAAAATCATAATTAGGGCTGTGGTGATTTGCGAGGGGCGTGTGAAATTATCCAATAGAAGAGGCACATTCCAGACTATTAAAAAGGGATGAATTCGTGGGCAAAGGAACAAGGTGCCTAATAACCATTACAGCATTCCTTAGTTACTCAAAACCACAATCTATTGCAGTAGTGGCCCTGCCTTTTGGAAGGTTTGCGTTGGATTCCTTTTCTGCATCCTTAACTTTCACTATAAGCAAACTTATTACATACTTCAGGCGGGGACAAAAGGCACTGTCTCTGTGATGTCTCCTTTCTGACCCCTATATCAATCTGCAGTTTCTGTTTCTGCTGCTGTTTGTGTGTCAGACTACAAACGCCTCTTACAGCTGTGTTTATTGACTACAAGAGCAGCTCATAAACCTGCTCAGACGCGTGTTTGCTGGTGCTGCTTCACTAGGCTTTCTTAAACACATTTTTCACTTGCTGTACAATTTGCAAATGATATGAACAGATATTGTCCATACAAGTGAGAAAACACTCGGAGCCTTATAGTCTTGGGCATCATTTTGTAAGCGTGGCTTGCACACAGACACACACTTACACGTGCATACGCATACTGCTACGATGCAGGTGCTGACAAACCAGGCCTGCGATACCAGCTGGGCACGTCTTTTGCCTGAATTTCCTTAGTGGATTTGGCGATGAGCCGTTTCTTTCCTTCTCTCGCGCTGGGTGCCATGTTCAAATTCTAGAGTGACCTGTCACGTATGTTCAAATGAAATTTTGTCTTTTGTTTTGGCTGCGATTTACCTGCATGTTTGTCGTGTCAGTATAGGCCTGAAAGAACAATTATTGTTGCTACTGTCAGGTTTGGTCTTTTTCGCTATGCTACCTGGTGCTACAAATTAATTTTCATATATTTTTCACTGTACAGCTGCAGACCAGTAGAAGTGAGTATCTTTGCAAGTATGGGAATTCAATGACCAGGTCGCGGACATCCACAACTACATTCCCCTACCTTCTGCCACGTGTCATGACTTGGTAAGGGTAAGGGTAAGGGTTACACAGCTATATCCGTCATGACTTGAGCTCTGACCCTCTCATTGCAACTACATTCATTCATTGGTTACCACCGGGAAATGCCCTCTGAAAGAAATTTGGGTTACAAGGGGTTACAAGGATGGCCTACAGCCCGAGACTCTGGCTGATGGCAATTGGCTGGTGAAAAAAAATCAACCAGTGTCGAAAATTTAAACTAAATCTGACACAAACTTGAGGAGTCTGTATGAGTCTTGATTCAGGAATGCATTGATCTCAAAATCAGTGATACTGTGATGACAAGGCAAGAAAGGAATTAATTCAAAGCTCGAAGGAGCAAACGCACGCAGAGTCTTAAACATTCCTTCAAAAAGAAATTTGACAGAGTTCAGTTGCCTTGGTCAAGCAAGCGCGAAAGGGGAAAACCATGAATCCTTTTGGTTGGCTTGCTTGGGCGTGCCAACACGAATTTGAAAGTAATACGTAATTGACAACACTATGCTGTATTATTTTGCGAAAACGCTAATGGAAAACGCACGAGGACAAGAAATTGTATTAATAGTGAATTTAATCTGCAAACTCTTATGCTGGAAGCTTGATGTGATTGGTGTCAGTCTCATCGCGAGTGTTTCGTTTTATTTTTAATTTCAATAGATCGCCTCACGCGTTAAACGTGCTCTACAAAACGCCGACAGACTCGGCTGGTGGATGCGAGGGATTCTCCTTTCCTAGCACAGTTTGCCATTGCACAGTTTGACATTGCATAGAATAGGTAGATACAGGTGTTTATGGAGCTTCAAAACAAGGCTCCTAAATCAGGTAAGTTAGATAGACAAACTCGCTCTCAACTCGTTCTCAGATCAGGCAGCAGTCAGTGCAATTGCTTGCGTTCACAAACCAACCCGTGCACTTTTCAATTCATCAGGCCCTAAAAAAAGCGAGTTGCTTGCACTCACAAACCAACCTGTGCATTTTCCAATTCATCAGGCGGCGGAGATGGCGCCTCCTCCCCTGTACAACTTGCAAACCATCATCGTCCAGCAGTACTTCCTCAAGGGCCAACCTTCCAGCCTCTCTCCATTGCCAGGCAATTTGCTGGTACATCAAAACCTTCAAACCAAGCTGAAGTTTTGTCCAGTCTGGTTTCAATGAAAATCTGAACTTTCCGTACACTCACACACATACCTTGCAGGCACGTCGGTACTGATCACTGGTGCGACCGGCTTCGTGGGCAGTGTCGTCCTTGAGCAGCTGTTACGCACGTGTCCAGGTGAGCAGAGCCCTACAGTGCATGCACGTGATGGCAGTGGTGCATTCACCAGCACTATTTGTACGCCGCTCATTACAAATTGAAAAAGACAGAGGACCGGTAATTCCTGTGTGTAATCGCCACTCCAGGCATCAAGACTATCTACGTGCTGTGCCGGGACAAGAAAGGGGATTCCGCAGAGCACCGCATCCGCAGGCAAGCATTTCGTATTTTGCATTAGTCTTGCATTAGCAAAAGCATTCAGACTACCAATATTTCCCACGCATCCATGAGTAAGCAAGGTATAGGGGAACCTGTCTTTTGTTGTTCACACAAACACACACACACACACACACACACGCACACACACACACATACACACCACACAGACTGCTCCACAGCGGCCTGTTCCACTGTGTCCGTGACAAGCCCCACTTACGGGAAAAGGTGTGCGTGATCAAGGGCGATCTGCGCACGCAAGACATCGGAGGGCTGCCTGGCGGCCACGGGGGAGCCTGCCTTGGAGGCGTGCAGCGAGAAACTAAGCCTCAGCATTCACAAGCGCATGGAGTCTCAGCAGCAGCTGCCCCGACTACAGCAGCTCACCGGCTAGCTTCTGAATCGGCTGACGGTCTGAGTGAGCTCGCATGTGGTGAGAGCCACACCCACCAACAGCAGCCTCAGGTATGTCAGATGGTCGTTGAAAAGTCCATGTAAGTGTTTAAGATTTCTGGTATGTATTTGGGAGGGGGTAATGTGGAGAACGGTATCCACTCCCAGCGCAGCTTTTCCTTTCCTTACAAGGTAGGATCTGGTGTAAAATACTCTGCAACTTGGATTCCGTCGCTGATCTTCAGGAGTGCAGGTGAGGGAGTCTTTATTTGCAGCAGAGAATGGCATATAAGTGTTGTCCAAATCCAGGAAATAACGCTTTTGCATTCTTGGCTTGTATCAGGCTACACTTCCCTCTACGCCCAGCAGCAGCAGCAGTGGCAGCAGCGTCCGTCCCACTCCTGCATTAGGACCTCAAGACGATGGAGCTAACGAGGTAGGTGGCAGAATTCCTCCGTGAGCTCAAGGATTGCAGGTTTAAGATACGTATGTTATCGCATGTGTAGTGTGCATGATCAGTGATCAATGGCAGTGTTCATGCCAGCATGATCAGTGATCAATGGCAGTGCACATGCCAGTACGCACGACAGGAAGGGATCGCACTTTGCCTCATGCATCTTTTGATATAAACAACAACTTCTCTACACCAGTCTGTAAATTTAAAGAGGACTCTGCAGCACGCAGATGTCTCAATATGCACTTGTAGCCTCGGTTTTTGTTATACCTATGTTATACCTACATGTTTAGTAAGCATGCCTATCGCAATTCAAAATAGCCAACAGTACTTATCTCACTTTAACCACCCTTACTCCTGAATCTATCTTAAATCCTCCTAAATGCTCTTCCTGTTTGCTCATGCATGCTGTCCATCCGTTCTAATAATTAATCAGGACGGAGGCATGTGGGATGCTCAGGGGAAGCACGTGCGTGTCGGCAGCATGTCAGATCTGTACAAGGAAAGCCGACTGATAGTGATCCACTCAGCAGCAAGGTGCGTTAAGAAATCTTGCAACATAAGCATGTGCGCAATGTCGTGGGGATGCGTCTGATCAGTTCCTGCTTTAGGATTTCTGCAAGTATGGGCAAGAAAGCTAGCTCTTGCACGTGTTATTGCTTTAAACGTTAGCTTGGTCGCTAGCTAAAAAGTTATGCCTGAAAGTTTTGCTGGCAGTACTTTGAAAGTGATGCACCTGCCCTGGTTTATGATTTATGAAGCATCCGTTACACACAAATACACAGAATTGCCTTAGAGGACCCTTTGCAAGTCACCTTGAGCCACAACTACTACGGCATGAAGAACCTCATGGACTTGGTAACCAGACTGCCGGGCTTAGCAGGTCAGTGTTGCGCAGCCAGTTTCCCTGTTGTTTTAATGAAAGCGCTCTGATTTTCAGCTTCCACGCTGCCTCTCCTGCTTCCTTTTTTCCATCCTGCATCTCCTGCTCCTTTTTCGTCTATTCTGTTTTTTTTTTCTCGGCCTCGTACTAGGGAGTCTGCTATCACCCCTTAAACAGAATCAAAAACCGTGTTTAAAACAAGAACAATGTAATGCCGATGCTGCAAAAACGTCGAGCATGGTTTCCTTCTTGTGATTGGACTTGGTAGGATCGCCCCTTTCATCTTGCTCTTTTAAGTCCTACAATATAAAAAATCCTTGGTTGGATATCTGCTTTTTCATTTCTGTAGTCACTTGCGTGAATCTGATAGGATTGCCCCCACTGAGCTTGAAGGCATTGATAATTAAGTAAAAGAACAAAAGCTACGCGGACAGTAATAAATCACTTTGTGCATCAATTTAGGAAAAATGAGCCAAATCGGTACTGATCACTGTTGATTCCTCCACAACTGTAGATTAATATTTGTATGCAGAATCACAACACTTCTGTCCAGACATACTAACATACTCAAGACAGGTTTGAACTCCATTTCCAGGGCTTGCGGGGGTAAACATTCATAGCAAAGCAGTGTACGTTGGAATGCCAGATGTGAGTGTTTGCCAACATCTGTTTCACACAACTCTGCAAGAAGATCCAGATCGTATCAATTGTGACATAGATGTCAAAAGAAATGTGAAGGCAGCAATTAATAGCTTCTGAAGGAGCTTGCAATGGTTCAACATGTGTATGTGCCCAACTGAGCCACATCAACCTTGTGGCCTGTCTACCAAATCCTGATCCCTCCTGGCTTAATTCCCGGGCAAGCCTCCTCGTAGAGCAGCGCCGTGGTACCCAGGCCACAAGAATGATGTGGTTCAAGTATACCAAGTCGCTCCCATGATATGCCTCTTGGCAGGGTTTGTGCACGTCTCAACGGCTTTTGTAAACTGCTGCAAGCCGTTCCTACCTGAGGGGACTGTAGAAGAGGAGATCTACCCCCTGCGATTTGGGGACCGTGAGGTGCGGCTTTGCCTGCCAAGGGGTGCAATTTCTTTTGTGTCCGTTTATTAATGTTCATCCAGGTATTAGTGTCCAAAGAGGGGTTCTACCCACGTAGAGAGGTGAGGCTTTGCCTGCTAAGAGATGCTGTGTTTTTCTATATCCAGGCTGATCCGGGTATCAATGTTCGTCCGGATTTTAGCGTTAGAAGTTGGCTATTGAACAAACTCGTTAATACCTATTACGAATGCAAATGCGAATGCAAATGCATTGTTGTGTTGTTGCAGTCCTGCAGTCTGTTTCCGGCTTGTTGAGAAGTCGATTGTTTATAAATAAGTGGATGAGTGCATGAAAACACCCACGTGCAAGGACTCAAAAGCTTTTGTGTAGTGCAAACTCAGTACTGACTGCGGCTGTCATAGACACACCACCGCTTTCACGCAACCCCAAGCACGCACACACTGTACAACAGAAGCCACTCACGCTATTGATTGTGTCTGTCATAGACGCAGTGCGTGCACACATACTGTACAACAGAAGCCCCTCATGCTAATTACTGTGTCTGTCAAAGACGCAGTGCTTGCGCACACACTGTACAACAGAAGCCCCTCACGCTATTGACTGTGTCTGTCTTAGACGCAGTGCGTGCGCACACACTGTACAACAGAAGCCCCTCACGCTAATGATTGTGTGTGTCATAGACGCAGTGCGTGCACACACACTGTACAACAGAAGCCCCTCACATTAATGACTGTGTCTGTCAAAGACGCAGTGCGTGTACACACACTGTACAACAGAAGCCCCTCACGTTAATGACTGCGTCTGTCAAAGACGCAGTGCGTGCACACACACTGTACAACAGAAGCCCCTCAGCTAATGACTGTGTCTGTCTTAGACGCAGTGCGTGCGCACACCACTGCCGTCATAAAATCTGAAGCACATACACACTACACAACGGTCACTCCTCAGGTCGAATAAGCACATATTCTCAGGTGGATCAATAACAGCACTTTAACAACATACACTGAAACACGTACAACGGCCGTCCCTCTCAGGTGGATCAAACCAACACTTTACACTGAAAAACACGTACAATGGCCGTCCCTCTCAGGTGGATCATGGCCAGGTTGTGGCAGACCTCATGAAGCTGCAAGGCAATGCAGCTGAAGCTCGTGCCTCCTACCTTGCAGATGTCTGGGGCTTCCCCAATTCATATGTAAGCGATTTGTTGCAATGTACTCCATCCTCACACAAATACTGAAGCGGATGCAAAATCCATAGGAGAATCATTTGGGTGCCTGCCACCGTCTGCAGCTGAGAAGCACAAGCAAGCAACAGAAACAGGTTTAGTGTAAAAGAGAGGTCTGTTGTGGAAGTAATGTTCAATGACCTTGTTGTGTGTCAATTGTAGAGGGATATAAAATACAAATGACTCACATTGCTATGCATCATTTGAAGGATTGGCCAGAATTATATAGGTATATCTACGGTGTATAAACGGTAATTTTGGCAGGAAATTCACCAACCATGCGGTAATGTACGGTGCATATACCTATACGGTTTTGGCCAACCCTAATCATTTGATGTTAAAAGGCCAAACATTCTCCTCCTAAACAATATACTTGGAGACGCCTATTTTGAAGATCTTGGCTTGAAAGATCCTGTCAGAGGGCTTCCTCGCATTTGATTAATCCAAACCGTTGTCCAATCCCATGCAGGTTCTGGGAAAGACTTTGACGGAACGCCTCTTGAGAGATTATCACCACCATCCGGCCCCTGTGTGCATTGTAAGGCCTACGTTAGTGTCTGCGCTGGCTGGGCCCCCATACCCTGGATTTACGGGCAACCTTGCAGGTGCGCTTATTAAGATGTATAGGTATGCTTTTTGAAGTTTGCCTTCATCGAAAGGCTCACTCACTAAGACTCGGCTTTAGAGAGGGTGGAAATGTGTGCCAGAGATGGAAGACATTAACAAGTACTCAATATAGCCTCTCACTCTCTAGGTAGTTTTCCTTATTCAATGTGGGGAGTGACTTTCACTGCCTGCGTAGTTTTTTATTTTCTAATGCGGATTTATCTGCTCTACCAATGCCAGGGGACTTCTCTCCACCAAACAAGATATATGCAAGCATGACTCATGCTTGAAACGGCTGTGGTTTTACCTCAATGTGTCAAACAGCTAGGTCGTGCAACCTTCTCTACAGCTTTGTTCCATTTGACCTGGATGGACTCTACAGCTTTAATCCATTTGACCTGGATGGACAACGTTCATCATTGTGATGGGACTCTTAAACTGATGCCCTTCACTTAGATCGGCCTTATTTGTGCAACCTCCCAAACATCTCTGTCCCAGCATTTGGCCCAATAAGTGAATACGCGGTGATTTTTGTGATGGGGTTTACAATCTGATGCTCTTCCCCTTTCAATCAGCTTGGTTGTGCAACCCCTCAAAACATTATGTTCCTACCAGGTCCCAGCGGATATGCAGTGGCCTTTGCGATGGGGTTCTTTGCAAAGAACGCCCCCTCCTGGAGCCCACACAACCATCTGGACAACGTGCCTGCTGACTGCGTCTCATCCTGCATCATTGCTGCTGCGGCAGCCCTCCTTGCAAAAGTGGATGTCACTCAAATGGATCTTCCGCGCTCAAGTGCGTAATTCTTTGGGGAGGAGTTTGGATAACGGAGCCTTGGAGATGTTTTCCAGTACAACGTGAACTCCTTCGTTGGGGTGCAGTACGTGTTCAAGGTCTCCTAGCTCTGTGACAAAACACCACTCTGCTTGAAGGAAACAGTTTTACATGGTTACTTGAAAGGTCGCTCATACCCATTACCGCAACAAGAAGAGAGCACAGCATATCCAAGTGATAACATCGCCAACCGCAACAAGAAGAGAGCACAGCATATCCAAGTGATAACATCGCCAAGCTCTAGCTGTCTAACTTTCTAGTGGTCGAATCTGCTTGCAGACACTTGCCTGGAGCCTGGCAGCAGCAGCAGCAGCAGCGTGGCTTTGGCCAACGGCAACAGCAAGCAACGGGACGAGACAAGGCTGGCCAGACGGCGGCAGGCTGAGGATGGCTCCGAGGAGGGAAAGGTGGTGGATGTAAGTTTTGCAAAGGGGCTAGCACATGAATGAACAGGCAGACGGCTGTGCAAGCAGTGAGTTTTGCAGTCAATGAGGCGGTTAAACAGATGGGTATGCCTTGCAACATCAAAACTGTTGTGAAAAGTCAAAGAAGAAATAATACTGAACTCCCTCAAGCTTTGAAAGAACTGCAGGTGTCGTTAATTTCTACGCTGGATTAATACTATCGAGCACCCAATCGATTGATGCACAGGGATTCGGGCAGCAGGCAGAGCAGGATGAAAGCTCTAGCATGGATGAACAAGGTATGCATGTGTGAGCAAGGAATTAGAGACTGGACTAGATAACCAACGTTTTGTGGTTGTACTTTTATCGAGATTAGAAATGCACGATTCAAAAACCTACAAAAGGTATCCAATGTTGCGCAACAATGCTGACAAGCCCCAACCCTCTTGAGCCTGTTTTAGAGTATGTGTATGCTTCTCAGACAAAAAATAGGTTTACCTCCGGCCGTCCGGATGCTGTACTGGTTGCTCTTATCTCTGCAAAAACTAGAAAGCAACAGTCTAGCAATGAAGGAGGGTGGGTTCTTAGGAGTGGCAGCCTGAGGGGGCAATTGAGGGAGGCCAGGAGCACGTCTAGAGCACCGCCAGCCGCCACCAACAGATCCACTTTTTTCAGAAAGCACCAACCCAAAGATCTCAGCAATATCCAACGTGACATTCACCTCATCAAGATCAAGTACTCTGAGAGCACTAGACCGCAGAACCAGCTGAGCGCTGCGTAGGAACAGCATAAAGGCCTCTGCTCCATCCTTCAAGGAGCCTTCGATACCCTCCACACCATCATTTTTAGAGTGGGTGGCACCACGTACAACAATCACACGCTGAAGCCTTTTAAGGAACTTGCTTCATGTTCATTCTGTCAATTACGCTGCCAAACTCGTCCATACCAGACGTGCCCTTTCCAGCACTGTCATCAACTCTCATCAGGAGACGGGTTCAGGTCAAGCCTGCAACCCTCCTGATCCCCAACGATCTTATATCCTGTTCCTTTGGTGGAGGAATTTTACGGTACCCAGTACCGAAGTGGCTCCTTATCCTAAATTAATGAGGGGAGCAATTTTTCACTGCCTGCGTGGTTCTTTCTTTTCTATAATTATTTATGCTGCTGCATGCCTACCCTTCCATGTTCACCATTGTTTACCATGTTTACCATGTTTACCATGTTTACCATGTTTACCACGTTTACCACGTTTACCACGTTTACCTTGTTTACCACGTTTACCATGTTTACCATGTTTACCATGTTTACCACGTTTACCATGTTTACTACTGACAACTCACTGGATCATGCTCTGGCACCGCCGTCTGCTTTTATGGCATGCCCTGTGGCTGCATTTTTATCCTATAACCAATGCCCAATAATCCTCCCTACATACGTACATAGCAGATCAAGTGTCTGCACTGTCGCCTGCCACAGTGGCTGCCATCAGAATCCCCGGAGCTCAAACATCTAAGACCAATATTCAACAATCCTCAACAATCTTTCTACATTAGCAGATCAAGTGCCATCCTCAACAATCCTTCTACATTAGCATATCAAGTGTGTGTGTGTATCCTTCTACATTAGCAGATCAAGTGCTAAGACCAATATATAACACTCCTCAACAATCCTTCTCCATTAGCATATCAAGTGTGTGTGTATCCTTCTACATTAGCAGATCAAGTGCCGGCGCTGCCGTCTGCGCCAATGGCAACCTTGAACAGCCCTCTGGCGGTGTACCACTGTGCCTCGAGCAGTCTGCAGCCACTCAGCCATGCCGAGTCCTATGCCCTGGTGAGTATGCCCTGTGCAGTGTACCACTGTGCCCTGGTGAGTATGCCCTGTGCAGTGTACCACTGTGCCTCGAGCAGTCTGCAGCCACTCAGCCATGCCGAGTCCTATGCCCTGGTGAGTATGCCCTGTGCGTACCCTTATCAGCTCTCATCAGGAGCTGGTTTCAGGCCAAGCCTGCAACCCTCCTGATCCCCATTGGTCTTTTTCCCTTAATGGTTGACGACTTTTATGGTACCCAGTATCAAAGTGGCTCCTTTTCCTTAGTTAGTGTTGGGAGTGGTTTTCACCGCGCACCTGCGCAGTTTTTCTTTTCTGGCGCGCTGTGATCAGTGTCCTACATGCGTGTCATGGTTGTGTAGGTCGGTCAGTCTGCAGCGTCTGTGTCTAAAAGACAACAGCTTGACATTTGTGACGCGTGCGCATGTCGTGCAGACGAGTGGGTCTGTTATACTGTTGGAGGATGGAGCCCTGTATGGTTGACTTCGTTTAGTTATTACTCGCTACCGCGCCCAAGCATGGCCGCCTTCCCCCCTCATTTTTCCTTCATATCTCAGCATCTTTACCCCCTCGTGCTGACACAATGTGGCTGCATATCTCTGCATCGTTATCCCCTTGCGCTGACAGACCGTGGCTTTATTATATCTCTGCATCGTTATCCCCTTTCGCTTACACAATGTGGCTTTATTATATCTCTGCATCTTTACCCCCTTGCACTGACACAATGTGGCTGCAACTTCAGGCGTACGACTTCTTCTCGAGGAACAGACCAAAGGGCGTTCTCATGTTTGGAGAGTAAGTGGGTGCGCAAGGCCTTTCCTGTCCTGTGTGTGGCACATCAAGGATCAGACCAAAGGGCGTTTTCATGTTTGGAGAGTAAGTGGGTGCGCAAGGCCTTTTCCTGCGTGTGCCACACTACAGTCTGCTGCCTGCATGAAGAGACAAAAAAGGAAAGCTGTTCAGGCAGGCAGGCAGGCAGGGGGAAGCTCTCCTTATAGTTATATTAAAATTTAGTTTGTTGCCCACAGGTGCAACGTGTGCAGTGAGTGATATTTCTGTTTTGACAATTGAAAAGTGCAGGGCCTATGTTTGTTTGAGAGGTAAGTTTCGCAGTTCATTTATTAAGATGAGCATAGGCTGGCTGGACCTCACACCAACTAATTTTAGCAAACGAATGCTACATACACCCTGTGTGTCTGTGCCATGATATTCTGAGCAAATAAGGTATGCACAAATGAATTATGCACACAATCGTGTCTGCCATGACGCTCTGTAATCCTAGGCACTGTGATTTATTTTTTTTGTGCATTGTGCTCTCATGTGACTAACAAAGCCTTGCACATGATGCATGATATGCCGCTGTGCATTTTTTTTTGCTGTTCACCTGTTGCTCTTCTACTCTGCTTGCTGGCCACATGCTCTTTGTACCGCACACTTGCTCCTCCTTGCTGGATACCTGCTCTCTACTACTCTGTTTTCATCTTATATTCTGGTACATAGGTCAGGGGGAGGTAGAAAACTCCCTATGAGGCTAGAAACAAGCCGGCTACATTTGATCGCTTGCATTGGCCAATTATCCTTGCTGTTGCCATGTTTCCTATTATACTGTTTTGCATCTACGTGTCCAACATTCCTTGCTGTTCCAATGATATCTACTAGGGTAAACCATTTAGCAGCTACGTGCCCAACTTTCCTTGCTATTGCCATGATTCCTACGTACTGCTTTGCATGTACCTCCCCTACATCCTAACTACAACCTGGCTACATTTGATCGCTTGCATTGGCCATTATGTACTAATTTGCATCTACGTGCCCAACTTTCCTTGTTGTTGCCATATTTCCTACGTGCTGCTTTGCAGCTACATGCCCTACCTCCCTAACTACAACCTGGCTACATTTGATCGCTTGCATTGGCCATTATTTACTAATTTGCATCTACGTACGCCCAACTTTCCTTGCTGTTGCCATATTTCCTACGTGCTGCTTTGCAGCTACGTGCCCTACTTTCCGAACTACAAGCCTACAGCATGGAAGTCCAAGCTGGCCAAGAGGTGGACGCACGTCAAGGTACGATGTTGGTGTGACTGCAGCAAAAAGTAATAAAATTTTCATTGGTGTGACCAGTTTGCAGCAAAGAATAATAAAAGTTGCACTACACTGACTGCAGTTTGCAGCAAAGAATAAAAAAAGCTGCACTACACTGACAAGTGATTCCTAAGAGACCCTTGTAAGTCCGTGCTGGACTATGTAGCATAAATGGGCATGCACAAACAGTA
>Ga0307974_1001660_pt1 | contig 15460 bp, 16 predicted proteins | sample OrgLakmetagen784_FD_201812 | JGI IMG/M metagenome (GOLD analysis project Ga0307974, IMG submission 201812) | Saline water microbial communities from Organic Lake, Antarctica - #784 | ecosystem: Environmental > Aquatic > Non-marine Saline and Alkaline > Saline | place: Antarctica: Organic Lake... | reverse complement strand
CCATGAGACTTGCCCAAACCTAGATACAATTACAAAGCACACATATTCATAAGCACGCACGCAAAAACACACACATATACCACCCACACCCACCCGAGCAACTCTGCTGGAGGGCCAGTGGGCAGAGGCATCAGTAAAACCGACGATGTCGCAGAACATGATAGTGACCTGTGAATGAAATGCAGAGGGTGCATGAAACGCTCAAGTGGCCTGAAATGTAAATTACATTAGATTTATTTACATGTTTTTGAAACGGATGCTTTTTTTCAGGTGAGGGCACCAAGCTGCATGTGTTGACATCAACTGCGCATTTCCCCATCTTTCTGTTGCCCTCTTTGATTTTATTGTCTTCTTGACCCACACCAGTCGTCTACCGCTATACTTGTACATCATCCTTTTGCTGGCGGGTCGATGGTAACCCTAGGTGTGGCTTGAAGCACCCAGAAACTTGGACGAGCGAGAGTGGGTGTGACGACAGCAGAGGGCACGAAGCAAGAGAACTTTCCTGTTCCAGACCAACTTGTAGTTTGACACAATCAGCTGGAGGCCCACAGAGAGATTGTTACAGCAAAATAAGACTGCTGCAGATGCATCGCCTGCTGGATTACGGGGAACAGAAACACCACAGCACGTGCACCAGTGCATGAGTACTTGTAGGGTTGGCCAGGGCAATATATGGGATTATTATACACATATACGTACATGCACGGCATATAAACCAGATTAATGTACATACCATGTGCAGCATAAAAAATTATCTGTAGAAATGCCGAAAGCTTGCAGTATAAAACTGGATAAGTAATATACGGCCGTATACATACGGTACGTATATATACTTATATGGTTCTAGCCAACCCTAAATATGTGGTACGCACATGGTTCTGGCCAACCATGAGTATGCGGAACCCGCGGGCCAGGGCTGCATATGTTCGGTGCTCACTCGTCATTCTAAGCACAGAACTCATGCACACACAGTCACGCATGGTGCGCGGTTCTGGCACTCTTAGTCATGTGTGTATAAAAGAAGACGCAATGCACAGGCACGTGCAACGTTGTTAGGGCTGGCCAGGACTGAGATTCAAACTGGTACATCTGCAGATTTGCCATGCCAAAAAATTTGCATTGCACATGCTCCACATGCGTTCTGTTCTGGCCAGCCCTAAGTATCCTGGAGAGTCAAAAGGTTTTGAGGAGTCAGGTTGTGGAGTTGCAGACAGCGCGACGGTCGAGTCCTCGCGCACCTGCTCGTGGTGCTCAGCGATGTACGTCTGGCCTGCTTTCAACCTTTTGATGACGTGACCTGGCAGCATGGAGCGCAACAGCTGCATGGAGGACGTGTGTGCGCATGTGTGTGTGGGAGTGTGCATGAGATTGTGCGAGTGGGTGTGTATGTTTGCAAGTGTGACATGCTTGTGCATGTAATTACACTCTGTGTATGGGCGTGTGTGTGTATGTGTGTGTGTGTGCGAGTGTGTGAGTGTGTGTGTATGCGTGTTAGACAAGCTTGCGCATGTGATTACACTGTGTGTAAGGGCATGTGTGTGTATGTATGTGTGCGTGTGTAAGCTTGGCAGCAACCTCAGCCCAATCAGAGAAACTTGCCTGGCCCGCATGGGTGAGCACATTTAATTGTACACTTGTATTATATTATATTGTATACTTATATTATACATTGTACACCTTTTCTGTTCAAGTTCTACTGGCTCTTTGCTTTTGCTTGTAATAGACCTCAAGCCTAAGAATCCATGTCTTCCAACCTTTTTCTAAAATACGTGTTGATGACGGACCTCTAAGACATTTATGCGGACAATACTCGTACGCTGGTTTCAGTTTGAACACGAATCATGACAATCGTGTCTTGCCTGCATGGAGGACGAAATGTTGAATCATCCATGGAACATTCCGTCCTCATCTGCAAGTGGAAGCATTTGTGACTCACCTGCATGGAGGACGAAGCCTCAGCCTTGATGCGAACAGCTCTTCGTAGGGCCACCTATTAAGTTAGAGTGGGTTAAATGCGTGTGTGTGTGTGTTTATGTGTGTATGTGTGTGTACGTGTGTGTCTTTAAGGCACGTGTTGCAGTGACATTTAATACATGGAACCTGCCGGCAGTACGAGCTCAACGCTCGCGTACATCTGACCCTAGTTTGTATGCACACTCTACAGTGTGGAGCAGCAATTCTCAAGCCAGCACACAACAAGCACCAACTGAGTAGGAGTGCATGCGATGCATGCGTCTCTATGCCTGTGCCAGCAGCTTTGCAAAGCTGCCGGCACACAATGCCACACAGGACGAACCTGCATGTTGATGCGTGCCTCTAGCTCTGTGGGAAGCACGGGGAGCACAACGTAATCGTTTGCACCTTGCCTCAAGGCAGACACGCCTTCCTGCGCGCGTGCATGTGTGTGCGTGCGCATGTGTGCATGCGTGTGTGCATGTGTGGGTGTGCGTGTGTGCATGCGTGCGTGTGTGTGTGTGTGTTTGTGCATGCGTGTGTGTTTGTGTGTAATTGCAAATGATACGTTTGTCAATGGATAATGGGGTGCCACAAGAAGCATTACGTAAGGAATTAGGAGCATATACTTGCGTGCACAAATGTGAAAGACCTCACAAATTTTGCATTTGCATTTGCATTTGCATTGCGTGCACAAATGTGAAGACTTCACACAATTCGCGTGCACAAATATGAAGACCTCACACGTGTTGAACTGGTTCCAGAAGCAAAAGGCGAGCAAGAAGGTGCTCTGGCTGTCACCCTCCATTTCTGAACTCGTCTAATAATCAAGGTCCATTCATCATCTAGCCAAGGAACAAGGCGTAATCGTGCAAGCGCTCTGTTCAGCAACACACAAATCGATCAGCCTACTATCCTGCATGGCTTGTGTTGTTGTGTTCCACTGTTAAACCTAACACAAAGGGTTTCACTGTAAACACAAGTACACAACTGCCACAAGGGCAACGCCGAGTCTTCTCTCTCAAACCTTTCCTATTTTGTCGTGACTGGACAACTTGCAATGAAGAGGAGTCGGGGAACGAGCGTGCACCCACGCTTGTGTTCTGCCACGGCCAATGTTGGATGCGTTTGTGACAATCTGCACTTTTTGTGTGTGCGCAAGCCTACCCTAAAAGAAAATAAAGGCACGGACTTTGAGTTGATTGTGACATTCATAGGGTTGGCCAGAATCGTATATTTGGTGATTTCCCTGCCAAAAATACCGTATATACACCGTATATAAATGTTTTTGGCCAACCCTAGACGTTCAGCAACCAACCTGTGCGGCGGAGGCAATGGCGGGCAGGTTAACGCCATGCTGGTCCGTGGAGAAATTGTCGACCACAACGGTGTCAGACAGAAGCACCGAAGAGGCAGCCGCATGGGAGTGGGGTGCTGAGGATGAGGTGGGCCTGCCTTCTGGCTGCTGCTGCTGCTGCTGTTCTTGCTCTCCTGACTTCTGCTGCTGTTTCTGTTGCTGCAGGTTTTGCTGCTGCTGCTGCTGCTCTTGCTGCTGCTGCTGCTGCTGCTGCTGTTCTTGCTGCTGCTTTTGCTGCTGCTGTTCTTGCTGCTGCTTTTGCTGCTGCTGCTCTTGCTGCTGCTGCTGCTGCTGCTGCTGTTCTTGCTGCTGCTTTTGCTGCTGCTGCTGCTCTTGCTGCTGCTGCTGTTCTTGCTGCTGCTCTTGCTGCTGCTGCTGCTTCTGTTCTTGCTGCTGCAGAGCTTCCACCCTGCTGCTGCTGTCAGCCTCTGCAGTGCCTTGCTCGCCTGTGCATACAACACCAGACATGAAAGCACGTATACAAACAGGACTAACATGACGCAACCACTAGTGCTTGTGTATGTGTGAGTGTGTGCGTGTGTTTGTGAATATGTTGGCAAGTATGAAGTAGCACATACGGACGTGTGCACACGCTCTGCCTGCAACACCAGCAGGTTCTTCCCATACGCTGCCATGCAGGAAGGCACTGATGGTGCTTGCTATGCCACTCCAAATACCACTGCTGCAACTCACATTAAGCATTCGACACCCATGCATAATCAGCACGCATTCACTTACGAACAAGCACGAATATACGTGCGCGCGCACTTATGAACACGCACAAACATGTGTGAACGCAAAAAAAAGGCATGCCCTCACAAACGTACCCCCAGGCACCCCTTCCTCAGACAGTACCACACAGGAAAGTGGTGGTGGCGGCGGCGGCGGCGTCAGGAGCATGTTACGGGGGACGTCTGCCGTACGGGGTGCACCAACGGTAAGAGAGAGCGGCATGTCAGCCTGCACGTGCACGTGTGTGAGTGTGTTCCATATTAAAGACATCATGCACACGTAAGTCGGCGGCGTGCCAACCTGCGCACGTGAATACTGCCTACGCACACTTGCAGTCTTGTCAGTACAAGCACGAGGCAAGGAAAGGTTGAGCGACACATTTGTTGTGCGAAGGCTGGGGGAAATGCGCTTAGGTGATTGCGGCAAGACTGAATTGTGTGTGTTTGTGTGTGTGTGTGTGTGTGCGCGCGCGTGCACCTTACGGTGTCACAACTGAACATCATAATCACAACCTCTGTGAGCTGACATGCTTTCAAGGAACAGCTGCTCCATTGACACCCACATGTCAGCATCTAGGCAGCTGGATTGCAGAGCAAACTAACTCCTTCTTTCAAGAATACTTAAACCGTCTTATTTCATTCTGCCGCTTCGCTTAAGACTCAAACCGTTGCTGTTGTCACTAGGATTGACCAGAACCATACATATACGTAGGGTTGACCAGAACCGTATATCTGCACCGTATATGACCGTATGTATGGTGATTTCCCTGCTAGAAATACCGTGTGTACACCGTATATACCTATAAATGTATGGTTCTGGCCAACCCTACATATGCCGTGTATATACGGTAATTTTGGCAGGGAAATCACCAAACATACGGTCATATACAGTGCACATATATGGTTCTGGCCAACCCTAGTTATCACACATGCCATTGTGGCCAATTGCTTCAGTGCCAGACAACACACACCAAGTAGGCATTTGACCATCATGATGGCAAGTGCACCTGCAAGCTGCTGAATCAATTGCATGCCGTTCCAATGAGCAACAGAGTGCTTGTGGGGTGGACTGTGGACATTATTGTGTGGATTTTGACCAGACAGTGGCGGTTGCTGCATGGAGCAGGTGCGTGATGAAAGCCATCCCAGGTCAAAGAAGATCGCAGGTTGCCTGCTGGACGTGTTAATTTTTGTAGTATGAGCATCAGGGCGGTGCAATGACCGTCAGAGCCATTCGGTACCGTAGTCACCATTTTGCATTGTAATTAAGGTACGGTTGACGCTCCGTACCGTCATTGCACGGCCTTGATAAGCATCTCTCTCACACACACACACACACACACACACAAACACGCACACACACAAACACGTTTGTATAGTACGTGTGCTTACTGGAGGAGTGCAACGCGTAGCAGATATGAGCACCAGTGGCCAACACAGTCTCTCCTTAGGACGCCTAATAATCAGGGTTGGCCAAAGCCATGTATGTGCGTACGGCATGTATATTTTTTTTTACGGGGGTCTCTTCTACTATAATAACTAGACCGTCATGAACGGCGTGTATATGTACGGTCCTGGCTGACCCTATTAATAATGGATGGTGTACTTAGGGCACCCAGTGATAACTGATGTACGGTCTTGGCCAATTATACCGGTGATGGAACCGATGATAACAGTAACATACACACACTCTTGCACACGCATACAACCAATGCACGCACCACCTCACACGCACCTGCGCTCCAGCAAGAGGAGCTGGCCGTTTTCCGGAAGCTGCTGCTGCTACGGCTTTTGCTACGGTTGCTGCATGCACTGTGACTTTATTTGCACCGACATCAGCATCAGACACCTGTGTGTGCGTGCAGACAAGAATGTGCGTGTGTGTACATGTGTGAGCTTAAGTGCATGCGTATTCATGCGTGCGTTGCTTTTGCTTCAGGCTCAGACAGGACGCGTTCGACATTCGTGTGGGCATTGGCGCAATCAGAACAGCACCTGCAGTGATAGCACTTGCTGTTTGAGCAGAATATAATAAAGAGTAGCCAAGCCCATAATTAACGATGGCCATAACCGTACACACACTATGTATGTGACTACGCATACAGATCTTCCTGCCCATATATATAGTTATAAATATATATGTATGGTTCTGGCCAGCCCTTTACATGATATACAGGGTGAGGGGTGATGCCTGAGGCACGACACAGCAGCAACAAAAGCGCATGAGCAGTCGCATACGTGACAACAGGCACCTGCATGCAACCTATGCAGAAACTCGATGAACTCATTTAGGTACGGATGCTTTTTGGGAAGCAATTCTGCCCCTTCATAGGCAGGTCGGCGGTCCAGCAAAGGATGTTCGAAGCTTTGTGCGGGCTGGAATTGTGAGAGCAACAGAGCCTGCCTCATATCTCACCTCACTCGCAGGCTTCTTTGTTGGAGAGGCTGCATCAACGACTGCTGTCACTGTGGTGGTGGACTGCTGTACTCGCTGGGGGGTGGCCAGCAAGATGACTGCAGAGAGGAAGACAGGTGTGCGGAGATGGAGACATGCGCTCAGATGGGCAGAGATGTAAGACAATGGCCAGCAGGATGACTGCAAAGAGGAGGCCAAAATGTGTTCACTCTTGGCAAACTCAGCCTCAGAGATTTGCGCTCACTCAGGGGTTGCTCACTTTGAAAGGGCAGCGGCGGCCATAAGCGGCCAAAGGCATAGCCATTGCCTTTGCTGCATTAATGTTTGCACGCAAATCCATGTTGAGGTGAACTTAATTATGAACAGGTGTACGCAAATGTTAAAGTTTGCATTTATGCATATTGGGTGTATGGATAATGATCACATCATGAACAATCGGCCAAGACAGTTATGTGTGATCTGTACTCATGCAACCCTTAAGTTCCAAGTGCGTACAAGCGCAGGCTACACAATGCAGATCACACTTGTACATTACGTACGTGCACGCACACCATCATTTTCATATGCTGTAAGCGATCACCGCGCGTGGTGGCATTGATAAAGGACCGACCAGCGGTCGTGCTTGACCCAGTATTCCTCGTGCATCCCTCGTGCAGCTAATTACACATGCCACAATCAGCATTGCTGACATACACACGCAAAAACACACAGACGCATACATTCACATACCTGGCAGCACTGAGGAACCGTGCAGCTGCTTATAAATGCCACAATCAGCATTGCTGTGACATTCTCACAAAACACATACACGCACGGATGCACCAGTCACAAACCAGGCAGCACACCAGTACATACCAGTCACATACCAGGCAGCACACCAGTCACATACCAGTCACATACCAGTCACATACCAGGCAGCACACCAGTACATACCAGGCAGCACAGAGGGATCGTGCAGCTGCCGCACTAGACTCAGCATCTCGCGTGTGTTTATCGCGGCTTCAGGAGCATCATCTCCAGCCTCCTCCACCTCGACAGAACGCCTGCACGGCATGCAGTATCGTGTTGCTCATCATCATTTAAACTGTCGATACAGGCTAGTGATCTGCTTCCTGCACGGCATGCAGTATCGTGTTGCTCATCATCGTTTAAATTGTCGATACAGGCTAGTAATCCACTTCCCTGCACAACATGCAGTATCGTGTTGCTCATCACCGTTTATACAGGCTAGTGATCTGCTTCACATCAGCACCGCCCCACGCGGAATAAGCCCTGCCTCTGTTTTCCCTTCATTTCCAAGACACCCCTCATTCATTTCCAAGACTGTGCAAAGTCAGTTTTGGCCTAGCCACACACAAACGCCATCACCAGTGGCTTGTACCACGAACACGCCTTGCGTGTCACAAACACCCTGGCTGCGGCTACCCCCTGTCAGAGACACACAGGCTGCCGGAGGTCTTCTCCTCTTCTTGCGACCCACCCCCTAGGCCTTAACCCTCCCCAAGCTATAGCTCAACTGTGCACTCCTGGAACAGGTGCTGCTGAAATGTGCACCTTGCAATGTTTGCACCCCTGTACCGTTCGATCGCACACTCCTGTACCGCTGAACTGTCCAACCCTGCTCAGCTGTTTGAATGTGCATCCCTGAACCATTCGATCGTGCACTCCGCATGAACTGCTGAAATGTGGACCCTGCGCTGTTCAGCTGCGCGCCCCCCTGCACTGTTCAATTGTGCACCCTGCATGCTTGATTGCGCACCCCTTTACTTGCCTTCGAGAAAAGCTGCGCCTCTCGCTGCCCTTGGGCAGTTTGTTCGACTGGCTTGCTTCCTTTGGCCTATGTTTGGTCATGCTACCCAGTAACCCATCCAACAAGATCACGTCCGGCAAATACTTGGTGCGGGAATTGATGAGGGCGTTGACCTCTGCATATGTGGCTGCAGTTTTCAACTCATAGCGGCTGCGGGGTAGGGCGGCGCGGATGGCCTCCACTTTCAACGTGTCCTCCGTGATCAACAGTGCCTGTGTGTGTGTATGTGTGCGTGTGTGTGTGAGCATGTGTGTGTGTGTGAGCATGTGTGTGCATGTGTGCGCGTATAGCCGTGTGTCTACCTGACGCAGATAATCTTCACCTGCAACGTGTCCTCTATAATCAGATGTGTATATGCGTACGAATGTGTGTGCATGTGTGTGCATGTGTGTGTGTGCTACGGCTGTGTGTCCACCTGACACGGATGGTCGTTATCTGCAACATTAACTCTGTGATCAGTAATGCATGTGTACGTATGTTTATGTGTGTGTATGTGTATTGTGTGTGTTAGTTGGTATGTGCGTGTGTCTATGTGACTTGTGTGGCCTGTACCATCAACGTACCCTCTACAATCAGAAATGCATGTGTGTGTGCATGTGTGTGTGTGCGTGCGTGTGTTTGTGTGTGTGTTTGTGTACATGCCTAGGTGATGTGGATGGCCTCTGCCTTGAACAAGTCTTTTGTAATCTGCAGTGCCCTTTTACCCCCAGCGCCCAAAAGCGAAAGCTAAAATACTGGATCAAGTTGGTGCCTGTTGAATACGGTTGGCCAAAACCATACATATATAGATTATATCCGGTACCCTTGGCAGGGAAATCACGAAATATATCATATACGTTGCATATATAAACGGTTCTGGCCAACCCTACTCTTGAGGCAAGGCACCCACACACAAAAATGCACCCACCCGCATCCGGCCTTTGTGCCGAGGGTCGTCACTGTAGTGCATGGAAGCAGGCTTAGTTAGAAGAGAAGACCGCCGCGTACGACTAGGTGCGGCTGCAGGGACTGAAGCGGAATCGGCAGCAGAAAGGGAGGAGCTGTTCGGACCTGTGTTTGTGTGTATGAGTGTATATGAATGTGTGTTTGTGTGTTAGCTTGTGTGCGTGTGTGAATGTGTGTAGTTGTAAGGGAAAGAGCAAAAAACCATGTGTGCATGTAAGTGTGCATCAACGAGCGTGCGCATGTCATGGAGTGCAAGCGCGTGTGTAGAGTTTGTACATGTGTGCGAGTATGAATGTGTTTGTGCACCTGATCTTCACTTATCGCCCCATAGAAAAAAAGGTTCATGTTTGTGTACATGTGTGTGTGTGTGTGTGTGTGTGTGTGTGTGTGTAAGCAACTACTAATCCAGCTGCCGCTGCAGGAGACCGGCCGAGGCACGTCCTGTGCCCTTTGTACATTTAATTGTATCATCTAGATTTAGGTGCATGCCCTAAGGAAGGTCGTGCAATGCACACGCACCTGATCCAGAACCTCTCGCATTTGTTGCAGGGGACCAGCCGGGAGATGTACCGACGTCTTCTGAAGAAGGAAACGACGATCTTGTGCGTGTGCCTGCGTACGTGTACGTCTGTCCCTGTGCCTGCGTACGTGAGAGAGAGAGAGAATATGCACGGGGCACGTGTTGGTGACAGGGTATGGTACTGGAAACACTGACGTCGGTAGATGTGGCAAACGGGATGGACTCAGGGTTGCCACATGGGACGGACACAGAAAGGGTTGCAAACGGGATGGACACAGAAAGGGTTGGCACACTGGACAGAATTGGACAATTTACTAGCCAGAATTGGACAATTTACTAGACAGAATTGGACAATTTACTAGCCATCCAGACGATGGAACTGAGGCCCGAGACAGGATGTTTTTACATGCTCTCCTATGTCCGGGCACCTCGCAATTAGTAGGAGGCGCAATAACTAGGAGGCGCAGACCTACCAGTAACCGTACGCATTGAAATGCATGCCAACACATTGAAATAATGCCTACCTTGTTTTGGCGAGGGGGTGGCTTTGAAAGTTGCTCGTGGGAAAACCGGTGGGCTGCAGCATGGTGGGCCAGGGGAGCATCCCTCTGCACGCACAGCAGTGGCATGCACGTTGTTGCTGGGCAGATGAGAAGTTGTCATTGGTTTGCCGAGCAGCAAGGGGCGTGCAGCATGTTAAAACTAAGCTGTATGTTAATAATTAATATTTCTCCGTTCCAATGGCTGTGGTTAGTTTTGTTGGACGTGCACACACACACATACACACACACACACGCACGCACGCACACAAAACACACACACACACAAACACACACGCACACACTCATCTGTACACCCTAATGTACTCATCATTGCGCACCTCACCTCTGAGATTCCTCAAGCTGTACCGTGCACAACAACTTAGGTAATGACTCATTTGCTGAGCACTTCAATCAATGAAAGCATATAAGGGCTGCTTAGCAATACACACACACAGCACACAGGAACACACACAGCACGTAATCATACACAGGCTGCTTAGCAAGCCACACACAGCATAGCCACGTGCACACACATAGCACATAGTACACAGCGACACACAGCAAACAGGTCCTGGCTGCGCAGCTAGCTGGTAACAACTTTCACACTCAGCGTATAATGAGGGCTTGTGCAGAAAGCGGGTCTGTTTGAACGAGCACATATTGAGGGCTCGTGCAGAAAGCGGGTCTGTTTGAACAAGCACATATTGAGGGCTCGTGCAGAAAGCGGGTCTGTTTGAACAAGCACCAGCGTGTTGAGCAAGCAGCAAGAAGGACGCGGCAGCAGCGCAGCAACGTAGGAACGCACCGAATGGAGCCGGCTAGGGCCTGACAAGCGGTCTTGAGCGCCAACCGCACGTGAGTTGCCGCTACTCGACACAGGCAAGCCAGCGCTTCTACTGGCGTGCCTGCCTGCCTTACCGGCACCCGAAGCTAGTGATATGGGGGGGCTGGGGGGAGTTTTGCGGTTTGGAGGGGGGTAGGCTTTGCTGCTGTCTTTGGTGGGCCATCCAGGAGGAGCCGTGTTCAAGGCCTTTTTGTGGTGTGTGTATGTATGTGTGTGTGTTTGTGTGTGTATGTGTGCATCTGTGTTTGTGTGTGTATATGTGCGTGTGTGTATGTGTATATGTGTATGTGCGTGTGTTGTGCGCATGTGCATGTGTGTCAAGGATGTGGTTTTTGGTTTGCAGGTATGCACGTCTACTATTTTGGGCTGCAAGCATTTCTTTAGGAGCTATGCTAGAGGTCAGATCAAGGCACGATGTAGGAATTGCTGGAGGTCTGAGAACAAGGAGAAATGCTGTAAAAATTACAGAACAGGAGAGGGGGGGTCGGCTTCCACAATTAAGGGCATAAAACACTGCTCCATTGTGTCCAGGCGTCACCTTGTCGGTGCACATTAGATCTGCAAAACAAAAGTGAGAATGCAGAGCAGTGCAGCAAGAGGAGCCTGACAGGGTATGTGTTCTGTCGAAGAGGCGACCTTCACTCCCTCAGTCCTGCAACCTTACCCACAAATTGAGCTGGTCACATTTGGGAACTAGGGTTAGAGACACACACATACACACAACACAAGAAGTGTGTGTGTGTGTGCGCGTGTGCGTGTGTGTGCGTGTGTGTGTGTGTGTGTGTGTGTGTGTGTGAGAGAGAGAGAGGGAAGAGTGAACACACTCAGCGTTTGAAACAGTAAAAGTCACGTTACGCAGTTGCTAGGTTGGTGTGTTGACTCTGAGCACTTTGCCCTCGGTCAGCATAAAGTCGTATCTTTTGCTCAGCCACATCCTCGTCTTCAATTGTGACTAGGGCTGGCTAGAACCGTATAACCGTATAAATACGGTGTATATACAGTGTTTTGGGCAGGGGAATCACCAATATGCACGGTGTACATACATTTCTGGGCAACCCTCATTGTAATTGTAATGCATGCCTCAGTATGCCGCGCTCAACGTATGTCAAACAGCCTCTCCAAAGCTTCTCAGATTGGGGACGTCAGACAAAGAGCCGTGTGCTATCAGATTGGGGACGTCAGACAAAGAGTCATGTGCTATCAGATTGGGGACATCAGACAAAGAGCCATGTGCTATCAGATTGGGGACGTCAGACAGAGAGCCACATGCAGCCTCTCCCTTTTGTTACATCTGAAGTGCGTGATTACCACACACCTGTCCCATCTCGCTGCTCCTTGTTCGCACGATTAAAGCTCCAGGATGGTCAATACTGCTGTGATCGCTGCCCAGGAGCCGAGGGTCCAGCCCTGCAATTGAGTTGCATGTGAGAACGGGGGTCAAACGAATGTTTGAGCACCATGCAACCACAAGACTGAACCAGGATTCGAGATTCCAGTCCTGCAATTGAGTTGCATGTGAGAACGGGGGTCAAATGAATGTTTGAGCACCATGCATTAAACAATGCTAAGCACCATGCATTAAACAATGCTAAGCACCACTCAATAACAAGACCAAAGCTGGAACGTGTGTGTAGGGTTGGCCAGAACCATAAATAAATATATATATATATATACGTTGTAAATCTGGTGACTTTGGCAGGGAAGTCACCGTATATACGGATCTGGCCAACCCAATATAAATACACCGTTTATTACCGTATATTTGGTGATTTCAAGCCCCAAGATACCGTTCGTACACCATGCATGTATGGTCATGGCCAACCCAACGTATGCATTATTCACACACGCACCATGGTTATAGAAGTGCTCATCTCCGCTGCTCACTAACTCAGAGCTAGGGCCCAGGCGGTGTGTGGGCGTGCTGCTTGAGTGCTGCAAGAGGACATGCAAGGCAACGAGCAACTGAGTGATCGAGCAGGCTGTATGGTAATGCTGCCGTGCTGCTAGAGTAGTACACACACACACACACACGCAAAACACATACATACACAACACACACGTACACACGTATGTGCATACACATACATGCTCAGCAGGGGGGAATTAGGCCACTTGCTGCCAGAAGGCAAGCAGCTGCAGAGTGTGCCACTCTGCTGACCCCATGACGAGTAAAGGGAGGCTCGCTTTGCCTTTACAGTCATACATGCAGTGTCGGCCAAAACTGAGTATAGCCACTGCAAGTGCAGCGTATACTACTCAAGATTTCCCCTGCGGTGAGTAGCGTACATGAAGTGTCGGCAAAAACTGAGTATAGCCACTGCAATTGCAGCGTATACTACACAAGATTTCCCCTGCGATGAGTAGCGTACATGCAGTGATGCAGCACAGTTTTGGCCAACCCTAAGCACAAGGCAAGCCATATCATGACAGTGACCACGTAAGCAGGATTAGGAGCAGGCGCTGGTTGGCCAGACGCTAAGTGCACTTTGCCATTTGAGGGCAGCGTCGGCAACTCTGCTTTTAAATTACAGTAAAGCGAGTGCAGTTCTCACATAAAGCAACGGTTTCCAGCATGCACTTTGTTTTGGTTTAACCAGCCTTTTGCCTTGTTTCAGTCACCGGAACTAACTCACGAAAATTAAGACATTATTACACACTCCCACACACATACACACATGCAAACACCCACACCTCCGCACCTGCGTATTGCTAGAATGGTTTGCACTGGAGCGGTTTGTGGTGGGGTAGCTTGTGCGTGCACTGCTGCAGCAAGACATGCGGGAGTGGTGCCCCAAACTTGCGCTTGCGCTCGCCATTGCCCCCCCATCTGCAGGAGCAGCCTGCCCTATTTGTCCAACGTCTGCCGGCCCACCGGCGGCTTCAGGTTCACAGGCGTATGGCGGGCTGGGGGTGTCTGCTGAGCGGGAGGAGGAAAGTTCTGTGGTGTCTGTGTGCCGCGCTGAGGTAGCGGACTTGTAACTGGGGCAGCGCTCGAGGATTGGCTTGTATTCGTCCATCGAGGTTGTCCTCACAGACTGCTTGTGGGATCGGCTTTGGCTGGCGTCTGCAGGCTTTGCGAGTGCAGGCTCTGCTAGGCTGGGGCGGCCGGCCTGATGCTCGGGACGCGCAAGAAGGGGAGGGCGAAGCACGCTGGAGTCTTCATTAGCCGGGTGCATGCCTCCTGAGCTGTCTGAGCCAGCGAACAAGTCGCCTTGAAGTGTACCTGGAGGTTTAGTTCATGGGAGCATGTGGGTGTGAGCATAGGTGTGTGTGTCTGTTTGTGTGTGTTTATGTAAGCGTGACATTCAGTTAGACATGCACACGCTAAGATGTGAGGTGTTGTGCCTTTCAGGCTCGTTCAGTTCGATTCTTACGGAGCAAGGATTTGAAAAAGTGTGTGCAAGTTCTATAACCCTCAAACGATTCAAGCAATTTGATGAGCAACTTCGAAAATGGAGTTTATTGGTTTCTGTGATCATACTCGTCCAAAACATGCTCGTTGATTTTTAAACATAATATATTATAGGCAACCAGTACACAAAAAAATCAGAACGTTTGACGGCCATCTAAGGCTCTTTCCTGCATTTTGGACTGCAATTTTGGACCCAATTTATTGAAAAAAAGGGCTTAGAGTTTGACGAACTCTAAATAATAAGTTGCGGACAGCATTGTTAGGGTTTGTAAATATGCGTGAAAGTTTGCGAGCCCACACTTTTGACCGAAACCCAGACCCAACAACCCTGGTACCTTAACAAATGCAATTCTGTAAAGCTCAGGAGACTTGTAATATCCATCAAGCATACCTTTTGTCCAACCAAATGCCGCAGCAATGATGTTGAAGGCATTTGGAGGGGGAGGGCCTGCGTCATCGTCGCTGCTGCTGCCACTGTCGCCATCTTCTCCCTGGGTGTGTATTTGTGTGCATGCGTGTATGCATGTGTGCGAGCGCGATTTGGTGCATGTGGGTATACAAATGTGTGAGTATGCATGCATGTGCATATAAGGTGGTAGCCACAGCAGGGAAAAGACATGCGCAAAGTGTGCAAGAGCGGCTCGTGTGTGATATGGTCGGACATGCAAGGAGTTGGTTTAGATCAGGCCAAGAGGTGCCGAGAGTTACGATGCCATACTGCCGGTGTTTGTGCCTGAAACACTAAGCAAAGGGACCATGGTATTCAGTTGGTTGAAGTCAGGCAACTGAACTATAAATATGAGTTACCCATGAATGTATAGGAGCAGCCCCTAGTTTTGCCTCAACCTCTGCGCACCTCGCTTGCGCTGTCCCCAGATCTTTCTTCAGTACCCCCCGCGCCGGGAAGGGAAGCAGCATCGCACATGT
>Ga0307974_1001659_pt1 | contig 15465 bp, 14 predicted proteins | sample OrgLakmetagen784_FD_201812 | JGI IMG/M metagenome (GOLD analysis project Ga0307974, IMG submission 201812) | Saline water microbial communities from Organic Lake, Antarctica - #784 | ecosystem: Environmental > Aquatic > Non-marine Saline and Alkaline > Saline | place: Antarctica: Organic Lake... | reverse complement strand
TGTGTGTGTGTGTGTGTGTGTGTGTGTGTGTGTGTGTGTGTGTGTGTGTGTGTTTGTGTGTTTGTGTGTGTGTGTGTTTGTGTGTGTGTGTGTGTGTGTGTTTGTGTGTGTGTGCGTGTGTGTGTGTGTGCATGATTGTGTGTGTACGTGTGCGTATACGTGTACGTGTACGTGTGTGTGTGTATGTGTGTGTGTGCGTGTGTGTGCATGAGTGTGTGCGTACGTGTGCGTGTACGTATACATGTACGTGTGTGTGTGTGTGTGTGCGTGAGCGTGTGCGTGTGTGTGTGTGCGTGTGCGTGTGTGGGTGTGAGTGTGAGTGTGTGTGTGTATGTATGTGTGTGTGTCTGTTGTGTGTGTATGTGTTTGTATTTGTGTGTGTGTGTGTGCGTGTTCATGTTTGTGCGTGAGCATATATTGCAGCAATTTACAGAACTCGTAATATGTTCCAACATAAACTATGTGTGTTTTGCAGGGAGCTCAATCAGCAGCTAAGGGACAGGTGCGCCATCAACAGTGTCGGAAACTTTAAGGCTGCCTTGCTGTTTGCAAAATGTGACCTCAAGACGAAACACACACAACACACACATGCATTCACGCAACATGCACATGTATACACAAACGCACACACATTCAGGAAGCAAACCAATGTTGTGCTCAATGCTGAGCTTCAACGCTTGAAGCGCATCAATGCGTCTCTCCTGGAACGGGTGGCATCTAAAGAGATGGGAGTGGGGGGTGTCACAAAAAGAGGCGAAGCCGTGAGCATGGGGGCTCTCAGGTACTGTACGCTGCTTGATGCCTGCTAGAGCTCGCGTCAATGAATGTATCGTCTTGAAAGCTCTATTATGTGACGTGGTGCAAGTCCTTCATCGTTAGGTTGCTCAGGCAGATTGTTTTAGTGATCTGCTCAAGTCAGGCCTCTCACAGGTTTTACTGGTGTACTCAAGGTGGCGGAAAAGTGTTTGTGTGCTTGTGTGTGTGTGTGTGTGTGTGTGTGTGTGTGTGTGTGTAGAGGGGGGGGGGGAAGGGGAAGGGGAAGGGGGATAATTTGTGTACGTACTTGCTAGGTTTAACCAATTTCCAAGAACTGATCTTTATTTTTAATATGCTACCCTAAGGTACCAAATTGATAGGCCTGAGCATTAGGCCACGCCCACATACATGCCCACTAATGTTGTGATCTTTTGTTCTTGCACACCCACTCAGACAAGCGGCCTTGGCTGCCAAGGGCAAGGAGACTGCAGGTCAGCAGGACCTGCTCGCTGCGTATGATCTTATTGATCACCTCACGAGCCAGATTGACGCGCTCAGCAGTGACCTGGCAGAAACCAAGGAGCTCCTGCACACCGCGCAAGAGGTGAGAGGGTATGTTTGCTGAGGTAGGTAAGGGGATTAGTGGGAGAGAGATTGAATTTGCTGAGGTGGCTGGGGGCTTACAATATTGCAGGGGAGGAAAAGAAAGGAGCTCGTGCAGACCGTATAAGAGGTAAGAGGATATGTCTGCTGAAGTAGGTTAGTTATAAGAGGTTATAATAAATTTGCTGAGGTAGACAAGGGAATTTGTTAAACAAAGGGGAGAGCAACGTAGGGAGCGCCTGCAGACCGTGCAAAAGGGAAGAGGACATGCCTGCTTTGGTGAAAAAGGGTTTGAATTCGTGGGCTCGAATCCGCTGGTAGCGTGTTTACTTTGCTGTCCAACAGCTCCGTCTCCGTTTCTTTAATCCATCCTTGTGGCATTATCACCCCTTGCGTATACTTGTTCTTCCTTTCTGCTTAGGTGAACAAGGGGATTGGAGGTTGAAGGTATGCGTGCTTTGGTAGGTCAGGAAAACAAAAGGGAGAAGTTCAATAGTGAGAGGAATGGCGTGTCGAAGGAATTAAAAATCAAGTCAGGGCATCTTTTGTCGTGGTGCAGTATTTTGAAATGGTAGGTAAGTGTCGCAGAGCTTAAGTGGCTCCTGCTCCTTGGTTGGTTGGAAGCAGGCACGGGACATTCTTTTTGAGTAGGACACGGACACAGGCACACTGGAAACACACAGGCACATTAATAACACAGGCATGCCTGGAATACACAGGCGTACCTGGGAACACGTACGGGACCTTCGTTTTAACTAGGGCATGGAACAGGCAAGGCACACTGGTAACACACAGGCACACCTGGGAATGCACAGGCATGCCTGGAATATACATGGTTACCTGGGAACAGGTACGGGACCTTTTTATTCCTGGGACATGGAACAGGCAAGGCACACTGGTAACACACAGGCATGCTTGGGACACGCATACACACCTCACAACGCAAAAGCATGCCTGGGAGCGGGCACGGACCTTCTCTTTGAGTCGGACATGGAACAGGCACACTGGGAACACATCGCAGGAGAGATTATGTGCACCCTTGTTATGTTTAAATAGAGTGTGTACTGTATAAGTAGGGGTGAAAATGGGGGCAGTAGGAGGTGGCAGACTGTCAGGGAATTGCTCTTTTGCACCTTCATCTTCATCAATGATGGGCACCTCTTGCTTCCCTATATTCCCTATACAGTACAAGGGGGCCATAAGGAGGGGGCAAGTCAAAGCAGACTGCATTGGACATTCTTTTTGACTGGAATATATTTGTGGAATGTGTTGCTGCCTTGCACTGTGCAGGGATGCCACAGGGAGGGGGCAGGTCAAGGTAGACTGCATTGTAAATGGGAGAACACATCGGGAGAGAGAGAGAGAGAGAGAGAGAGAGGCTTTTGCGTTATTTCTCAGCATACACACCCGTGTTGCTTCCTTGCACTGCGCAGGGATGCCACAGAGGTCAGGCAGAATCAGACGGCTGGAGAGAAGCAGCGGCAGCTTTGGAGGCGCAGGTTAAACAGCTGCGTGTGCAAGTACAAGTGCACAAGCAGGAAGCTGAACATGCAAAAAAGGTGTGTGGCTGGATATTAGTGAACATGGAGACAAGCAGGAAATCAAAATCTGCGTATGCAGGTGCTTGTGCACAAGCAGGAAGCTGGACCGGGACGGGTGTTCAGTTACAGCTGGGCTTGTGTGTGTGTGTGTGTTTGTGTGTGTGTGTGTGTGTGTGTGTGTAGAGGTCTGAGAGCCACGTGTGCAGGCACAAGTGCATAAGAGGCTGAACAGGCACGGAGGGTGCATGGTTGGGGTTTGGATTCTCAGCAGGTGTATGTATACAGTCCTTCAGATGGCGAACCAGGTGCATGTTCTGTTTTGGTTGCGTGTTGGGAATCTCTGCTTAACGTCAGGCACACAATTTGCATTTGCACTCAAGATTGCTGTACGTGTGGGATTCAGCAGACTACATATATGCATCTATGTATGCGCGTTGAGAGGGCAGGTAAGGAGATGCAAATGGAATAGTGTGCGTGCGTGTGTTTGTGCGTGCGCACGTGTGTGTGCTGCATTAATTGTGTGTGTGTAAGTGTGTGTGTGTGTGCTGCATTTGAAGGCCACACAGGCTTGCGCCTCATAATTGTGCTTTGCAAAATTTTCTGTCACACAGCTTTGTACTTTTTCAGTTGCATCCAGAATGCTGTGAAACAGACTGCAATTTTGTGGATTGCGAACTTGTTGCTTGCTGGGCATTAAGATTGCTGACATTGTTTGCTGGACATCAAGATTGCTGACACTAAAAGACTATATTTTATTTTCTGCACGTAAAGATCTAAATAACGTAGCAGCAGCACCACTAATACTCCATTGACCACTTAAAAGCACATTGTTTTACCGGAAAGAACAAAAATACGTGTTGGACGTGAAGAAGATTGCACACAAATATGTCCTGCCATGCTGCTAATTACAGCCTGACCTTTCTAGGAAGCATTAGGCGTCGGTTCTTCCTGCTCGCACACTTACACATTACACACATCAGCACACGCGCACTGTGCACAACTCTCTGTCATCCTCAAACGACTCTTGCTCAACCCACCTACTCTCATCTCATCGCTCGTGAACACTCTCGTCTGATCTGATCTTATGCTCACAGGCACACTCAGAGACGGAAGCCCGCCTGTTCCAGACGCAGGACCAGTTTTGCCAGCGTGAACATCACGGCCAGACGCAGACGCAGACCTTGCAAGCACAAATGGAGCAGCTGAAGCAGGTGTGCACGTTTATATGAGCCTTGCCATTCACTCTGGATGCGTCCAAGCACGGTCAGACTGAAGGAGCATGCCTTACAGACGCAAGTTAAACCGAATCAGGTGTGCGTGTATACGAGCCTTGTCATTCATTCGGATGTGTCCAAGCACGGTCAGGCTTAAGGAAGGGTCTGCAGAACCTGTTGGTGACTGCTGATAACGTGTTCAATATGTTTGTCTGCAGTACTAGATCTGTATCCACAAGCATTTTTAAGCATCCTACGCAACATCTGCGTATGGCTGCTTCTTGGTGCATCTGCACTCCACACTCGCTGCCACTTTCTACCTTTCAGGAGCACAAAAAACATATGCAAGGACTACAACAAGAGGCAAAATGCTGCACGTCAAAACTCCAATTATTGTAATGCATCTACTCCTTTCCAGGAGCGCAAAAATACGATGCAAGGACTACGACAAGTGGCAGAGGCTGCATGCCAATAATGTATTTACAAGATTGTGATTCATTTGCTCCCTTCCAGGAGCAAGAAAAACAGATGCAAGGACTACGGCAAGAGGCAGAGGCTGCACGCCAGAAAATGGAGGCCAGCTTTGATGAGCTAGCAGGAAGCCAACAGGTAGAGCGCACTCATCATTTTGCATGCTCGGATGCGCTCATTCCACGTAAATACACGTGTGCATTTGTGCTCTAAAGTGTTCTGGTGGAGGTGTTATCGGTGCTAGCCTGCTATCAAGACTGCTGGATAATTTGGCTTTGTTAATAATCGAGCAGGGTTGGGCGGAACTGTGTGTGTGTGTGTGTGTGTGTGTGTGTGTGTGTGTGTGTGTGTCAGTGCTTCTTTTTTGGAGACGTATGACGTCTATAGACGTGAAACCCCTACTATTTGGGCGTGGGGGAAAGACGTGAAACCAAGGATTTGGGCCCCGGGGGATCTCCCGGCAAAAATCGACCAAGGGCCCTCGAGAGCCCTTCGATGGTCGGAATTGAACCGCAGAAATCAAAAAATTTAAACATTTTTAAAGTTTTGTTTAGATGGTTGGTTCGCCTGAAAGAAAGGAAACCAAGCAGGGAGAGAGTGATGGAAGGTACAAAGTGGGGAAAAAGCATGGTGTGACCACAGCCATGCAGCCTGCATGGCTGGTGCAGAAGGATGGGCATCCCAAGTACACATTGAAGGGCATGCCAGTGGACAGGGAGCAGCCTGCACGCAGCAAGTGGTTGCAAGATGGAGGTCTGGGGGAGGACAACCTGTACTACCTCTGCTGCAGCATTTGCAGCACCAAGGTAGCAGCATGCAAGTTTCAAAGCAGGTTCCAGAATATCAAATTCCATGAGGCAAGCCAGCTGCATCAGCGCGCAGCACTGAAATGGCAAGAGATTCAGGACGGAAGAGGGGTGTGTTGCAAGGTTACCAGGATGCAGCTGCACAGCTCACAGCTCAGCGCCGTGTCGTGCCAGACAAACAGCAAGCCTCAAGACGCGCACAGTGTTTGCAAGTGTACTCAAGCACATGCGCACATGCGCCTAGGCCGTCCCATCACTGACGTCTTGGCAGACAAGGAGTTCCTGCAGTTTGTTGAGCCTGCCCCAAGCGTGGGCGTTACGGAGTTGAATAGATATAGTCAAACAGATTTTAGTGTAGGACAGACAGACAGACTTGTAGGCTTACGGACGTATCAGTGTTGGTACATGCTTTATTTTTATTTTAGGGCCATGCCTGAAACATTTGATTTACCACGTGCACGAACATTGCGGCCTCCCAGCGGGCTGGGCATAAAAGGGTGTAAGACGTCAAACAAAGGTTTTTAAATTGGCCAAATCTGGCCGTGACGTGAAACGAAGGTTTTCCAAAATCGAAAAAAGAAGCACTGGTGTGTGTGTGTGTGTGTGTGTGTGTGCGCGCGTGTGTGTGTGTGTGTGTGTGTGTGTGTGTGTGTGTGTGTGTGTGTGTGTGTGTGTGTGTGTGTGTGTGTGCGCGCGTACATTGCATATGGGCATACAAGTGGCCACGAATAAAGACATCCCTGCACAAAGTGACTTTAAAGATCCAGACTGACCTGAGTAAGAGTAAGAGTAATCGAGGCCAGTTAAATGTATATTCAAGAATTCAAGACTCTTTAAAAGGCCTCACTTGCTCAGGTCGTGTTAGTGTTAGCTTGCCACAGCTTTCACAAACCAGGGTTTGTATTTGACCCTTTTCGCTGTTACATGTACGTCCAAAAGAGGGTACTGGACTTAGGGCACATGGCGATAGAATCACACCTACTGAAACGAAAGGTTTTACAAAGACTTGCGCTGTTAAATGACGGAATGACAACAAGATGTTCCTGAACTAGTATGAGTACGCAGAATTTTATGAGTACGTACTATGAGTACGTATTATGAGCACGTAGTATTTTATGAGGACGTATTATGAGTACGTAGTATAGTATTTTACTTCTACACTTGCAAAGACAAGACCTTATTAATTCATTCTTAGGCGCCTAACAACCAGCTCCTGATTCCACTTAACAGGCCCATGTTAAAAAGCGACTGGCAGACAAAGATGCCGCCTTGCAAACCCTCAGGCAGCAAGTGGCGCAAGCCTTGGACACCGCAAACATCCACCCTCCGAATTTCACCGTGCAAGAATACGGAGCTGAAAGAGATGCTGGAGGTAGAAAAACAGGGGCTGTGACTGGCTCGTCAGATGAGGGCGCCTGTGACAACAGCCTGCAAATTGTACTTCATGATGCTATCCTCCACACCCAGCCCAGTCAAGCACCGCAGTTGCGCACAGAGGTGGGGAGGCCGCCACCCCAGACCTCTTCGTTGCAGCATGCTGCGTCCTCCGCCTCGCAGCTGCTGCTGCTACAGCTTTCTGCGCAAGGCTTGGAGCGCCCTCCCTTCCGCAAACTCATCTCTGTTGGAGACGCGCAGATGGTGGAAGAAACATCCGTTCAACCAGGGGGGACGGCGTCACGGTTGTCATTAAACACGGTTATCCAGATCAGAGAAGGGGGGGGTAAGAGGTCCAAGGGAGGGAGGGGGGGTGAGCACGAAAAGGAGCTGGATGAGCAGGCTGGACGGCTCGTACGGATGGCAAATGGAGAGGCACACCTAGCTGTGTACGACATGCAGCGTGCGCTGCTGGGAGGTTTCAAGTGAGTGTGTCGTGGCACGAGTTTGTGTGTTTGTGTGTGTGTGTGTGTGTCTATATGTGTGTGTGCGTGTGTGTTTGTCCCAGCACTGCAATTAATGCATGCATCCATGAGCCACGGAATACACAGAACCATGTGTCTCGCCTTTCAACGCCAAGGCTGTTCCAATACAGACAGTAACAAAGGCATAAAGGCATTGAGGCTGAGCTTGTGCTCTTTGCAGACTGAATAAGAATTTGATCCGTGCAGCAATGAGTTGCAACAAACGCAGAACCACGCCCCGCATCTCCCAACGCCAAAACCATTCTATCATAAAGTAACGCAAGCGTTAAGTTTGACCTTTGTTAACTGTGCTCGTTATAGACTGAGTCTTTGCAACTTTGTGCTGCAGCATTTTCGACCTTAAGTCCAGTCCTACATCAACATGCACCAAAAACATCGTGGCAAACACAACCTTGCTTTAGCTCAGCACCTCAAGGCTTCCCCTCTCAGGCTACCATGAGGCATAGAAAATGAGTAGCACCAGATCCAGAATAACACCAGATCCATAACAACACCAGATGCAGAATAACACCAGATGCAGAAAAACACCAGATCCAGAATAACACCAGATCCAGAATAACACCAGATGCAGAATAACACCGGCTCGTGCCCATGCCCGCACCTGCCTTGCACCGCCCGGCCACCCCTCTCTCTTTCAGGCACCCATGCTCACAAAACGACAAAACCCAGACCAAAAATAACACCACCAACAAGACACACTTGCCCGCACTTGCAGCTGCCCCGCTCCTCCTGGCCATCCCTCAGGCGCCGGCCAACTTCTTCCTGTGGCAGCGTGTGCCCTCCAGCACCCGCCGTCCAATCGACGCAGTCCAACAGACGCTGGAACAGACACCGTCCAACAGACGCACGGAGGCCGTCCAACAGACACAGTCCAACAGGCGCAGTCTAAAAGGTACACGGTGGAACTGTTCCAGTGCGGCAGAAGCAGCAGCGAGCGCAGCTTGCAGGAGGAGGGACACACGCATCCTCATCTGCTGCAGCAGCAGCATCAGCAGCAAGAGCAGCACGCTACGTCACAGAATCAGCAGCAGCAGAACGAGCAGCAGCAGCAGCAGCAAGAGCAGCACGCTACGTCACAGAACCAGCCGGCTCAGGGGGAGATGCGGCCACAAGCTTGGCTGTGTTCTCTGTCAGTGGATTGGGAGTGTGTGCTACCTGAAGGGGCGCAGCAGCCGTCCGAGCAGGAGTTTGTGGTGGGCCTGAACGAGCTACACCCGCTCATTGTAGGTGCCTTTTGGGTTATCCTTGCCTGGACTTTTTCGAATCTCGCACACGAGTGCTGACAAGGTGTTTTATGTGTAGGGTTGGCCAGTACCGGTTATATACACCGTATACAGCCGTATATTTGTTGATTTCCCTGCCAAGAAAAACGTTTGTACACCGTGTATATATGGCTATGGCCAACCCTACTTATATGACCACTCTTATCATTGTGGAAACTCTCTTTGGCCTTGATCTCTGCGTCTGACAGTGAGGGTCAAGGAATGTGCTGTTGCCTAAACCCGTCTTTTTTTCCGTGGGCTCAAACCTAGGAGCAAACTGGGATTTGTATGTAGGTGCCGTGGGCTTAGTCTCGTAGAAAATTATAAAACATTGAACAATGCAGGCAGCAAAACCTGTCTTGAAATAGAATTGCTTGTAAAATCCCCTCTGAACACTGAAGCTTGAACCCCAAGCTTTTGCCCCAGCCTGGGGCGTATGAGTTAACCGCGCTATGGCTGTGGAAATCGTTGGGATGATCATTTCTTATCCCTTGTACAATGGAGCATGCGTTGGCCTTGTTTTTTTAAATGACGTGATTTTTTGTTCTTTTAGTGGACCCCATGCTCACCTGTCATGTGCGTCCCGCGTGTCTTGCTTGCTTGGTGTTGCTCACTGCTGCAGATCGTCTTACTCACTCTGTCCTGCCCCCAGGGGTAAATGCAAATGCCATGTGTCTTGCTTACCGTATCTGACCTCGCTCACTGCTGCAGATCATCTTACTCACTCTGTCCTGCCCCTAGGAATAAATGCAAATGCCACTTGTCTTGCTTACCGTATCTAACCTCGCTTACTGCTGCAGATCATCTTACTCACTCAGTCCTGCTCCCTGGAATAAATGCAAATGCCACGTGTCCTGCTTACCGTATCTGACCTTGCTCACTGCTGCAGATCATCTTACTCACTCTGTCCTGCTCCCTGGAATAATTGAAAATGCCACGTGTCTTGCTTACCGTATCTGACCTTGCTCACTGCTGCATATTGTCTTACTTACTCTGTCCTGCCCCCTGGAATAATTGCAAATGCCACATGTCTTGCTTACCGTATCTATAACCCAGATACGGCATTGCTCACTGCTGCAGATCATCTTACTCACTTTGTCCTGCCCCCTGTAAAATTGCAAATGGCACAGTTGGAGGCGGCCAGGGCCAGTGGGCTCTTCCAGATTGGTTCACCTTTCACCGGTGGGGTTCCAAACAATCCCACGTGTATTGCACTATTCATTGGTGATGTGCATACGTGTGTTTGCCTGATTACGCACTGTTACAACCGCTCCTAGATTCTAGGACCAAACATTCACTAGGTGCACTTCTCTCTCGCTCTACAGAAGCACCTATAAATGAGGAGGCACCGCAAGTGTAGGCATTCAAATTAAGCCATCCTAACATGCCAAGCAAGTCGCTTCACATCTTCTAATGAGCCAAACATCATATTTACAAACTTTTTTCTGGCTGCCAAGCAAGCTGCTTCACATCTTTAAATGAGCCAATGATTATAATTGTAAACCTTTTTCTGACTGCCAAGCAAGCTGCTTCACATCTTCAAATGAGCCAATGATTATATTTGTAAACCATTTTCTAACTGCCAAGCAAGCTGCTTCATATCTTCAAATGATCCAAAGACTATAATCATAAACCTTTTTCTGACTGCCAAGCAAGCTGCTTCACATCTTCAAATGAGCCAAAGGCTATAATTCTAAACCTTTTTCCTTTTTCTGACTGCCAAGCAAGCTGCTTCACATCTTCAAATGAGCCAATGATTATAGTTGTAATCCAATTTCTAACTGCCAAGCAAGCTGCTATCTCTGACTGCTTTCATGCTGAATATTGCTTCAGCCTATACTTGTATGAAAACGCTGCAAGTGTCCTCCTTGCGTGCTGAATATTGCTGCAGCCTGAACTCGTATGAAAACGCTGCAAGTACCCTCCTTGCGTGCTGCATGTTGCTGCAGCCTGTACTCGTATGAAAACGCTGCAAGTGTCCTCCTTGCGTGCTGAGTATTGCTGCAGCCTGTACTCGTATGAAAACGCTGCAAGTGTCCTCCTTGTGTGCTGAGTATTGCTGCAGCCTGTACTCGTATGAAAACGCTGCAAGTGTCCTCCTTGCGTGCTGAGTATTGCTGCAGCCTATGCTCGTATGAAAACGCTGCAACTATCCTACTGTATCCTTCACGCAGGGAAAGACGCACAGAAGTATCAGATCTGGTCTTTGCAGCAGCAGCAATCAAGAGCACAAGCTACATCCAGGGTTTTCTCTCAACAGGTGCAAGTCGGCTGCTAGTGATGATTCAGATTTACATTTACATGGGGGGACCTGCAGTCAGACTGTTCGGCTGATCGGCCTGTGACTGGTCCTCGCCAGTCAACAATAAATCCATAATAAGCTCAGACACAAAAACTGCTAGTGGTGATGTCACTGTGCGCATACCTACCTTGGGAGTAGTGTACCCTCTTGTTTGTCCTCCGCATGGAAAGATTCCTCAGCAATGACATAAAATGTGCACGTACACACATACACACTAATTACACAACATCTCCACCAACAGCAGGACGTCAAGGTGGATGCACTGCCAGCCGCCGCCTCACACAAATACAAACACACAAACATACACACACATACACACACACATGTACAAATGCCCTAGACACCCAGCGTCTTCACCCACACACGTGCAGGACGTCAAAGTGGCTGCACAGCTAGGCCCCGCCTCCCAGCCTCTCTCCACCGCCACCCTCAACCTCTCCCACGCTTTGGCCTCCCTTGACTCCCAAACCGCGTGCATGCGCTCCCTTCACGACACTCTGCGGGGATACGTGGCCGCTGCAGGGGCACCACATACCCAGACATTAGCCTCCCAAATACAAGACACAGGCACACACAAACAGGAAGGCTCTGCACCTCAGCAGGAACGACCTGCCAGCGCGTATGCCCCCTCCCCTGTGCATCACAACACACAGGTACGGGCAGCCGTTTTTGTGTGATTACAGCACCATACAGCATATGTGCAGCAAAAGCATGCGGCCACAACACACAGGTACGGGCGGCCGTTTTTGTGTGATTACAGCGTACAGCAAATGTGCAGCAAAAGTATGCGGCCACAACACACAGGTACGGGCGGCCGTTTTGTGTGATTACAGCACCATACAGCATATGTGCAGCAAAAGCATGCGGCCACAACACACAGGTACGGGCGGCCGTTTTGTGTGATTACAGCAGCAGCATACAGCATATGTGCAACAAAAGCATGCGGCCGTGTGATCATCCTCCGTGCAAAGCCGTTGCTTCTTGTGCACCGTCGCATTAATAAGCACACGCATGGAAGTAGCCCTTCCTTCATACATAGCGTTGGCCAGAACCGTATATTTGCACTGTATATGACCGTGTAATTGGCGATTGCCCTGCTAAATTACCGTATATACGCTGTATATAATATAGGATGATGATGGCGCATTACATTTAGGTTAAGGGGAGCTAGCAAACTCCCTATTACAAGGTTGAAACGAACTGAAAGTTGATAATTAAAAAGGAGGCAAGAGAGGCAGGCTGGAAGCATTACATACATGGTTCTGGCCAACTCTATTCATATAGGACGTGAAGCAAGAGCAAAGGCAGGCTCAAACGTACAGTTTTATGGTTACCTGTAACAGGAGGCGATTGCCATTCGAGCAGAGCTAACAATCTCTGCATGCTTCCGCTGAGATGCCCTTTGAGGCATGTGTAGCGAGGTAACCTTACCGTACCTTACCTAACAACCTTATCAGCACCAGAAGTGCGTCTCCCATGCATGTCTGTCTACGCACACACAGGAGCTGCGCTTGGCGGCTGTCGAGCAGGATGTGCAGGATGTACAACAGAGGGCAGTCAGCAGGGGCCTTGAAAGCATCGTCATCACCGTGCGCCTGTGCAGCCCGCTGCATCTGCCGCCCTCTTTGGCAGCAGCAGCAGCAGCAGCAGCAGCAGCAGCCGCTGCAGGTGTGTGAGTGTATGTGTGTGTTGTCTGTGAGTGTGTGTGTGTATTTGTGTGTGTGTGCAGCTGGTAAACCAGCATGAACCCCTCTGATCCACACAGGGCAGAGTCGAACAAGATGCACAAGATGTATAGTATAACCTACGATCTAGCTATTCTATAGCAATGAAAACATGTGCGGTTGGCCATAATCGTATATATGCACCGTATATGACCGTATATACAGTGATTTCCCTGCCAAAAATACCGTAAATACACCGTATATATATGTTTCTAACCAACCCTAAAAACATGTCATGCCGTTTGGAGCATGTCATCATACAATCGCAAATGGCTGTAGCTAATTTTTACAGGAGTATGCGTGCTTCAAATATTTTTTACATGCAGCTGTTCCTGCTTCGCTTATCTGCTGATCTGTTCTGCTGCTTTGCCAAGAGAAAAGGGTTGCAATGGTCACGATAGGGGGTGACCTCCAGCCAGGCTGTTTGGCTGTTTCGCTGCATTAACGAGAGGAAACAGCGCTCAGCAGGGCATGGCGTGTTGATCACACATACAGGTGAATCACGCACAGCTGTATCCAGAAAAAAATTAGAAACTATGCAGGCAGTGAAAAACCACTCCCCACAGTAATTAAGGAAAAGGAGCCACTTTGGTACCGGGTACTATATATTATATCCACCGTATATCGTATAATCAATACACCCAGTGTTGTGCACATACGGCGTCATTCAAAAATGGCACCGTAAATAACGATTGTAAATAACGGCGTTACCGTCACTAAACTCTGACGATTGACGGCGTAATTTACTATTTTCACCGTCAATTTGACATAAATAACGCTGTCAGCGTCAGGTGCACAACACTGAATATACCGTTCATTGTGTTAGCTTTCATTTTTGTACTGCAGGGGGGTCAGCACCTCTGCAAGGCAAAGCACCACAACAGCTATTAGAAGCACACGGCAGCAGTTTAGGGACGGCCTTGAGCCGTGCAGTGAAGGGTGCCCCTTGGCTTGAGCAGGTGCGCAAGAAAGGGAAAGGCCCCAAATGGGTACACAGTGTGGTGTGATGCGCTGTGCGGAATGTGCACACAATGTGGTGCCCCTTGGCTTGAGCAGGTGCGCAAGAAAGGGAAAGGCCTCAAATGGGTACACAATGTGGTGTGATGCGCTGTGCCGAATGTGCACACAATGTGGTGCCCCTTGGCTTGAGCAGGTGCGCAAGAAAGGGAAAGGGTCAGTGGACGTCATGACGTGGGCTTGAGCCGTGTAGTAAAGGGTGCCTCTCATTTTGAGCAGGTGCGCAAGAAAGGGAAAGGGTCAGTGGACGCCATGGCATGGGCTTGAGCCGTGTAGTAAAGGGTGCCTCTCAGTTTGAGCAGGTGCGCAATAAAGGGAGAGGGTCAGTGCATTGTTATGGTACAGGCTTCAGTAGAATATGCAGTTGCAGAAGTGGAAGATGAGCGGATTCCGACATAAATGGCTCTCCTTCAAAAGCTCTATTTGCACACAGCATCACGTGGTGTACCCATTCAGCACAGCGCAACACACTACTCTCGTGCACACATTCAGCACAGCATATCTCTGCTCAGGGCACCACATTGTGTACACATTCAGCACAGCCCATCACTGATCTGGGCACCACATTGTGTGCACATTTGGCACACCGCATCACCGATCAAGGCACCACATTGTGTGCACATTTGGCACAGCCCATCACTGATCAGGGCACCACATTGTGTACACATTCAGCACAGCCCATCACTAATCTGGGCACCACATTGTGTGCACATTCGGCACACCGTATCACTGATCAGGGCACCACATTGTGTGCACATTCGGCGCACAGCATCACTGCTGAATACGCCATATTGTGTGCACATTTGGCACACAGCATCACTGCCCAAGGCACTCAAACCAACGCGTCCTTGCTACTGCCTTTTTGACAGATGGTTTTGTCTCAGGCACTCAAACCAACGCATCCTTGCTACTGCCTTCTTCACAGATGATCGTCTCTCAGGCACTCAAACCAACACATCCTTGCTACTGCCTTTTTGACAGATGATTTTGTCTCAGGCACTCAAACTGACGCGTCCTTGCTACTGCCTTTTTGACAGATGGTGTCGTCTCAGGCACTCAAACCAACGCGTCCTTACTACTGCCTCTTTGACAGATGGTTTTGTCTCAGGCACTCAAACTGACGCATCCTTGCTACTGCCATTTTGACAGATGGTTTTGTCTCAGGCACTCAAACTGACGCGTCCTTGCTACTGCCTTTTTGACAGATGGTGTCGTCTCAGGCACTCAAACCAACGCGTCCTTACTACTGCCTCTTTGACAGATGGTTTTGTCTCAGGCACTCAAACTGACGCGTCCTTGCTACTGCCGTTTTGACATATGGTTTTGTCTCGGGCACTCAAACTGACGCGTCCTTGCTACTGCCATTTTGACAGATGGTTTTGTCTCAGGCACTCAAACTGACGCATCCTTGCTACTGCCATTTTGACAGATGGTTTTGTCTCAGGCACTCAAACTGACGCGTCCTTGCTACTGCCATTTTGACAGACGGTTTTGTCTCAGGCACTCAAACTGACGCATCCTTGCTACTGCCATTTTGACCGATGGTTTTGTCTCAGGCACTCAAACTGACGCGTCCTTGCTACTGCCATTTTGACAGATGGTTTTGTCTCAGGCACTCAAACTGACGCATCCTCGCTACTGCCATTTTGACAGATGGTTTTGTCTCAGGCACTCAAACTGACACGTCCTTGCTACTTCCTTTTTGACAGATGATTTTGTCTCAGGCACTCAAACTGACGCGTCCTTGCTACTGCCATTTTGACAGATGGTTTTGTCTCAGGCACTCAAACTGACGCATCCTTGCTACTGCCATTTTGACAGATGGTTTTGTCTCAGGCACTCAAACTGAC
>Ga0307974_1001657_pt1 | contig 15469 bp, 19 predicted proteins | sample OrgLakmetagen784_FD_201812 | JGI IMG/M metagenome (GOLD analysis project Ga0307974, IMG submission 201812) | Saline water microbial communities from Organic Lake, Antarctica - #784 | ecosystem: Environmental > Aquatic > Non-marine Saline and Alkaline > Saline | place: Antarctica: Organic Lake... | reverse complement strand
TGTTGTGTGTGTTTTCGTGTGTGTGTGTGTGTGTGTGTGTTTTCGTGTGTTTGTGTGTGTGTGTGCGTTTTTTTTCGTGTGTTTGTGTGTGTGTGTGTGTGTGTGTGTTTTCGTGTGTTTGTGTGTGTGTGTGTGTGTGTGTGTGTGTGTGTGTGTGTGTGTTTATTTTCGTGTGTTTGTGTGTGTGTGTGTTGTGTGTGTGTGTGTGTGTGTGTGTGTGTGTGTGTGTGCACGTGCACATGCGCGTGTGCATATGCGTGCGTATGTGCAGGCACGTCAAGTCTCACCCAATAGGCAGAGTCCCACTAGCAACTGAGCTGCTGAAATGAATAACACTCCACCCCCAGACTTCATCTTTATTGCGCTAGGCTTACCCCCAGATACTCCAAAACTTTGCATCAATTTGCAGCACCCTCACTAATTATAATTTTTTAATTTAAATAATATAACCAACTAAATTCCAAATCATCAGAATCAAAGTTGGCCAATTTCATCAGCTTCAGACTAGTGCGTACACGTACTGGTCGTACAACAGTCAATATGAGTATGAAACCGTGTTGTAAGAATTAACAACACTGTAAAAAATCCAATACGCTAATTGGACTCCATTGTCTCCTAGCCTGCTATTGCCCTGCAGGCTGGCCTGGGGCCGTAGCCTTGTCCACCCCTGCTGCTGCCGTCCCATCCTCTGCAGGGTTTCCGTCTGCTTTGTCCTCTGCCGCCGTTGCATTCATTGTCTTGTCTACCAGCATCTTGAGATCTGCCAGGATACGCTCCTCCTTGCGTGAATTTTCCTGTGTGTGTCCGCGAGAGACAACAGAGATGTGCGCGAGAGACAACAGAGATGTGCGCGAGAGACAACAGAAGATGTGATCTCAGGGGAGCGTAGTGGTACATCGCTAAGGGGCTGATAATTAATTAATGTGCTCCTTCCTTGGATCAGAACCTGTTGGAGATATAAGCCTGCGCTCTCCTTACCAAGGCCTCCTTGCAGATAAACTGCCAGTTCACACTTTAAAACGACCCTACTCACCAGCCTTGTCCGCCATGTCCCAACCACAGTGCTCTAACCCTCGTACGCACCTCAAAATTGAACATGGCTAAAGCAGCCTTCTCCTCAGCGCTGTAGATCTGGTTCTCCTTACGAATACGCACGGCGTTCATGCGGCTATGCCTGCTCCCACTCATGACGTAGCCAAGGTTCTCAAAGCGTTCAATCTCGTTACTGGTCAGGCCCACCTCACCACGCCGGGGGATACGCTTGCCACTCTGCAATTGTCGTCGACCAAGCACGCAATGCATGCGTGTGTTAACTTGACTTGTGTGAGGACTTGTGTGGGGAATGCACTTGCAACTTTGCGATCATCACTTGCGCAATGAGCAGCGTGTGAACGGCAGCACAAGCAAGGCGGGGGATATGACTGCTAACCTGCGATTGATGTCAGTCAAGCATGCAAAAACATTTGTATGATTAGCAGCGCATGCAAGGAGGATATGCTTGCCACTCTGTGACTGTACCAGCTGAGCATGCCAAAAACACAAGTGTGTGCATGTGTGTGTGAGTGTGTGAATGTGAGTGTGTGAATGTGAGTGTGTGTATGCATGCAGTGCGTAATCAGCGTCACAAGAATGCGATGCCATGCAAAGCACAGACAAAAGGGCGGCCTTGAATTGTGTAAGGCCATATAGCAATGTTGGGACAGCTGAGGGGCAGAGCAGCAGCCGCTGAACACGTGTGAACTTTGAACTTGGATACTTTAATTATTAACAGGGTTGGCCAGAGCCATATATATACGGTGTATGCACGGTAATTTTGGAAGGAAAATCACCAATAATACGATCCTTCATGGTGCATATACACGGTTCTGGCCAAGCCTAATAATTAAGTCGACCGTGATCGTTCTGTTTTGCCATGAGAGCAATGCTCTCCTACCAAAGCTCTACAACAAACACATGCACTCACACTCACACACACAAACCTGCACGTAGGCAGCCATAGCATCACCCTCTCCAGGTCGTAAGTGGCCTCCGTAGTTGCCCCTGCTTCCCCCTGCCACACCTGTTGAGTGTACGCGTGTGTGTATGTGTGTGTATGTGTGCCTGCATTTGTGTGTGTATGTGTGTACATGTGATAATGTGTGTGTACACGCATACACATAACTCACACACACATACACGCCCATATACCCACCCCACCCCACATTACACCACACCACACACATGCAACCCACCTGGCAACTGTGGTCCCACCTCCGCCTCCTCCTCCTCTGCTTCTAACCGCTCCTTCTCTGCCATTGCGTTTATATGCTGCAGCGCACCCAGCCACGCACTAAACACTGCCACCTCCTGTGAGCACAATTGGAGCCACAGCGTAATATTCATTACATTGGGGGCTGCTCAGAAAGAGTGTGCCAAACTGCGCGCACCCTGCCACCAGTCAAACATTGCCAATTCCTGTAAAATGAGTAATGAGCAGCCACACAACATATGAGCAGATGAGCAGCCACACAACACATGAGCAGCCACACAATACATGAGCAGCCACGCAACACATGAGCAGCCACACAACACATGAGCAGCCGCACAACATATGAGCAACCACGCAACACATGAGCAGCCACACAACATATGAGCAGCCACGCAACACATGAGCAGCCACACAACATATGAGCAGATGAGCAGCCACACAACATATGAGCAGCCACGCAACACATGAGCAGCCACACAACATATGAGCAGCCACACAACACATGAGCAGCCACACAACATATGAGAAGCCACACAACACATGAGCAGCCACGCAACACATGAGCAGCCACACAACATATGAGCAGCCACACAACACATGAGCAGCCACGCAATATATAATATACGAGCAGCCACGCAACATATGAGCAGCCACACAACATATGAGCTGCCACAAAATATAAGTACAAGGGTCCCAGCACGCAATTGTTTGCCACAAAATACGCCAAACCATGTGCCAAACTCTTGCCGCAAGCGCAATTGCCACACAATGGAGATACCGACATGGATTTCAGCATGTTGGCCCATATGCCGCTCACCAAACATCATCACTAAGTTTGTGTGTGTGCGTGTGTGTATGTGTGTGTGTGTGTGTGTGTGTGTGCTTGCGCCATAAGGTGCACACTGCAGCAACTGCGTACATTGCAAGCGATACCCTCGTTCGTAACATCTCCCAAACCGCTTCCAAACTTTGTTGCAGACATTGAATCAGCGGTTAGACGTCAGCATCAAATCTCTAGTTTCAACCATCACTTCACTGCCTATGCTACATGAAAACATCCACGCTTCCGAACGCACATACACCTGCAGCTGCGCACACACACCCTCGCAAAAATCCACATCCACACCAAAAATTTGTCCTTCCTTGCCCTCACGCACGCACACACACACATACACACACATAACAAACGACACATACACACACACACAAACACACACAGACACACACATAACAAACCACACACTTGCTGGTCCAGCTCTGCCAGCTGCCCCACATAGCTTGCATGCACCGCTGCCTGTACCCTTGCCCTCTCCTCTGCCGCTGCTGTTGCTGCCGCCTCCTTGGCAGCACCGTCCTTAGATTTCTTTGCCTGACCAGTGTGTGCGTGTGTTTACATGTGTGTATGATGGTTATATACACATGTCTGTCTGTGCGTGTGTTCCTCACGGCAATGTCTACCCTCTGCTAAGCTGAACACATTCCCAGACCTTGCCCCATGCTGGGTGTATTAGTGTAGACCCCTGTCAAAACAAACTAAGCTTTTCCCGTGGATCGCAGTAACAGCTGCGCAGTACTGAGAGCTGCGCCACCTGTCAAAGATCATAAGATCATGCTTCAACACACAGGCGCACGCACACACGCATACCCACATTAAGCAAGCATACAGGCACGCACACACACACACGCACTCACACACGCACACACACTCATACGCACATATGCATATACCCACCTTACGACTAGGGGGGGGTGGGGGAGGCATTGCAGCTGCATCTGCCGCAACCTTCGCTTCCGCCTCTGCACTCCCGTTTTGCTTCTGTACATGTCGCGCGCGTGTGCGTGCGTGTGTGTAAGCGAATATGTGTGTAAAATATGTGGTGTGTATGTTTACTGTAGGTCCTTGCCAACTCTACCTACAGCATAGAGCATAGAGCTTACTTCCTGGCATGATGTTCTTTCATCTTCCACACACTACACATTTCAGAAAATAACCCATCTCATTCGCACCCCATCTTCTGTCCCACTCGCTACTCCTGCCTCATGCCATTCCACCATTTGCGCTTTTGCCGTGTCCATAGGGTTGGCCAGGACCATATATGCACACCGTATAAGACCGTATGTATGGTGATTTCCCTGCTAAAAATACCGTACGTACACCGTATATACGTAAAAATATATGGTTCTGGCCCACCCAACGTTTCCACTATGCTGTCCACACACTCACTTAAACCCACCTCGTGTGTACCAGCATTTTCTCTTCTACTACCCCCAGCCACCTTTTCATCCTCCTCACTACTCTCACCAGCATGCCGCCTGTATGTGTTATAGTGTTGGTATTAGTGTGTTATATGTGTGTGTGCCTGTGTGTGTATGTAGGTGCCTGTGTGTATTTGTGTGTGCGTGTGCGTGTTTGTGTTCGTGTGTGTGTGTGTGCCTGTGTGTGCGGGCGTGTATATATTGTATATATGATGTGTGTACATGGACTTGTGTCGGATGAGCGCTTGTACACGCATATGTGTGACTGTGCTCAAAAGGCGGACAATACATGTTTTATATGAACAGCTTGGGCACACGTATGTGGTGCGTATGTGTATGCCTGTGTGCATGTGTGTGTGCATGTATGTGCCCTCATTCCACCACACCGCCTCCTACCTGCTACCCTTTTTGCTGTCCCCTCCTTTTTTGCTGCTACGTTGCTTGGCCCTTCGCTTGGGAGACCTAGATCGCGAAGACGAGGAGGAAGAGGGGGAGGAAGAGGAGGAGGGAGAGCGGGACCGAAGGGCAGGACGGCCTCTGCCATCTTCCTTTTCCATTCTGTGTGTGTGTGTGTGTGTGCGTGCGTGTGTATGTGTGTGTATGTGTATGTGTGTGTATGTGTGTGTATGTGTGTGTATGTGTGTGTATGTGTGTGTGTGCGCGTGTTTGCGCACTCATGCGTATTTTTTTGTAACATGTAACTTATATGTAACTGTTTGTGACCAATGACATACATCATGCTCTCGAGCTTCGTGTTTGCATGTGTGTACTACGCGCGAGTGCACGCATTCACATGTGCGAGCCTGTGCATGTGCGTGTTGGGCAATACCACTATGTATGGAGTGCATAAAAAAGGGCTGTGCAGGTTTTCCAACACGCTTGGAGTGGCTCCCACAGACGTAACCAGGAATTTCAAGGGTGAAGCAGCTCCCTCTAGGAATATGCAATGTGCATATGTACTTATGTACTCCCTCAACGGTGGGTGCATACACAGAGTTCCGACTCCTCACCCTGAAACTGCGCAGTTCATAAGTAGGCAAGGCTGCAACCAATAATCAATTCCCTTCATGCTGTTGCACCTCAGACATCACAGACGAGCACAAGGAAAAAAGGCAGAGCACCCTCGATCGCTTTCAGGCCAAGTGCAAACTCAAGCTAGTGCAATTGCAGACCCCCTTGTCCAGGATCTGTACCTCCGCTGCCGACCCGAACCCTAACCCACTTCTGCAGGACGCTCCCTCTCCCTAACCCTGAGCCATTTTTGCAGGATCGGTGCCTCCTCTGCCGAACGAACCCCTAACCCACTTTTGCAGAATCGGTGCCTCCTCCAGAACTGACCCTTCTCATGACCCACTTTTGCAGGATGTTCCCTTTACCTCTCCCTAATCCTGATATACTTCTGCAGGGTAGATTCTCTCCCTAACCTTAACCCACTTTTGCAGGACCTGCGCCTCCTCTGCTGACCCTGGTGGCGGGCTGGGCGTGTTGCGCCACAAGCTAAACGAAGCCTTCTCCCACATCCTACGTTGTGACACAGTGAATTTGTGAGAAGAATGAGTGAATTCATCCTCCCACATCCTACGTTGTGACACAAATGAATTTGTGAGCCATGTGCTCTGACTGCTTGGCTGTCGGTGCAAGCTCTGTAATACCTTACCTTCCTAAGAGTGTGCACACAGGGGTTGTGATGCGTGCACATCGAGGTGAGCATCCATGAATGCTTAAGCAGCCATTTAAGCTGAGCGTTCATGCCAAGGTGGAGGCGCACAGGCCCTACCGGGCTTATGGAAGCAGTGCACATCATCACTTGGTGAATGGCCTAAGCCAACAACAGACCAGTCATGGTCAACACACCATGCAGCAGCACAAGAAACAAGCGCAGGCTCCTTCAGCGTAGGAGGTGTAGGCACTCTTTCGCGGTCTTTCGCAGCAATGCCAGGAATATTAAATTGAACACTGTGTACGTCCATCAGCAACAGGGCGATTGTGCGAGGACGACTGTGTACATGGAGTTCTCGGAAGGCGGCACGCTCACTACTCACCGCGTTCGCTTTAAACGCCTGAAGTCCGCAAAGTTGCCTCCTGCATGTGTGTGTATTTGTGTGTGTTTGTGTGTGCATGCGTGCATGCGTCAGTGCATATGCGTATGTGCGTTATGCGTGTGTGTGTGTGTGTGTGTGTGTGTGTGTGTGTGTGTGTGTGTGCACGCATGCGTGCGTGCATGCATGCGTGCGTGAGTGTATACGTGAGCATGTGCGTTTGTGTGTATGTGAGCGTGTGTGCATGTGTGCATGTGTGCGTGTGTATGTGTGTGTATGTGTGTGTATGCATTTCAACATTTTGACCAACCTGCAAGCTCCCGAATCTCTCGGTCCTCCGCATCCCCCCCGCCCCTACCAAACCCTCCTCCCCCTCCTCCTCCATATCCTCCTCCTCCTCCATATCCTCCTCCCCCTCCTCCTCCGTATCCACCCCTATCATAGGACTGATGGGGAGGGGGTGGGGGTAGCTCGTGCATGGGAGGGGGAGGGAGCGGCCTGCAAAGAGCATGGAAAGTGTATAAGCTGGTAGTTGCAGGCATAATTATAGACCAGGTCTAGCAAGTGTGCTCTTGTGAGGCACGACAGATTGTGTACTAAGAAGGCGTGGGGATGCAAGTGCATGCTCATGCTTGTGTCTCGGGGCACATCTCTAACAGTCTAACTCCAACACTCTAACAATTGGCTGTCCAAGGTAAGCCAGTACCTCTCATATTTTTCGTACACAGGTGAACGCCGAGAGCTCCTGTGCGGGCTGTATGAGCGCTTTCTATCCCTCTGAGGACTTGGGGATCTCCTCCTCCTAGGGGGCGGAGATGGGGAAGAATGGGGGCTTCTATTCCTTCTTCTAGGTGGAGGAGAAGGGCTCCTGGCTGAACTTCTGTCCCTCCCCATCGAGATTGCAGCTTCAAATTTACAAATAAAGCCAAAAATTAATAAAGTAAAATGTCCTCCTAATTTGCCGGTTTCTGTCTCAGGCATAGATTTATAATCAGCAGGGAGCAATGTGGGGGGCACTTTTGACCCTGCTCCTGTTGGGTGGGGCCAATGCTGCAGAGGAGCAGACAGAGGAGAGTGGGGGAGAATACAGTGGGCCCACTTCCTCCTCCTCCATCAGTGCCACCCTGCGTTTGGGGGATAATGCTTTCGCAGCAGGGCTATACTCGCAGGCAATTCAATTGTGAGTGTGAGGTGACTTGCTGCACACGCACGCGCACACACACACACACACACACACACACACACACACACACACACACACACACACACACACACACACACACACACACACACACACACACACACACACACGCACGCACGCACGCATGCACGCACGCACACGCTTGTGAGTAACATACTTCCACGCACACACACATAAACACAAACAGACATATACACACACAACACACAGAATACACATTCACATAGGCACATGCACACGCACACACGTACGCACACAGACACAGACACACGTGCACACACATGCACACATACATGCACGTGCAAACACGTGCACACATACACACATACACACACGTGCACACATACACACATGCACACACGTGCACACATACTAACGTACTCAAATGCACAAGACGTGCGCATGCGCAAATACGCGCATGCACACATACTTGCACATATGAACATATGTTATACACTGATGTATGCATGTGGTTGCCACACACATGCACAACTTTAGCTAGCGCCTGCAATTATACATAATCATAATTTAACACAAACAATTGACAACGCCAACACTTCAACCGCATCCAAGCAACTTGTGCACTCACAATGTACAGTTATACGTCAGCGATAGAGCTGGATAGTAAGAGCAGCCTGCTCTACACGAAGCGAGCGGCCGCATACATCTCTATGCGGCACCAGGTAAGTCTGAAGGATTGGTTAGGGTTTAGGCTGTAATGGCTGTAGGTTTTGTGGTGTGTCTAGAAATTTCTCCTTCAAAGCTTAGCTAGACGCCACAAGGATGTGTCGTTCCATGTCTTAATGGGAGTCCATGCCTCAAAAAAAAAAAGGGAAGCCTCTAAGATTTCGGTCACCTGGACCACTGCATTTATGCATTGACTGTATGTCTACATACGCTACCCCCCCCCCTTTGTGCCATGGAAGGCATGGACCTGCTGATTTAGGATAGATGATTTAAGTAACAAGGCAAGTATTCGCTGGTGTGTGCATGTACTAGCAGCAACCCACGTTCCTACGTTCGTTTCAACCTTTCGTCTGTATTTTTAAACCTCACGTAATCTTTTGTTTCTATATACACAGGCACAAGCCCTGAGGGACCTAGACGCTAGCATTGAGGTGGACAGGAGGTACATACAGGTGGGTGGCGACACGCAGGCGTTTGTTGTTGTTGCTGCTGTTGGAGGGGTGTGTGTGTGTGAGGGGGATTGATCGCACTTGCTCATGGATGTAGGAATTCCTGATACATGTGAAAGTGACGAGAGTGTCGCAAGCAGGCACAGCATCAAATTTACATAAAAACAAGTTGCAACAGGTGCTTTACAGTAGAGTGAGGTTCTAGGGGGGAATTGGGTGTTGTGGGATAGGTACTGGTTTTGTAGACAATGTATGTTATATGTGTGGGCAGGCGCCTAGGAGACAGGCCAGAAACTTTGTGATGCCCGCTGTGTGTGCATAAAGTTTGAGCCAGTCGTCAATAGTGTATCGCTTGTGCCTGCTGCGCTTGTCTTAGGTGCCTGCCCTATGCCTAGTTCTGGAAAGTCAGGCTAAGGCTCCAGCAGCACCTGATTTGAAATACCTGGTAGAGTGTTGTACTATGCAACCTGTGACTATTAACCCTCTCTTATAAACCCACTGGGCACTTCCACCTGCTGCGAGGTTGTATCTGCCGTGCTCGTATCAAATGTTTATAAAGCAATCACCTGAGCTAAAGAACGCTCCTCGTCTGCTGTGTGCGCTGTGCTGTGCAGGGCTACATCACTCGAGGCAAGCTCTTGAAGCAAATGTGCAGGTGAGAGTTCCCCTAATTCCTTAACCTGATTGAGGGTCATGTACCTCTGCCAATTCAGCTTCCAAGCAGGCAAGGCTGCCTTTGTATGTTTATGAGTGGAGTGCCAGTCTCTGAAGGAAAGGCAGCTTGCGCTACATTCACACTCTCTCTCTCTCTCTCTCTCTCCCTCTCTCTCTCTCTCTCTCTCTCTCTCTCTCTCTATCTCTCTCTCTCTCTCTTGTACTTGCACCAGCATGATGTACTTGCAGGTGACCTGGCAGCAGCAAAGCTAAGTATGGCAACAAAGGCAGAAACAAAAACAGACAAGGCAGCAAGGCACCAGACAGCAACATACAGCAAGAAACAAAGGCAGCAATAACGGCAGCAACAAACAGCATTTTTAAGAGGCAGCCGCAAAGCGCGTGAGCTTCACCGTTCTTTCCTGCATCTGACATGGTTGCTCTGATAACTACTGTCGTCATAGAAGGCGACACCTTCACACTCTTACATGCATGCACACAAGTTTGCTGCTCACCTTCTTCCTTGCAAGCTTTTGCGCATATGAGTGCAAATCCTGACACACACACACATATGCACACATGCTTTTAAGTACCTAAGCCCACACACACAACTTCACGCACGCACAGCTAAGCAATGAAGCTGGCATGAGCTCTTGTTGCATACAGATAAGTAACAGTGTGCACATGACGCATCGTGGTTCCCACACCATGATGCCTTGTTCTTGTGCTGTTTGCCTGCAGCCTTGATGCTGCGGAAAAGGACTTCAGATCAGTGCTAGAGCACCGGCCTGAGCACAAAACTGCCACCCAAGAGGTACTGACCAACACATGCGACGGGGCTGCCAAGACTTTGGTTTAGTGTTAGCACCAAAGCGCTGTACATGACGGTTTTTTCTGCATGTTTCCTGCCTACACACCCCATCCAATCACAAGCACCCTGGAAAGGTGCTTAAGATTCTCAAGCCACACACTTGTAGGTGACGTGTGAGGATGTTGTGAGGTTGGCCAGGTTGTATGTTCGGAGGCCTCCCTTCAAAGCTTTGTATATGCAACATGCATTGTTTGTACATACATGTTTGCTTGCAGTTCTAATTTTCTCACGCTCGCTCACTCACTCACTAACGCTCTCCTCAAATGGTCACTCACTCACTCACTCACTTACTCACTCACTCACTCACTCACTCACTCACTCACTCACCCACTCAATCACCCACTCACTCATTCCCTCCCCACAGCTGGATGCCATTGAGTCTGTGAACAAAGCCCTGGTCGCCGTCAACGCTGCGATGTCCGCCAACAAGATCTCCGCTGCACGCAACGCCCTGGACAAGCTGTACGAGCTGGCCCAGGACTGCGTCCAGGTCAGCGTGTGCGCTTGTTCATCATGACATTGCAGCATTGTGTCCTTGTGTACGAGTAAAGCTGTTGAGCTTGTTGCGAAAGAGGCTGTGCGAGCTTGTCCAGGGGGGCCTTGAAATGAAGCTTGCATGGTCATTAGTCATGCTTATTGTATCCATACCCAAAAGTATACTGCCCAGAAGAAGGCTCTAAATGTTTAGGTGTCCAGAGGTAAATTTACTGCAAAGCGTACCTGCCTGTGGTCAAACCTGTGAATTGTGTACACATTTTCTTTGCTTTAAATGCTCACCATGTTTTGTCTCTAGCTCAAGTGCTCAACGTGTTGCTGCCCGCTGTAATTCTGCTGGCCAAGGCTGCTATAGGCATGTATGCTGCCACCCTGTACAGGCATAATGCCTGGGCGCGCGTGGATTTATGTGCATTTGTGTGTGCATAATCTCGAAACCACCTTGTGCAGGCACATCTTTAAAGTAGTCACAGTTTTGAATATATTGATGCCTTTTTGCAAGGCTCAGTTGCTCTTTTCTTTGCACTAGTTATTTCAACACACACACACACACACACATACACACATATGCACAAGCTGATGTCGATGTACGATCAAGGCTGAATGTGTGTGTCACTGTTGATTTGTGTGCACAGGCTCAATTGCTGGAGGCGGAGCTGAACATGATGGACAAGAAGTACGACGAGGTGGGGAGATTGATAGCAGTGGTTATGCTGGTGGAAGCTCTACAATCTACTCTACAACCAACGACGAAAAAAGACACGAAACACCAGTGAGAAATGTTTTTGCATCTCTGAAGAGGGGGCGCTTCATGCATGCTCCTCAACCTTTTTGGTTTTTGTTGAGCCTTGCTCCAAGCCTCTCTTGGTTGCCGTTGACTGCACACACTACATTGCTTGCTAACTGAAGGCATAACACCGTCCAGCAGGGCACCCACCTTCACAAGATAATGCTAGCAGGTGCATGATTAATTTTATAAAAATTAATTCATCACCATAGGTTCGTCACGTCTCTGACCTTCCACTGTCTGCGGTAGAACAGTGTGCATATATCATTCAAATGAACACCTATCTAACTGTGCTGCAATCGGCAGCCTTTCGCATGGCTTCCAAAACCTAGTTATGTGCGCGCCGTCTGTGACACCTACCCCACATGCAACCGTCTCATAAAATATTCTGCCCAAAACAGTGTACGCGGTTAAACCACGTGGCTTGCGTTCCTCTATGTAAGTACGCTCTCTCAAACAACTTTCCATTGGCGTTTATATTTTGGCCTTCCCCCTCCCCTAGGTTGTTGCAGTAACTGGAAAGCTCCTCAAGAGCCAGCCCAAAAACCTGCAAGCCCTCATCATGAGGGGGAAAGCCTACTTCTACTTGAATGGTGAGGAAGCAGCGTAGGTGCAATATGTGATATGTGAGGTGCAGTTTGTGTGTACGTGTTCATGCGTGAACACTAGTCATATTGGATGTTATTCATCATTCTGTAGGACAAATGAATCTGTAAAACAAATGAAGCATTGCCTGTTCTGATAGTTTAATTACAGGCCTGCAATATAGTGCAAAAAAGGAGACGAAGAAGAAAAGGAATAGGTTAATTATTTATGATAAGTACTTCCCACCACTTTAACAAAATTTGCGTACTGAATACCGCAGAACTCTTGCAGCAAAGCAGACAAGTGACGCCTGTCAAGGCAATTGAAAAAGCACAGCTTGATAGGCTCCTATGTCATTTTCTGTCTGCATCCCTCTCTAGCCCTGTGTCAAGATCATGGCTTGGCTAAGCGCCATTCCACCATTTGTAGATGCTTTGAGCATGAGTGTGTAAATGCTTTGAGCGTATGTGTGTGTGAATGCTTTGAGCGTATGTGTGTGTGAATGCTTTGAGCGTATGTGTGTGTGTGTGAATGCTTTGAGCGTATGTGTGTGTGTGTGTGAATGCTTTGAGCGTATGTGTGTGTGAATGCTCTGAGCCTGTGTGTGTAAATGCTTTGAGCGTATGTGTGTGTGAATGCTCTGAGCCTGGTTGTGTTGATGCTTTGAGCGTATGTGTGTGTGAATGCTCTGAGCCTGGTTGTGTTGATGCTTTGAGCGTATGTGTGTGTGAATGCTCTGAGCCTTGTTGTGTTGATGCTTTGAGCGTATGTGAGTGTGAATGCTCTGAGCCTGTGTGTTTAAATGATTTGAGCGTATGTGTGTGTGAATGCTCTGAGCCTGCGTGTGTAAATGCTCTGAGCATGTGAGTGTAAATGCTCTGAGCATGTGTGTAAATGCTCTGAGCATGTTACTTTTGTGTGGCTCTCAGAATCATCCTTCTTCCCTGCTGCAACCGTCTTTGACCTTGTCCAGACCACGACTTGGCCAAACGCCATTTCGGAGAGGCCTTGAAGTACGACCCTGACTGTAAAGACGCGCGGACTGAGTTCAACAAGGTACGTGTAGCTTTGCACCCGTCCCACACAAGCACGCATGCGCACAGCACATATTCACACGTGTTTATGTGTGCAAGCCACTTTGCAAATGAGCCACACATGCAAGGTACATAAATGCCAGCTGTGCCGTAGAGGTGGATGGTAGATGTAACAGTATTGCCTAAATACATGGCGGCTTTGTTGAGTGGGTGCAACTTCTCCGTGGGGATGAAGTCCATGAAACGCAGATCTCACGCGCTTTCCTCCATTCTGTTCATACATGTAAAGCAGTGTCGTCATCCCAGGACCTAGATCAGCAGCAACAACACTCTTATAATGGTCCTTCTCACTCAATATATGCGCATTATATACAAGTGGAATGCCTGCCTCTGACGAGGTGAATAAGGGTTGGCCGGAACTGTATATGTACAGCGCACATGACCGTAGGTTTGGTGATTTCCCTGCCAAAAATGCCGTATATACACCGTATATATATGGTTCTGACCAACCCTATGATATGAATATTGTAGTCAAATCTTTCTTGCGTGCTCAAGCCTCGCCGCTGCTTTCCTCATCGTATCATCAGGTCAAAGCATACGACAAAACACGGACCTCAGCCGAACGCTCTTTGGAAGCCAAAGATTGGGTGGAGGCAGAGGCGACCTTTATCAAGGGCCTGAACGTGAGTGTGTGAGTGTGTGTGTGTGAGTGTGTGGTGTGTGTGGGTGTGTGAGTTTGTTGCCTTGAATGTGTACATGTGTCTAGGAGTTAGGCCTTCAATGCTCATAACTAAAGGTGGGTAATTAGGGTGTCTGATTTTCAGCGAGGCTCAGCGAGCCTCAACGAGGCTAGGCACTCGCTGGAGAGGCCCTAGTTGGTGCATTACGGTTAGAAAATCACTTTCTGAAATCTGCACGGATTGAGCCGGAACTTTTTCTGTTGTTTGCTTATATATATTAATGAATGTAAGTGTTGAGACCGAGTGGAAAATATGGGCGTGTGAGCCAGGAAAACTCGAGCCGGCGACTACAGCCCCCCTGTTGCACACCCATTTTGACTCTTCCTGGTTTATATAATAATGAATAAATGTTGTTAATGAAGATACTTGGTTTAAAAGATGGGCCTGTCAGCCAATTCAGCCACGGAAAACTCGGATTTGGGAATTTGGGGGATTTCTGGAGAGATGGGGCTGATTCCTTTCAAAAATTGGACACCCTCGCTGGCCGACAGGTGTCTTCCACACCGGGAAAGAGGCTCGCCGAGTGTGAGGCTCGGCGAGGTCATGACCCACCCTTACTCATAACCTTATTGATATCACGCTTGTCACGCGCGTCGTACTAACACACGGTAGTTATCCCTCGCCCACACACACGTACACACAAAGACAAGTGGGGGGAAGCATCGCAAGCGATGCTGAAAAGTTGGCGAAGCCTTTTGCGCTGTGAACTGACATCTTGTGTGTGCTTTGTGCGCGCTTAATACATGTGTGTGTGTGTATGTTTGTGTGTGTGTGTATGTGTGTGTGTGCGTGCGTGTGTGTATGTGCGTGCGTGCATGCCTGCGTGCGTGTTTGTGTGTGTGTGTGTGTGTGAGTATGTGTGTGAGTGTGTGTGTGTGCGCGTGTGTGTGTGTGCGCTTGCATGCGTGCCTTCAACCTGCTCACATCTGTCAATCAAACATGGAGACTCGCATCCTCAGAACACGCTCCCATCGTCATCGCGTCATTAAACATTAATTTTTTAGTCCCTTGCAACTTGAATTGTGGAAATCCGTGCACCCAGTCGTGTGCTTGCATGGAGCAGCGAACTTTTCGTCCCGCCTCTCCTTGGCCCCGGACCCAGCCGGCACACTCAGAAACGTCTCCTGTCCACTTTTGTGCGGTCAGATGATGTTCGGGGGGCATGGGCTGGGCTGAGCGCCGGGCAGCTTCCTCCAGCTACCAAACATTGAGTCACTTCTTTCCACAGCACTGCTCACTGCACCCCTGGTCACCAAAACTTGCATGCCCCGACAAAAAGTTTTGCTTGGTCTGCCTGCTAAGTTTCAGACCTGGAAGTTGGCTGCGTGGCTCTGGCCAGGCCCTGATTCTCAACTTTCCAAACTTTCGTTCCGGGGTACGCCCAGCAGCACCACCCCCTGCCCCTCCCCTCCCCCTGACACCG
>Ga0307974_1001648_pt1 | contig 15501 bp, 18 predicted proteins | sample OrgLakmetagen784_FD_201812 | JGI IMG/M metagenome (GOLD analysis project Ga0307974, IMG submission 201812) | Saline water microbial communities from Organic Lake, Antarctica - #784 | ecosystem: Environmental > Aquatic > Non-marine Saline and Alkaline > Saline | place: Antarctica: Organic Lake... | reverse complement strand
TTAGCTGTAGTGACTGATTTTAAATCCCTTCAAATGTTGGATGAAATTGATATCGACGAGAAAGTTAGGTTAAACATTAAAGCTAAGATCCAAGACAAAATAAAAGAGAATAATGCCCAGTTAGACATAAAAGAGGTGGGTAATATAGAATGTATGAAAGATATCGAATCAATTTTGAAAGACAGAGCAGGGATGTCACAATCCGAGCGTAAAATCTTGATTTCAAAAATAAAAAGCTATTCACGAGAGGTGACTAGCGATGAAGAGACCGCAGTCGAATTTAAAAAATGGGCTGAGGAGTACGAACTAAAGCAAATGTTAAAAAACATAATCTCTCTGTGAGCAATATATGGTAGTTGAAGAAGTAAAGAAATTAATGGAAGGCGTCAGTGAAAAAATTGAAGCCATTCAAACAAAAAATACAGACATCGAAAAAAAGTATGATGGTCTACGTAATGAGGAAATTAAAGGTCTCCAAGAAGACGTACTAAAAAGTGCACAAGTAGCTCAAGATCTCAAACAAGCTCATGAAGCTATCTCAAAGCAAGTAGATGAAGCAGTTGCTTTGATGAGTCGTCCAGGTGCCGGATCTTCAGACAAGGATGAAGTAGCTGAAGAGTATAAAACAGCTATGCTTGAATATTTCAGAAAAGGCAAGGAAATTGACCCTAGTATTTCAGAAAAAGTAGCTAAGCAATTTACTGAGAAGCATTTTGGATACGAAAGTGATCGAAGTAAAGACATGATATCCAAAACACTTTTGACGGATTCTAACCCTGATGGTGGATATTTAGCTCTTCCAGAAAGAATTTCAGGTTTCATGATCGACAGAACATTTGAAAGTTCTCCTATTAGAGCAGTTGCAAATGTAATCACTACATCAACCAATATGGTAGAGATCGTTATCGACGATAATGAATCAACATCAGGTGGATGGGTAAGTGAAGAAGGTGAGCGACCAGGAACAAATACCGCACAAGTTGGTATGTTAGAAATAGCTACACACGAGCAGTATGCTGAGCCTAAGATCTCTAGAAAAATGTTGGATGATAGCTCAATTAACATTGAAGCTTGGGCAGCTAATAAAACAGACGACATCCTTCGTAGAACAGAAAATACATCTTTCGTGTCAGGTAATGGGGTAGCTAAGCCAAAAGGATTCCTTTCATATGATGCATGGGCAGTTGCAGGTGCTTACGAAAGAGGGAAGATCGAACAGCTTGAGTCAGGCAGTGACGGACTGTTCACAGCAAACTCTATAAAGAGTTTACAAAATTCTTTGAAAGAGCCTTACCAATCTCGTGCAGTATTTATGGTGAAGCGAGCATCTTGGACAGGGATTACCACTTTAGTGGACGGCAGCGGAGCGTATCTTTTAGACCCTAGATCATTGAAAGACGGCGATACTTTGAGATTGTTAGGTAGTCAAGTGATTTTCGCAGATGATATTCCAGCACAAGCAACTGACGCACTAGCTATGGCATATGGGGATTTTCAAGTAGGATATACTATTGTAGATAGACTAGGAATTCGTGTTTTGAGAGACCCTCTAACCGACAAAAGGTATGTTAAATATTACACAACTAAAAGAGTTGGTGGTGCAGTAACTAATTATGAAGCAATCAAACTTTTAAAATTATCAGAGTAATAGAGGAATTATGGCAGTTAAAGAAATCACAACTAACCTAAGGCAAGAGATTGCCTTAGCTCCACAAACTCTTACTACAGGGACTGATGTAGGTAATATTATCGACGTACAAGATGCTGATTCAGGAGTTATGTTCACAATCTTCACAGGAGCATATACTAATGGTACTTTTACACCAACATTGTTTGAGTCAGACGCTGCTGATATGTCGGGCGCCACTGCGGTAGCTAATTTAGAATTAGTAGGTCAAGACCCAACTAGTTCAGATACTCCTGAAGTACAGGCAGTTATTTCTGCAGCGAACAAGATTAAGAAACTTGGGTACACAGGCGTTAAGAGATATCTTAGACTAACTATCGTAACTACTGCCGCTGCTGCTGGAGCAGTTATTGGAAGTACAGTAACTAAGTCAATGGAAACAAAACCAGTTGAAGTAGTAGCGTAATTGTGGACGTAAAAATTACTTCAGAAGGAAAAGTATATGAAGACGTCACAACTCTTCATGTGTTTTCTTCTGAAGATATTGATAAGGTTTTTAATTTTCAGCCTAAATTCGCAGGAAGACTTGTTGAATTAGGAATGGCTGAGGATGTTTCTAAGCCCAAAGAAATAGAAGTTCCTAAAGTAAAGCTAGAAGTTCCAGAAGTAAAGCTAGAAGTTCCAGAAGTAAAGCTAGAAGTTCCAGAAGTAAAGCTAGAAGCAAAGACAACTAAAAAAACAAACAAAAAGAAATGAAATGAAAATCAAATAACATACAACATCTTAAATGAGTCTTCCAACCTTTTATTCCACATCCTCAAACATAGGCAACATTAAACCCGTTAACTATGTTCTAGTAACAGGACCAGCGGGGCTAGCAGTATCTCTAGACTCCGTAAAAACACACCTAAAAATCATAGGAACTGACGAAGATGTTGAGCTAACAGATATAATTACAGCAGCAACCACCTTTGGGGAAAAAGTAACTGGTAGAGATTTTATAAACAAAACGTACGCTACATATTTAGATTGCTTTCCAATAGGGTCAGTGAATGGCGTAACCATTCAAAAGTCTAAACTACAATCAGTTACGTCAATAGAATACTACACAGCAGGCGTATTAACTACGTATAACTCAGTAAATTATTATTTCACAGAAGATAGTGAGTACTCTTCAATATATTTATTGGAAAGTAAGTCATGGCCTTCAATAGACAACAGGCGACAGGCAATAAAGTTCACATTTGTGAGCGGTTATGGAGCTACTGAAACGGATGTACCTGAAATAATTAAAAGAGCGTTGTTGGCACATATAACCGACTTATATGAAAATAAAGGGGATTGTTCGGACTGTGATGGAGAATCTATTTCTAAGCAAGCTGAGGCACTATATAAGCCCTGTATTGTATCTACAAACCGATTTAGAATAATATAATGGCATGTAAAACAATTGGATATAAGAAATGGAAACTTTGTGCTTCTAATCTAAAGAATAAAATAGTTATCCAATACCCCGCATCAATATCCCTTAATTCCCCCGACTCCAATGTAGGGAGTTCTTTCATAGAGGTGTTCACTGCGTGGAGCATGGTGAAAACAAGACCAAGTAGAGACGGCTTCTTCGACCAAGTCAATCTAGCCAATTCATTGAATATAGATTTTTACATCAGGTACACCACTCAATTAGATATTGATAGAGAAATATGGGTACTTTTTAATGGTCGTAGATACAAAGTTGAAATTATAGAAAATATAGAAGAACTTAATAAAACATATAGATTAGGGGCGGTAGTTAAAGGCCCTCAATCAATAGCTGCAAACCAAAGGTGAGTAATATAATCACACTGGAGATTGAAAACCAAGACGAGGTTATAAAGTTTTTTGAAGATATGCCTATCTACGCTAAGCGAGCCTTCAAACGAGGGTTTGATATCTCAGGTAGGGAGCAGACAGACTATATTAAAAAAAGAATGGGAAGACGGGATAAGACCGGAAACCTATATACTAGGCATGTAGGCGCTGCAGGGGCTCTACTTAGTAAACCCATAACCCATGTCGCTTCAGCTCCTGGGGAAGCTCCCTCAGTGATAACGGGAGCTCTACGGGGTTCTGTGGGATATACTGTTGCCGGATGGGATTCTATGTATGTTGGGGCAGGTAGTCGAGACGTTCAATACGCGAAAGTACTTGAGGATGGAGGAGCATCCCCTGCTAGTTTTGAAAAAGTGAATTTCAAGGGAGGATTCATCCAACCCAGACACTACCTTAAAAAAAGTACTAAACTATTCGCTCCCCAAGTAAGAAATGAAATCAACAAACAACTTAATGGTATGATGAAAAGAAAAGGAATGGAGCCGACAAGATGAAAGGTGTAGATATTTCGAACAGACTAAAGCAGTTTCTACCTTACTACACCAATGAATTCAGTACTAACTTTGTAATAAGTAGCCTAACTAGATCAGGCACTACAGTTACCGCAATAACTTCAACCCCTCATGGAATGTCCACAGGCGATTACGCAACTGTTTTTGGGGCTAAACAAGTAATACCCATAACCTCTCTAACTAGAGTAGGTACGTCAGTCAATCTTGTTTCCACATTGGAGCATGGGTTTGTCGATCCTAGTAAGTATGGCAAGTCACTTAGATCATCCCTGACAGTAGAAGTAATAGGGGCAACTCCCTCGGAATATAATGGGACTTCCCAATTACTTACAGTCACCGACCAAAATAACTTATCATTTGAGATATCAACAACACCAACTACTCCAGCTAGTACACCAGGTACATTATTAATTAGAGACCAGGGACAGTTTAACAGGTACACCGACGTAGTAGTTATCGACACTACTACTTTCACCTACGAAGTTGGGGATATGGGAGGTCTAACTGCAGGAGGAACCATTGGTGTGAACGTTTCCTCTAGAGTTGGGTATGCGGCAACAACACAAGCAGTTGAAAGTTACTATAAAACCGACATTAGCAGGGCCGCTCAGAGTTGGATGTTTGTAGTGTTGAACGCAAAAACCACTGAACGAGATGGGGTAACTGCTACAGACACTCAAACACAAACTTATAGAAATGTAGAGTACTATTATCAATCCTCCCAATTCTTTTCTATTTATGTTTTTCTGCCCTGTAAAGATCAGTTACTGGCCGGTCCTGCTTCAGACCTAGCTAGAGAACTGGAGCTGCCTATCTTAAAGACCTTAGCCAACTTTCAGTTTAGTAGTGTTTTATGCGATGAGGTTTACCAACCAACTATCTATTTGGGGAACGAGCCTGAGAATCTATTAGGATCGCACTACATTCATAGATATGATTTTGCTGCAAAAGGATTGGTCCAAGAAGGAGACACTTATGATAAAAGCGACGGGACACTTCTTAAAGAAATTAATATAGGATCTTTCGGAACAGTAGATCCTTTCGAATCAGTTACATTATTCAACCAATAAACCACATGAGAATACTAATAAATAAAACACTGGGAGCTAAGTTCCAAAAAGGTACTGAGCTAGATTTAAAAGTAGATAAAGAAGATGTGCCTCTCCAACTATTCTGGAGAAAGCAACTTGAGGCCTCTGAAATTGACAAGTGTATTACAGTGTTAGATAATACAGCTAAACATATTTTAAAAAAGACAAAAGGTAAAGGTAAATAAATGGCAGCTAGCTTTCCAAGAGTAACAGCAAATATTAATTCCGCAGATCTGGCTGCTGTACCTGGAGCTAGAAAGATTTTAGTTGTTGGTCAACTGTTATCTGCAGGATCTTCCGCAGACGGTGCTTTACAAACTGATATTAAATCAGAACTAGAATTCAACACATTATTTGGACCAAAATCTCACATCGCAAAGATGGGTAGAGGATTGATTAAAAATCTTTCTATCTCAAGTGATAGACCCCAAGTAGATGCTATTGGATTAGCTGATGCAAGCGGAGGTACGGACGCTACTGGCTCATTTGCTTTCTCAGGAACGTCTACCGCGATTGGAACATTGAAAATCTACGTTGATTCTAAGAAAAACAATATATACAGTATAGACATAGCCGTTGGAGATACTGCAGCAGAAGTTGGAGATGCGCTGGCAGCAGCTATCACAGCAGACGTCGATGCTAATTTTACAGCAGCTAACTCAACTAGTACAGTCACCATTACTGCTGCGAATGCTGGAGTCAACGGTAACGACATAGGACTAGAGCTTTCAGGCTCAGTTGCAGGGATTGGCGTAACCATTACAGCAATGGCTTCAGGAGCTACAAATCCCACACTAACAACACTGTTCGATCCCATTGATGGAATACGGTACACTACCATAGTTTATCCTTACTCTTGGGGAACATCTACCCTAACTGCTCTAACAGAAGCTAGGTTCAATGTCGACAACAAAATCATCGACGGGCTTGGAATATCATGTATCCAAGACACTTACGCTAATATCAATTCTGCAGCAGATGCGTTAAATCTTAAAACATTTTCGTTACTAGGCAATAAAGAAGTATCCCTCACAACTAAGACGGGAGGGGCCATCCTTGAGAACCCCGATGTTATTGCTTGCCAAGTAGCTGCTTATCGAGAGCTTAGACTAACAGTAGGTGCAAACACAAGTTCTATTGTAACAAACGGACAAAACCAAGGTGGAAGTTTCTTCGGAGGCATCCCTTACCATAATACTCCATTTATTAATCTACCAGTTATCCCAGTCGGGCAAGACTTTACCGACATTGAAGCTCTTGAATTAAAGAACTCAGGGGTATGGTTACTTAGAAATAACCCAAATAACTTGGTTGTGTTATCAAATGAAGCGGTCACTACCTATAAAACAAATACGTTAGGTAATGCAGACATTACATTTAAGTACGTTAACTATGTTGATACATTGACTTTGGTTAGAGAGTATATTTTCAATAACGTCAAGGCTGATTTTTCCCAACACATACTAACTACAGGCGATTTGATCTCAGGTAGGCCAATGGTTAATGCTGATTCGTTTATAGCGGCTATGGTTGGATACTATGTAACATTGGCGGAAGATAGTGCATATGTATTACTTAGAGCAGGCGCTGCTGAAAAAACAGCATTTAGAGACGCAATCACCAAACAATTAAGGATTGTACTTAGTACCGGAACAATTACTGCCGATTCAATAGCTAATATTGTAGTCCAAGTACGGAATGTATTTTTAAATTTTACACCAACATTTGAAACATAGGAAACAATGGCTGAAATTAAACAAGGTGATTTAAGTATCAACAATACTATTGTTGGGTACGACGCTGAGGGAAAAGTACGAATTACCCCAGGCAGTACAACTTCTAAATTACACCCTCAAGTGAACGCAAGTCCTATAGCAATGTCGGATGTCACTACCAACTTCAGTACGATAACAATCCCTATTAGGGTAACTGATGCATCTAACGAACAATTCGATGCGTACAAAGCGAACGGAGACGGAAATGTTATATACTTTAGAGCTAAAAGCTACTCTAACTGTACATTAACTGTTTTGCCCGAACGGGAAGACAACGGTGTTGTTGATTATGTGTTTGTAGGAAGACCTGAAGCGTAATATTATTAAATTTTAAGGAGAGAGAATATGTTAGAAAGTTTAGATGTGATCCTTAGTGGAAAACTAAAGATCCAATTGGATGGGGAGTCTATGTCTTCTGAGGTTAGTGAGGTTACTTTAAAACCATTCTCACTTAACCATGTCCAAGGCAATAAGAAAAAAAAGTTTAGAAAACTTAAGCAACTTTTCCGAAATGTGATGTTAGAAGCGGAGCGGAACTCTGCAGCTACTTCGGGAAACAATGATTCATCCCCTGCCATCAGTAAGGATCCTGAAGAGGAAGAGCCTACTGAAGAAGAGATGGTGGGATTTGCTAGGCAATATGTATTAAGTCTGATGTCGTTGGACAGGTCTTTTGATTTAGATTATTTTACAGAAATTTTTATTGATTTTGTAGAAGACAATTTAATATTCGTAAAAGGCATCAAGAAACCCCTTATTAGGTTCCATTTGGAACGGTTAGAGGAAAATGATCTTGAGAAGATTATGATGAACTATGTTGCTGCTTTTTTTTTAGATTATTTCATAGAAAATCTGAAGTAAAGCAACAACCCTTAGAAGAAGAACTACTCCCCATAATTACCTCCCTTTGTTATTTCTTTAAAGGGAGCGTATCCTATGAATATCTTAAGTCATGTGCGATAGAGGAAATATACCTACTATTGGAACAAATGGATAGAATCAATAAACAACTATACCCTGACACTAAATGAATTACCAAGTCTATTATAAATATAATATTAAGGATAATATATCCCCTGGGCTGCAGAAAATAGCGGGACAATCCACTAAAACAAAAAGAGCACTTTCAAAACTATTTATAGAAAGTGGTAGGGATGCTGATAACTTCAAAGGTAAAGTAGGAAAGCTAGATGGTAAAATTAAAAAACTAGGTAGCACCAGTAAGAAAAGCTCTACCTCATTTAGAAGCTTTGGATTCCAGATATTAGCCATTGCAGGAGCCGTTAAAGTATTTAATACAGTACGTTCTTTTGATAAGGATATAGCGTCGTTTCATAAAACATTGGGAAAAGGAACTGCCCCACTAAAGAAGTACCGAGATGAAATGTTAAGGATAGGAGGTACCACTCGGTTTACCGCTGGACAAGTGGCGGATGCAGCTACTTTGGTGGCAAAGTCGGGGGTAACTGATTTTGATCAACTGTTTGGCATAGTTTCCGCCGCAACTAAATTGGCGTCACTAGAGCAGTTGGACGATCTTACTAAAATTTCTGAGGTGATCCTTCAGGTGCAAAAAGCATATGAAAACTTTGGGAAAAGTTATTCATCTAATGATATTTTTGAAACATTAGCTACTACCCTTAGTAATTCTAGTTTAGATTTCGCAAGGTTTAGCGGGTCGCTTAAAAACATCATAAGTCTGGCCGCTCAGATGCAAATCCCATTTAAAGAGTTAACTACGACATTGGGTATTTTGAGTGATCAAGCGGTGTTTAAGGGTAGTGGAGGTACTAAGATACGAATGTGGTTGCGTAGCATAGTAGATTTAGGGAATGCGGATATTAGCTCTAAGCAGGGTAAGGCGTTTTTATCGATGTACGACATACAGGACTATAATAAGATAAGTCTTGCAAGGCAACTTCAACATACAGGTGAAGCAAGTATATTGACGTCTCTTAAAGCACAATACCAAGGGTACCAAGCAGTCAAGGATAAAGCATCCGCTCAAGGGAACCTACAAGCCATATATGGGAAGAGGGGTAGTGAACTTTCTATTGCAATGGGTAATTTGAAAAAATTCATTACTTTACTTGAGACGTCGAATACGACTATGGATATTGATAAAAAAATATCTATCGCAACTAATCAGTTAGATGAGGATTTTCAAATTTTACTGTCAACAATAGACGCTTTAATACTTGAGATGGGGGATCGAGGTCTAAAAGGTGCTTTTAGATCACTAACTCAATCAATAACCGCAGTACTTAGAGGAGCTATTTCAGGGGATATGACGGGGCTGTCCCCCACCCAACAAAAATACGCCAGAAACATTTCAGATTTCGCCACTCAATTACCAAAGATACTCAATCATATCTTTGGGGGAGGCAGTACTAAGGGGATAGGCTCGATAGGGATGACTATTATTTCGGTAGTAAAAACCCTATCCTCCCTACCTGGACTGTTTATCACATTAGTAGAACAAGTGACTATTGTAGCTTCCGCGTTAGCTAAAATCGCAAATAGTACTATATTCTCAGGACTCGGCGTAAATAAAACAAAGCCAGTACTGGATGCCCAAAGCAATAGAAGAGCTGCCCATCTTAACTTCCAAAACTTACAAAATTCCCCCTATGGGAAAGACTTGCAAGCGTGGCAACTTAGGAACCCCATGGTTAGGGGAACGGGCTACCAAAGAAACAGTTTTACACGGCCTGTGAATAATAATGACCCTATGCCTCAAGCGTATCCTACAGCATACCCTATAGGCCCTACTACTTCAGATAAAAAATCGGAATTAGATATTAAACTATATATGATGAATGATACGGGGAGCTCAACGTCGGTAGACTTTGAAAAACGAGAGTCTGGTCTAAAGCTAGGGTTTAACTCACTACTAGGGAATTAGAGTATGTCACTGTTAAATATATCTAGACTAAATATAGCCTCCTGTAATGGGGTGGAGTTTGCGTACCAGAACTCTAATATAAAAGGAGGGAGGAAAACCATCACACATGAGATCCCCAATTCCAACATCAGAGTGGTAGAAGATTTGGGAGTATCTCTACCTTCATATAAGATAACTGCCATCATAGACATCAACAATCTAAATAATAAAAACAAACTTATCAATGAGTTAGTCAAAAGGGGGCCTATCCAACTAGTCCATCCTGTGTTTGGGAGTAAGAAAGTTACTTTAAAGGAGTTTAACAGCAGAGATTCCATCCAACAATTAGGGGCGCTATTTATTGACATGGAGTTTGAGGAATCGGAGGAACCGGCATTTGGAGTAGAGTCCCTTCAACAATTGGGGTCGCTAGTGGATCAACTACAGTCTGCACAACAGTTTGTAGGATTAGCCCTATTTAAGATAGCTAAAGTTAAGGCAGTATTCGATTCCGCAGTGTCTAAAATCCAACAAGTAGCCGATCTAATAGATACAGTATCTAGGACAGTAACTAATAGTGGCAGTGGGGTAACTTCATTATCAAATGCATTAATTTCACTAAAAGAAAATACCGCATCTCTTGTAAATTCTCCAGATGTGCTATTCAGTACCTTAGCTGCTTCTGTTACTAATTTGGCGGCTGCGTATGACGACGATGCTAGTGGAGAACCTGATGAAGAAAATCGAGCATCTTCCCTAGATAGCTTAAATAGTGTTTCAGATAGTAATGAGGAGGTTGTAGGAGTATCTACTAACATCCTTCAACGAACAACCAACCAAACCCTAATCAATAATCAAATATTAGTTGGAACGTTAGGCTTGGGATATCAATATGCCAGCGAGCGGGAGTATGTATCATTAGAGGCCCTAGATATTGAGCGTGAGCGTTTGGAAAACTTATATCAAAGCTTCGCCTTTACATTAGTTGATCCTGTTTTCGATCAAATGACGAAAGTTAGACATTTAGCTAATCTAACTTTTGATAATATAGCTATCCGATTGGAGAGAATACTTGAGGTAGAAACGCCTTCAGTACCTTTAACTGTTCTTACCTACTCACTGTATGGGTCTTTAGCTAATAAGGACATCATTAGAGGATTAAACCCTTTTGTAGATACCTCTGAAGTGAGTGGAAACATTAAAATATTAACTCAGGGATAAATGGCAGTAGCAGGTAAGATCAGTACTTACATTATGGGCCGACTTTTTGAAGGTTTGAGGGATATAACAATCCACACTTCTATGAAGAATTTATGTGGATCATTTTCTTTCTCATACGACCCTACCAAACTATACACACTACCTAACGGTCGAAGTGGGCCACTACCTTCCCCAACAGGAAATTCTCAGCAGCCTACCCTCCAAGATACTTGCGAATTTTACATAGATGGTAATAAGATATTTACAGGTTACATAGAGGATGTTACAGGGGGGTACTCAAGCACTACACACCACATAACATTCACAGGTAGATCTAAAACACTTGAGATAGTCGATCACACTATAGTTAAGGGGGTAAACTATCTAGCGCCTCCCCTTACCCAGTTAACATACAAACAACTGTTCACTTCCATACTAAAGGATAATGAATTAACTAACCAGAAAGTAATATTCGATCCATCTTTTAAAAACCTAGGTGCGACATTGTTGGTACAAGGAGAGAAAGCTATAACTGAAACAGGGGAAAGTGTTTTTAAAGTACTTGATACCTACGCTAAGAAATTAAATGCAATTCTTATAACCGATCCCGAAGGGAACTTATTGGTGACGAAGGGTAACTCCACTAGATTTGTAGGGAACCTCACAAATAAAATAAATGGTACAGCAGGAGCGGGCTCCAATAATATATTAGAGGCGGACTTTGGAGGCAAAACATCTAGTAGGTTCTCCAAGTATACCCTACTCTCCCAATTGGATACTACTGTTTCGAAAGGGTCCGATAAAGTAGTGGATACTAGTTTAAACACTACCCAGTTAGCGTTTGTGGTAGACCCTGATATCAAACTTACTAAGGAAAAGGTCGTTCTAATATCAAGTGCAACACCTAAGGGAGTTCTTCAAAAAATGGTGGAGTGGCAAGCCAATCTAGCAAAGACAGCAGCGTCTACTTATAGGTGTAAAGTTTTCGATTACTACACATCTAGTAATCGAAATTCTATATGGGAGATAAATAAGATGGCTAATGTAGACGATGAGTTTAGTTTAACAAAAGGCCCTCTTTTAATTGACTCTGTGAGTTATATTAAAAGTAATTCGGGGACTTTTTCACAACTAACGTTGGTAAACAAAAACTCATACTCCAATAGGGAGTATACTAATAGTATAGCCGCAGGAGTATCTGGGACAGTAGCTTCAGCCTCCCTCTAAACTAGGCCAATACTTTAGTCTGACCTGAATTATCTATTGAACAAGTACCTCCTCCTGATGGAGCAGTTATTGTAGTATTGTTGTTCAACACAGGAGCTGTTCCATCTCCTAAAATAACTGAGGTAGCTGATACGGTTACTGTGCCTGTAACTGTTAAAGCAATATTCCCTGCTATCGTAGCTGTAATATTAGTGGGGGATGTGATGTCCAAACTTCCATCTGCTTTAAATACTACCATTCCCCCTCCCACAAAATTTCCAATAGCAACCTCATTCTCTAACAATAGTGGTTGGGTATCGTACCTATAAGGTGTCGCGTATAGTATCGTATCTGAATCCATAATCCTATATATCAAACACATACTGGAAGGATTGGACTTGCCTTGGATAGACGATGAGAACCCATACGGGTATACTAGGTTTACATTATCATACACTTTATTAAGATACTCTACTTTTGCCAGTTGGCCGTTAGCTGATGTTTCTTGAATGTGACCTTTTACAATTGAAAAACAATTATTCATACTTATGTCTATAGATATTGCGTTAATCCAAGCCGAAAACGGCACGTGGGATATAGATTTTGAAGGTGGGGATCTAAAGCAAACAGATGGTTTAGATACTGCCCTTTATATGTCAGTACTAATGGAAAAGCGAGCAGCACCTTCCCAAGTAAGTTCTCCACGACTACGCAGAGGACATTTCACAAACGAGTTCAATAGAGTACCTAATTATGAGGTAGGGAGTTTGCTATGGTTTTACACAGACCAACAAAAGATATTAGAATCCACTTTAATTAATATAGAAGATACTATTATCTCAGACGGAATACAATGGATGATTGAAGATAATATATTAAAAACAGTATCAGTAAGTGCTAATGTGAAAATTGTAGCGTCCAAGAAGCGCATCACTTTAGATATTAAAGTAACTCCTACTGACGAAACCCAAAGTAGGAACTATCAATTATTCGTAAATACCTTTATCTAACCTATGGCTGACTTAAATTTACCCTCTATCGATACTGTAATAAACAATCTATCTACTGATTTAATTAGCTCAGTTAACACAGGTCAAACAGATATTACAAAACAAATAAACCCTAATATTAGAAATAGCCTCATACTCGCTGTAGTTAAATCTATGGGAGCGGGATTTGATGATAACTACCGATTAGTTCAAGAAGCCATAAATGAATTCTTCCCTCAAACAACCACATTATATATAGATAGATGGTTGGGGTTGTACGGTGTGAACAAACAGCAAGCTACTCAATCATCTGGGAATATCACAATAGAGGGTACTGCCTCAACTATTATTTTAGCTGGGACAACGTTCACTACTCCAGGTGGAATACAATATTCAAGCGACGCATCCGCAACTGTAAATACCTCCACTATAGGTATTACATCAATAACTAGAGTAGGTAGTACAGCTACAGTAACTACATCTTCCAATCACAATCTGGCAACCAGTATTTCAACTACACTAGCAGGTTCTGATCAATCGGAGTATAACCTGACTACTGACGTAATAGTTACAGGTCTCAATACGTTTACATATCAAGTAGTTGGAACACCAACTACTCCAGCTACTGGAACAATTACTGTTTCGTTTACCGCTGCTAACGTTTCACTAACATCATCTTTAAGCGCAGCAGCCTCCAACCAGGACTCAGGCGTACAAATTAGCTTAGTTAGTCCGTTGTCAGGAGTCAACACAGATGGTTTTGTCCAATTCAGTACTATTAGTGGAGGAAGGGATGCCGATACAACCCCTCAGCTAACTGCTAGATTATTGGACAAAACTTCTAATTCAGCAGCACCTTTTACTGTCCAAGGTATTCCAAGATTTATAAAGAAAAACGTGGCTGGAGTAACTAGGGTATTCCCTCAGAGAGCTACTCCAGCAGCAGGACAGGCTACAATATACTTCATGAGGGACAATGATACAGACAGTACTATCCCCAGCAGTTCGGAAGCAGCAGTGGTTAAAGCAGCTATTATATCTGGTGTACCTGGTGTAGATGGAGTGTTACCTTTAGAAATGGCAGAAGCTGATCTAATAGTATCACCACCAACAGCAGTGGTTATGGACTTCACATTCACCACATTGTCCCCTAATACTGATGATATGCAAAATGCTATAACCGAATCACTGACCGACTTCTTCAAGAACAATACTATTCTGGAAACTAATGTGAGGGCTACTCAATATAATAATATTATATTTTCAACACTAGACTCCAACGGTAACCAGCCAGCATTCGCATTATCTGCGCCCAGTGGAGATGAAACGATTGGTGAGGGGGAAATAGCTATTCTTGGAACAATCTCATATCCATAAAATATGACTAGAGAATTTATAAAACAACGAACTATCCAAGAACAATCAGATGTACTAGCGCAATATCTTCCTGGAGGCCCTCTATTTCTTTTAAAGAATAAGGTAGCTACCAATGAGGCAGGTCTTAGAGTCCCATTTGAAGTTCCCGCTCAGATAGGAACTCCTATCAATAATTTAGATAATTCAAATTGGAGAAAGCTATTAAATGGGCTAGCACCTCAATTTAATAGGTACAGGGAAACTATTAATGAGATGTTCAAACAATTGGACCCTACCGTAACGGATGTGTTCTTACGAGAGTGGGAAACCCTATTGGGGCTGCCCGACAATGTACTTACCGAAACTAGAGATCCAGATAGAAGAAGGCTACAAATACTAATTAGATTAGCTACACTAGGGGCCTCGACTAAAGAGGACTTTGAAAGAATAGGTACGGTAGCGGGGGTATCAGTAGTAGCTAGACCTAAAACATCAGGAGCAGGTGCTAGAGAGACTATTATATTTGATATAGCTGGCCTAAATGATCCGAGAGCACTGACTTTGACATTACCATTCATTTTGGGAGATAATTTACCCAATCAACTTATAGATCTTTTTAAAGAAATAGTCCCTTTACAATGTGGAGTGGAAATTAATTTTGTGTAGTAATTATGGGAAAGTATGACGATAAAGAAACTGGTAATTCAGTAGATGCTACTGAATATAATCAGGTAGTTCGGCCATTAAAGAATATGATAACATCAGGTGGACAGGCTATTGTGGACGGGCAGAACAATCAAGTAGGTAAATCTGTAGCTAACTATGCGGCTGGAAGTAACTTCTTTACCGATAGTGGTAGTGGGACTGCTTATGTTTTATCTAAAGTATCCACTTTCAATGAACCAACTGTGTACACTACAGGTTTCCAAGCTAGATTTAAGGCAGGCAGTACAAATACCGCATCTGCCACAATTAATATTGAAACAATT
>Ga0307974_1001646_pt1 | contig 15510 bp, 20 predicted proteins | sample OrgLakmetagen784_FD_201812 | JGI IMG/M metagenome (GOLD analysis project Ga0307974, IMG submission 201812) | Saline water microbial communities from Organic Lake, Antarctica - #784 | ecosystem: Environmental > Aquatic > Non-marine Saline and Alkaline > Saline | place: Antarctica: Organic Lake... | reverse complement strand
GCCACACTGCTGCTCCTTCTCCGGAGCTGGGACCCATGACTCAGACGGACCTCTCGGCCTCAATGTGGTTACATATTAACATCGCTAAACAAACGAACAAATAGAATTGGAGACCTTACACGGCACAGGGTCTCTTGATGATCCCCTCTAATGGTACCTCTTAGAGTTCACATGTTGTCAATTGGTTACCAAAACTATCAAATCCAGAAGATAAAGGTTATCAATAAGACTGGCCATCCAGCTTATTGAACAAGACATAATGAAACTCTCAACTGCCAACCAACTTAACTGCTCTGACACACGATTCGTCGCTGCCAACGATTGGGCGTGACAGGTTCCAGGTCAAACCTGCAAGCCCCTGATTCAAGATATTTTCTTTACTTATTCACTTACATTGGTGGAGCTTTTACACTTAGTACCCGGTTCCAAATTGGCTCCATTTCCATCATTGGCGTTTAAATTGATTTGATACCATGCGTCATTTTTCTTCTTCAATGCCTCTTGTGCCGTACACCACGAACTGGGCTGTGTTGAGGCAGTGTGGACACGAGGTACTGCAGTTTTTACTGATTTAGGTCTGTTGTCAAGATGTGTAACAGCATGCTCAAGTCAAAAAGTGACACGTCAAGCAGGGTTGCAGCGCTGTGATTCTTTTGTGCAAGCAGTGAGCAGGGTATTTCCATTTTTATTCAAGATTTCACTGCAGCCTTTTGCGCGACCGTTGTGCTTGTGAGGATATCCAAGATAAAGTGCATGCCCTTTTGATGTGTAGTAGAGACGCAGACGTTTGTGCTTTAAGCTTTAAGCCTTAAATTTAAGGAGAAAGATACCTATTCAGTCAATTTTCGAATGATTTTTCAGTAGTGGGTTATGATTTCCTTTTGCAACACAACAAACTTCTTTCTTTGGTGTCCGAGCTTATTAATGTTGACTGGCAAGGACCGGGCACATGCCGATCAGCCAAACAGTCCGGCTGAACGTCCCCCCATGTAAATCTAAATCTAAATCTTCAATGCCTTCTGTGTTTCAAGACCTCAATTGTGTCTCAAAACCTCAACCGTCAAAGAGGTTGCCCGTAATCATGTAGCATTTCCATACATGTGTGTCCTCCGTGCATTGCGTCTACACCCCTATGATAGAACCAGAAGGTACAGAGCTTAGGTAAGCCTTATCATAAGTCCGCGCAACTGAAAAGTCTAGTATGGAGCATATCTTCCCCTGCTTGGCCCTGCGCTGCTAGGCCTAGTTGCATAGCTGCTGTGACGTGGGGGGGGGGAGTCTGCCCTGCCTCGGCTATATGCGGAGGCACGATCAGCGTACCTGTGGTACATGTGTGTTTGTGCGCGTGTGTGTGTATGTGTGTGTGTGTGTGTGCATGTGTGTGTGTTTGTGTGGGTGTGTGTGTGCGTGCGTGTGTGTGTGTGTGGGCAAGTGTGCCTGTGTGTGTGCACTGATGTGTATGCAGTTGTAGAGCAACATACAAAGGCCTCGCAAACCTACTAACTTGCCTAATACTGTCTCATAACCTGCAGTCACTTACTTGCTTACACTATTTAGTATTTTCACCTTTTTCTGGAAACTACAACAACCAACCGTTTTATCGTCAGGCTTCTTTAAATGCAAGCATGCATACACACATATGCACACACATATTCCCTCTCTCTCTCACGCACGCACACAAACCCACACACACGCACACACACACGCACACACACACACATACACACACACACATCATAAACAAACAGGTGTGTATACTGTGGTTTGAACGCTCCACATGAATGCAGGGCTCTCGTAACAACGCCAAGCTGTGCATTTAGGGGCATGTGGGGACATTGGTTTTGCAAGGAATGATGATAGCAGGGGGGGTTCAGTTTACCTTGAGCCTCCGCTCGCCCTGATAGGATCCACTGGATAGTAAGAGGAGGACAAGGGAGGCTCCGCTGGAATCATGGCACGGCCAGGGTACCTGATCATAGTGTGTGTGCGTGCGTGTGTGTGTGTATGTGTTTGTGTGTGTGTGTGTGCGTGTGTGTGTGTGTGTGTATGTGTGCGTGTGTGTGCGTGTGTGCTCGTGCGTGTGTGCGTGCATGCGTGTGTGTGTATGTGTGTTTTTGTGTGTGTTTATTGTGCATGTGCATGTATTGTTCACTAACCCTTATCCACCTAATCAATCACCCACCTGCTGCCCATCAGCAACACATCCCTATGCCCATGCACAGGCACCTCTAATGTCCTTCACACAGACCCGACACACACAAGCATCAACCCACCTGCTAGGCATCGGCATGCTGCCCATTGGCAACACATCCCTGTCCACGCACAGGCACCTCTGATGTCCTTCACACAGACCCGACACACACACAAGCATCAACCCACCTGCTAGGCATCGGCATGCTGCCCATTGGCAACACATCCCTATGCCCACGCACAGGCAGGTCACGGCTGCTCATTGGCATGCCGTAGCCGTCACCCCGCATGGGCATACCACGGGAGGGCAAGGGTGGGGCTCTGAGGTCATCGTAGTAAGGGTCACGTGCTGCATGTATGGTTGTGGTGGTAAAAGAGGCTTGAGTTTAGCAATGCTTAAGGCTGTTTTAAACGAACAGAGAAATGGTGTGTCTGAGGTCATTCAGTAGGGGGCGCGTGCAGCATGTTTGGTTGTGGTGTCAAGAGGCTTCAGTTTGGCAAGGCGTAAGGCTGTTGTGAACGAACAGAGAATGGGTGTATCTGAGATTATTGTAGTAAGGGTCACGTGCAGCACTTATGGTCGTGGTGGCAAGAGGCTTGCGTCTGGCAATGCGTAATTAAAATCAATGGAGAATGGGTGTATCTGAGGTCACTATAGTGAGGGGCACGAGCAGCATGTTTGGTTATGGTGTCAAAAGGCTTCAGTTTGGCAACGCATGAGGCTGTTTTAATAGAGTATAAGGGAAAGGAATCTGAGGTCTACAGAAAGGAATCTGAGGCATAGTATTGAGCATTGAATAACGCGTGATGCACATGGTTGTGATGGCAAGAGGCTTGAGATTGGTGACAAATAGGCTAAACAATAGCTCTAGGGGTGCGCTGTGACAAATAGGCTAAACAATAGATCTAGGGGTATGCTAGCTCTAGGGGTGTGCTGTGACAAATAGGCTAAACAATAGATCTAGAAGTATGCTAGCTCTAGGGGTGTGCTGTGACAAATAGGCTAAACAATAGATCTAGGGGTGTGCTGCGAGGTCATAAAGGGCTACGAGTATAAAGTGGTGGTTACAGTGGCACGCTGCACATATATAGATGGGGTGGCAGTGCAGTGCATAGAGGTCATTGCTAGAAGGATAATGGGCTACAAGTATAGAGTGGTGGTGGCAGTGGCATGCTGCACACATAGATGGGGGGTGGCAGTGCAATGCATAGAGGTCATTGCTAGAAGGATAATGGGCTACAAGTATAGAGTGGTGGTGGCAGTGGCATGCCGCACACATAGATGGGGTGGCAGAGCAATGCATAGACAGTGCTCTGATCATACACTGCACATACAGACGGCAGTGCAATGCATACAGTGCATATACTGCTCACACAGACGGCAGTGCAATGCATAGGCAGTGCTCTGATCATACACTGCACAAACAGACGGCAGTGCAATGCATACAGTGCATATACTGCTCACACAGACGGCAGTGCAATGCATAGGCAGTGCTCTGATCATACACTGCACAAACAGACGGCAGTGCAATGCATAGACAGTGCATACACTGCACATACAGATGGGGTGGCAGTGCAATGCGTAGACAGTGGTTGTGGCAGTGGCACACTGCATAAAACAGTCATGACGGTGGTGGATAAGGTGGTGACAGTAAACCTGTATAGAAAAAGTATAGGGTTGGCCAGAACCGTATGTGTACACCGTATATGATCGTATATTTGGTGATTTCCCTGCCAACAATACCGTATATACACCGTATTTGTGTGGTTCTGGCCAACCCTAGAAAAGTACTTAGGTGGTGATGGTCAGCCTGTATAGGAAAAGAACTCACGTGCATACATATCTCGGGAAGTCAATGTATAGGAAAAGTACTCACGTGCATACATATCTCGGGAAGGCAAGCCGCGGCTGTATCCCCCTCCATACACAGGGGGCACATCATCATAGGCACCCATGCGTCCCCTTCCTGTAAGCGCATACAAGAGAAAACAATCTGAACAAAGACGGGTGCAACAGATTGCCTTGTATCGAGGCCCTTTATGTGTGGGGGGCACAGCATCATCTTTTGCACTCATGGGTTCCCTTCCGGCAGGCGCAATCAGGAGCATAGTCGAAAAACATGTATGATGGATACATGTACATCTATGTATACATCTACAGATCTATGTATGTATAATGGATACATATACATAGATCTATATACACATCTATAAGTAGGCACCGTCTTACGTACACAGGGTGAACACATCAGCAGGCACGCACGTGATTACTCTATCTATGGTGGTTGGAGGGGTGGTGCGAATGCAAGACCCACACGTCTGTATGTGATGATGTAAAAGTTGGTGCAAATGCAGGTGGTCATTAAAGAGTCTGAATAGGGTTGGCCGAAACCATATATATATGGTGTATAAACAGTCTTTTTAGCAAGGATTCATCAAGTATACGAGCATACACATGTACGGTCCTGGCCAACTCTTAATATGAGTAGTCAATATGAGTCGCCAATAGTCAATATAACTCTTAAGTATGAGTCAGCTCTGCGTGACTCCGTTCATAGAATAGTTTAGACAATTCTAAATAAATGATACCTGTCTTCTGCTTGCACGCACAAGCACAATGCAATTCCTAATTAAGCTACGCAATTCCATTTGGTGGGGTGTTTTGAAATAGTACTTGGGGGGGGGGACATGAATGCACAATACATATAATAAGAAGGCCAACCTTTCTTTCATGTGACGTTGCCACCGACATCTTTGCTGCTCCTCCCCGCCCTTTTCTCAGCAAACAGATGGGCAAACGACATCTTCGTTATTCCTCGTCTCCCATTTTCCAGGAAGTAGAGGCTTGACTCTGCACTAAATTGCGCTCCCCTCACCCGTACATTCATGACTATGAATAATTCACACTCCCCTCACCCATACATTCATGACTTTGAACCGATTCACACTCCCCTCACCCATACATCCATGGCTTTGAACTGATTCACACTCCCCTCACCCATACATCCATGGATTTGAACCGATTCACGCTTCTTACCCATGTCCATGGCTGGTCCCATTCTGCGTGATGCACCCATGTACCCTCCACCACCACCCATTGGAAGCGGCGGCGCCACGTCATCATCCTGTGTAGTTTACATGTGTACGTGTGTACGTGTGCGTATGTGCGCATATGTGTGAGTGTGTGTGTATGTGCGAATATGTGTGTGTGTGTGTATGTGTGTGTGAGAGTGTGTGTCAAGGACATCTAGCACTACGCAAAACACATCCAGCACAATACGCATCGCACAGCAAGGACAGCTAGCACAACACGTTCATCACCATCTTTCTTTCACACAAAAAAAGGGTGCAGCGGATGCTAGCTGGTATTATGGGATACATGTCAGCACGCACACACCACAGCACACGCGATTATAGACAGGTCATGACCACAAAAGGTCACCGTGCCACCATCATACAAATATTTACAAGAGCACTGTAAGCATTTCCGTCTTTACAAATGCACAGGGCACATGCCGGGGCAGATAGCTACCCTGGAAAGTTCATACCAACAGAGGAGCACCTGCGTCTAGGTGCATGCCAGCAGCGCAGCCAGGCAAAAAGATGTGCCGTCAGCTCACAAACAAGACAGGAGGACACTCACGTCTTCACGGATGCGGATGGTGCAGCCCTCTACGGCACGACCTTGCAAGGCTCGGATGGCGCTGGCCCGCTCTTGAGCAGTGGCCCACTCGCCAATGCTGCAGGAACAAGGAAAGAGGCCTTTGTGATCCAAACTAAACTGAACTAAACTGAAAGGAAAGAGGCCTTTGTGATCCAAATTAAACTAAACTAAACTGAAAGGAAAGAGGCCTTTGTAATCCAAACTAAACTGATCTGAAAGGAAAGAGGTTAAGGTTAAGGTCCGCACTTTTAAAAATTAGTGCAAGAATCGGTGCAAGTACAGAAAGGCTAGGTGCTCAGACTTGCCCAGACCCCTCCCCAAAGTGGAGGAGAAGGTGTGTAAACTAGAAGCTCTGTTCTCCCGCTACACACATGTGTGCTGTACGCTGTGTTGAGGGATAAGCCAACGCGTTTGCTTGCCAATGGTGTGTAAGACCTCCGATATTGACCTCAACACGTTGGGTGCGCAACGAAGGTCTGTTCAGAGCTGTAGCAAGTGACATATAATTGAACAGTCTGGATGAAGGTCCCCCCACATAATTCTAAACCTAAACCATATACAATGTCGTACACATGTGGGAGCACCACAGCCTAGCAGTCACACGTTTTGACTGACGGCTTAATTTGTAAACGATGTAAAATAAGGTCGGACACAGCCGCCACAAGCAGGGTTTGGACAGCGCTGTATCTTGGCTGGCAGTCACCCCTGGCGTTTAGATTGAGAGATTGAGAGATCGAAACCAGTGTGAGTGGGATTGGTAGATTGACTGGAGTTGGTATGATTGAGGGATTGAGGGATTGAGGGATTGAGACCAGTGTAACTGGAATTGGTTAGATTGACTGAGATTGGTAAGATTGACTGGAGTTGGTAAGATTGAGAGATTGAGGGATTGAGACCAGTGTAACTGGAATTGGTAAGATTGGCTGGAGTTGGTAAGATTGAGAGATTGAGGGATTTAGGGATTGAGACCAGTGTGACTGGAATTGGTAAGATTGACCAGAGTTGGTAAGATCGAGAGATTGAGGGATTGAGACCAGTGTAACTGGAATTGGTAAGATTGACTGGTATTGGTAAGATTGACTGGAGTTGGTAAGATTGAGAGATTGAGGGATTGAAACCAGTGTGACTGGAATTGGTGAGAGTCAGGATCCATTTGATCTTCCCAATACATCAGCCCCAAATTATGAACACTACAGTTGATGTAAGTCAGGGTACACTTGTGCACTGCCCCAATGGAATCAGGCTTAGCAGAGTCTTTTCTGAAGCACTAGTTTGTACATGAGTGCAAACAAACGTAGAACTCCATGCAAACTTCGGACACTAAGAAAAGTATGTATATATGTGTATATCAGTACACATATATGTACGCCAAAGGGGATTGGCCAGCCCAGTGTGGAGCACATTTGTTACATCAAGGCAGTAGTATATGGAAGCAGAGGTGAAGAGCAGAGAGCAATGAGATTGTCAAATAGCTGGGCAGGTTGCAAAGCGACTGGCAAGGAAGCAAGCCAGAAAGAGTGCATGAAGGAAAGAGCCAAAACGCGCACACACGCATGCACGCACACGCGCACGCTCACAATCATACACACAACACACACAGACGCATGCACGCACATGCACATGCTCACAATCATACACACGACACACACACAGACGCACGGCATGGTGTGTGTTTGTGTTTGTGATTGGTGTGCGCAGCATCACACGAGTCAGCCACCTGCACTGCGCTCTTCACTGCACTCCCCACTGAACTACCTGCAATACTCTCTTCATTGCACTCCCATCTGCACTGCACTGCACTACACTGTACTGCACTCTTCACTGCACTCCCCACTGAACTACCTGCAATACTATTTTCATTGCACTCCCATCTGCACTGCACTGCACTGCACTCCTCACTACACTCCCTATTGTACTACTGCTCAACGACATTTCACTCTTCTTTGCACTCCCCACCTGCACTGCACTGCACTCCCCACTGAATTACCCACCTGCAATATTCTCTTCATTGCACTCCCCACGTGCACTGCACTGCACTGCACTGCACTCCTCACTACACTCCCTACTGTACTACTCCTCAACGGCATTTCACTCTTCATTGCACTCCCCACTTGCACTGCACTGCACTCCCCACTGAACTACTTGCTGCACAGCAATGCACTGTACCGTACTGCACTCCCCATCTGCACTGCACTGCTCACCTGCACTGCAGAACAGCCAGACGAGGGATTTAACCTCCTTAGCACACAGCGATGTGCTCAAGCTGCCGTGGACAACAGAAGAGCTGACACTGACACTGACACTGTCACACCCGCTACCTCCTTAGCACACAGCAATGTGCTCAAGGCGCCGTGGACAACACACAGCGATGTGCTCCTTAGCACACAGCGATGTGCTCAAGGCGCCGTGGACAACAGGAGAGCATACTCTGACACTGACACTGAATCTTGCACTGACACTTACACTTACACTGATACTACACTGACACTGACACTGACACTGATACCGATACTGACACTGGACAACAGAAGAGCTGACACTGACACTGACACTTACACTGACACTGATACTGACACTGATACCGATACTGACACTTACACTGATACCGATACTGGCACTGATACCAATACTGACACTGGACAACAGAATAGAGCTGACACTGACACTGACACTGACACACTGATACTGATACCAAACTGATACTGATACTGACACTGACACTGATACCAATACTGACACTGGACAACAGGAGAGCTGACACTGACACTGTCACACCCGCTACCTCTACGTACTTCTCCACCTTCCCCTCCATTGTCCTGACATACGTCACGCCTCCAGACTTTCTCTTTAACTCCCTGACCACGACGCCCTCTGCCTCTCTCTACACCTCTCCACAAAACGAAACCAAGCATCTCCCAACTTTCACTTTGCAAGCATCCATTATCCGACCTTCATTCACTGCTTCACTTAACTGAAACTCCATTTACTACTCCACCAAACTGTATCTCCACGTACTGCTCCACCAAATTGGATCTCCAATTACAGCTCCACCAAATTGGACCTCCATGTACTGCTCCGCCAAACTATACCTCCACTTACTGCTCCACCATACTGTATCTCAATTTACTGCTCCATCAAACTGGACCTCCACTTACTGCTCCACCAAACTGTACCTCCATTTAACGCTCCACCAAATTGGACCTCCATGTACTGCTCCACCAAACTGCATCTCCACCTACTGCTCCACCAAACTGTATCTCCATTTACTGCTCCATCAAACTGTACCTCCACTTACTGCTCCACTAAATTATACCTCCAATTACAGCTCCACCAAACTGGACCTTCATTTAACGCTCCACCAAACTGTATCTCCATTTACTGCTCCACCAAACTGGACCTTCATTTACTGCTCCACTTAACTGGACCTTCACTTAACGATCACCCAAACCCTCCACATCACCCTGAACCCTCTTCTCCACGACCTTTCCTCCAAAACCTTCTCCTTCCTGGGCATCCTCCCTGAACCACGCTCCACCCCTTTTCACCAGCCCTCTTCCTCTTCTAACACTATCCACTCTCTAGACAAAACCTCCTCTTCCCCCCTTCCTGCTGCTCAAAAGCTCCCCTGCTTAACTATCACACCACGATTTCGATTCCACCAGATGCCTGTCCACACCAGCTGCTTCCCTCTGCTCAAACACTCCCCTGGCTAGCTATCGCACCATGGTTCCCATACCACCAGGCGCCTGACCACATTAGCTGCTTCCAGCTGCTCTAAAATTCCCTGCCAACAAGAGCCCTCCTCTAACTCACTCGTTTCACTCCACCTCTGCCACCCTTCTCATTGTGCACCCCAGTTTCCTTCCTGCTGGCTGTCTTAAACCCTTATGCCAAAGGACCCAAGGGCCTCCAGCAAACAGGTCCAGCTACTCAAACTATCAGAAACCAAAGGCCACAGGTGTGCTAACCACCACAGTCACCATCTGCATGACGAAGCAAGCTGTAGGCAAGAAGCTTACCACCACCGGTCACCACCAATGATATGACAAGGCAAGCTGTAAGGAAGATGGTACGGAGGAGGGCAGACCCTACCCCCCAAAGCGCTATCTCCGTTGTTGCTTACCCACCATATCCACACTTGCATGATGGAAACGCCTCTTATACTGACGACTACACTCCTCGGAAGCACCCTTTTTGGCTTGCACATTCTACCATGCAGCTGCATGTAGTTGCTGCTCCTGCCTTGTTTGCTGCTATCGCACTACTGCTGCCGCTGCTGCTGCTGCTACTGCCTTTGAACCAATGGGTACCTACACAAAGCCACCATGCCACCTTACTGCTACTCTCTTCACCATCTCCTCCACCCAATAGACATCACCTCCTTCCACTAAAACAACACAACCCACGCCACCCCGTTTCAGTTGACACCACCAGCTTTCGCTGCCCACTCCACCTCCTTCCACTAAAACAAACACCATCCAGCTCCAAGCAACAGGACCAGCTTTCACTACCCATTCCGCCTCCTTCCACTAAAACAGCACCATCCAGCTCCAAGCAACAGGACCAGCTTTCACTGCCCACTCCGCCTCCTTCCACTAAAACAACACCGTCCAGCTCCAAGCAACAGGACCAGCTTTCACTGCCACTCCGCCTCCTTCCACTAAAACAACACCATCCAGCTCCAAGCAACAGGACCAGCTTTCACTATCCATTCCACCTCCTTCCACTAAAACGACACCGTCCAGCTCCAGCCAACAAATCCAGCTTTCACTGCTCACTCCGCCTCCTTCCACTAAAACAACACCGTCCAGCTCCAACCAACAGGACCAGCTTTCACTGCCCACTCCGCCTCCTTCCACTAAAAATAAAACTGTCCACGCCTCCCAAGTCCAACCATCACCACAAGCTTTCACTTTCTGCTCCACCTCCTTCCACTCCAACAGTACCACCCATGCCTCCAAAACCCCACAGCTCCAAACGTGCCAACAAGCCTTGCAACCCCCGCCACTTTACACCAAAGGCCTCCTATCCAGACACCCACCCTGTACCAGAACGCTTCACATCCGCATAAGTGACCTCTCGGCTGCCTGTGCGCAGGAAGTCCTTCAGCTCCCTGCACGTGCAGCGCACACAAGAAGCACAGGGTGTGCCTGTGCAAGTACAAACACAGGCCTGGGAAAAACAATCAAGCAACTAAAGTATCTAGCAGCACAGCAGGTCACCTGTCGTAATTATCTTGGCTGCCTGTGTGCGGCAAGTTTTCGGTTTCCTGCATGTGGCAGCGGCACATTCACGCACACACATGCAAGCACGCACGCATGCACGCACGCGCACGTGTACATACACACATGCGCGCGCGTATACACACACACACACACACACACACACACAAGAAGCACAGTGTGTCTGCACACATATGGTTCTGGCCATCCCTACTCGTAACATCACTAATTTACCAGCAAAAAATGACATGTTTTATGCACCTCTCATTTGCGAGAATCACAAGCAACTTTCCTATTCATCGCAAGGAAACCACACCCTCTTCTGCACGACCAACCGCATGGCGCATACCTCCAAGTAAAGTGAGCAGGCAAGCCCGAAACGAACACCCGGAACCCCCCCCGCACAGGTGGGCCCCTTGAAGGCATAGGAGCTAGGCCACCCCTCATGGGAATCATTGGCTCAAGGGGTGCCCCCCCCATGTAGCCCCCTGAAGACATGCGACCGTAGCTGCCATACCCGCCAACATCGCGGCTGTGCAAGTGGAGAGAGAGAGAGGGAGTGTGTGTGTGTCTGTGCGCGTGTGTGTGTGTGTGTGTGTGTGTGTGTGTGTGTCTGTGTGCATGTGTGTGTGTGTGTATGTGTGTATGTGTGTGTGTTTGCTGCAGTGCAGCACGCAGCATGGCTATTTGGCCTGCAAAATGTAACTCACGGTGGAGGCATGCGGCGATCAGGGGCGGAGCGAGAAGGCATTTGGTCTTTGGGAATAGCGCGCGTGACGGAGATCTCTCGGCCCTCAAGCTTAACACGGTGCATCTGCGTGTGCACGTGCAAGTGTGCAGGCACGTTGATTCAGCGCTTAAAACGAGGAAATGAGGGCAAAGTGCGTGCGTTGTCACTGCTGTTTTCCCATGTGAGCGACCGTGCGCACTGCTGCTCGTGTAGGTGTGTCAATGTATGGTATGAAACACCATATTCAAACATGATGTATAAAGACCGTGTAAGAGTGAGCACTACGACACTGAATGGTGCTGAGTTGGTTTTGACCAGCCCTAAATGTACGTGGCATCCATGCATGCACACATCCCAATGTTGGCTAGTCAGGAGATGGCTGGGAAGGCTAATCTCTTCAAGTGATAAAGAGACTGATTGGAGATGCACGAATGATGGAGATGCGCAGGAAGGCGTGCACGGCGTGCATACTATTGTTCCTCCCCACGCCGTGGAGTTGTGATGAGTACATAGCATGAATAAAGTGTGCGGTTTACATTCCTGAAAGCTGCAAGCTTGAGACACCAGTCATGTGTCCAGCCATATCTGTGGTACCCTAATTCATCACATCACGTAGCTGATCGCTCCAGGACAGGCATATCACGAGATGTAGATTGGCCATTCACTATCGAATGCATGTTTGCATCCTTATCAATGTGCTTTAGGGAGAGCATGATTGCATCTTTCAAACGTCCTGCCCCCTGCCTGCTGTCAACCAAGGCGATGACCCCTCACCTTTTCTATGGCTTGCTGCATGGCCTGGTAGTCGACCAGCTCCACAAACCTGGGTGCATGCACAAAGAGACGCGTTTTGGAGTGCGTGCACGTGTGCTGAGCACCCGCTCAACAATAACCAGAGAGTGCACGCACCCAAAGCCCTTTGGCTGGCCATCCCGAGTTCTGATCACTTCCGACCTGCCAGCAGTGGTCAGCAAGGGGAGACGGTGTGTATTTTGAAGCATGCGAGCGCGTGTGCATGCGTGTGCGTGCGTGTGTCCAGGGCCTCACACGGTGAGAACTGTGCTCACCCTGTAACAGAGCTTTCCCCCAGCTCATTCTTAAATGCACTTGCAAGGCCCTCATCATCTATTTCGAAGGGGAGATTGGATACGTACACCTTGTACACTTCAGACATTGTGCAAACTAATTATAAATTTAAATGAAATTTTCCAGGGGTGCAGCAGCGGGTTTGGCGGGCTTGGGGAATTTTCACGAGTGCGTGCATGCTGTCTTGGGTTCTGAGGTGGATGTCCAGCGTCTCAGCAACTCTTCAAGCTCAACCAAGTCCTCTCGCCAGGCATGTGTGCCGGCCGCAGCGACATGCGCACGTGCACTCCACTGCGTGTGTGCATCAGGCTCGCAGCACGCTACAGGCATCATCAGCAGCAGCATTCCTGCAAGTGCCCTTGCGGCAGCCTGAATATGATATGAGGCTTGCGACGCCGGGCTTGCATCCATGTCATCAGTCGCATGTGTGGGGCGAGAAAACCCCATCCCAGCTGTTAGATCTGCCTTCACCTACCAAACACATCGAAACTCTGCAGCACAGCAAAGATCCCGGCTTGCCAACCCATCGAATTAAGCAGCCTCGCTTGCCCGCCAATCTGCATCCGCTTTGCACGCAAGTGCTGGCAAACTTGAAGGCCAGCAAGCTGCTGCCACCGGGGGAGCGTGTGCTGGTGGCCGTATCTGGAAGCCCAGTGAGTTATTTGCTGTTGGCTTGAGGTTCCAAAATTAGATGTACTCACGTTGCGCACTGTCCTTGAAGGATTTATACTGGCCACCATGCTGCCCTGCAGCGCACACACACACACATACACACACTCTCTCTCACACACACACACGCACACACACACACACGCACGCACACACACACACACACACACACACAAACACACACACACACATACAAACACAGGTCTGAAGCAGGCCCTTCATGTTATGAGAGGAGAAGGCGAAACATCATACTCTAACACTTCCTGCCACTTGCACACAAAACACGCAGGCATCTGTCTGCCTTGCTCACATCCTCTTGGATATAGCCTCCTATGGGAAATGGGAGCTTGTGCTCGCACATGTCACGGACTTCAACATCCAGCACAGCACGTCTGCAGCTCTACCAATCGCAGACATTGCTGCTGGAACCCAACCTCCTCACCTGAATTGCAGCGCTGGAACTGTCCGTGGCAATCAACACACACAACAGCAGCAGCAGCAGCAGCAGCAAGCTGTTCAGCAGCGAGATTACGTACGTGGTTTGGCAGAGCTGTGGGGAATCCCATTTGTAGAAGCAGCACTTGAAATCGGTAGTGCTGGAGGCAGCAGCCGCTTGACTAGCAGCAACACTATCAGCCGCAAGGACAGCGGCAATTCGCACGATGTGGTTTTCTCTGCCCTTGCCCCAACCCCACCTGCCTCTGACGCCATGTGCAGCTCTCTGCTCACACTTGCAACACAAGCGCACTGCACGACGGTAGCCACAGCACGCACAGCGTCAAGTAGGGCTGTCACGCTGCTGGGCAGCCTGCTCAGTGCAGGCCCTGTATCTCATGACCCCTCAGCCATGCAGCCGCCATTCAGCGGCAGCGGCAGCGGCAGCAGCAGCAGGGGTTGCGGCAGCATTACCAACAGCGGTGAAAATCCCAGCAGCAACCAAAATATAGGCAGCAGCAGCAGCAGCAGCATCGCCTCCTCTGCATCAGGGCCTTACAACCCCCGTGTCTGCTTCGTCCTCCCCCTCCTTGGAGTGAGCACCGTGCAGGCTGCCGAGTTCTGTGCCGCCAAGGAGCTACCACAGAACGATCACATCCTGCCTCTCTTTGATACATTCGCTCAGCCCCGCCCCCTCCCTGCTGCAGTGCAAAGTGCCCAACATCCCCAGTCTGCACAGAAGGTACTTGACAACGTGCGGCTGGATACAGCAGCAGGGGCAAGAGCAGCAGCAACTGGCAGTGTTGAGGCTGAGGGCATCCTGAGTCAGGCTGTCTGGCTGGAAACAGACCTGCTGCCCTACCTGCGCCAGCACTTCAACCCAAAAGTGAGCACAAAAGTAAAGACCTGCATTCCTTTGTGCCGAATCAAAAAAATGTACGCGTGCACCAGGAGCTTTGCCTGGAAATTTCGGCATGACAGCTAGGAAGTGAACAGGGGTTCGTAGGTAACTGCATGTGCCAAATGTCGAAGAACCTTTGTGTTGACTGCTTACAATGCTTTAATCACAAGCACGGGCAGGACACCACTCTTATTCACGCTTGTGTGCGACGTATCTCCACGTCTACAACAGGTAGATCACGTGCTTGCCAGGACGGCTGAAACGCTAGGTGCAGATTTAGGCCTTCTGCGCCAGCAGCAGCAGCAGCAGCAGCAACAGCAGCAGCAACAGCAGCAGCAGCCGCAGCCACAGCAGCAGCCGTATTCAAACAATCTGCTGCAAGGGCAGGAGCAGCAGCAGCCACAGCAGGAACTGCAGCAACAACAGCATCTTCCAAACACCTGTGCTGCCCGTCTCTCTCCCTTGCCCGAACTTCTCAGCCAAAACACTGTAGCAAGCTCATTTGCGCCACCTGGCTCCTCTGTCTCTTCGCTCCTCCTCCCCAATCCCCACTCGGCTTCAGCATTCCCGCTCCATCCCTTCCCAGCGTCGCCCTCACCTCCTCCCTCCTCTA
>Ga0307974_1001645_pt1 | contig 15510 bp, 19 predicted proteins | sample OrgLakmetagen784_FD_201812 | JGI IMG/M metagenome (GOLD analysis project Ga0307974, IMG submission 201812) | Saline water microbial communities from Organic Lake, Antarctica - #784 | ecosystem: Environmental > Aquatic > Non-marine Saline and Alkaline > Saline | place: Antarctica: Organic Lake... | reverse complement strand
GCGCTTTTTGTCCCCCCCCCCCCCCCCCCCCCTTTGTCAAAGCTTATACAGACAGAGGTGCGGTGCCAATACAGAGGTAGCTCTCAGTTTCTTACTGACTACAGAGGCAGCTCGGGAAGGCATGTTGCGTGCAAGATTGAACAAGGCGGTCAAAGCTTGATGGCAATACAACAGAGAGCAGCACTACCTGCTGCGTGAAAGGTAAAGAAAGGGACGGAACGGTGCAAAAAGCGCTCAAGAGCATGCATACTATGATAGCAAAGGGAAGAAGAGAGGAAAACGTACACAGGCAGTTATAATTACTCCCCACACCCATTCAGTCAAGGGAGATTGATTGGTGCTATTAGGAAACATCGTCATGTTTTTTTGTGGTGTGTTGGCCCTAGCCAAGCTCGGAGTGTCCCTCTGAATTTCATATTCACGGAAATAGTGTGACATAGATCCTAACATAGCCTGAGAGATTAAGTAAATGCTTGAACAAGCTAAGGCCAAATTGAACTACAATGCTTGATCCCAAAGGGGTTCTTCCTTAATTGGTGTGGGGAGTGATTGTGCTATCCAACTATTTCAACTTGCAACTATTTCCATTAATAAAAAAAACTAGGGCCAGACGTCAGACAAAAGGCCACAGTTGAAATGTGCGGTTGAAGCGGTTGAAATCAACCGCTCAGTTGATTTCAACCGCGCCAACCGCTATGCAACCGAGGCTGCAAGTTTGGAATTAAACTGGTTGTGATCCCTATTGTAGTTACATACAAATGAGCTAAAAAAATGCATCATCTCTTTGGGATGTCGAGAGGCTTCCTAAAATCATTGCAACCACCACAGTCCTATATGGCATCATGATGTAAGTGTCCTTGCTCTCCACTCACCCCAGATCATTTTATTAGTTGCATATGCTTGTGCTTGGGAAAGGTCGCTAAGTAGTCCTCTTCCACCATGCATTCCATCCCCCCTTATTTCGCCCCAGATCATTTTCAGTTTCACAAATTGCACGTGCCTGCCCCCTGTATAACCCCATATCATTTCCAATCGCACGCACCTGCATGCCCACCTATATTCTCCAAGGTCAACCAGCATTTTTATCTGCATCAGTGCACTGCCTATGCTCAGATCATAGATACGAAACAGTTTAACTTTACCCAACCCTTCCGGTAAATCATATCCACAAAAGGCAGTGGGCCTTTCAGTTGCATACACTGTCACATTCAAAGCATTCTTCTTCCTTTGCTACCTCCCTCCCTTGACCCGCTTCTTCCGGCGAATAATATCCAATTCAGTGGACACGGCCTTCCAGTTGCAAAACACTGCCACATTCAAAGCATTCATCTTCCCTTGCTCCCTCCCTCCCTTAACCCGCTTCTTGCAGCAAATAATATCCAATCCAGTGGGCACGGCCTTTCAGCTGCAAAACACTATCACATTCAAAGCATTCATCTTCCCTTGCTCCCTCCCTCCCTTTACCCGCTTCTTCCGGAAAATAATATCCAATCCAGTGGGCACGGCCTTTTAGTTGCAAAACACTGCCACATTCAAAGCATTCATCTTCCCTTGCTCCCTCCCTCCCTTTACCCGCTTTTTGCAGCAAATCACATCCATGAAAGCTGATGAGACTGGTATGGCATTTCACAGTAACTTCTTAAGCTTTTTCCAGCTTGGGGTTCGGCCAAAAGGTTAGGTTGCAATTCCAGTTTGTCGAAATTCGGCAGAACCTGACAAACTTTTAGGAATTTGTCGTTGTCTCTGTTGAAATTACAAGGGGACAGCAGCTCCCCCTTATTCTTTTCATTCCCACTGAAAGGTAAGGTAAGGTCACATCGCTATATATGCCTCTGGGGGCATCTGAGCGGAAGCTTGAAAAAAAGCCTGCAACCACACCTAGGTAGACAAAAGGGGAAACGCCTAAAAGAAACAAGAGAAAGAGATGGATTGAATGCAGCAAAAGTAACACGTTCAACGATTGTGACTCACGCCTACCTCATAATAATATTAACGTCTACATCATTGTGACGCACGTCTACATCATAATAATGTCTACGTCTACATCATTGTGACTCACATCTACCTCATAATAATGTCTACGTCCTCATCATTGTGACTCACGTCTACATTATAACGATATCAACGTCTGCATCATTGTGACTCACATCTACCTCATAATAATATCTACGTCTGCCATCATTGTGACTCACATCTACCTCATAATAATGTCTATGTCTACATCATTGTGACTCACGTCTACATTATAACGATATCTATGTCTACATCATTGTGACTCACGTTTACATCATAATAATATCTACGTCTGCATCACTGTAATTCAAGTCTACCTCATAAAAATATCAACGTCTACATCTTTGTGACGCACGTCTACATTATAATAATATCAACGTCTGCATCATTGTGACTCACGTCTACATCATAATAATATCAACGTCTGCATCATTGTGACTCACGTCTACATCATAATAATATCTATGTCTACATCATTGTGACTCACGTTTACATCATAATAATATCTACGTCTGCATCACTGTAATTCAAGTCTACCTCATAAAAATATCAACGTCTACATCATTGTGACTCACGTCTACATCATAATAATATCAACCTCTACATCATTATGACTCACGTCTACCTCATAATAAGATCTACGTCTGCATCATTGTGACTCACGTCTAATCATTCCCCTTCCCCTCCCCCCACCCGTTTCCCCACTTTTTCCAGGGAAAACACCCACAAAAGCTTGGCATGTTTCCAATTTATAACAAACCAGCCCCCTTCCCTCCCTTCTTTTACCCACCTCTTCCGGTAATTCATACCCACGGAATCCAGTGGGGCTGGCATGGCCATCCAGTTTCATCTTGGGGCCTGACTTCCCAAGCTCGTTGCGTTTGTCAATAAAGGGGGCCTTGCTTGGCTTCTCATCGTCAGCCTGTGTTGTTTGCATGTGGACATGTGCAAAAATAATTTGTGTGCATAACAAGTGTACACATCGCAGGCCCCTCTTTACTTCACTTACAAAAAGAGTGTGATAAGATGTGGCACTGCTCATGTTATTAGGAACTGCGCACACACCAGTGTACAAGGCACTTGGGGCCCTTTATATACCATGCATTTCTATTCCTCAGGCCGTTTATATACCTTGCACTCACACACACACACACACACGCACACACACATACACACACACAAGTACACACACACATGTACACACACATACACACACACACACACACAATGCAGCCCTGTTTTAAGCAGTGCACAGGAACTGTGTGTTAGCATGGGATCCTTACATCCACTGAACATAGAGCAATTCAAAATGCAAGGCCTAATTTGCGAGCATGTCGGCGTGCGTTTCTGTGGTACCCCTTTTGCAAGCATATTGCAGTGCGCGTACACGTGGCTTTTTTCACGTGTGCTTACCTTACCAGCGTGTAAACAGTGCCTCAAGCAATGTGTACTAACAATAAATACATGTGGCCTTTTTCACGTGTGCTTATTCTACCAGTGTCCTACTAGCAGCAGCAGCAGGCTACGACCGAATTACAAAATCTTAATTTTTATGGGAGGAGATTAAAAATCCTCTAAGATCATGATTTGAAGTGGGAATGGAATACCTTGGTCTTAGAGGTTTCAAAACGTGTTAAACTCACATTTCCGGGCATCCAACTCGCAGCTGGCAAACTTAAGCATCCCTCCCTTTGGCCAACTACATTGAAAAGGGAGAAACGGGGGATAAGTCAGCATTTTGAGGTTGGAATGTGTTATATGTAATAGACTGTTACTAAGCGTGTATTTAAAAAACTCCTGCCCAAAAGCACCATATGAGCCTGCAATAGCGATGAAGCGTACGTGCCTGAAATAGCATATGAGCCAGGAAAACCAAGGGCATGAGTACTGTGTAAACACGTGAATATTGTTTGGCTATGGATGGCTAAGGATGGCAAGACTTGAGTGACAACTGAAGTTACGTCTTGCCATGAAGTACAACACGCATACAATAAAAGGACAGGGTCTCTTACGGTAGTCTCTACAGTAAGCAGAGCACCTTCTTTACAGTAAGCAGAGCACCTTCTGATGAGCAGCAAGAGCTTTTGGAGTTTGCGTTCGTGGAGCCAAAACGAAAGAGATTGGTAAAGAAGCAGCGGCAAAAGTGCACTTGTTTGAATTTGAGTTGGAGCGAGGAAACAGACATTGCGGTTATAGGGTCTGACTGAGGGTCACTCATTGTTGCAAATTGCTTTGCTCAACAACGCTCAGATGCAAATTTGCTCAACAACGCTAAGATGCAAATTGCTCAACAACGCTAAGATGCAAATAGCTTTGCTCAACAACGCTAAAATGCAAATTGCTCAACAACGGACGCCTAAGATCTGGGAGGCTAAAGATCATTGAAGTGCCATATTTGGAGGGTGTGGTGATATAAAGAGAAAACCGCATGCACATCATGTCATGCAATGTAAGGATCATTTAAGTACTAATAGTTGAAGGGTGCGGTTTTAACAGGAGAAAGCTGTATCCAGAATAAAAACAATTTTTTACACTTCCTGCATTTTCTGCATGACATTACGTGATGCAATGCAAAGAGCATCGTCCTGGACATAAACGCCATTATGAGCTGAGTGTCCTTCACACGGGGGAGAAAGCAAGGCCCAACAGTCTGATGTAAATTGAGAATCTGCATCAAGTAAAGGACAGAAATGGCTTGTCGGATTCCCCTTTAAAAACGCTACGTTTGAAGGCAGCCACGTATTCTGGCATTGCACTTTCTGCTTACCTATGCACTGCTACCTACCACCTTACCCCCTTACTTGCTTACCTTATGCACTGCTACCTACCACACTTACCTAATGCAGCCACGTACTCTGGCATTGCATCTCCTGCTTACCTTTTGGTCTGAGTGCTAGCATCTTATCTATATCTCTGAGTGCTAGCATCTTATAGTATAGCATAGAGGCAAGAACACAAGAAAGCATAGCCGCCTCAAAAGGCTGCATCATAGTCCCTGATGCAGCATCGAAGGCGACTACGAACCCTGGCATTTGCACCTCCTGCTCACCAAACGATTGCATGCTTGTAGACGTAATGATTTGCACCTCCCGCTCACCAAACGATTGCATGCCTGTAGGCATAAATAATTGCACCTCCTGCATACCAAAGGGTTGCATGCTTGTAGGCATAACTATTTGCACCTCCTGCACACCTTGTCGTCTGATTGCAATGTAGGCTGCCCGTCGGGACTTCAACCGCTCAGGGTGAAAAAGCTGGAGCTTTCCTTCAGCTGTGTTTGCGGGCAAATTATTGCATGTTTGGCAGGCTTGATTGGTTGCATGTTTAAGACGCTCTGCACCACTAAATGACAAAGATCAGAATTGAAATCGGCGATGGTCTGAAGCTGGTGTTTTGTTCCTGTTGTGCAGCAGTACGTGCCAGATGAAACTTCTGAGAGTGCTCCATAGTGGATATCATTTCCATACTCTGTTTGGGCAATAGCCGGTAAAGAATCCCAGAGTCCCCTCTTGTAGCTCACCTTGAGAAGGAATCAAAATACGCAGGTAGAAATTATACTAAGCATGTAGAAATCAAACCACGCTGGTTTTGCTGCTAAAAAACACTCCGCATATCGATTAAGGAGAGGCAACCAATTTGGCACCGGGTGCTGTAAAACTCCTCCACCACTGAAAGAGAAAAAAACTACGCATGGAGTGAAAATCACTCCCCACATTGAATAAGGACAAGGAGCCACTTCGGCATCGGGTGCCATAAAAATCCTCCACCACTAGAAGAAAAAAAGTATCTATGAGGATCAGGAGGCTTGCAAGCTTTGCCTAAAAATGACTCCTGGTTAGGGCTGGCCAGAACAATGTAATTACACCGTATATACCCATGGTATATACCTATGAATGTATGGTTCTGGCCAACTCTACATATTGTACACCGTAAATGACTGTATACCTAGGGTTGGCCAGAACCGTATATATGCACCGTATATGACTGTAATTTTGGTGATTTCCCTGCCATAAATACCGTGTACACACCGCATATGTATAATTATATATACATTAGGTTATTTATACATATGGCCAGCCCTGTCCCTGGTTAATTTCAGCAACTTGCCGTCCCTCTCCCTTCCTGGTTAATTTGGAGTATCGACAGCCCGACAGCCAACTTCCTTGTTCAGCCCTGCTAGGAGGTCTTCAAGCATCTAATCAGTTCACTGTTCTAGAGGTATCAGAGGCAAAACATTTTACGTCCCCTTTTGCTTGGTCAAGAGCAGGGTTGGACTTAAAGGTTATAACTCTTAACTCGCAGCCCTTCTAAAGCAATGTGCCAACCCCAGATTACAAAGCGTGTCCTTACCAGACTGGCTGAGGGCCCATCCTTTGATCTGGAGGTGCTTAGTGTACTTGCAAAAGTCTGCGGACAATAGGGAGGTAGGCAAAGCTTGCATTATTCACTTCATGTACTTGTCATTGCTGCAAACACAAGAGGCATAGGCTCAAAAGACATGCCTGCACACATGCCCAACCTGGGGGGAGGCAGAGACTTGAAAAGCTTGCACGTTGAAAAAAAAAAAAGAAAAAACTACGCAGGACGTAAAAGCCACTCCCCACATCAATTAAGGAAAACGGGCCACTTTGGTACCGAGTACCGTGAAGCTCCTCCACTGTGGAAAGGAAAGGAATTATCAATGGGGATCAGGAGTGTTGCGGGCTTGGCCTGAAACCGGCTCCTGATGAGAGTTGATAACAATACTGGAAAGGGCACGTCTAGTATGGACAAGTTTAGCAGCAAAGTTCACAGAGTGCACATGGAGCTTGGAGGCAAGCTTGCACGTAGCACTCCATTCGTACATTTTGTCGGTTTCTTGATTCTTGTTAGAGGCCTTTGCAAATGATACAGACTCAAAACAAATCCACACATTTTGTCGAACGCACATACGCACACTTTCGCATTTGTTGTATACAAGAATCCAGCTCAGCTACCATGAATGCATAGATGTCTCTGAAGGACGCTCGCAAGGATGCTTGAGCACAAGCATTGCTTCAGAACACAGAACAAGGCATCGTGCATTCAAAAGTAATGCTGAATGTTTGCATGTTTGCACGTCCGTAGAGATATCTCTGCCGAAGTGCCTTGTATACACCTCGCGTGAATTTCCCCATCCTTTATCAGCCTATAGCAGTGAATGACTTTGACAATGCTTGGTGCCTTAATGGCTCCCTCAATCAAGCAAATTTTTGTGCATATCACGACTGTGTTCAACAACCACCCTTCCCCTATGCATTCATATACAACGACCTCACCTATCAAACGCTCCCTCACATTTTCAATGCTTCGGCAACCAGCCAGCTCGTCCTTTAATTCAATGCCTCTGTAAACACGCTGGTCCTGCATTTCTGCAGCCTCCTGCAAAGAAAGCAATTGCGGTGCGGCGCGCAGAACACCATTATGAATCATACTGCTTTGCAAAGGCTACGACAAGAGAAGGAAAGCAGCTGCCTTGTGAGGCAAGCATCTGCTGAAGAACAAGGGAGCAGCGCGACAGGCCTCTGAAGCTGCAGCAGTGCTTTAATGAAACAGGCCTTTATGAGATGTGTGATTCAAAGGCCTCTGAAGCTGCAGCAGTGCTTTAATGAGACAGGCTTTTATGAGATGTGTGATTCAAAGTTGTACTCATGTACAGCTTGTTACGGTATCTAACTAACCATCGTCCATACCAGACACACACTTTTCCAGTACTATGCATTATCAACTCTCACCAGGAGCCAGTTCCAGGTCAAGCCTGCAACCCTCCTGATCCCCATTGATCTTTTTCTATTCCTTTGTAATGGAGAAATTTTACAGTACCCAGTACCAAAGTGGCACATTTTCCTTTATCTATGTGGGGAGTGGTTTTCACTGCCCGTGTAGTTTTCTTTTTTCTTTTCAACCTGCATACAAATGCTAAGGGCAGTGGCGCATGCACAACGCTGACACGTGCATCGTCCAAGTTTTGTGTGCTCTATGTGCGGAATGCATGCACAGTCATGCACCTGCGTGTGAGATCGATTGCAATATGACGCGCGCACAGAGTGAACACGTGACACACACACACACACACACACACACACACACACACACACACACATGTCACAATACCATCGTCACATCCCCACCTCTTCTGGGTATTGGTAACCTTGGAAGCTGGGGGCAACTGGGGGTACGTTTGCTTTTGGTGGGACAACATTTGCGTCCTTTAAAGTTGCATCAGAGTATTCCAGCCCCAACACCTGCAAGCACCAACACACACTGTTACTGACACCATTACTGATACCTGCAAGCACAGACACACACACACACATACACACTCACACACACCATTACTGATACCTGCAAGCACCGGTACTATTATCTATTATAGACCCATCTTACTCTTTAGACCCTTTGAGAAAGGCCAACTACAAGCACAGAGACAAGTGCAGGCACATTCTGGACTGATTTTATATCTTCTGGATCAATCTGTGTTCGGGCCCCAGCTAAAATAAGCAAAGCAAATTAAATCTTGGTATGCATGACTTCAGCACTGAGTTTAGTGACCAAAGGCATTCCTTAATCACTTATGAAGTGATTGAGCATGGAGCACATCTCTCCTTGTTCGTTTTTGTCTGGCTGGGCCACATCATTCATCATGTTTTTCCCTTGCAGTTGCATCGAACAACCGCACTCACTCTTCGGAAGAAACCTGTCCTGATCTGCTGGTGCGCCTGGGTACCCGCTTGACACCCTGCACAGTTGTAAAGCAGTCTTACGTAATAAGTTACCCCCGAAAAGGAGCACGGAGGACGACCTTCATCTTAAAGACAATTAGTAGCCTTCACCACGCTCTCACAGCCAGGCTCCTGATGATTCTAATTACTATAGCACATTTGTAACTCCTTAGCTCCTTACAGCTACCAGGAGTCACAAGATTCTGCAAGGAAGATGAAAATTATAATTAAAACTCAGCATCGACCTACCCCTAGGTAATTATATATATAGCACACTGCTGTTTATGTGTGCTGTTTATGTGCGCTCCCACTCAAGCTGGAGTCTCAACTGACGAAGCATTTATCAGGTATGCAGCCTTTAGCAGTGCTAAGCAGTCAAGTCTTAGACTTGCAATAAACTCGTTAATCATGCACGGGAAAGGGAAGACCTGCAGGTTTTCGTTGCTTCCCGCCCAATAAAGACATCCCCCTCACCCTGCCCTGCAATGTTGTCAAATAGAGAGCTCGGAGCATGACACGCTCCTACGACTAGGCCAAGGCGAGTAGGGGTCCCTGCTGATGATGCCTGTGTTAATGCGCAATTGTCGTGCAAGGGGGACAAAAAAGAGTTCAGAGTCTGAACTTCAGACAGAAAAGAGGGCAGGAACAGGGAGGCATACAGGGCAGTGATGGATTGGAAGAGACAGCAAGCCCTCACCAGGGAACTGCGAGTAATGAGGCTAGACAGACGCATTCACTAAGAAGATGTATGCGATTTAAACTAATATAAGTAATGATTTAAACTATAATGGGATCTCGATCCATTTCTGTTTTGCTGGCAATTCGCAGGAGAGGTCATATTTCATTAATGTCCCCACGAATACCAAAACCGATGCGCATTGCAGCCGTGTAGTCTGGGGTGAAAATCATGCTCGGTACCCGGACTACTCTGCTCCGATTGGCATCGAACAGCAAAGCACCTGCTGCTGCGGTGACGGCGTGTCGGAGGAGAGGGCCCAGGGGCACTTCTTCTCGCCAAGTTGCAGCAATGGCTGTCCAACAACCACCCATGCAGGCACGCGCACGCAGACCGATCGTGCTGCTCGACGTCATGTGAGTGGTGCCTGGGACCTCTTCCTGTGATGTGTGAGCCCCGCTGTTGTCCTAGGAGGGACGATCGCTTCAGACGGGGGATTTGATGAGCACCTTGGGGGTGGGCACAGCTGCTGCATGTAATCGCCCCCTCCCTGACGCTACCACACACACGCGCACTAACACTACAGGGACACCATTTGCACCGATCCGTTCTTCCACGCCATGCCCGCGCACTTCGGTAAGCGTATAGCCCATGGATGAGTTCCCGTCCCTTTTTGGCCGCCCTTTTTGCAGTCCCATTGGTCGTTAATGCATGCATGCTGTGCTTTTGATGATGGCTACTTCATCAAAAGCGAGGACAACGCGATCAAGTGTCAGCCCTCGCTCTGTTGTGTGCTGCACTGTACTTCCCTTGTTTGCCTTGCTCTAGTACGTTTGCAAAGCCAAGAATGCTCTCTTTTCTTTCTCCCTCTCTCCCCTGTCTGGACAGGTATGACTTTCAAAGAGCTCCTCGCTGCCAAGCATCCTACGGCTTGGGTAGGTGCGTACATCAAGTTTGGCATTACAAAAGGCACAAACTAGTAGCAGCGCAGCAGAATAGACAAAGCCGGGTGTCTGCCTTCAATATTACCACTAAAGTCAGCTGCAGCCATAGGTTGTGCTGAATCATATGGAGATAAAAGTGCTGATGGAAGGAGAGAAAAGAGACAGGTCCACATTACCCAGCCGGGCATCCTGCTTGACTCCTCCCTTTCTGTGCAGGTTGACTTTGAATGCAACCGCATCAGCGAAGACCATCTGTGCGCCATCTTCTTCCAGGACGGGCGGCTTGTGGACAAAGATGCACTCAGGGCCATGATGGTGAGAACACCCAGCGTCCGTTGCTGTGTCATCCACTGCAAATGAGCAAAGCCGGTGTCAGTGAGAAAAGAGAATGTGTGAGAAAAGAAAATGTGTGAAGGAGCCACAGTAGTTTTATATGGCCAAGGAAGAAGGCTTAAGTAACATGGCACGGGTGGCCTAAGTTATCAGGGCGCTCAATGCATGCTTACATGCTTATGCCCCTAGGGGTCACACACTCACACTCTCTCTCTCTCTCTTTCTCTCTCTCTCCCCCTCTCTCCCTCTCTCCCTCTCTCTCCCTCTCCCCCTCTCTCTTACACACACTCTCACATACACACAAAGGCGGGCTAGACCGGAACCTGTGCTGCTATGGTGCACTTTTAAAGATGCCCATATGCATTCCTGTGCACAGAGAGCCTCAAGATAGCCTGCCATACCAATGCAGCACGCCCCCTCTCAACACACCTACACTCACACACGTCCTGTGTGTGCTGTGCCAGGCTGTGTACGTAAACTGCCTGCCTTTTACTCTTACGAGGAAGAAGCTCCAGTGGCTTTACCTTAGAAGAGGGGGCTGCGTACATCCTGTGTCAACTGGAATAACGTTCGGCCTATGATTGCCTGCTATTGTGTACACAAATAAATTGATTTAACAGCAAAACCTGCGCACAAAGGTTGCTCTGCAGGCACACTTGAGTTTTCTGCCCTATGTCATGCACACAAACATACACACACACTTGCGCACTGCAGCGCTCCACGTACCAATATTTGGATGGCATGGAGCAGCTGCTGGGGCGTCTATCTGCCAATGGCTATGAGGTAAACGCGTTTATGAGCCGCATGGGGTCATTCGTATACCCTTGTTGGGTGCTTTGCTCTCCGTCTATGCTCGTGATTTTGATGCGTATGAAGCTGCACAGTGTAAAATTACGGAAGTCATGCAAAATATCAGCTGGTAGTTCTGAGACACAGCTGGCAAGGGTTCGGGTTTAAGGGTTAGGGTTAGGGCATGATTGTTGGGGGGAATACGTAAATGCATGCAGAGGAGGTGATTCCAAAAAAAATCATCCACCTACCAATTTTAGCTTACTGTTGTGTACTGGCCTCGTACAGCAGAGCTTTCGATCGCTGGGGCACAACAAGGATGCTGCGCATGAGCTGTTTGGTGCAACCTGGGGGCTTGTTTGAAGCATATGCTTAGGGTTGGCCAGAACCGTATATATACACCGTATATGACCGTATATTTGGTGATTTCCCTGCCAAAAATACCGTATGTAAACCGTGTATATATGGTTCTGGCCAACCCTACATATGCCGGTTTGTTGGAGGGCACTCTGCTGATCATCGTCACATTCCAATCACAAGCCCACCCTCTGAAACCGCTGCTCAGGTGCATCCGCGTTCCAGCTACCTGCGCTGGTACCACATCGTTTCCATCGTCATTTTCAGGGGTGGCTCTACATCATCATCATCACATTCCGATCACGAGCCCACCTTCTGAAACCGCTGCTCAGGTGCACGCGCTGTCCAACTACCCCTGCTGGTACCATATCATCGAGGAGAAGCTGCAGCTGTCACGCTTTTTGTCGTGGACCTTCATCTCGTGTGCTGGGCCTATGGAGGTGTGTGGGGGGGTTTATGTGCGGGTGTGAGTGTGGGTGTGGGTGTGAGTGGGCGGGTAGGGTCGTTGGTGTCCTTGTCTGTTTAGTATTTTGTATGTACCTGCACCAATCCTTGTTGCCTGCACTTTGATGTGCTTGCCTGGCCTACGTTCTAATTACATGCACTTAGCTGCTACATCTGCCTAATCACAAAAATATTGTAAATTATAGATTCTAATGATCTTCCAGAATCTCAAAAATACTAAATTAATCACACTGAAATGTAGCTCCCTGCACGGTGCTATGCTTTTTCTTCCTTCTTACTCTTTATCGCATGCCGCTACTGCTGCCTGTGCAATGGGGCTGATGATCGTCACACCTTTTGAGCGTGCTGCTGCCTGATCAAAGCACAGCCGCGCCAGCTGAAAAGACAGACTCTGCATGAACGCTTGGCTTCTGACCCATTGCTCGGTGGTACCTTGCCTATGCATGCATGCTTGCATCCCAGCACTTCTGTGTGGCACTCCCTCTATGGCTCAGACCTGCACCTGTGTTAAATTGCGACTCTCCTCAGACTTTGCTCCTGGGCGTGAATCCGTGACTGTTTTCTGAGTCTGCACCTGCATGTGATTTCGCACAGCTTGTTTGAAGCGGTTGGGATAATGATCGTCACACCTTTTGAGCGTGCTGCTGCCTGATCAAAGCACAGCCGCGCCAGCTGAAAAGACAGACTTTGCATGAACGCTTGGCTTCTGACCAACCCTGCAATCCCTGCCTATCGCCTTCACCATGTAGATCCATCCACCATGTAGATCCATTATTTTTGCTGAGTCTGTCCATAGATTACTGGGGGGGTTGCCTGACTCCAGTTCTTGCAGTCCATTAATTGCAGTACTGTGCATTGATGTTAGGGTGGGCCAGAACCGTATATATACACCTTATATGACCGTGTCTATGGTGAATTCCCTGCTAAAAATACCGTATGTAGACCGTATATACGTATAAATATATAATTCTGGCCCACCCTAATCGACGTGCATGGACCACGGGTCTTGGATGCCAGGTTCATTGACGCATGCGTAGGGTTGGCCATAACTGTATATCTGCACTGTATATGACTGTATGTATGGTGATTTCCCTGCTAAAAATACCGTATGTACACCGTACATACCTAAAAATGTATGATTCTGGCCAACCCTACGCATGCGTGCACCACTCCGCCCAAGGCAAGAGAAGAAAGAACAATTATGCAGGCAGTGAAGACCGCTCCCCTCATAAGGGATAAGGAGCCACTTGGGTACCGGGTACCAAAACATTTCTTCGCACATGGCGTATGTTTTATGTATGGTTTAGAGTGGCAGGTGGGGGAAACTCGCGGCATTTCAGGCCAATGTGTCTCCTTTTCCTAAATTGATTCAGGGAATGTTTTGCTGCCTGCGTAGTTTTTCTTTTCTTATCTTTAGAGTGGCAGGGTGGCAGTTCATAGGGGGGGCCTACACACTGCCATGCTTGTGTGTTGGATTGGCCAGGGCCTGTTCATATATGAGTGTGTAAACACGATGTGTGTATGTGTGGTTTACGGCGCATGGTATGTGTATTTATCAATGGCGGAGCGTATTTACAGTCACGCACTTCAGGTCAGCGTAACTTTTCCATTTTTACTGCCGTACACGGTCCTGGGCAACCCTTTGAGAGCTATCTGCGATTTGGGGCTGATGATTGTCACACCTTTTGAGCGTGCTGCTGCCTGATCAAAGCACAGCCGCGCCAGCTGAAAAGACAGACATGCATGAACGCTTGGCTTCTGACCCAAATCCCATGGCCTCTCTTGTTGCCTGTTGAATACGTGTTTTCATTGCTATCGCTGCCTTCTGTGTGAGAAACATATGTACGGTTAGCTAGATCCGTATATATACACCGTATATGACCGTATATTATTTGGTGATTTTCCTGCCAAAAAAAACGTATATACACCGTATATATATGGCTAACCTTAAACATATGACACGAGCCTACTGCTTGGGCCGCATGAAAAAAGGACAAGGCTCCGTGTACTCAGCGCTTGTATCCCCCTGGATGCTCTGATCCTAAATGTGAACAAGTGATCTAGTCCGCTGTGAAAGTAAGCATGACACCCTGCTCCCGTGCTATGTACCTGATTGTGAACAAGTGTTATAGTCCGCCATGGAATAAGTACGACGTTTTCCCCTCCCGCAGGGTTTTCGCAAGCCGGACCCACAGGCGTTTTCACGCGTGCTGGCACACTTGGACGTGTCCCCTGACCAGGTCATCTTTGTGGACGACCGGCAGTCCAACGTTGATGTGCGTGCGTCTGCGCACTTGCATGAACACTGTTGTGGATACACATTACCTTCTTACTAGGCATGGTGCACAGTAGCCCACGGTCAATCATTTTCCGCAGCTTGTAATGTATAAATAATTCACAGCTCTACCAAACGTATTTCAACACGCTGTTTTCATTGTCCTTTCTACGTGCAGGCTGGCTTAGCTGCCGGCATGCCTTCCTTACTGTTCAAGGGAGCTGCGGGTCTAAAGGAGGAGCTGAAGCAAAGGGGGGTTGAGCTGGGTAAATCTTGACGTTGTGGGGCCTCCGGCGTTTGTGGGTAATTGGAAAAGGACATGCTGGTAGCGATAGCTCATCCAGCGTGATTGAGGGAGCACCCAACAGAGCTCTCCTGCTTACGGTGAACCTGATCGTCTTTTTGTTAGTCCTTGATCGCTGGCGTGTCCAATGTTTAAACCTTTGTAATTCATTGTATCTGTGTTTTGCTCGTATAATAATAGCTTTTCTTATGAGTGCCGGCTGCCATCAAGCCTAGCCTGCAGCCCTCCTGACCTGATATTCCCTTTGCTCTTCTACAAAAAGATATAATGATAACTGTGTTCCTGTTGTCACTGCTGGTTGTATATATTTTTAATCGTAACCACTTGAGCCTGTACAAAGAACGACTGTAATTTGTCCGTGGCTACTTTTGTATTTATAAATGGTTTTGTGCATAATTTTTCTATTTTAATTTAAATTGCATGGTTATGATTACAATGAGGGGTGACCTTCAGCCAGCTTGTTTGGCTGATCGGCTGCTGACTGGTCTTGGCCAGCCACAAATAAATCCATAAGCTCAGAAAGAAAAAGAAAAAGTCTATTGTTCTGCTGAGAAAGGAAATCATGAACAAGTTGGTTGTTGACCTGTTGCAGCAAAAAGGGTTGGGCTGCTGAA
>Ga0307974_1001636_pt1 | contig 15535 bp, 9 predicted proteins | sample OrgLakmetagen784_FD_201812 | JGI IMG/M metagenome (GOLD analysis project Ga0307974, IMG submission 201812) | Saline water microbial communities from Organic Lake, Antarctica - #784 | ecosystem: Environmental > Aquatic > Non-marine Saline and Alkaline > Saline | place: Antarctica: Organic Lake... | reverse complement strand
ACTTGAACAAGCAGGCACCCTCCGCTCGCTCCTTCAGCAGCGGTACCGACTCCGGCTGTAACAACGCGCCAGCCAGTGAAGGGAACAACATTGGCAACACACACACACACACACACACACACACACGCACACACACACACACTCTCTCTCTCTCTCTCTCGAACAAGCAGGCACCCTCCGCTCGCTCCTTCAGCAGCGGTAACAACGGGCCAGCCAGTGAAGGGAACAACAGGAACAGCAGCAACAGCAGCAGCAGCAGCAAAACCACCACAGCCGGAAATTCTCAACAGGCGGGACCTAGAGGTGGTGGTGGTGGTGGTGGTAGCAGCGTGTTTGCCAGCATGTCTTTTGGCATGGGCCACGCTTCGCGCGCTGTGCTGGGCACACTGACGCGCGCTGCGTGTCGCGTCCCATCACGCCGTCCGCACGTGCTCCGCCCCTCCCACATGCGTGCAGCTGCAAGTAGAGGCAGTGGTGGCGACAAAGGCTGTAGCAGCATGGAGGGGATAATTGGCAGCAAGGCATCTTCAGCCCAGCAACAGCAGAGAAGTGGTAGGTAGTGCCACAAGTGTGTAGCAACATGAACGCACATACACACACACTCACACGTTCATGCACACGCACAAAAACACACACACACACACACACACACACACACATACACACACACACACACATACACACACGCGCACACACACACGCATATCTACATCCACTCACACAGGCGGGCCCGCAAGAGCAGCAGCAGGCAGCAATACAAGAGCAGCTCTGCAGCGTCCAGGGGGTATTAGCGGGTTAGGGGGGATGGCAGGGTTTGGTCAGTGGCAGTGGCAGCAGCAGTGAGAGTCACGGTTGTGTTGTCTGCCCGTTGTCATTTTTTCCCTCTAAGCTTCCATAACAAACTGAAACTTAGCACACTGACCTGAGAGTCTAGTAAACCGTCGGCATCCAGACTGCCACTACGCTGCCTAAGTGCACGTGTCCTTTCGTGTTTGTTTTGGGGCTGTGTTCTCGCAAATGTAGGGTTTCTTGTATGGCACACACTAGGATGTTAGGATTTAGATTTGGTGCCCATGCCACACACACTGTGAGTGTGTACAAGCATGTGTGGTTAGATGAGAGACACGGAAGCTAGGCTTCCTTAGACACACAATTAAATAGTTGGTACCTGCTGCGTAAGAGAGTGGCAGAACCTTTCAGAGTTTACAGAGTAAGTCATCAGTCAAAACGTGCGACTGCTAGGCAGGGCCTTTCTTCTTTACTTTTGACCCCACTTCTGCTGCCGGCTCTGATGACCTCACTTCTGCTACCTTTCCCGACAAATCATGGTACCAGCTTAAGCGTGGATTGCAAGTATGGGCCATACAGCCCCGGTGACCTCACTTCTGCTTCCTGTCACGACAAATTACAGAAGAGGATAGCAATTCACACGAAGTAAGGATTGAGTGCATACTTGATAAGAGGTCAATGGATGTGATGAATTACTCCCACGGGATAGTGTGGACTTTGATCTATGGAAATTATGGTGTGTCTCAACACTTAGCACACAAGCTTGGCCTCCCCATATGTATGAACTACAATGGCAAGGCAAGGTAAGGTTACATCGCTATATATGCCTCTGAGGGGCATTTGAGCGGAAGCTTGGAAAAAGCCTGAAACCGAACCAAAAAGAAACCAGAACAATCAGCCAAGGGAAAAGGGCTAGGCACTCAGCCACAAAAGAGGCTACACCACAAATATCTGGTTGGTTTAAAAAAGTCCTCAAACGAGTTGAGCTATCCTCATACTGAGGTGGGAAGACCAGCTGGCGGTGCTGTGTGCAAATGCTAACAAGATGCTCATGCGGGCAGTCCAGCAAAATGTGTTCCTCATCCTGAACATAGTGCCAGTCACATTGGCCACAGATCCTGAGCTCATAAAGCCTTCTATTCTTGTTATGACGCATTCTTCTTTGGACCAGAAAGTCATACATGGCCAGAAAGGCGAAGGCAAGAAAGTACACGGCTGAGAACGTTGGAAATATTTGAGTGAAGGTAGATCAGTAACACAGGCTTGTGATTTCTTTTTCTGTCATCCCACCAGCCAGGAGCAATCCCCAAAGGTTCACCAAAGTGTGTGTGATAAGTCCTCATAATTCTGCTGGAATGGCAAGGTAAGGCCTGCAGTGTGCCTTAATATTATCTCCCTTAGCAATTGGCTAACACGCAACGAGCAAGTACCATGGGCGGTTGGTGACTGTGAAGCAAGAGTTGTGCCTGGTATCCACAGTGTGTGAGGAGCAGCACACGCACAATGAAAGGGTTTGAAACATGAAATATGGTTTTCATTATTTTGCTGTGGGCCCTGCTAGGTTCACTTTAAACCAGCACTTGTCTGGCTAAGACTGTATTTAAAGAGCAAAATTGGAATCGGTTATAAAGCGGATCAGCAGGCACAATCAGGACCAAGGACATGCTTGTCTTTACATCAGCAGAACTAAGAAGGACTTCTTGTTTTTGCATATATTTTAAGGCATTTTTGCATCTACCTATTTGTTAAGGCATAAGGTAAGGTAAGGTTACATCGCTGTATATGCCTCAGGGGGCATCTGAGCGGAAGCTTGGAAAAAAAGCCTGTAACCTTACCTAGCTAGACAAAAGGGAAAACGCCCAAGAGGAACACAAGAAAGAGAAGGAATGATAGAAGGAAAATTAAGGCACAAGCATATTGCTGGTCTCAGCCAACAACAAAGAGTTGCAAATGGTGCAAACACCATCGGCATGGATTAAGTAGGAAAGGCTATTGGTTGTGTCCTGCATCCCCCAATGGTTGCCGAGCCCAATAACTTAAACCCACCTGGATTTATATAAAGGAATAACAAAGGAGGGAACCGGCAACCACATGCATCGAGCTGATAGGCATTGCTGGCTGTGTGCATTATTTTACGCTGGAAAACACCAGGTGCATCAAGGAAAAGCGCTCAACTATTGCTCACACTCGCCAGAGCCCCACCAAAAATCGGCGGGTTCACTTGTCAGCCATGCAATTTGGCCTGCGCCTAGTCCTCCTGAAGCCAGCCGCTTTACCAGTAACCCCGCCCATCAGATCCCCTATTACCACCGTTTTCGTTGTTGAATCGTATTTGCTTTGCGTCTTGTTTCAGTGATCTTGTTTAAGCTATTTATTGCATGGCAGTATAGCTAGTTGATGCACTTTGTGCAGAGGGTATTATTAACTATCTATTGATGCACTTTATGCAGAGGGATGCTCAATTTTAGTAAAGGGGTTATCCTCCTTGGTGCAATTCTTGATAGCGTCAGATTGTTTTCCATGTCTTTCCTCTACGTGTGCTCCATGGAGCCATTCGTGAATCATTAGGGTCAAAATTTAAGGGGCTAGCAATTATTTTTGTTGGTAGCTATTGCCCACTTAAAGGGAAGTCATAATGTGCCTTGGGGTGCAGTACGTATTGGATTTTTTTGCCTTTTTATCAATGTTGCTTGGTGAGCTCATTTGAAGTTCATACCCTTTGCATGGTTCAGACCTGCAATCTCAGCGAATTGCTGCGTCTAGTACAGGTGATTGCATAGTACTGTGTATCAATCCAATCCGTTTTGTTTGATTGTAGGCATGTAGTAGAATGTTCGGGTGACAAATACGGTTTGGCTAACCCTAATTGTTACCAACTCTCATTAGGAACCAACTTTAGGCCGGCCGAGCCTGCAACGCCTCTAATCTGCCTCCATTAGTGTCCCCTTTTTTATGTGGGGGTTTATTAGTGCAGCTGTCGATCTTTTTGATTGATTTATTTGTTGGGACCTATAGGTTGAGCAGCCATGCCAGACTGGAGGCCTTTGTAATCCAAACTAAACTTTATGTGGGGGATTGTTTACGGTGTTTAGTGACTCCTTCACTTTCGATTAATGTGGGGAGTGGTTTTTTGGCGAAGCCCCAGTCATGGGGCGCAGCTCCTAGGTTTGGTGGATTCCCACCAAAGTTAACACCAGGGCGCGCAGGCCCGCCCAGCGCACCCCCCGCCCCCAGAACTTGCAAGGCACCTTAAACTGACCAACCAGGCAGCCCTGCGGTGTCAGGGGATGGGGAGGGGCAGGGGGTGGTGCTGCTGGGCGTACCCCGGATCGAAAATTTGGAAAGTTGAGACTCAGGGCCTGGCCAGAGCCACGCAGCCAACGTCCAGGTCTGAAACTTGGCAGGCAGGCCAAGCAAAATTTTTGTCGGAGCGTACCAGTTTTGGTGACCAGGGGTGCAGTGAGAAGTGCTGTGGAAAGAACCGACTCAATGTTTGGTAGCTGGAGGAAGCTGCCCGGCGCTCAGCCCAGCCCATGCCCCCCGAACATCATCTGACCACACAGGCGTTGACAAGAGACGTTTCTGAGTGTGCCGGCTGGGTCCGGGGCCAAGGAGAGGCGGGACGAAAAGTTCGCTGCTCCATGCAAGCACACGACTGGGTGCACGGATTTCCATAATTTAAGTTGCAAGGGACTTAAAAATTTATGTTTAATGACGCGATGACGATGGGAGCGTGTTCTGAGAGGATGCGAGTCTCCATGTTTGACTGACAGATGTGAGCAGGTTAAAGGCATGCATGCACGCGCACACGCGCGCACACACACACAAACACACACACACTCACACACACACACAAACACACACGCACGCACACAGGCATGCACGCACGCATGCACGCACATACGCACACACGCACACACATGTATAAGTGCGCACAAAGCACACACAATATGCCAGTTCACAGCGCAAAGCAAAGGCTTCGCCAACTCTTCAGCATCGCTTGCGATGCTTCCCCCTACTTGTCACTGTCTGCATATTCTTTTGGTTTCTTTTTTGTGCTGACGAAAAGGTTGCTAATAATTGTCCTAATCCACTTTGAATTGGATCCAGACTGAACGCCTTTGTAAGAAAACTAACTCGCACCCTCTCAGTACTGTTAGATAAACAAGAAAGGAAGAACAGTAGTGTAAACCTTACCGGCATTACAGGTTAGAAAAGGGTGTTGTCTTCCTCAAATTGGAAGAGTCTAGCTAGTTACCAGCGTTTATCGCCTTTGCTGATCAGACTCGACCCTGGCTGACCACCAATTCTAAAAACTAGCTAGCTCCCTCCAGCTCATTGAGACACCAAACCAAAGCATCCTCAAATAAGAAATCAATCAACTCGGGATTTGTTGCTGCCACCGATTCGGCGTGGTATGTCCAGCAAACGGCACAAGGTAACACACCGTCTCAGGCAATCTTGCACAGGAGTTGTTGCAGCGTGCCACCCACGCAATGGCCAGGACTACGAAAGCGTAGGTGGTCAAGGAACGAAAAAAAACCTGCTGCTTGTGATAACACACATGGCATATAGACACAAGGCATGTGGTTAACAGAAAATACACACGGCATGATGAAATAAGACTCTGCTGCTTGTGGTAACGCACACGGCATAAAGAAAACACACACGCCATGTGGTAAACAGAAAATACAAACGGTATGATGGAGGGAGGAGGCTGCCTGCACCACAGATCCCGTCAATTTCATCGCCAGGAAATCCACATGACCAGAATGATAACGAGCGTCATGACAACCTGAGTGCAATGTGCGATGCATGATGTTTATGAAATTGTGATGCGTGTTAACACAAGACGTTCATGTGGCCAGACTGATCACGAGCATGACGATGACTTGAACTTGTGTGTATATGTGTGTGTGTGTGTGTGTGTGTGTGTGTGTGTGTGAGTGTGTGTGTGTGTGTGTGTTTGCGTGGCCAGACTGATCACGAGCATGAAGACGACTTGAACGTGTGTGTGTGTTTGCGTGGCCAGACTGATCACGAGCATGAACATGACTTGAACGTGTGTGTGTGTGTGTGTTCGCGTGGCTAGACTGATCACGAGCATGAACATGACTTGAACGTGTGTGTGTGTGTGTGTGTGTGTGTGTGTGTGTGTTCGCGTGGCTAGACTGATCACGAGCATGAACATGACTTGAACGTGTGTGTGTATGTGTATGTGTGTGTGTGTTTGCGTGGCCAGACTGATCACGAGCATGATGATGACCTGAACACAATTAGTGATGTCTGAATTGCGCCAGCATTGTGATGCCCGTGGAATATGATGTGCGCAAATATGCGGCATTCACAAGACCAGAATGACCACGGGTGGGACGATGCTTTGAACGTGATTAGTGATGTGTGTGATTCGACAGAAGTATGCAATGCTCTTACAACATGCAATATGCAACAGGAGGAGGAGGAGGAGGGGGCCTTATAGGTGAGGTGATGATAAATATGGCAGCGGCAACATTTTGTTGGCCAAACACAGTGGCACTTCAGATTATGTGACTGACAGAAAAGACACTGCGATAACTACGCCCTTCAATTAAGTAAAAGTGCACGTCTAAAACTCTGGTACAAGCATGAACAAGTACATAAACATGCTGTGCTGTGCTGCGCTGTGCTTTTGCGTCATCTTTAAGCATCATTGCTATGCATTAATTAATTGTGAATAACTACAAGGATGTGAAAAACTACAGGGTTGTGAAAACTACAAGGGTGTGAAAAACTACAGGGTTGTGAAAAACTACAGGGTTGTGAAAACTACAAGGGTGTGAAAACTACAGGGTTGTGAAAAACTACAGGGTTGTGAAAAACTACAGGGTTGTGAAAAACTACAAGGGTGTGAAAAACTACAGGGTTGTGAAAAAACTACAAGGGTGTGAACAAGCTTATGGCGTGGCAACATTTGCACCAGGCCTTCTCCTGATGTTGATGTCACAACAGTATGGAGCGCAGGGCATAGACACTAGACACAGTGTGTTGCTGTCAGAACATAGACAGACCATGACTCGCACTATGATCCATGATCTTTGATCTTTGATCCATGATCCATACCCCACGCTTCCATCTATGACCCATTTGCTGCGTACTCAAATGACAAAGAGTTGAACCTTTTGTGCTTAACCTATGCTGATCGAACTGTGGGAGACGGAGACAGACTCAGTGGTGTTATGTTGCAATTAACAAGGGGGCCATGATCCCTGTTACCTTGTTTACAATTTACGTTGCAATTAACAAGGGGGCCATGATCCCTGTTACCTTGTGAAAAAGTTACGCTGCAAGCAACAAGGGGGCCATGATCCCTGTTACCTTGTAAAAAAGTTACGCTGCAAGCAACAAGGGGGCCATGATCCCTGTTACCTTGTGAAAAAGTTACGCTGCAAGCAACAAGGGGGCCATGATCCCTGTTACCTTGTAATACGACCTTGCTGACGTAACTGTTTCACACAACATTTACCAAGCCCCTGTGGGTCATCCACGTTTTAAACAACAAACAACACGTGCGTCCATTCACAGCTTGATGACCCTACATATTTGCATGCCATGCACGCTTTCTACGTTTCTCTGACCCTACGCTTTGCGGCGCATTTTGCTCACCATGCCCCCATACCCAACTTGTATGTCCGTTCGCCGCTTGCATTTGATGAGACGCGTATGATCCTCTTTAATTTTACAGACCTAGCATTTCACAATGCAGCACTCACCATGCCCCCATACGCAATCATTGGCCCATTTGCCGCCTGCGCTCTATGAGACACATTCGGTCCTGCATTTTACAGTCTATAAGACGCATTCGGTCCTGCATTTTACAGTCTATAAGACGCATACGGTCCCGTATTTGACAGACGTATAATCTAGGATAGGGTTGGCCAGAACCTTATATATATACACCGTATACGACCGTACATTTGGTGGTTTCCCTGCCCAAAATACCGTATTGACACCGTATATATGCGGTTCTGGCCAGCAATACCTTTAACTCATTTCGTCAAGTCCTAGCTTGAATGCGAAAGCAAAGTTTCAAATAATTACAAACGTACAGAGTGCAGCACCTACCATGCCCCCATACGCAATCCAGATGTCCATCCGCTGCCTGCGCTCTATGAGGCGAAGCATAGTTTCTCCCAAGCCCACGCTGTTCAGTACATCAAGCGTCTTGCGCTGGATTTTCTGCACGGCAGAAGCGATGACAGAACAGCGATGACAGCGATGACAGAACAGCACCTTGAAAACCTGCGTGCCACTGAATCCTGAATCATGTGTGATTTGATCTTACTTAGAGATCATCTGCGCAAAATTTTCGGCAAAATGTACGTATATACTTACAGAAAACAGCATGTATTTACATATACAAAACAGTTTCAGACAGGCGGCGTTTAGATAGGGAAACGCATGCAGGGTAAATCATCACCAGATTGAGCAGATGTAGACGCTCATTCTGGGCAGTGAAGTACACATGTCAAAGTACACATGCCACGAATCAAAATAGACTCATAATCCCAGATTGAATTAATAAATCTTACAGGTAGATGAGCTCCAATACAAATATGCAGCAAGTAGGTGACTTCAATTACACGGCTTAAAGGACTGAAAGCTGCTTCAGAAACAGGTACGGCACTTGTGGATCCTTGTTCTTGCAGCACACCCTTCCACTTGTGAACCCTAATCTTGAAGCACACCCTTCCACTTGTAAACCCTATTCTTGCAGTATGCCAGGAACGTAAGCCACTGTGTGGAACATTGGTAATCCCAATCCCTCACCATTTTGCACATGTACACATGTCAACGTCAACGCTTTATGGATAATGGACTGAATGTACACATGTCAACGTCAACGCTTTACGGATAATGGACTGACAAGCTGGACCTGCCTGTGGCTTGTGCCTTTGAACAGCATATACTATATACTATACAAGCACTATGAACAGCATTTCATAAAGGTACTATAAACAGCACACCACAAAATTACTATATACAGCATAAAACAAAGGTACTATGAGCAGCACACCATACAGGTACTATAAACAGCAAACCACAAAGGTACTATAAACAGCAAACCATAAAGGTACTATAAAGGTATTTGCACCTTGAGCCGCTCCTTGTTGCTCGTCCAAGAGTCTGTGGTTTTAAATCCATGTGCATGCCATGTATGTCCACACCCATGTGCTTTTGGCACTGGCACGACCCACACCTAGGACAAAAATAGCTCACCTTGAGCCGCTCCTTGTTGCTGGACATGCTGGTAAGGATGTTAGACCCGGTTTCGTAAATCTCCTCCAGAGCACGTTTGGAGCGCGCAAAGGAGCCTTGCAGCTGCGAAGAAAAGAAGCAGGAGAAGCGGGAGAAGTAGGAGCTTGCAGCTGCGAAGGAAAGAAGCAGGAGAAGTAGGAGAAGTAGGAGCTTGCAGCTGCGAAAAATAGCAGGAGAAGTAGGAGAAGTAGAGCTTGCAACTGCGAAGGAAAGAAGCAGGAGAAGTAGGAGCTTGCGGCTGCGAAGAAAAAAAGCAGGAGAAGCGGGAGAAGTAGGAGAATGCAGCTGCGAAGGAAAGAAGCAGGAGAAGTAGGAGCTTGCGGCTGCGAAGAAAAAAAGCAGGAGAAGTAGGAGCTTGCAGCTGCGAAGGAAAGAAGCAGGAGAAGTAGGAGCTTGCGGCTGCGAAGAAAAAAAGCAGGAGAAGTAGGAGCTTGCAGCTGCGAAGGAAAGAAGCAGGAGAAGTAGGAGAAGTAGGAGCTTGCAGCTGCGAAAAAAAGAAGCAGGAGAAGCAGGAGAAGTAGAGCTTGCAACTGCGAAGGAAAGAAGCAAGAAGTAGGAGAAGCAGGGAGCACAGCTGAGAGTTGAGAGGCAATGACAAACCTGGGGGTTGGCAAAGGGAAAGGAGCAGAAGCAGGGGATCAATGTAGGGAGGGAACCCCCACCCACACCCACACCCACACCCCCACCCACACACAAGACACACACACATACTTACACAACCACATCCAACCCACCCACTCACCCATTCCCACCCCCCCCCAAACACAAACTCGACTGTCTCTCATCTAAAGTAGCGGCTTCCTCACTCAGGACTACGTGCGACGAGGGGGACTAGATGGATAGTTCCATTTCATTCCGTAAGATCTTTCCCTACCAAAAGAACTCTTTCTATGAAGGTTTGCCTTCCGTACCATGGCTTCATTTATTTGCACCTCTGCTCGCTTGCCTGCGTGTCTTTGTCTAAAGCTTTCCAGACTATGGCTGCATTTACTTGCACCTTGCACCTCTACTCGCTTGCCTGCGTGTCCTCGTCTAGACTGCCAGTTGCACGAGCTGCTGCCCCTCCTGAGCGAGAAAACAGTTCCTCCCGGTCCGCCACCTGTGTGCTCGTACACAGGTGTGTGTGTGTGTGTGTATGTGTGTGTGTGCGTGCGTGTGTGTGTGTGTTTGTGTGTGTATGGATGTGTATGTATGTACGTATGTGTATGTATGTGTGTGTACGTGCTGGGGGGGTGGGAAGGTATGTGTAGGTGTGTTTGTGCATGTGTCTCTGCATGTGTGTGCGTAAGTTCTTCTGTCCAGCTTCCTCTTTTGTCGCGTCGTGTCAAGCAGGCACGTGAGCTCTCTTATAGGGTTGGCCAGAACCGTATATATACACCACATATAACCGTACATTTGGCGATTTTCCTGCCAAAAATACCGTATAAACACCGTATATATATGGTTCTGGCCAACCCTACTCTTTTATTCTGCTTCCTCTTTTGTCAAACAGGCACGTGAGCTCTTTTATTCTGCTTCCTTTTTTGTCAAGCAGGTAACCCACCGCTGCCAAGCACTTATCTTGAATCCCTTACATTGGTGCAAAATCAGACCCATCCGTCCTGTTTCCTTTTAGGTCTTACGCCATATGTCTAGGGTTGGCCGGAGCTGTATATATACACCGTATATGACTGTATATTTGGTAAATCCCTGCCAAAACTATTGTATGTACACCGTATATATATATATATATATGTTCTGGCCAACCCTACATATGTCGTTAATCCACCTCAGCTAAACGCCGCTGCTCCCGAGTGCCGTATTTGTCCAAAGTTCTACGAATGGCCGCAACTTCCTCAACTACCTGCTCCACCTTCCTGCATGTTTGTGTGTGTGTGTGTGCGTGTGTGTGCGTGTGTGTGTGTGTGTGCGTGTATGTGTGTGTGTGTGAGTGTGTGTGTGTTGTGTGTGTGTGTGTGTGTGTGTGGGTGTGTGTGTGCGTGTATGTGTGTGTGTGTGTGTGAGTGTATGCGTGTGTGCTATACAGTGCAGCAACAGCCAGGGTGACCATGATCGAACAAAAACCATTTAAAAGCAAGCTTCTTATACACTCATCCTGAGACATATCAAAAGCTTTTTTCTTGTTCTCCTTGATGCTTTCTCTTCGGGCTTCTTCGAAACAAACGTTCTCTTTCTCTATACACTTTTCTCTTCTACATATATCTGTTTCATGTTTCCTCTAGCTTCTGTTCCTTTTGTTAGCCAGGTGTAGTTCCAGGCTTTTCCAAACTTCCGCTGAGATGCCCTTTGAGGCATATATAGTGATGTAACCTTACCTTACCTTACCTTAAAAGCAAGAGGGTGTAAGTGTAAGTGATGTATTACAGGGGGTCTGAAGTTCAAACGGGGAATGCATTTCACCGCCTGCTCCGTTTATGTTTTTGCCCTGCTTTAATCGTGTGATGAGATATGCTTGCCCTGCTTTAATCGTGTGATGAGATATATGCTTTAATCATGTGATGAGTTATGTTTGCCCTTCTTTTATCGTGTGATGAGATTGATGCAGACAGTGTCCAATGTCCGTTCCCAAGGTTGATCAAACCGTTCAACCGGTAACGAGAATCACGTGAAGTCTATCGTATAGCACACCCAGTCCAACCAGGCAGCAAAAACAGTGGCTCACACTTTCCACGTCGCCCATGCAGAGGCTCAGCACTCAATTGACCTTTCAAGAGTCCTTGGAGTGAAACTAGCGTGTGCAGAACAGAATGGTGCATTAAACGTTGAATATCATGAAATCAGTGCACACCAAACACCAGTGCATTCAACGTTGATATCATGAATTCAGTGCACACCAAACACCAATGCATTAAACATTGAATATCATGAATTCAGTGCACACCAAACACCAATGCATTAAACGTTGAATATCATGAATATCAGTGCACACCAAACACCAATGCATTTAACGTTGAATATCATGAATACCAGTGCACACCAAACACCAATGCATTTGACGTTGAATATCATGAACGCAGTGCACATTAAACAAGGAACCCACCCTTTCCACACAGCCCGCTTTGAGGCGTTCTCTCGAATCACAAACATGCGCCACACACTCTCCATGTCAGAGCTGATGACCTGCACGGAAGGAGTGACGGACATTCACCTAGTACGCATACAAAAAAGAAAGTTGAGCCTGTCATTGATGGCGTGGACAGGACGGCTTGTTTGTAAGGGACAAAACAGGCCGGAAGTCCGGTCTGTGCTGGAGGTATTAGACAGGATGGTCAGTCTGCACAAGACGGTGTGCACTAGAGGGTTGAGGAACAACCCACCCACTCACGCACGCACGCACGCAGGTGAGATCTTTTTTGCCCAAGTCTGCTCTGCACAGGTGCAACAAACACACAGACGTCTGGTCTGTGCTCCTGAAGTCATAGGCAGGATGGTTGGTGTGCACAGGAAGACCAGGCACAGAGGATGCATGGCCTGCCAAAGGAGGGATACATACACGTTTGTTACAGCCAGAATGCAGGCTCAGTCTGCCAAGGGAGTGACAGGCAGATTGCTGCAGGTACGTTTGCCCGCCAAAAGAGTGACAGGTAGAATGCTACAGTACGCAGCCTGCACGCAGTGAGACGTGTGGCTGACGAAATGCTAGCGCGCAAAAGCACAAGGCATGAACAGTGCAGGAATTACAAAAGGCAGTGTTGCACCTGATAATGTGAAGTCAACCATTGTCTAGATGGCGGTGTGTAGTATTTGCAAGGGGGAGAGTGCACAGGAGAACACCGATGAACAGCGTGCGTAACCCCCTTGTAACCTTGGAGGACACCGATGAACAGCATGCGTGAGACAATCCAGCAGTTGCCAATTTGTTAAGTAGTGGTACAAGTAACCATGCAGCACTGATGGCAGGTGGCATGCCATTCCGCAATGTTGACGGTAGGGTGCTTCATTCACAGGTGTTGGTTGCCCTGCCCAACCAGACACTGAATTGTATTGACGTGTATACGTGTGCCCCACAGGGTAGGCAATGTTCACGACGCGCTGCATGCCTCGGACTCTCATACAATCATTGAAGGTAGTGTAGCACATACTTACCAGCTTCGTCCAAGTCTTTGCAGTCTAGACATGACAGACTGCAAGCTCTTGCTGCTGACTGGTATCCTTGCTGCATTGGTTTGCTCCATAAAACAACAACAGCAATTTCACATGCCTTTTATGGGCGAGGGCTGGTGCATATTTCACAATCCTAGGGTCGTGAGCTCGCACGTATTTGACTGCACAGCACCTGGAGGTCGTGCAGCTTCCCCCTGAGCTCCAGGTACAGGCCTGTGGAGGTCGACTCTCCCCCGAGGCGTGTGGCATTCTGCAATGGAGCAAATTGACTGCCAGAGCTCTCATTCAGAGCACCAGTCTAGACAGGCAAGGTGCATGCTCCAAACCCAATGCATGTGCACGGGCGTGGGCGTGGGCGCGCACCTCCGCGGACTCCAATTGCTCCAGGCCCTCTTTCAGGTTAAACACAATCCTTTTGGCATGGGAGTGCAGTGTGTTGAGGTCACCCATTCACCCATTCAATTCTCGCTTACAGTCACATCCCGTGCAAACCTGCTTTAGCTGAACTATGAGCACTTCATCATGCAGATTGTAAAATTAACAAATAATCATAACTGAAAGCTCTCTGCAGATCAAGGAAGCGCCTTAGCGCTCATATTTAAGCCCTTCAATGAAAACATGGTGAAGCTAAGCAGAGCCTTCCTCCTCCATGCAAAGTGGCTGCAAAGCACGGGCAGGACCTGGCCAGGCAGCAAAGCCCTCCTAGCTCAGCGTTTGTGCAGCACACATAGCGTGTCCTCATCTGTGTCATCAGAGCACCATCCGCCGCAGCAGCAGCAGCAGCACGCAGTAGTGCTTGATGGCAAGCGAGTTTCCTCCCAATGGATTGACGAGATTGCCGTGGATGTGCGTGCAGTCACTGATTTGCTCCAGAGGCCACCAGGTCAGGTTTTGACTAACTCGCCACTGGCAATTTTGCATCGAGTTTAGTTTTGAGGTTAAAGACTCACACACGCACACGCACACGCACACGCACTTGCACACACACGTGCACGCACACGCCCACGCGCACGCACGCGCGCACACACATGCACACACACACACACACACACACACACACACACATACACACACAGTACCACACTTACACACACGCACACGCATGCACGCACACAACCACACAAACAGTCTACAGACACACAGCACACAGGAGTACACACAAACAGTCACTCACACAAACACGCACACGCGCGTATGGACATGTACATATTCACATACTTGCATGCACACGCAGGCCTTGCTGTGGTGCTAGTCGGCAGGCGTGCGGATTCACTGCTTTACGTGACCCGAAAACAAGAAGCAGCGCACCGGGTGCGTGTTTGCTGCCAGATAGAGCATGCTTCATGCATTCACTGTTCCTGATGCCCTCAGGCATTACACTGATCTGTGTCCATCACAGCAGGTCTAGCTCACTCTCATGTGTTGATCCTTCTTGTCAGATGGCTTGAGCGCCCTTGCGTTAAAACAGGGAACGCAGCGTTGGGCGCAGGCGATGAAGCCACGCATGTTGCCTTCGTATTGCATAAACAACCTACTAGTATTTTGCATTTTGCGGTGTGTGAACAAAGCTGCTGAGCTGAACGCTCTGTAGCTTCTGTTGCCTCAGGCAGATCAGTGTGAGTGAGGGCCTTATCACAGTAAATGTGTAGGGTTAGCCAGAACTATATATATACGGTTTATAAGCAGTAATTTTGGCAGGGAAATCACCAAATATACCAGAGGTGGTCATCTGAGGCCCCAAACAGGGGTGGTTTTGAAATGTGAATTGAGTTTGGTGGCCGGGACTGGCAACAATCAAGCTCAGTACCCAGAGGTAGCACCTGAGCTTGAATGTTGCCAGCTAGGTGACCAATGTCTAATCGCCTGCGGCGTGAACCCTATTTTTGGGGCGGAGCCCCCCGGGGCGTAGTCCCTTTATGTTCACTGCAGTCAACACTGCGCTCTCAGATAGTCAACACTGAAAGAATAGAGCATTGAGCCAGCCAGGCAACCTTAATGTAAAATTTGTGAACCAAAAGCCAAATTTGCGCTGATTCCGGGACACCCCGGTCAAACACATTCCCGTCGGGGTCGCGTATCACTGTTCCCCCCGAGATGCAATTGGGTATATTTTTCATATATTTGGAATGTTTCCCATCATTTTCTTAGCCCTTCTTCTGCAGTGGTGTCGTTGAGTGTGGTGGAAGGCCGACCGATCCCATCACGCTAACACTCTTGCAGCAGCAGAGCAGAAACGGCAGCAGCTTCACAGCACCTGTGCAAACGCATGAGCGGGGGGGTTCAGGGGGGGCGCAGCCCCCCCTGAATTGTCTAACTCATTTGAATGCCGCTCTTCATTGCAAAGACC
>Ga0307974_1001633_pt1 | contig 15559 bp, 20 predicted proteins | sample OrgLakmetagen784_FD_201812 | JGI IMG/M metagenome (GOLD analysis project Ga0307974, IMG submission 201812) | Saline water microbial communities from Organic Lake, Antarctica - #784 | ecosystem: Environmental > Aquatic > Non-marine Saline and Alkaline > Saline | place: Antarctica: Organic Lake... | reverse complement strand
CCGTGAGTGCCCAGCTTGCAAACAGCAGGAGCAAGGGGGTGAGGGTGGGGCAGCACAATCGGAGGGTGGGAAGGAAGGGGACCATGCAGCAGTCCTGGCACAGAGCGCAAGTGTGAAGAAACCACAGCCTGCGTTCCAGATGCACAGAGACTTGAATGCGGCATGGAACCTATGGAATGTTTTGGCTGCGGAGTATGCTAGGCTACCTAGGCCAGCATATCAAATACTCCAGCTGCATAGCTGCCGGTAGCAAAGCTGCTACGAATAGACAAGCCACGCTGTAGTTCCTGACTATAATGTAAGGTAACGGGAGGTGATTCTCTTGCTACTCGGTTTCATTGTACTTGATCTCCATGAGGTGAATGTCACGTTGGAGAATGCTGAGATCTTTGGGTCGGTGCTGTCTGGAGAAGGTGGATCTGTTGGTGACGGCTGGCGGTGCTGTAGAAGTGCTCCCGGTCTCTCTCAGTTGCCCCCTGCCACTCTTAAGAACCTGCCCTCCTTCATTGCTAGCCTGTTGCTTTTTTGTTTCCGCGGAGATGGGAGCAACCAGCACAGCATCCGGACGGCTGGAGGTAACCCTATTTTCGTCTGAGAAGTGGGGTGGAAAGAGCCACTTTGGTATAATCCTAGTTTCAGCTGTATTGGGAATCTGAAGATTTTGCATAGCCAGCCGTTCGCTGCGACCCACATCCACGCAGACAAAGCAGGATCTTAGGGAACCTGTCTTGCTCACGGCTTTGAAGATCATGCTGCATGCTAAGTTGTGTCACTCAGTGATCATATCTTTTATTTGCGTGTGTTGGCATCCAGAAAGAATGTGCAGGGCACTGTCTAGTTGAGGGCAGAGGGGGCATGTTAGGCTTATTGAGTGCTTAAACCATACCGCATGCTTTTGGTTGTACAGGGTTCCTGTTCTGTACTTTATAATAATGCACTTGGTTTTAATAGAAACATAGGACGCTGTTAGGTAAGCGTTGCTAGCATCTCTATTGGCAGTGCCAATTTTGATAAGGGTCTGGTAGTAATCATGGCAGTTTGCTACTGTATTGGCATTTCCTAGATTGTGGAGGGGGTGCATGTGTGCTTGTGTAACATGCATAAGTAAAGTAAGATTTACTTATCGCTCATTCATCCGGTTAACCATTTTGGGCCACTACTACATTTTGGTATCAAAGCCGGTTCGATAAAGAAGGTTCTCGGTTCGAGTCCTCCGGCCCGCGAAAACGGTGTTTTTGCGCACGCTTTACACTTCGCCGCATAACCTCCGAGTGGACTCCGTCTAAAATAGAAAGCCTCTATCATGTAAAACCGAACAGGTTTAGTAGGGTTGTGATATGCTTACGAGGACGCAAGCACTTGAGGGTGGGGCGAATATAACATGCATAAGTAAAGTAAGAATTACTTATCGCTCATTTATCCGGTTAACCATTTTGGCCACTACGTTACAGCTTGTAAGGTGTCATGGTAATTGAAGGTATTAGAGCCTTGAGGTAGGTGACTGGGCTGTGTTTGGGTGTTTTTGTATGATTCGGTGTTCTTCATATTCTCTTGCAGGCCAGTAGATGTTGTAGAAGGGATTTCCCTCAGGGCCAGCTGTTTTGATGGAGGTATCCGCAACGTCAGAGTAGGTTGTGATTTATTTCCTAGCAAGAGCGTCAGCACATGCATTGCCTAATACCTGCATGGGAGTTGACTTTGTGGAATTGAATGGGTGATGGTGACTGGTGGATTGCTTTGGCAATGGATTGGAGGACATCTCCTTGGATGTGGTGGAGGTTTAGTTGTGAGAGCTGCTTTCTAATTTGTGCATTGAGCTTAGGCTATCTGTTGCTGTATGGGAGTAGCCGTGAATGATTGGGGCTGCTGTAGCTGCTAGTTCTGCAAGTGAGATGGTATTGGTTATACTTACGCCTCTTGGGTTCACGTAATGGGATGTGTTTAGGCGAGCGAGGGTGGTATACACCTGATCCAATGTCATGCCCTTCTTTGTGTTTATAAAGACTGTCATCAGTGTAGGTCCAGTCCCGCCGAACTTGTACTTTACGGATCAGGTTTGGGCTGGAGCTGTGCTGGGTCGCTTTGTCAGAGCACTGGGGTTGGTCCAGAATACCAATTCATCTTGAGGGCCTTGTGGGGTTTGATAAGGCGGTTGCTAGGTAGTTTCTTTGATTTCTTAAGGCCAGGAGTTCAGTGCTAAGTGGGGACGTTACGTGTATTCTTGGTTTTCTCACTTTGCCTCGGGAACTTCTTTGGCAAGCTCTTTAAGTCAATTTTTGTTGCAAGCATTGAGGCAGTTTCTGCCTTCAGTATTCCATATGGCAATGGTGTGCATATCCCAAGTGTGTTTGGGAACGTCTGTTAATTGTTCCAGAAGTTACCTTTGCATATTGAAGTTTTCCTGATGGATGGAGCTCAAGAATTTGCATTTGTACGGATATTTCCGACTGAGCAATGCGTAGGGATATTTGGTAATCCTTTTATTCCAGGAAGGAAAAAACATGAAGGTAGCTGTTGCCTCTGTGCTAAGGACGGCAGAGTAACTTGCATGCCTTGTTGCTACATGGTGTTTTCATGGTAAATGGCAGATTGAATAACCAGTGAACTTGAGGAGAAGGTGTTGCAGTTTGCCCCGAAGGCCTTATCTCTTGGGTGTTCACTCCAGTATTGGGGAAGCGAGGGGTCATTGTCAAGGGGGAATGCCATTTTTTCTTTAGTGACTAGGGCCAATTTTTGTAAGGCAGTGATGATGTGGGGGGGAAGCATCCTTGAAAACGAGTTTTTAATCTTTTGGCTTGCATGTCTGGAGGTAGCAATATCTTTACGTGTGATGAGTCCCACGAGCTCTAATGCAAGACGCATGGGGGGCGGGTGAATGTTGTTATGCAAGCCGCTGTATTTTGCCATTTCAAAAGCCCTTTGTAGAATGTTAAGACGCTCAGGGATGAGCACGCCTTTGCATTTTCTGTCTACGTTGTAGATGTAAGCTACCGTGGCAGTGTACACTTCTAGGAGTATAGGGTCGTCTGAGGGAGATTCGGTGTCGTTTCCTTGGTGCTTCATGAGATCAACGTCGGTGATCCAGTACTCACAGCGCCCAGTGGCTACAATGTCTGCTTGAGGGTTGGTGGGCTGGATGTCAAATTGACTTTGTCCTGAACTTTGATGTCATAGGCGATAGGAAGTTCTTTCTTGTTTAGCTGAAAACCCTTGTTTTTGAAGATCATTAAGGTATTTGTTTGGTGCAGGTTGCAGTAGGTTTGGTGCCATGACATGTTCTTCGTACATTTGGAGGCTGCGTCTAAAGCTTTCACAAGTATTTTGCAGTTCTTCTGGCTGTCATATTGGGTTCCACGAAACTTTCACCAACTCTCTTTTTTGAGAGATCTAAAGGGTTTGGTTCTTCCAGATTTCATGCTGCTCATTAAAACGTAGTTGTTTCATTGTAGGGGTATTGATGGCAATGAATGTGCAGATGTCATTGCTCAGTACTCCCTGCACCCTGCACAGGCTGGATGGAGAGCTCGACAATAGTAGTGGTAGAATAGAATCCTCTGATAATAGTGGCAGAACCTCACCTAGGTATTGTGCAATTTCCGTACAGGTTAAGCTGGGAAAGTGAAATAAAATAACGCCATGGTGTAAACACTTCTGGCAAGGATCAGGAAAGCACTGTTATGAGTTGAGCCACACAGCATCCCACAGTGTCAGACAAAGAGGATGAAAACACAAAGAAAGAGTCTCAGGCCCAAAGTCAGCAAAAAGCAAAAAGCGTTGAAAGACCGGAGCTCACTGTTGCACACACTGCTGTGTAACATTCAAACAACAAAAGAAGGGTCTCCTGCAAGGCAACTCCTGGAGAATCCAAGTACTCCACACGCCATGACTACCACAAAGAGAGAGTTTGCCCCCGCTGGAAACATAATTGCAAATCACACATATTGAGGAGCAGTGCTGGTATCCAAGGTGGTATGCAACTACTGGAGGAAGCAAAAAAATCCTGGTCAACCTGCTCTGCAACCCTCAGAAATATCTTAGCAATACTCCTGGTGGTGTGGGAAGATTTTTTGCGGTGCCCTAGTAAGCGAGGCAACAGCAGCTTGTGCTGTTCTTGCGCCTTTTCTGCTTGTTAAGTAAGGGAAGTGTCCACACCGTGCTTTTTTTATCCGGTGTAAATTGCGTTTGTTTGGTTAGATGTCTCTTGGTCTAATAGCCAGGGGATATGGATTGGCAAAATCATCTGTTAGATCAAGGGCAGCTCTCCTTACATTATGGCAGATCTAGTTTGGTACGTATTAAGTTTCCATTGGAGCGAGGAAGTTGCTGGGTTGGGGTAACTATGGTCGCACCTAGATCTCCGCCGTTATAGCGCATTGAGGTTGGATGGTAAGAGCCAAGTTGGATTTATCCCTATCTGTGTCTCAGCACAAGGGCGTGTTATGCCTTGTTGTACCATTGTTGCACGGCTGCTTGTGCCAGCATGCACACGCCCTGAGCACCTTGTTGAATTTCTTTCAAAAATCATATGTCCAGCAACGTCATACCTTTCAATTATCATTTTATCTATATTGGTATGGCTGCAGCCTGAAAGCATGTGGTAGGTGCCATCTAGCTTTCGGCAGATGGGGCAGACTGGCAGGCCTTCTATATGGTTGTATCGAATGGCACGCTTGGTTTTGTATGTATATCAGATCTGTACGTCAGAGCATGATGGTTTTCTTTTCTGCAAGGTGAAAACCTGCATCTGTCTAGAATGAGTTACTTTTTCTTATATGTCTTTCTTGAAAATACCTTCCATGATCAGTTCTTGGTAACTTGCACAATAGTATTTTGTGGACTGATGGTCTAATGCCTTTTTTTATTCAGGACCTAATTTGTGTTGGTCGGTCATTTGCGTTTTTATAGCATTGATATCTGGGAAAATAGGGAGCCTTTCTGCTGAAGGTAATGATTGGCAGGTGTCAAGAGTTTCTGGTGGGTGGGCTGGCGGGGAAGGGTCTAGTACCACCCTTGCTGGCCAGAAGACAGGTGAGTGGTGATGGGCATCAGTGCTATTGTAGAGGTCACAGCCATTTTGGTGTTCTGCACAGCAATTTGCTGTGGCATCAGTGCACTCGTTCCCGAGAATGCCAGCATGACCTTTAATAACCTCCTTGCAGAGATGGATGGTGTCTATATTTCTGGATGTGATGTACAATGGTTTCTAGAATCTTGGCGTGTTTGTGCCGTTTCATGCGCTGGGGGTAGAGGATGCTGTTTCTTATTTGCCATAGTGCATCAGCAATCATGATGTCTGTTGCAATATGAGTGTGTTCATTGATCAAAGTAGCAAGTCTGCTAGCTTGGCTCTATTTATGATTTTTTTATGCCTGTGCCTCCAAGGCAGGGGTCCAGGGTTTACTGTGGCAGTTTTGTTGGATTGAGGGTGATACACTCCTCCAATTGCTGAGTTGGATTCTTTGTTTGTAATACAACTCCCATTTGCGAAGGCCCACTACTCCCTCCATTTAAGGCACACTTACAAATATCAGTTCAGTGAATGTACACGCCGAGTTTCAGGGCGTATGGTGCAGTGTCTGAGCCGCAGTGACATCGCACAGGCTTGAGGTCACGTTTTGCTGCCAACTTCGGTCAGTCAGGGGAGTAGTGTGCCGGACACTATGAGTTAAAATCACGCGCACGCACGAGTTGAAAACGTAGCAAAAGACCATAAATATATGTTGGAAGTCTTGTGTAAAAGCGGACTGCCTGAAACGGAAACGGAAAAGGAGGTGAACTGAATGAATAAGTGAATGCAACGGAGAACGTCTTTTTAAAGGCTCGTGTCACAATTATGGACAGGTCTAATAGTTCTCGCCAACTGAAAAAAAGTGGCAGCAATAACGGCAGTGCTAATGCGACGGAGCGGCTGGCGGCCACAATTGGAAATAGGGGTACCTTCACAGATATTGGACACGCGGGGGAGAAGATCCGTGTCCTGGTTCGTGTTCGGCCCCCTAAGGTGAGACACGATTGTCCATTGCTCTTTCCCTGGCGTCACGCACTGCTCAGTCAGAGCACCCTGCGCGTGTTTGTCTCGAAGCCCGAGGGCTCAGTTGAGCACATTCACGAGCACGTTTCCTCCACTCCTCCCTTCCACCCCCCACCCCGCTACAGCCCAACGAGCACGGAGATGGCGTCATCACTTACGGGGAGGGTGGCAAGCTCATCCTGCACAGGCCAGATGCCCCGGTGCAGGCAACGGAATTCCAGTTCGACAAGGTGTGCCTGTTTCTGTCTGCAATATGCACGTCAGCTGCCCCCCTAGACGCACGCAAGCCTGTGCGAATAGTCTGCACTTGTGCAAAGGAGGTTATGAGATCAGTACATGTGATGAAACTGCAAATGCCCACCTGATAGTATCAAGTTGTCTGTGCTTGCACACACACACACACACACACACACACACACACACACACACACACACACACACACACACACACACACAAACACACACCAACACCCAAGGTCATGCCTCCGGGCACCACCCAGCAAGAGGTGTACATGTCAGGCGTGAAGGATGTGGTGGATGATGTGCTCAAGGGCTACAATGGCACGGTAGGGGTGTGTGTGTGTGTGCGTGTGTGTGTGTATGTGTGTGTGTGTGTGTGTGCAGATGTCAGATGTCACATGCACGTACATATATTGGACACGTCACATCTGTATACGTAAGCAAATTTCTTCCCTTACCAATACTTTTTATAGGTCATGGCTTATGGGCAAACAGGTAAGCTGGAAGGCTTTTTGTTTCTGCTTTTGTCAGTCCTCGGCTCTTTGCCTCGGCTCAACATATTTGCACCTTGCTTACCTGAAGGTGCTGGCAAGACGTACACCATCTCCAACATGGACCCAGAAACCATTGGCATGAACACACGATGTGTAGCTGGTGAGGTTGCTTCACATTGAATTGCTCGGTGTGTGCTACTGCTTTCGTGCAGTGTAAGAAAATTGATGGCGCATTTTAACAATTTTGGATTAATGGTAATTGATACAGGAGCGGATCAATGAACAGCACTATTCCAATCACTAATCAATGCACGTTGAATATGCAGCTCGATTTCCACCACTTATGCTCACCCCTTTCTCTCTAAGCAGCCTTTACTGCCTTCACTTCGAGCAGCATAGCAGGGAGCTAAAAACCATTAATCAGGCTGCAGGAAGTCGAAAGAGCGGATGTTTAAATGGTCAAAGTTGCGCCAGAGGCTCAATTTGAAATTCCAGGGCCCTGTAGTTCAGACTTGGTGTAGATTGAAAGGCGTTTTATAAAGTGGTCAATGCCATTTCATGCTATTAATCCACACCATTAATCCTATATCGACCCCACCCCCCTGGATTAAGATTAATGAAGATGAATCCGCATGGATTCAGTAATCTAGCCATTAATTCACTCGCTGTAAATGCAAAAGCGGATCAATGCATTTTCATTAATCCATCGGTCCACCCCTTGTAAATGCGCCATGACTTTATTCCTACCTATTTAATTTTATTTTACCTCTCCTATGCTCACAGAAATCTTTTACCAAGCGTCCTTGGACCCATTGCATACTTACACTGTCACCATGTCCTACATCCAAGTGTACATGGAAATGATCCAGGACTTGCTGCACCCCGATCATGACAACTTGGTGAGTAACTCCCTCCGAATTCCCCCCTGCCTCCATCCACTCAGCATTCCACTTGGCTGAGGCCAATACATATTAGGGTAGGCAATCTGTGCCTGGGCACTCGATCAAACTCAGAGATCTCTTCCACAAGCATGCTCATCATTACTATGCCATGCCATATAGCTGAGGCCTGATAAATTGTCGTTAGGAGGTGTGTTGAAACGTGCAGCACAGCCTTTTGTCTAGTACCAAACAGGTTTGCAAAATGGTCTGCAAGTTCCCGCTGCTATAGGCCACACATGCCTCGAGTTTTTGCAAATTAAACGATGATCACCAGGATGCAACAACGTTAATACAAGCTTTTCGAGGCTCGTATCTTTCCCTATTATTTCTGCAATTTTGTTCAGCTAGTACAATGGGTATGGACATAGTATACAGTGCCCTTCCTTGACTGTGGCATAACATAATGATGCTAATGCCAAGGGCTGCTGCACGTTTAAACAGGTCCTGCGCTTTCCCTTAATAATGTAGGGCATCAGGGAAGATACCACAAGGGGTGCCTACGTTGCCGGCCTCAAGGAGGTGCAAGTCAACTCCATGGAAGAGTGCCTGCAGTACATCACCCTTGGCTATAGCAACAGGTTAGTGTGGCTGGTAGGCAGGTAGTATGGGGGCTGAAAGCTAGCTCATCCAATGGAGAACTGTAATTTGGTCACCTGTGCACGTTTCCGTGCATGAGTTGAACAGTTAAGTTGTTTATGCCTCAAGGGGCATCTGAGCGGAAGCTTGGGAAAATCTGTAACCGCACCTAGCTAAACAAAAGGGAAAACGTCCATGACAACTATCTTCAAATGTATGAAATAGAGAAAGAGTATATACAGATAGAGAGCGTTTGTTTGCTTGAAAAGATCACAACCAGAAGCCTCAGTCAGATATATGAAACCAGAAGTTTTGGGCTAGCTGGAATAGACAAGGTCTCAGACGTATGAGACAAATGCATTCAGAGTCATACCGTCGTTCCCCTCGGAGTTTTAGGCACCACTGCAAAGTTCAGCTCACCATAATTCTTCTGCTGAACACGAGCCTGCACTTGCCTGCACACCCCTACACAAGGCGCATTAACTTGCTTACAAGCTTTCACTGGCATGAGTTTCAAGCACTTGTAAAAGACACATGCCTGTCAAGGAAGAGAGGGCTGTGCTGGGTTTAATTTCTTTGTTGTCTTGTGGGGCATTGGCTGGTTGTCTAGTTTTTCAGAGCCTTGTTACTGTTTAGAGCCTTTCTTCAATGCACGCTATTACAAGCAACAAGGAATCAAGAAAGCTCACTCACTCACTCTGTTTACATGGTCCCTCACCACTTGCCAGCTGAACTTCCACCTCATCACAAAATGGTCTTCTCAAGAAGCGCATTTGTATCTAAAAGTGTCAGTATGCCATCGTCATGGTGCTGGCATGTGACAGATATGTAGGCTTGCCATTGCAATGTTGGGTGCTGGGGGACAAAAGTTAATTCTGGCTATGGTGCTTGAGCAGGTAGCCTAGATATTGGCTGCATAAGCATGGTGAAAATGATAGAAGGTGCTTTGCCAAAGGTGCATATGCTGCATCCAGGGACTTAAATGTAGTCATGTCCACCTGGTACCAATGGACAGGCCATTGCACATCACATTAGCCGCAGCAGTTCCAAATACTTAGCCATCAGCACTTTGCCTGGTGTTAACTGTGAGCCCATGCCGCACTTGCAGGAACCAGAATTATACTCGTATGAACGCCCAAAGCAGTGCCAGTCATGCAATCATGATGCTGAACGTGGTGAAACGTCGCCGTGCAGGACTGGGAACTGCAGAAGATAGGCGTGCGAATGCTGAAGGCTTGAACAAGGTTCTTTTCTGTTCTAATCTATCTGAATCGGAGTTGTAGAAGAAGCTTGATTTTTACCCTTCAAAACATCTGACGAAGGGCATACCCAGTCTGTTATGCTTGTGAGTTTTGTGGAGGCATTATTAACTGCATATTTGTTTCTGACTATAACCCTTGCCCTCCTTGGAATCATGAAATGTGTCAGATAATTGTGCAGCAGCACAGACATGGTGTCCACTTCAACGACCTGCCTTCATACTTATGATACCATTATAGGTTACAGTTGGCAAGCTTTACCTGGTAGATCTGGCAGGCAGTGAGCGGCTGAAAAAAAGCAAAAGCGTGGGACTGCAAGCACAGCATGCTGCTTCCATCAACCTTTCCCTGACTACCGTGGTAAGTTGCTTTGTGTACAAATGTTTGCAAAGCAGAACTCACCTCTTTTTAATTGCCCGCATGGACTTGTAAGAGCAAGCAATATGTCAGCATGAGGTGCCGGGTGCTGGAGATCAGGATGCTTTGGCAACACAGGCTTTAATGCTTTGAACGCTTATTCTGTGTACAAAATTATTCTGTGTACAAACAACAGGGCATGTGCATCAACGCAAGGGCGATGGAAGAAAAGCATGTACCATACCGCGACTCTAAGCTCACGCGTCTGCTTCAGGTATGTGGCAATACCCACTCAACTAGACACCTGCTGTACGTTAGCAAGGCTGCTAGCTAGAAATCCCTCTTGCACTTTTTGTGTATGGACATTTTGCGGGGATAGGGACGATGTCATAAAAAACCTTTTTTGCACCCTTCCTTGCATCTCTTCACCCAAGCACTTCCTTTTTGGTACACACTATTTCAGGATTCGCTAGGAGGGAACTCTAAAACCACTTTGTTAGTGGCAGTAGCTGGGGTGGAGGAGCATGCTCATGAGACACTGCAAAGTCTTCAGTTTGCCAACAGGGCTAGAAACGTGAAGGTTAAACCAAAGGTGCGGGGGAATGAGGCATGCCTCTCTACTCAGCATCCTCTGCAGTGCTTGCTTCAATTTCCTCAAGCCTGCATAAGGTCTCCTCACACCTCTCAAGGTATGCTTGCCTGGCAACAAAGCATGAGGCAGTACTCAGCGTGCATCTTCCTCCCCCATCTCCAGGTCAACGAACATGTAGACACAAAGCCTGTGCAAGAATCTTCACAAGCAGAACGTGACATGTTCCACCATCAGGAGATGATTGCAGCCATGGCTCGTAAAGAGGTGGAGATGAGTGCAGCAATGCAGGTGGGCTGCTTTGTTGTTTCCGTGTCGTTGAATTTAACCAGTGGTGGTGTTGCTTGGTTTGTGTATGATGCTTAAGAAAAATATATCGTAGAATTTGTGGCGCGTACATAATATGGAGAAAGGAACCCAGCTGCAAGTCAAGGCTCTGGAGGTGAAAGTATCCCTGAATCATTTGAAAAACTTGGATAGATGTGTGCATGTACCTGATTACAAACAGTCAGGAACAAAAGCTAGAAGGAGAGGGGAGGATATAAAGTGTGGTGCGCAAGTTGTGAGCTGACCTTCTCATCCCCTATCTTTGCAGGAGACCGTGAACAAGGAGAGGGAGCGCACAGAAAAGTTCATCGCAGAGGCTCTGCAAAGGATGGGTCCTATGAAAGCTGACACTGGAGATCTAGAAGCTCGCATGGCTGCTCTGGAGGTACATGGTCTGGATAGGTTTCTCTCTGTTCTGAGGAACTCCTGTGAGACAGTATCATTTTGTGAAGAACATGAGGCATGTTCTTATATAATAGCATGTCTAAATGAGGCCGACAGTGGAGGAAAAGAGTTCATGCGCTTTGGAGTGTTCTACATCCACATAAAAAGTCTATGAGGTAGCTGGTTTACCTGATTGGGCTGTCGCTTTTGCAGGAGAGAGTCAAAGTGGCCGAGGACAAATACGCCCAGGCTGCCAAGTTGAACGCTCAGGTCTGTACTCCTCCAAGCAACCGCATGTTTGTGCAAATGTTCATTTGTAAAAACAGCGTCCACCCTCAAGCTGAGGCAGGCAGTCCAAAGCCCTGCTGGAATTTCCTTGCCAAATGTTTTGGTGTGATTATTGTATTGAGTCAAGCGCCTTGCTTACGGCACGTGTGTAGTGTGTTTCTGTGATGGTTTACGTGGAGCATTAATCCAATGCGTCAGCTCCTGTACCTCCTTACTTCAATACAGATTGATGATCTGCTGAGGGCGGATACTGACCGTCGCCATAAAATAGCTCAGGTATGCCAACAAGACCTTCTCGTCCATGGGTATTAATTCATGAAGTTGCTGGGAGATAGATGCCTGGTGGATAGAAAATCTCCTCACGTGCTGAGCCGTCTGTGAGACTGGTCTGCGCTCAGTGCATTTCTCCTGTTGCGATAGCACCTGTGTAGCTTATGTTAGGCTCCTTTCTGTCGCGTGCGCAGACTGCCCCTTAGCACCAGCTTAAAAGCACATGCGGAATACCAAGGGGTAATTGAAGCACAGCGCTCAATTTAACTAGTGTTTCCCACTACAAACTAAATAATCCTTTACTTCTGACAAGAACCTCAGCATAGTTCCTTTCTACTTCCCTGTTGCCTGTTTGCCCTCATGCAGGAAGAGTGTGATCAAGCTGGCAAAGACGCCTCCTCGCAGCAGGCCACCCTACTTGCCCTCATCAACTTACAACAAAGCCTGCAGCAAATAGGACACTCCATCAACCAGCACCACGAGGGCGATGTTACTGTCTCTCAGACACCTGGCTTAAACACAGCGGCTGCCACCCTCACAGCCCTGAGCATTAACCCTCAGGAGGCCTCACCTGGCCTAGCCCACGCCTTTGCAGTGCTCACTCAGCTTGCAGATAGCCCAGAGTCTGCTGGAGAGAAGCCTGGCATGGAGGCAGCAATGTCTGCCTTGCAGGTAGGGTGGGGGGCACTCCCGTGTGAAGTGTATGCATGTATGCATGTATTTAACCATGAAGTGTATGCATGTATCTCACCATGATGTATGCATGGAGCTAACCATGGAGCCAGGGGGATGCTGATAAACAAGGGATGCTTGATCATTGTATCCTTGGTATTAGGATTTATATGTTTACAAAGCCTGATCTTTGCCGTGCAGGGATGCAAGTCTGCTCCTTTGCCATTCAAATTGGGTTTGACGAAATTTAGCCTGTGGCCTTTGCAGTTCATCTTGCATCTTTAGTTTAGCGTGCTGCGATGAATGGAGGTCAAACGTTGATCTAATTGAAGCATGCCGTCAGCCTGATTAAACTGGTCGAGCATCCCTGCTTGCAGGCCAATGGCATCGAGATCTGCAATCCTTCCCAAAAGCGAGGCCTTGCAGCTGCAGCAGCTGCTCTGCGTTCCATGTCCAAGAACGCAAAGGCAGGCAGTCGGCCAGTGGGGTTGGCAGCTGCAACTGCTGTCCTGGAAGCCAAGGGTATCGACCCCAGCGACCCAGCACACAAGCCTGGTATTATGGCAGCAGCAGTGGCGCTTGACGGCCTGAAGGACGCCCCTAGTACTCTGCCTGTCCACAAGGTTGGTATCACGCAGGGAGCTGCTACACTACTCGCCCTCAGTGCCAACCCAAATGACCGTGAGCAGCATGCTGGTCTGGCTGCTGCTGATGTGGGGCTTGCCCGCTTGGAGGCCACTGCTGCAGCCAACCCAGCCAGTGCAGGCAAGCATGGGCTAGCAATTTCCAGGAAGTGCTTGGCGTCCATGGGAGAGGAAGAGCCTGCCAGCAGCTGTGCTGCTCAGCAAAAGTCAGGTGTGCAGGGACTAGATGATATGTGCCAACTGCGGGCAAGTATCTATTATATGATTATATGCCTTCACAGGGTGGCAGGGTGCATTTGCAGTGTGCTGTTCTATGTATTTAGAAAGCGTCTGCCCATAAAAAGCAAAAGAGAGGTAACACACCCCACACCAGTATAAACAGTGCTACTTCCTTCACCTGCACTTCGTCCATTCTGCACGGCACACGGGCGCACAAGAGCAGAACATGGGAAGAGACATGCACAAAACGAGAGCAAGGTTTTGTCTGCTTTATAAACGTGCACAAACACAATAAATGCAGTCTCGTCCATACTTACAGGCGCTGCCGCTGCTGCAGTTGCAAGCCTGGTAGCAAGCCGCATTGACCCCTGGGATTCCAAGCATTGTCCTGGCATAACTGCTGCTGCTGCCAAGCTGAAGGAAATGTCAATTGCTTCTGCTGCTGCCGACCAGGCTAGAGGCGTCCACCAGGCAAGTGTTGGCTCTGTGTTTTCTCGAGGGAATGGCAACTGAGGCTTACATGAGAATATAGCTGACTACCCTTTGTCATCATAGGGCCCAGACCCTTGAGAAGAAGACCAAGCTGCTCACAGTCACTCACCGACTTGATCCCAATCCAGTGCAAAATCAAGTCTGCGCATGGCACAAGCATAGGCAATTCATAAAATTGATGCAGGTACACCTGTTTGCTCACCTGTTGAATGTGGAGTGAGTGCAGCGTGAGATCAATGCTGAGGGTTTTCAGGTGCTGCAGCATTAAGAGGGGGCTGAGGTCCATGTCCCTACAACAGAGACAACAAGGAGCGTATGCTGAAGGCCTTTGAATTTCTGTCTCATAACTAAACAATATGTGTAGGGTTGGCCAGAACCATATATTTATACGTATATACGATGTACATATGGTATTTTAAGCAGGGAAATCACCATACATACGGTCATATACGGTGTGTATTTACGGTTCTTGCCAACCCTAAATATGTGACATTAGTGCTGCAGTGTACACCCTTGCCCCTACACCAGAGAAGACCGTCTGCATCTAAACAGTTATACAACACAGGAACACGAAGAATAGAGCGGTAGTGACCTCAAAATTGCATGCTCCTGCAGAAACAGGCTTTTTGTGCAATGGAGACCCTGCAGCAAAGAGACAAGGACAGCAGCCACCTGGCCGAGGACAATTACGCCCAGGCTGCCAAGTTGAACGCTCAGGTCCGTACTCTTCCAAGCAACCGCATGTCCGTGCCCTTGTGGCCAAAAATAAGGAGGTGGGATGTTAAGCTGTGCATCTAAGTAGCTGTAAGTCTGACCCAACCCAACGCCGGCCATTTCGTCCCAGATCTTGTTGGTTCGTTTCACGAAGGAACTGTCCAGCAATGCCTGTGTTGGAGGGAAGCAAGCACGTGGAGAATTGTCTGTGCCACACGTGCATCCCCCTTGTCAGCTTCTTCAGCAGTTTGTGTGGAACAGCACCTGTGTTGCTGCTGCCTGTGCGTACTGGTATTTACGTCCATGCCTCCTAACACCACCATGTCCATAGATGTACCAGCACCATACAGACACCATTCCAAACTTAAACGATGTCACCATTGAGCAGGGACGACGTCGCATATTTCCTGGGTCAGCTGACGCTGCCTGAATTGCTACCTGATACATCTACACCCAGGCTGACGCATTGGCAGCCAAAGCTGCAGCACAGAACCAAAACCTGGTTGGTGTGCACAACCGCCTTGAACAGCTGGACCAACAGATGAAACAGATGAAGGATGAGCAAGAGCGTGTGGATAACGAGGCTCTGAAAAAGGCCTCAGAGCAGATAATTAGTGCAGCAGGCCAGATGATGGTTGCATTGGGCATTGATTTAAGCGACAACCAGCACAAGCCAGGTGTGGAGCAAGTGTGTCTGTTGCCACATAAGAGGGTCCTTACACAAGGGTTATGGTGCTGGGACGGTCCTTGCAGGGTTGCTTCCGCTTGTGTGTCACTCGCAGCATCTGAAAGCGATAAGACAAACTCCTTGTCTTTGTGCTTGCACTCTTTCACTTGGTAATCTCGACCTAGATGTTGCAACAAATTTGGGGAAATGAATAACATCAGTCTGCCTGATCAAGATGCAAAAAATCCCAGATCACTCCCCCCCCCTTGTCACAAACACGCATACATACATACATACATACATACATACATACATACATACATACATACATACATACATACATACATACATACATACATACATACATACATACATACATACATACATACATACAT
>Ga0307974_1001621_pt1 | contig 15601 bp, 14 predicted proteins | sample OrgLakmetagen784_FD_201812 | JGI IMG/M metagenome (GOLD analysis project Ga0307974, IMG submission 201812) | Saline water microbial communities from Organic Lake, Antarctica - #784 | ecosystem: Environmental > Aquatic > Non-marine Saline and Alkaline > Saline | place: Antarctica: Organic Lake... | reverse complement strand
GTGCGTGCGCTGTCTGTGTGGCTTACAGGGCTACATGAAGGCACTTGAGCCTGTGATGCTAGCACAGCGCATGCATCAACAGAGCCAGCAGACCCTGCAGCAGCAGCAGCAGCAGCAAAAAGGGCACTGCCCCCTTCCAGCAGAGGGAGGAGAGCTGCGCCCTGCACCCCTCCTAGGTATGTGTGTGCCCTTCTCTGTGTGTGGGTGCTTGTATGTGTGTGTGTGTGTGTATGTGTGTGCCAGTTTGAAAACAAGCGACACGTAAGGCTGATGTAAGAATAGATGTCTTGCTAGCATGTGTGGCACCTACAGAGGGTTCCCTAGGGTTGCGGGTATCTGTACGCGTTGATTGTTTGTGGTTACTGACGATAGGGTATCTGTGGCGTCTGTGCGTGTCAATTATTTGTGGGTTAATGACGATAGGGTATCTGTGGGCATTTTTGTGCGTGTCGATTATTTGTGGGTTAGTGACGATAGGGTATCTGTGGGCTTCTGTGTATGTGTCGATTATTTGTGCGTTACTGACGATAGGGTGTCTCTGGGCTTTTGTGTGTGTCAATTGTTTCTGCGTTACTGACAATGAGGTGTCAGTGGGAGTTTGTGAGTGTGAATCATTCGTGCATTACTGCCAACAAGGTATGTGTGAGCATCTGTGGGTGCGTGAATTATTTGTGCGTTACTGCCGGTGAGGTGCTGTCGCCAAGGAGGGATACGTTTTAGGGCAGCCTTGTTGCCTGGTCATGATCTGTGCTTTGACGGAACTTTCTGCCAAACGCTTGAACTGCTTCAACATGATGCATGCTTGCACAAAGCGCCTCGAGTTTATACCCTTACCGAGTTTATACTTTTACCGAGTTTATACTTTTACCGAGTGCCTGCCTGGTTGGCGGCTTTGTCAGTGCTACTCCAAACCTAAATGCATTGCCTGGCTTGAGCATGATGCATGCTTGTGTAAATGCCTGCATGGTTGGCGGCTTTGTCGGTGCTACTCCAAACCTTAATGCACTGCCTGGCTTGAGCATGGTGCATGCTTGTGTAAACGCCTGCATGGTTGGCGGCTTTGTCAGTGCTACTCCAAACCCTAATGCATTGCCTGGCTTGAGCGTGGTGCATGCTTGTGTAAATGCCTGCATGGTCAGGGGCAGATTTGGTGCCTCGATAAATTGTTGCACATGGCGGTGGGATTGCATGAGTGCCTGGCTTGAGTGCGAGGTATGTATAAGAACTTGTTTGGTGAGCGTTTTTTTTTTGACCTCGGCGAATTGTTACACACAGCGTTGGGATTGCATGAGTGCCTGGCTTGAATGCAATGTATGTCTGTATAAAAACTTGTTTGGTCAGGGGCTTTGTTTGGACCTCGACGAATTGTTACACACAGCGGTGGGATTGCACGAGTGCCTGGCTTGAATGTGACGTATGTACAAGTATGTACCTGAATGGGCAAGGGCTGTTTCTGTGCCTTGGTGACTTCATTTGCCTGACGGTGAGAACTTTGAGATACAAATCATGATGCATGCTTCGTGAAAGCAAATCCCTTGCTCCTTTGTGGATGCAGCAAGCAGGCATACCACGACAGACTTTAAGGCTAGAGCCAGGCATTCAGAGGCCTTTGTTGTGTTGCTGTTTGCAGAGGAGAGGTGTGCGTGTGTGTGTGTTGTGTGTGTGTGTGTGTGTGTGTGTGTGTGTGTGTGTGTGTGTGTGGTGAGAAAATAAACGTGTCTGTGGCACTGACGTATTCGCCCTTTTGCTCTCTTCTCAGATCCATAGTGTGTCTGTGGCACCAACGTACTCACCCTTTTTCTCTCTTCTCAGATCCAAATGACCACAGCAAAACTGCAGCACAGCTCAAGAAGAGCAGCACAGAGGGCACGGAAGGACTGGGGGGCAGCGATGGGGCACAAAAAGGGGGACGTGGTGTGCTTCTGAGCCGAAGGCACCGAGCAGCATCAACAGCAGCGTGCCAGCCAACCTCCCAGCAGCAGCCGCACCAACAGCAGCACCAACAGAAGCAACACTCGTCACGGTGGTGGTGGCGTTTCATGCCGGGAAGTGATGGCAATGTCTCAAGCCGCGCAACACCCATGGTAAACATCAGCTCCCGCACGAGATCGGGTGACTCTCAGCAGCAGCAGCAGCAGCAGCAGCAGCAGCAGCAGCAGCAACAGCGGTTTCTGCCCAGGCGGCCTAGTGCTCAGCAGCAGCAGCAGCAGGAGCAGCCGCTGCAGATGCAGCAGTGCCACCCCACACAGCAGCAGCAGCAGCAGCAGCAGCAGGTGCACTGGCTGTGGCCTTGGCAGTGGTTCAGATCTTGGCAGGGGAACTGCCAGGAGGCTAAGAAGGATCCCTCCTATGGTGTGTGTGTATTTGAGTGTGTGTATGAATGTGTGTATGTATGTATGTATTTCATAATTTTGAATTGCACTGCACAGATATTTTGCTATCCATCAGACATGCGCAGTATGAGCCAGTGATAAGATGATTCCCAAGTACTTTCGTGTTGGGAATGTCAGTCAAAGGCAAGTACGTGTGTTTTGATTAACAAGATGAGCGTATCCTTGAGGAGGCGTAGTCAATCCTCGAGGAGGCTTAGTCAATTCGAGAATATAGACAGTATAAAACTCTAGTCCTCTAGGCAAGAACATGTGTTGTTTGACGAAATGAGCACATCCTTTCCCTTGGCTGATCTGCAAACCTAAATCTGCACTTGCAGGGCCATCCCCACAGGAAACTTCTATATCTGCACTTGCAGAGCCATAACCACAGGACACTTCCGAATCTGCACTTGCAGGGCCATAACCACAGGGCACTTCCGAATCTGCACTTGCAGGGCCATAACCACAGGGCACTTCTAAATCTGCACTTGCAGGGCCATCCCCACAGGGCACTTCCGATTCTGCACTTGCAGGACCATCCCCACAGGACACTTCCGAATCTGCACTTGCAGGGCCATAACCACAGGGCATTTCTGAATCCGCACTTGCAGGGCCATCCCCACAGGGCACTTCCGAATCTGCACTCGCAGGCCCATCCCCACAGGACACTTCCGAATCTGCACTCGCAGAGCCATTCCCACAGGGCACTGTATCCCATCAGTATGCTCTCCATCCATTGCCGCACACAAGTTTACCTACCCAGATCTAAACCTGTCATTTTTCCTGCACAGACCTGCTCCTGTTCTATCGCCTGCAAAGATCTGCACCTGTAATGTCACCTTTTCGTACAAGCCTGCACAGTTCTGCTCCGTTCTATCGCCTGCAAAGATATGTACCTGTTAAGTCACCATTTCATACAAGCCTGCACAGTCCTGCTCCCGTTCTATCGCCTGCAAAGATATGTACCTGTAAAGTCAACTTTTTGTACAAGCCTGCACAGTCCTGCTCCCGTTTTATCGCCTGCAAAGATCTGCACCTGTAAAGTCAACTTTTGTACAAGCCTGCACAGATCTGCTCCCGTTATATTTCCTGCAAAGATCTGCACCTGTCAATTCATCTGTTTGTAATATTTCCTGCATCCCACTGCTCTATTTCCACGCACCTTTTACGTTGCCTGCCCTTCAGCCTGCAAAACACATGCACACCCGCACACAACTACACAATCATGCATACCCTATACACGAACAAACACTTACATCACGAATGCAGAAATCTACATCTAAACAAAGACAAATACAAACACGCACCCAAGCATACGCTCAGGTCACTGCATTTCATCGCTCTGTTGCCTGCACACCTTTTACGTTGCTTGCTCCTGTAGACCACTGCTCAGTTTTTGAGCTATAGAGTAGAGCACACACGTGCACACCCACATTCACACCCACACCCACACACCCACACCCAAACCCACACCCACACCCACACCCGTTACATTTCCTATCCTACAGCCTACAGGACACACACATGCACGCGTATCCATACACAAACAAAAACACACTATAATATGCTACAAACATACACAATTACAAACACAGAAACACACATATACACACAGATCACTGCATCCCACTGCTTTGCTCCCTGCGTCTTCACCACACCCCACCGCTGTGGGGATGCTTCCGTTCCATCACCACTGAGCTGCAGGTATGAGGCCGAGCAGTGAATGATTTGCGTTGTGACAGTAAGACTTTTTTAGGGGACTCAGTTGGCAGCACTGATCTGCAGAGGAATAGTTGGCTTTGGGGTTTTTATTGTGCGATAATGCGTAGCATTTTTGTTGGCTTTGCTCTTGATTGGGCTCATTTGTAAAGATTAATTTCATCGCAATTGATTGGTTTACAATATCAATCCTCTGTGAATTAAGATCGGGAGTAGAACTAGAATTAGGTTTTGAGATAAAGAATGTAAAGAAAAGCATTGTCTATGATAGGATTGTTCAAGATTATTTGATAGATTATGTAGTTTGACAATACGGGTCCATAATCACTTGCGGAGGGCAGCGGAAAGTTTATTGGTGCTGGCTTACCTGCATCCCAGGTCGGTCTATTCTTACCTGCACCCCAGGTCGGTTATTCTTACCTGCATCCCAGGTCGGTCTATTCTTGGACTTCTTGGACACCCATGCCACTCTTGAGTGTGGAGAGCAATTCTTTTTATCACATCTGAGTGCTCGTTGATGTCGCTTGAAGTCCCCAAGTTGGAGACAATGCGTTGGACAGTAATTCCTTGCATGACCAGGCGGATTCAAACACGCAACCGCAACCCAAGCGACTCTAACCAGACCACAGATAATGGACCCAAGCCTTTCAGGGCAGCCATCTATACACAAATCGTAGGATTACCCAGGGCCGTATGCACGTTGTATAAGACCGTGCGCACGAGATCGTCCTGCTGGTTTCACTGTATACACACTGGTATACATTTGGTTGGCCAAAGCCAAACATTTACACGTATGTATGATGCATACATGGTTTTTTAAGCAGAGAAATCTCCATACATACGGTCATATACATTGTATATATATCAGTGTTGTGCACATATGGCGTCATTCAAAAATGGCACCGTAAGTAACGATCGTAGATAACGGCGTTACCGTCACTAAACTCTGACGATTGACGGCGTAATTTACTATTTTCACCGTCAATCTGACATAAATTAGGCCGTCAGCGTCATTTACCATTGACGCCGTCAAGCGTCAGGTGCACAACACTCTTATATATACGGTTCTGGCCAACCCTATGTACACATGGTTTTTAAGAAGAGAAATTACCATACATGCGGTCATATACAGTGTATATATATACGGTTCTGGCCAACCCTATGTACACATGGTTTTTAAGCAGAGAAATCACCATACATGCGGTCATATACAGTATATATATACGGTTCTGGCCAACCCTATGTACACATGGTTTTTTAAGCAGAGAAATCACCATACATGCGGTCATATACAGTGTATATATATACGGTTCTGGCCAACCCTATGTACACATGGTTTTTTAAGCAGAGATATCACCATACATGCGGTCATATACAGTGTATATATATACGGTTCTGGCCAACCCTATGTACACATGGTTTTTTAAGCAAGAAATCACCATACATACGGTCATATACAGTGTATATATATGGTTCTAGCCAACCCTAAGTACACATGGCTTTGTGGCCATCCCTGACTGTGTGCCACACCATGGATGCTGACTGGGGCTGCCAGATCCAAACATACATGTCCGTATGGTCTATATATAGGGTTGGCCAGAACCTTACATATACACCGTATATGACCGTATATTTGGTCATTTCCCTGCCAAAAATGCCGTATACACACCGTATATATATGGTTCTGGCCAACCCTATCTATATACATATGGTTTTTTTCGCAGGGGCATTTCTGTACATACAGTCATATACAGTGTGGTCTATGCACAGCCTGTACATACAGTCATATACAGTGTATATGTATCGGTTGTGGCCAATCCTGATGCTGACACATAACCACCAACGTAGACTTCTGGGGCAGTTGGTGTAGTGACGAGTTGTGTGACAAACAGTTGGAATAATTCAGTTGAGGTTGCTTAGACTAGTCTTGTTTAATAAGCTGGTGAAGCCAGTCATAGATTATTGGTTTAAACCAGGGTTGAGATTAGGAGGGCGTCAGTTGATGTGCTAAGTCTTGTGCTTTCCTGTGACTATGATTACAGTGATTTGATCTGACACATTGGTTTCACACCTTTCCTGTGACAGTGTTTTGATCTGACACTAGGATGCAAACATGTTCCCGCACCTACAAGTTCACGCAAGGGCCCCAGGAGTGCAGCGCGTTAAGCGAGGAAAGATGCGTGCACACTTTTACACTTTACAAGTTTGCACCCACGCACTGCATGTGTGCACACTTTTAAGTGCACACTTTTACACCCACGGCCTTGTCTGCACTTACCGCTTGATACCTTGGAAGCCCCCCATTAATCCATCGTTCCACTCCTTTGGCTGACTTGCACGGGGCACATAATCAACAGGAGTGTGATAACAGGGACACATAATTAACAGGAGTGAGATAACAGGGGCACATAATCAACAGGAGTGTGATAACAGGGGCTGTGCTGCGTAATTACAGCGCTCACACTCAAATCCTCACACTGACACACTTTTCAACTCATAAAAGTTGTGTCCTGTACACCACCCAAAGCTCGTCGCAGGGCAGCGTTTTGAGCAAGTGTGTCTGAGTCGGCAGTGTCTGAGTCAGCAGCGTTTGAGTCAGCGTTTTGAGCCATGAAGGGATCTTTGCACACACACTTACAAAGGTTCTTTGCACACACAATTGCACCCCACTTTTGTTAACCCCTTGGACCCAACTTTCCAATGCGCACCAATGCTTTTACAATTAACCTACTGGAACGTGTCAGAAGTTTAGGGTTGGCCAGAACCATATATACACACCGTATATGACCGTATGTATGGTGATTTCCCTGCCAAAAATACCGTATATATACACCGTATATACCTATAAATGTATGGTTCTGGCCAACCCTACAGAAGTTCCATACTTGCTGCATTCCTGCACCACTCACACACAGGGTACGTTGCAAGGCAGCATTTTGAGTGAGGGCGTGGCGCTGCGCACGCGCATTTTGGGAATGCCATACGGTGAGGGAAAGCAAGAAGAAGAAGAATTTATGCAGACAGTAGAGCGATCTTTTTCTACATCAAATACAGAAATCAAATACAAAACTGAGGCTCTGGGAATGGTTACAGTATGGAATTAGGAATGAAAAGAAAAGAAAAACTATGCAGGCAGTGAAAGCCACTCCCCACATTAATTAAGGAAAAGGAGCCACTTTGGTACCGAGTACCAAAAAGCTCCTCCACCGCGAAAAGGAAAGGGAAAATCAGTGGGGATCAAGAGGGATGCAGGCTTGGCCTGAAACCGGCTCCTGATGAGAGTTGATAACAGTACTGGAAAGGGCACGTCTAGTATGGACAAGTTTAGCATCAAAGTTCACGGAGTGCACATGGAGCTTGGATGCAAGCTTTTTTACTCTTTGAGAATCAAGACCCAGTTCCTCGAAAGGCTTCAGAGTGTGAGTGTTGTAGATGGTGCCATCCACAACCAAAAGGATGATGTGGAGAGTAATGGAGGCTCCTTGGAAAATGTTGCAGAGGTCTTTGTGCTGTTCCTTTGCGGCGTTCAGCTGGTTCTGAGGTCTGGTGTCCTCACAATACTTGATCTCGACGAGTTGGATGTCACGCCGAGGCTTGTTGAGGTCTTTAGGTCGGTGCTGTCTGTGGTTGGTGGCTCTAATGGTGGCTGGCGGTGCTGCTGGGATGCTCCCAGTCTCCCTCAATTGCCCCCTGCCACTCCGAAGAACCCACCCCCCTACATTAGTTTGTTGTTTTTGTGTTTTTGCAGCAATGGGAGTAACCAGCACAAAATCTGGGCGGCTGGAGGTAAATCTGTCTTTATCTGAGAAGCGGGGTGGGAAGAGCCATTTGGGAACGATTCTACTTTCAGCTATTTCAGGAATCTGGAGATTTTGCATGGTCATCAGTTCGTTGCTGCCTATATCCATGGAGGCAATGCATGATCCTAAGGAGCCTGCTTTTCTGAAAGCCTTAAGGATCATGCGGCATGCTATGTTGTGTCTTTCGGTGATCATGTTCCTTATTTGCGTGTGTTGGCACCCAGAAAGGATGTGCAGGGCACTGTCTACTTGTGGGCAGAGGGGGCAGATTCGACTTGTTGAGAGTTTTTGAACAATACCACATGTTATTGATTATATAGGGTGCCTGTTCTGTATTTCATAATGTTTCATTTGGTCATCAAGGGGACATTGGATGATGTTAGGTAAGCATTGCTAGTGGCTCCAATTGCAGTGCCGTCCTTGATGAGGGTCTGGTAGTACGCATGGTAGTTGGCTTGAGTTTTGGCATTTCCCAGTTTATGGAGAAGATGCATATGTGCTTGAAGGGCGTCACGGTGGTTTGGTAGGTATTAGAGCTTTGGGGGAGGAGAATGGGCCATGTTTGTTGTATGGGTATGATTATGGGTTTGTGTTTGGTTTTCTATTTCTTCTTTTGCAAGCCAGTGGATGTTGTAGAAGGGATTACCCTCAGGGCCTGCTGTTTTGATGGAGGTGTCTGCAATGTCAGAGTAGGTGGTGGCTGACTTTTAGCAAGGACGTCAGCATGTTCATTACCGATAATACCAGCATGGGATTTACTATGAAGAAGTGGATGGGCGATGGTGATAGGTGGATTGCTTAGCAATGAATTGAAGGACATCTCTTTGGATGTGGTGGCGATAGAGATTCGGGTGTGAGAGCTGCTTTTTTATTTCGTGCAGTGATGTAAGGCTGTCTGTGGCTATATGTGAGTAGCCATGTATGACTGCAGCTGCTATAGCTGCTAGCTCTGCACGTAAGATGGTGTTGGTTATACCCATGCCTTTTGGGTTTACATAGTGGGAAACATTTAAGTGAGGGTGGTATACGCCTGATCCGGTGTCTTGCCCTACTTCATTTTTGGAGGCTGCCATCAGTGTAGGTCTAATCCCGCCAATCTAATACCTTCCAGGTTAGGTTTTGGCTGGAGCTGTTTTGGGGTGCTTCGTCGATATTCCAATTATGAGGTTGGTCAGTGCTAATCTGGGCACTTGTTATATCCGGGCAGTCTGAGGCTTGAGGGTGGTCATTGGGTAGCTTGTTAAATTTGTTGAGTCCCGTGTGCTGTCCGGAACCTAAGGCTGTTTGGTAGGGATGGTTATGTGTTATGTATGTTTTAAATTTCCCACGTTGCCTCAGGGATTTCTTTGGCAAAGTTCTTTTAGCCAGTCTTTGTTGTGAGCATTGAGGCAGACCCTGCCCTTGGTGTTCCATATGGCAATGACCTGCAATTCCCAGGAGTGTTTTGAAAGTGGTATTTGTATGTTGTACTAGAAGGGCACTTTTGCATACTGTAGTTGGTCTGATGGGATTGTGCCCAGGGATTTACACATGTGTGGGTATTTGCGGCAGAGTGATGCATAGGGATTTGTGGTCATATCTTTATTCCATGAAGGGAGGAGCATGAATGTGGCTATATCCTCTGTGCTGACAGCAGCAGAGTAGATGGCGTGTCTTGTTGCTAAAAGCATGGTGTTTTCATGGTAAATGGGACGGCAGATGGAGAACCCAGAAAATCGGGAGGAGAAGGCATTGGTGTTTGCCCCAAACACATTTTCCCTTGGGTGCTCACTCCAGTAATGGGGGAATTTGGGGTCATAGTCAAGGGGGGATGCCAATTTTTCTTTAGTGACCTGGGCCCACTTTTGAAAGGCGGCGGTGATGTGGGAGGGGAGTATCCGTGCAAAAGAGTCTTTGATTTTCTTGTTCGTATGTTTAGAGGCAGAGATGATTTTACGTGCGATGAGGCCTACACGTTCTGGTGCAAAGCTAATGAGAGGAGGTTGGACGTGATTGTGTAGACCGCTGCGTTTTGCCCTGTGAAAGGCCTTTTGTAGTATGTTGAGGCGCTCAAGAGCAAGCATACCTTAACACTTTCCGTCGACATTGTAAATACAGGCTACTGTGTCAGTGTACACCTCAGGAAGCATAGTGTCATTTGAGGAGGATAGGGTCTCTTTTCTTGATACTCCATGAGATCAATGGTTGTGATCCAGTACTCACAATGCCCTGTGGCCGTGATGTCAGCCTGTGGGTTGGTGGTTTGGATGTCAAAGCTAACTTTGTTTCAAAATCGACATTGTAGGGTTGGTACTTGTTGCCCTCTTGGATGGCAGAGGACCCTTGTTTTTGAAGATCATTTAGATGTTCATCTGGTGCAGACTGAGATGAGTTTGGTGCGGCGATATGCTCTCCAAACTTATTGAGGCTCTGCTTGAAGCTTTCACACGTGTTTTGTAGTTCTTCTGGCTCCCAGGTTGGGTTCCATGAGACTTCCACAATCTCTCCTTTCTGAAAGTGGATACGGCTTTCCTTTTCATTTTGATTCAGATTGATACAGGCAGGGCAGGACCATGATTCATCGGCATCAATAGCTTCCCTTTCAGTGGCATTGCAACAGCTTGTTTTAAGCAAGCATTGCCAGTGGTAGGTACGGTTGCAGACGTCACAGATGTACATGTCTTTAAAAGGTGGGGAGAGTCTGGAGATTCAAGTCCTAGATGGTAGGAGCAAATTTCGCAGCTTGCGCACTTAAGTTGGCTCCAGGCAATAGTCTTACTGGATTTGGGCACTAGTTTTAACTGATTTAAAGAGGGGTAGGGCCCATCTTTAATATTTATGGGGGCATAGTAAGTGTGGTATTGTTTCTGTCTTAGGGGTGTATCATCTCAGTCTCTTTTCTTGGGGGTGAAGAACCTCCAATTATCTATGTGCAGGATGTCCGTATCATCATAGTAGAGTGTGTTCATGGCCTCTGTGGGTGTCATTGAAAAAGCCTTGTCCTTCTTGTACGTCCAGAGTTCTTGTTGAATATGCGTGGTGCGCAGGGGGGTCAAATTTAGACTAGGAAGGTTATGGGGTATATCGAGGACTTCACATCTTCTTTTCCTTTGGAGTCTGCTGATTCACTTTGTACCTTTTGGATTCGATGGCAAGGGTGAGCAGCTCCTTCTCTCTCCCACCAACTTGCAAGGAACATCCCGTCAGGGATTGCTGCTGAGGGTGACGCCGAAATGCTGGGGACAACTGAGGCTGTGATGATTCCATTTCACTAACAGACAGTGTTCGACTATTGCCTGTCACAGCAATCCAAAGCCACGTGCCTCTTGCACCAACTTCTTGGCACATGCCTCTCCCACAGCTGCCTCTGCACAACTGTCACGTATTTTGTGTCTCACAAATGTTCTTGACATGCGCCCCTCACTGCTGCTCCTTCGCAACCCAATGTTTGCAGGTGACCAGGGCCTCTTTGTGCACCGCTCAGCTTTGCAAAAGGTGAGATAATCATGTTGGTTGTGTACCTGCCGAATAAAGGCTGTTCGCGAAGCAGAGAATGCGTGCAGATTTAGACCTGATCACAGAGCCAACAGTTTAGACCTAATCACAGAGTTAACAGATTTAGATCTGATCACAGAGCCAACAGATTTAGACCTGATCACAGAGTTAACAGATTTAGACCTGATCACAGAGCCAACGGAATTAGACCTGATCACAGAGCCAACAGATTTAGACCTAATCACAGAGGTAACAGATTTAGACCTGATCACAGAGCCAACAGAATTAGACCTAATCACATAGTTAACAGATTTAGATCTGATCACAGAGCCAACAGATTTAGACCTGATCACAGAGCCAACAGAATTAGACCTAATCACATAGTTAACAGATTTAGATCTGATCACAGAGCCAACAGATTTAGACCTGATCACAGAGCCAACAGAATTAGACCTGATCACAGAGTTAACAGATTTAGATCTGATCACAGAGCCAAAGATTTAGATCTGATCACAGAGCCAACAGATTTAAACCTGATCACAGATTTAACAGATTTAGATCTGATCACAGAGCCAACAGATTTAGACCTGATCACAGGGCCAACACAAGTATATTATAGAAGGCAGAATTGCGGGGTTATTTTATGCAAAGCGTCAATGAAGGCTTTACCTCTGGACACAGATAACAATTTTTAATGCAAGAAGTCAATGAAGACTTTTCCTCTGAATATTTTAAGTTGCATAAAAGGCGTCGTAGCTTTCGTTACTTTGTTGTATTCAATTGTAAAAAAAATTACCGTACAGACTTGGGTTCAGTCCGCAGCTTCAAAACAATATTTTAGTTTCACACTCCCGCATCAACCCCGCACCCTGGAAATATTTATTTACATTAACCCCGCACAGGGGTTTTTGCCTGACAGGCTCCAAAATACGCCAAAAATCCCCGTTTTTCAATCCCGCACCCCCAAAATAAATAGATATTTTTCGTGCGCGCAGTCACCCCGCAGGGCAAAAAACGATAATTTTGCGCGGTGATATAAAGTCTGTACGGTATATAGTTTTCAATTTAGGTGTTCACGCAGCCTTGCCTCTAGCCCTGAACCTTGGGGGTTGTTTTCAATTAAGGTGTGTAGTTTTTAATCTGTGTTCACGCAGCCTTGGCTCTAGCCCTGAACCTTTGGGGAGTTGTGTTCACCGCCTGGTCAGGCAAAATCACCACAATGTGAGATTGCCGCATCTGTTACTCCTTTTGTTACTCAGTCCTTGAGCTATGCATTGGGGTCCCGCTAACTCCAAACGAATGCTCACATTAACCAAAAATGTCCCATCAAAAAAGGGCTTTTAATTTAAAGATTTTTGAATACAGGTACACTTCCTGATCAGATGAAAAGCCTGTCACTTCACATCCGTGTAGAAGTAGTGCAAAGGTGTCCATTTTGAATAGATCCATTCTGTATAGAAGTGTCGATTGTTGTGACATGTACGCTTGTCCATCACAATGAATGTCCATTACTAGCAGCTGTGCAGTACAGTAGGAGGAGAATGCAGTACAGCAGGAGGAGAATGCTGAAAACGTGTTATTTCTTTGATAAGTAACAAGTCAAGACCGGCATGGATCAGGTTTTGTCAAAACGGGACTCTCATTCAGTCGTTCAGGCTGCACTTGTGTTGGCCTTGTTGCCAAGAAAAGTGCTGGAAGAAATCAGCGCGCAGTAAGGATGAGCTCTGAACTCTTAGCTAGTGCTCACCATAATTAGATTTCAGTTGTGTAATATCACACAGGCTGTGTGTAAAGTGCACAATTCCGGCCAACCCCATTCATTTCATGCTCCCTGTTCCTCCTGCTCTCTAGCTCGGAGGCTTCCAAGAGTGGCCCCTACTAGAGGACGTGGACTTAGTGCACCGGCTCACGCAGCAAGTGTCAGCGCCAGCTGTGTTGCCCATGGACATGTACACGTCTGGCAGGTGCGTACAACTACCTTACATTTAGGGGGGAATTAAAAAAATGAGTGGATGAGTCAATTTGTGCACCGGTTTGCACGGCAAGTGCAAACACCAGCTGTGCTCCCCATGGATAGCCAACACCACGGCAAGCGCCACCGTAGCCAAAACCACAGCAAGCGCCAACACCAGCTGTGCTCTCCATCCCCTGAAAAGTTCAAGCTGGTTTATGAGTGTAGCCCGTACAAATGTTGGGTACACAGCAAGTGTACACTAGACAGGGAAAGGTCGGTGCATGTTTTGCTGACGTGATTCAGGTTGGAAGGTTGAGAATTGTTGGCATTTGGAAGGTCTCAGTAAACACGCGTGCCCCGTCCAAAAACTGCTGAGAATGAGCACAGAACAGAAATGTATTTTCAAGTATGGGTTGCCGTGAATCGTAAGCATACGTAAGTGCTAAGTAAGTTTAAAAGCAGTCCCTAGAGCAATATTGAGTTTTTATGAGGCCAGATGAAAGCTAGGGCCTAAGCTTGCGTTGATGTTTGCATCGCACACCAAGACATTTGATGGGCGGACGCCACCGTGTCCCAATCGGTGCTCTTTGTTGCCAGCAATATTCCAAACCAGTTGACACCAGCCATGCATGTAAGCCTTTCTGCACCAGGCCAATTGAAACTACACTGGTAATGAATGCTTCTAAATCTACATAGTGCTGGTCGGCTTTAGTATAAGAAAAAGTTGGAGTACTTTCTTACTGCTCGCCTCCCTTTTTTTGTGCTGGCATATATTGCAGACTACCTAGTTTAAACCAATGCTATTCAGTACGCACTCATTTAATCGCTCATGTGCAGGCGTTGGCTGCGCACCGGCTTTTGGCGTAATGCAGCCTTCAACCAAATCATACTAGGAGCGTGGGCTGTAGGAGTCGATCCGCACACCTTAGCAAAATGGTATTATCGCCCTCGACAGAAAGTAGCATAGTGTGAACAGAGTTTACAGAGTTTACAGATAAAAGCCATCAGTCAAGAAGTGCGACTGCTAGGCTGCATATGTAACAACATGTAAACATTGCTATAATTGTTATTACCGCCCTCGACAGAAAGTAGCATAGTGTGAACATGGTGCGATTAGTTTGACTTGTCAAATCACAACCTTAAATATGAAGGGGGCCAGTATGAGGGTCAGGCGTCTGAAGGTTCCTTTTCTTATTTTACTGGATGTTTGACAGCTTTTCCCCTGCCATCTGTAGGCAATGAAACCCCTTGAGGAAGCTCATAAAAGCAGAGATATGCGGGCAAATATAACAACTACCAAATCAACGCAGACTACTCACCAGATGTCTGCTCCTCTGCTGAAGGGAAAGTTGCATTGAATAGAGATCGTGAAAAAGGTGTAAGCACGGCCAGAAACCAACTTATTACAGAAATAACAACGGTGCTGGGGCAGGGCCACCCCTCCCAGTCAGGTAAATGAATACCTACAGGGATTGCTTGTGCTTCTACTTTTCAAGTAGGAAGTTTTCGCAAAAGAGCTCTGCATGACTAGAGAGCATAAATGCAACAATATTTACCCCTGTTCTGGTGGTATCTAAAATGTTTTTAGAGTTTTCCTATTTCTCAGAGGCAAAAGAATACCGACGACACCTATCTCATCTTGCTTGTTATGGAGTCTTACAATATCAAACCTTATTCTTACAAAGGTTTACGAAGCAAGAAGGGGGCAACCGGCAGTCACAACTCCCAAAATTGGTCACTGAGGCTGAGCCAGTGCATATTTGTCTGTAGTAGCAGAAATTTGAACATGCTACTTCAATGAGGGATTGTGGCTTGTTTGAAAAGTAAGAAAGACCATTGCAGGGGACAGTCCCTATACTCCAGCTTACTCTAAGCAGGTCTAAGCTGACCCTAGCTAGCTAAAGGCAAAAACATGTTCTCTCCAATCGCACTCCGAGAGCCAAACCAGTATAGACCCTCTACTCAAAGGGTCTATATACCTTTTAGGCTAAGCGCCGCTGGACACCTTCAGACCTTTTTCTTTAAACATCAATCCTAGGTCTCTTTCTTTCCAGCACGTCCCTGAATTATGATTGTGAAGGGATAATTTGTAATATAGGCACAAAGCATTTTCGAGATCCTTACAACAGTTTAGCCTTGTCATAAAAATCATCAGTTCTCTGCTTCAGCTGTAGAACTGGAGTTCTTGCGTAGTGAGCGTAGGATGAGATCTGGCAGGCACTTTGCATAAAGTGCTGTGTACTCTCGTTTTAGGCATATTTTTATGCCTTGCTTTTGCTCGG
>Ga0307974_1001619_pt1 | contig 15604 bp, 21 predicted proteins | sample OrgLakmetagen784_FD_201812 | JGI IMG/M metagenome (GOLD analysis project Ga0307974, IMG submission 201812) | Saline water microbial communities from Organic Lake, Antarctica - #784 | ecosystem: Environmental > Aquatic > Non-marine Saline and Alkaline > Saline | place: Antarctica: Organic Lake... | reverse complement strand
AGTAAGTATGCACGTGCGTGTGTGTGTGTGTGTGTGTGGGAGGGGGGGGGGGTGCATTGAAAGGGTGGGTGGGTAGGTGGGCTGGGGTGTAAGTGAGTGTGTTTGTGTTTAAGGTTGTGTGTATGTGCATGTTTATGACAGGGTGCTCAGTTTGACCGGTCTGATGCCAACCCTGCAAAATAGATGAGAATGCTTCAAAGCACAGTCGCTGCGCCCGCTGTAACCACTTATTTCACTCTTACTAAAAAAGAGCTTTCCGACAGAATTGGTACCACATTGTGTACCACGCAGGAGAGAGGAATGCCAGGTGCTTTGCTGATTGTTTGAATTATGTGAGCATGGTTTGATTGTATGTGCTTGCATTGGTGTGGGTCACGGCTTATATGTTTGAACTAGCCGTCTGCGATGTTCGTACAGCATTGTGTTATATATGCACGAGCAGGGCTCCTGTTGGCAAGGCCATGGATAGGAGGCTTTGAGGAAATTGTGAAGAGGAGCCCTCAATATTACGCCTAGAGTTGGGCCTGTGGAGATGCTGTGTAAACGAGATGTTTAGCAGGGGAACCTTGAATCATTGCTGACAAGTTTTTCCCACCAGCGCTCTGCATCCAGTCCTTATCGGCACTTATGTTAAAAGACTGCTTGTGATGTGGAGCACGCACGTATGTAGTCCTCAAGTGAATCTGTGTGTGCAACATACAAATGGGGGAGGAAGCCTGTGCAAGCTACTTGATTGACTGTCCCTGTTGCTGCATCAGGTCAGTTTACTTACTTATTGCACGTTGATTGCATGTACGCAATTGTGATGTATTCATGTGTGGATTCATTTTCACGTGTGGATACATCCATGAATGCAGGGCCACGTGCGCGTGGGCCCAGAGACCGTCACAGACCCAGCCTTCCATGTGACCAAAAACATGGAGGACTTTGTGACTTGGGTGGACACCTCCAAGATCAAGCGCAAGGTCGCCCAATACAACGACAAGCTCGACGATTACGACCTCATGATTTAGGGACTAGTTCAGGCAGCTTAGTTCATTCAGTTGAGGGCCTTGGCAGCCTGCGAGGGGCTGCTTGCTGTGGGATGCCACATCATACATGCATCACATTTGTTGCCTTGCCGTGCAGTGTGATCTAGTTGTGGGAAGCCACATCGCACATTGCACATGGAATTATTTGCCGTGCAGTGTTGTGGTCTTGCTGTGGGAGGCCACACCACAATACGTGGCCTTTCCTCTTCATTTGCACTCTATAGTTCCAACCACAGAACCAGCAAGTCCAGTTGAACTCGCCTCTTTATAAACATCTGAGTTTTGCAACTGTATAACCTTTCAAGTAATGGCCATTGAGGTTCACTGACTGATCCCCATGTTCACATTCTTTATCTGCTGTTGCAGCATCTTTTTTATCCAGAACTGTATTGTTTATGTGTTTGTGTTTGTGTATATGCTGTATACAAGTGTGTGTGTGTGTGTTTGTAGGTGTTTGTGTGTATGTATGTATGTGTGTGTGTGTTTGTGAGTATGTGATTACTTTTTTCAGTAGTCCCATTTTAACATGTGAATTGGTACAATGGTTTGTCATAGCAAATCACTGTCACTGCAAAGTATAAGACTCAGCACAACAATCTATAGTTTATTGAAGAATGGTTTTAAGCCAGGGTCGAGTCTCTCTCGAGCAAAGGCTGGGAACTGCACTACAGACTGCAATTCTCCTGATAATCTCTCTCTCTTTCTCTGCTGTTTCTCAAATCCGACTTACTTGACACCTGACGTATACAATACCACACACACTCTAGTCGGCTGCCGCGCCTCTCCTCCCCAGGGCTGGGAAGTTTACTCAACCATCTGGCTGAGCATTGTGTAGTTTACTGAGCTAATTGAATATCGCAATATCAAAACCAGAAAATGCTGTCTTCAATAATCTGGCTTCGCCAGCTTATTGCACGAGACAAGGCAAAACAACCTCAACTGATAAACCAACTAACCAAATCACACGAATCGTCACTGCCAACAATTGGGCGTGACAGGTTACAATGAAAGGGTTTACAAAGGGTCTACAAAGGGGGCAGCCACATATGTTGGGCTGATAGGCATTGCTGGATCAGCCAGCGTACAGTGACTTGAAGTAAACAATGGCAGACGAACATCCAGAATTGGTGCGCCCCCTGGCAGGAGCACTGCATCAATTTAAAAAAGGGTACACAAACTAATCATCTGTTCCATAAAGGTCCAAAATATATAAAGAGCGCAAAAAGGTCCTTGAGGCGCCTGAGCTCTTGCCTTGCAATAGTGAGACGGTGAGCAGGGTGCTGAAAGCGGGTCTAAGTATACATCACGCGCCCCCTCCTGCTGGACTGCTCAGGTCTTTGATGCTTCTCAAGGGTTGCGGTGTTGTGATTCATTTATGCAAGCGAGTTGGCAGGGTACTTTCATTTCTATGCATACAAGAGTTCACTGACGATCTCAGGAACAGATTGTGGACAGTTTGGAGAGATGATAAGGGATTGAACACACAGGATATAAACAGCATGTCATGCTAAATCAGTGGCATGGACGAACCGTGTGATTTTCCCTGGGATTTATAATGTGAGCAACGGTTTTACGGTTATTTGGTTGTTTGGCCAGTTTAGATGGTCCTCTTGTAACAAACTCGCTCTTTTCTCAGACTTGTCTGAGTACTACCATCTCCTCGGGGCGTTGCTTGAGTTGTCGCTTCCTTCTCGCGTGGAGAGGGAGGAGACGTTAAACACACCCTTTTGGGGGGTTTGGCGGACATAATACGGCTCATACTTGCAATCCATGCTTAAGCTGGTACCATGATTCGTCGTGACAAGCAAGTTGGCAATATATCAATCTGTCTTTGCTGTGCCTTTTGATCGCAATGTGCGTGCCCCTCCTCGTTTGCCAAGTCTTAAAGCAAGACACATGCACTGGATCTGTCTCAACATGTCCTGCGGAACGTTAACCGTTTAGGGCTTAGGGCGTGCACTCTCAAGGTGGAGATCATTTTAAGATCATGAAAGCTCTCCTTTGGTGACCGTCGTTCCTGTTAACAGATTCAAGATGAAGTGCATCCCTATTGATGTGTAGAGACGCAGAAATTTGTGCTCTAAGGAGAGTTTGCTTACCTGTTCAGTCAAAAATTATCGGGTGTGTTTTCAGTTGAACTTTTAACAAGTCAGTGCCCAGGTGGTATCTAATATCCTCTTGCAACACAACAACCAACTTTTTCCTCTGTGTCGGAGCTTATGGATTTATTGTTGACTGGCGAGGACCAGTCACAGGCCGATCAACCGAACAATCTGGCTGAAGGTCTCCCAAGTAAACCTAAAAATCTGCAACCATAGAACTTGGCTTGGCACAAGGCAAGCTTCAAAACTAACGGTGCTTTAGGTATTGTATATTGTACGAAAGTCTGCACATCATAACTCTCCATTAACATGATTAATTTTGTACGGTGCTCTGGATCCATCTTCCTCTGCTTATCACAACAAAGTCCCATTTAAGGACGAGCCTCACAAACAACGGGTAGCTTTATAATGTGGCTGCATAGGTCACTCAAAAGCAAAGGCAACAAAACGAATGAATGTGGTGCATGTTGAAACAATGACTTGGGGTCAATCAGCTAGTCGGTGAGGCATTTCTTAAAATCACCTCATATGTGATACTAATAAACTGTCGTGTCAATCTACTTTGTGAGAAGTGAGGGAGGAGACTGCAGCTCAATTGCTGCCACATCTTGCGTAGCTGGTGGAGTGCCAGGCAGGATTCCACTCAACTCCCACGGCACCAGCAGCTGCTCCTCCTCTGTCCCTTGACTGAGCTTCAAAAGCTCCAGCAGATGCTCCTCCTGCTCTGCGCCGGTCTGCTGACGAAGCAAGCGACGCTGCCTCACGGCTTGCATCTTGAGCTTTTGCTGCAGCAGCTGATTATCAATGAGGGAGCTCTGCTGCACGGAGGCTTGCTGCTGCTCCCGTATCCGTTGTTCTTGCTGCTGCTCCTGATGCCAGCGTTGCCGCTGCTCCTTAAGCCTTAGGAATTGCAGCTCCTGTTCTTGTTGCAGCCTCTGCTGCTGCCGCTCCTCTGTTTCTTTTTCTTTTTGCCTCTTTTGCTGCAACACCCGCTCTGCCTCAGTTTGCTGCTGCTGCTGCTGCTGCCTCATTTGATCCTGGAACTTTTGCTCTGACTGCTCCTGCTGGTCAGCCTGATACTGCTGCTGCGGCTGTTGCTTCTGCTTGTGAAGAGCACGTTTCTGATGCCCAGCATGGTAGCCTCGAAAGTTCTGGTCAAGCGACCTATGGAGTACAAGGCAGGCACAATAGAGGAGGCAGGCACAAGTGACAGTTAATATGGGTGAGAGTGAGGAATCTGGTCAGCTCATACTCATTGTTTCAGGCCAGCAGATCTAGGCCACTTCAGCCAACGGAGCTACATGCCAATTTCTCAGCAAAAATGTAGACCAGTGGAAGCGACAACAGCAGGGTGCAGACGAATCACGTATGTTGCCCATTGCATGCCACAAGTGTGCATGCTGTACAAGGTCGTGTGACATTCAGACACTTCCTTGCACCAGAGTGCCGTACCTAGCCCTGAAGCACAGGCAAATAACGCACACCACACCGAGGAAATGGCACTCACCGCAATAAGTCCAGCCGACCGTCCTGTTCAATCTGATGCGTCAAGGTTGGCACCATAACGTCTAGCTGCTTCTGCCGCTGCCGCTGCTGCTGCTGACGCTGCTGCTCCTCTTCTTCCTCTCTCTGTTGTTGCTGCTCCTCTTCCTTTCTTACCCACTCCTGCTTTCTTAGCTGCTGTTGCTGCTGCTGCTGCCGCCGTTGCTGCTGCTGCTGCTCTTCTCCCTTTCTTGATGGCTGCTGCTGCTTCTGTCGAGCCTCCAGCCCTACTCTGCTCCTGCCCGCCCCTGCACCTCCTCCTGCCAGGCACGCTCCTTGAATCGCCTCTGTTCCCCCTCGTGACATATTTCCAAGACCCATTTCCCCTGCAGCCCCCCCTCCTGGCAGCAACAGTTCACGGAGGCTGGCTTCAAGGCTGTGGCGGTGCTGATCCTCATGTTGCGGGCTCTCACGCGGCTCCTGCTCTTGTCGCTGTTGTTGCAGCCCCTGCTGTGGTCTCTCCTGCCTTGCAGACAGCAGCTGAGGCCGCGGCAGCACGCTCTGCTGAGGCACTTGTGGCTGCAGCTGCAGCGGTGGGTGTAATACTGGCTGCTGCTGCACCTTTTTTGGCGTCTCAGGCCTTGGCCTGGGCAGGGGCCTCAGCTGCAGTTGAGGGGGGCGCTGCAGTTTGGATTGTTGCTGCCCTTTGGACTGCTGCAGCTGCAGAAGCTGTGGCCCCTGCTTGTGATTTTGTTGCCGCCCTTTATGCTGCGGCTGGGGCTCAGGCTTGAGTGGCTGATGCCCTGACCTGGTTTGCAGCTGCGGCTGTGGATGGCTGTGGATGGAGGAGTAAGAGGGCCCATGTGGAGGTGGTGCCCTGGCCTGCCTGCTCTTGCGTTCTTGCTTTGCACCCTCAAGCTCCTGCGCACAGTGTGTGCACACACACGTGTGTGTTTGTGTGTGTGTTTGTGTGTGTGTGCACTCGTCCATGAGTGTATGTGTGTAGGTATTTGTGTGTACGTGAAGGTGTTTCAAAATTCTGCATGAGCCCATGTATGCGTTAACGTATGCAGAACAGCACATATCATGGAATGCATGGTAGGCAATATGGCTGTGCATGCACCTTTGTAAGCTAATGTGAAGGGGGGCATTTAAATTCATAGCAATTGGAAACGCACCTCATGCCACTTGTGTATGCACAAACATGTGCATCCTATACACGATCCTGAATGCCACGCACATCATCCATCAGAACAGAACTCTGAAACTGCTTCATGCAAGCTCATGAATTGGCACAAAAACGCACACAAGCACAGCGACACCTCGACGGCCTCAATACCTTAAGAAGCAGGCTACGACGGTTCTTGCTGCTACTGCTGCTGCTGCTGCTACTGCTGTGATAGCTTTCTTTGGCGCCCCCACGTGCACGTACGCTTTCCTCATGCGTAAACTGTGCACGGCCACGCCACAGCTTGAACACCAAACCTTGGATGGCCTGCACAGTCAAATCAGAATTCGCAATCAATGCAGAGTAGGGTTGGCCATTGGCCAGAACCATATTACGGTATTTTTGGCAATCACCAAATATACGGTCATATACGGTGTATTTATATAAGCGTTTCTGGCCAACTCTAATGCAGAGCTAACGGCAACCCGTTGCTCACCAAACTTTACAAGATGCACACATTCATTCGAAGTGGTCGCCTGCAAACCACTTTCACTAAGTTGAACACTCTCTGATGGCTGCAGCTGAGAGAGTATCCATCATTTGCGCAGATGCAACACTCGTGCACGCAACCCCAATGCCAACTGAAGCACGCAACCTCCCAGCAATGCCAACCTGACTCGTGCATGCTGCGTTTCAACAATCAAGCAAACGAAACACAAACGCACAGACACTGTGAACATGCACTTGATCACGTGGCACATGTACAACTCAAATGCCTACGTCCATTAAATGATTTTGCACACTAGCAAGAGAGCACAGCGTCTGCAAACAAACCTGAGCATGTAGCCCCTTTAGCTGCAGCTTTGCATTTGTTACACACTGTTGAAGGTCAAGCTGTGATGCCTGCCCAGCGTTGCCGTCCTCCTGCTGCAATACCCCAGACTCCAGCTGCTGCTGCTGCTGCTGCTGCTGCTGCTGCTGCTGCTGGCCATTTGGAAGCTGCTGCTGCAGCTGCTGCCACTGCCGTACTTGATGCACGGCAAACCTAAGTCGTGTATCAACGCTTGGGTGAATGACAGAGCTCTTCCGCATAAATTGGGTTTACAGCTTAAACATGACTTGGTCACCAATTATCACTAGCACAGTCTTCATCACAAAAAGCATTCCTCACATCGCTGCCTCTTGCCTTAGGGGCACAACCAATCTGATGCGTGCGCGTTGGCACACATTTATTGGGAAGTAAATGGCATCTGATGCGTGCGCGTTGGCACACATTAATTGGGAAGTAAAGTAAACGGCATCTGATGCGTGCACGTTGGCACACATTTATTGGGAGGTAAATGGCATCTGATGCGTGCGCGTTGGCACACATTTATTGGGAAGTAAATGGCATCTGATGCGTGCACGTTGGCAAACATTTATTGGGAAGTAAATGGCATCTGATGCGTGCGCGTTGGCACACATTTATTGGGAAGTAAATGGCATCTTATGCGTGCGCGTTGGCACACATTTATTGGGAAGTAAATGGCATCTGATGCGTGCGCGTTGGCACACATTTATTGGGAAGTAAATGGCATCTGATGCGTGCGCGTTGGCACACATTTATTGGGAAGTAAATGGCATCTGATGCGTGCGCGTTGGCACACATTTATTGAGAAGTAAATGGCATCTGATGCGTGCGCGTTGGCACACATTTATTGGGAAGTAAATGGCATCTGATGCGTGCGCGTTGGCACACATTTATTGGGAAGTAAATGGCACATTGAGTGAGCAGAGGAGGCTGGGATGAACAAACGCAGTCAAGCAAAACATGCCCATCCTTTTCTTTTTATCGTCTTGTAAGCAAGGATGCTAGCAGCATGTCTATTCCCTTGACCTGAAGGCGCACACGTGTGAGCGCAAAGAGCAGATACAACAATGAGCGCATGATGTAGGGTACAAGGGTTTAAAAATCACACCTGACACGGTGCACTTCCATGCATGCAGACAGCACAGACCGCAGCTCCTCATCAATAGGACCCTGGATATGTGGAGCGTGTGAGATAATGAGCGAGTGCGTGTGCGTGTGCGTGTGTGTATACATGTGTGCATATGTTTGTGCATGTACTTGCGCATTTTTGTGCTCATGAGCGTGTGTATGGATGTATGGATGTGTTTGTGCTTAGAGCCTACATCTTTTCGTACTGAGAGCCGCGCTGGAGTGTTTGGACAAAATCATATACAAATGCCCACAAAGGGAGCAGGCATGCAGTTTCATGCACACATACACTCCAAGACACACACTCACAACGAGAATTGGCCTAAGAAAGCCTTCATTCAATTTCAAAGTCATGGCACATTACACATAACCGACAGCAGTCCCACCTGTAAAAGGCTGCTGGCTTCGCTACCAAAGCAGCTGGCCGCGTCGCTGTCCACAATGCACCTAGCCAATGCAAGTGCTTGCGGAGGAGGGCTGCTGTTGCTGAAGCTGTCATGGTGGTTTGCGGTGAAGGAAGGTGATGGATGATAGAGCGGGTGATGGCGCTCCTGCTTTTGCAGGCGACAGAGCGGCTGCTGGTGCTCCTGCACTTGCTGGCGGTGGTGGTTTTGCTGTTGCTGCTGCGTCTGCTGCTGCTGCTGCTGTGGTGTGGCTTCTTGCACTGCGAGTTGGCACAGGCGCTGCAGTGACATAGGAGAGTGAGGAGCGTGGTGTGGCGGCCCCAGGGACTGAGACGCATGCGGTGGGTGCTGCTGCTGTTGCTGAAACTGCAGTGACACAGGAGAGTGAGGTGCGTGGTGTGGTGGCACAGGGGACTGAGACGCATGCGGTGGGTGCTGCTGCTGTTGCTGAAACTGCAGTGACACAGGAGAATGAGGTGCGTGGTGTGGCGGCACAGGGGACTGAGACGCATGCGGTGGATGCTGCTGCTGTTGCTGAACGTGACCGCCTGAGTGGGGTGCATCTGTAGCATTTTTAATGACAGCTGCCTTTTTCTTGAAGCTTGCACTGGCTGGAGGAGAGTGCCGTGCGTCTGCACGCTCCTGGGAAGGGTGGGCCTGGCGAACACCACCATCTAACGCCCCCCCCTGCTTGTGCTGCAGCAGCTTGTGCAGCGCGCGCTTGGTGCGGCTGGCTTCCATGGGAGATGCGGGGACGGTAAGGCGAATGGCGCGGGCACTGCGTGTGCTGTGCACGCTGTGCACACCCTCCAGGCTGTCACTGTCACCTTCACCGTTACCACCTCTGCCTCCAGCACCGCTGTAAGTAAGCCGCCCTTGACTGCTAGCCCAGCTGCTGTGGCTGCGGGACCGGGTGCTGAGGATGCTGCCTGTGCCGGGAGTGGAACTGCTGCTTTGCACACCTGCGTACGTGATGCCTCTAGCTTGAGCACTGGCACTTGTGGAGCTGGTAGAGGTGCTGCTGCCGTGGGTGGCTGATCCAGCACTGTCCCCTGTGCTGCATGCCCCCTGCCTGCTGCTGCTTTTGCTGCGCGACCTGCCCCGTGGCTGTGTCTGTGTCCCACGGTGGTGGAGGTCAAGGGTCTGGGTACCACAGCTGTGACGCTCCTCCTGTAACGGAAGGCTCTGGTGGCTGCTCCTGCTATGGTGTGCAGAGGGCAGCTGCTGCGGCTGTTGTGGCTGCTCATGTTGTGGCTGCTCATGTTGTGGCTGCTCGTGTTGCTGCTGCAAGCCTTGCTGGCACTGCCGCCGCTGCTGCTGCAGCTTCTGCAGCTTCTGCTGCTGTAGGGTGCGACTGTTTGGGGTGGATTTGGTGGCTGCATTGTCGTGCTCTGTAGCAACGCTGGAGATGCTAGGGTGGACTTGCTGAGCCTGCTGCGGCCTGGTGCTACCTCCTCCCTCTGCGGAATTTGAGAAAATGGGCAAGCGTGTGTGTGTGTATTTTGGGTGTGTGTGTATGTGTATGTGTATGCATGCGTGTAATTGTGTGTGCGTGTGTGTATATGTGTGCGTGTGTGTGTGTGTGTGTGTGTTGGACGTGTAAATGAGGCAAGCCATTGTAGATTGCAGTGAGGCCCAATATGTTGATATACAGAGGTGCTAGCCATTGCAACACGATTGTTACATTTATACACAGCTGCTTCTGCAATCAGTGTTATGACTACAGTACGTGAAGCTATACACAGCCAAGGTAACATGGCCACGCACTTGTGTTTTATCTTGCATTGTTGTGTGCATTCATGAAATGCATGCTTGGCACAAAGGGTAATGTATTTCACTATTTAGGCTACACAAAATACCCACATTAATGTGTGTGTACGAGTGTTTTGTATGTGTTTGTGTGAAAAAAGAGGTAGATAGATAGAGATATACACAGAGAGAGAGAGAGAGAGAGAGAGGAAGCATGTCGACAGATGAAGATCACACAACCTGCCGCAAATGACACGACACACCAATCATTCACCTGCACAATCCTCGACGAGTCCGTCCTGCGAGAAATTCCCTGTACCAGCACTTTCCTCCACCACACTCCCACCTCCTGCACTGCCACCCCCAAAGCTGTCCGGCACAAAGCTAGCCAGCATAGCAGTACCGTCACTCACACCAGAGCACCCCCCCCCTTCCCCACCACCATGACATACAGGCTGCAGTGGCAGTGCAGTAGATAAGCTGGAAACGCCTGCACCGCTCTGCACCTGCTGCTGGGCGTGCACGCTTCTGCTGCTGCGGCTGCTGCTGCTGCTGTGTGCACTGCGGGCCTGCTGCTGCTGCTGCTGCTGCTGCTGTTGTGTGCACTGCAGGCCTGCTGCTGCTGCTGTGTGCACTGCGGGCCTGCTGCTGCTGCTGCTGCTATGTGCACTGCGGGCCTGCTGCAGTGGCAGTGCAGCGGACAGGGTGTGGGCCAGCGTGTTTGCCAGCTCACCAGGAGGAGAAGGAGGGGGCAGTGGCTGCAGCAGCAGCCGCACTTGGTCCAAGCACTCTGCCGCACAACTGTTCCCACGACCATTCAGACCACCACTATCACCACCACCACCACCACCACCACCACCACCACCATCACCACCATCATCACTATGCAATTCCATCTTCCCCCCCTGGCCGTGCACGTATGACAGCCCCTGATCAATTCCATCAACACTCCCTGGCTGGCCCTCCTTTGGTGTGGGAATGAATTGCACCTCAAATGGCAGCGGCTGCTCGTCGTCACATCCTTCGTCGTTCGGCACTTGCAGTAGCCTGGGCTTCTTGGCGGCTCCACCCACTTCCTTTTCCCTCAAGTCACCATCAACACATGTATCTCCTCCTTTGACATTGACGACCTCCTGCAGCCGCTGCTGGCGCTCATGCTGCTGCTGTTGTTGCTGCTTTTGTTGTTGCTGCTGCTGTACTGCCTCTCCCACACAATCCCCTCCACTGCCACTGCCATCGCCCCCTTCCTCCCCCTCCCAACTACGCCCCAAACCCTTGAAGGGTCCGCAAACAGAGCTCCCTTCGTGCCCACCACCCATACCACTCTCACTCGTCTGCTTGCCCCCCTCATTGCAGCACTCCACAAACTGCTCTATGATGTCGCTGTTGCTGCCGCACACACTGGGGGCACTTGCAAGGGAGTGGGTAGGAGCAGCAGATACTGCTCCTGTGTGAGACGCTGCGGTGAGGGGGGACGTGCTGAGGTGCTGTGCGTTGTGCTGCTGATGCTGATGCTGCTGTTGTTGCCGCTGCTGTTGTTGCCGCTGCTGTGAATAATGAGGCGAGTGGACAGGAGCAGCAGCTGCTGCTCCTGTGTGAGACGCTGCGGTGAGGGGGGATGTGCTGAGTTGCTGTGCGTTGTGCTGCTGATGCTGCTGCTGCTGTTGTAAGATGTATGGGGAGAGGGCAGGGGTAGCAGCTACTGCTTCTGTAAGAGACGCGGCTGTGAGGGGGGTCGTGCTGGAGTGCTGCGCATGCTGCTCTTGGACCTGTTGCTGCAAAAGTTGTTGAGCTGCTGTCGTGAGGGCTGTTGTGCTGCTGCTGCTGCCTGAGGTATAGCACTGCTGCTGCAAGAGCTGCGTGAGACTGGAGAGCTGTGCATGGAGCTCTTGTGACCTGAGGCCTGTGGGCAAACACAGGTGCACACACACACGCATCATGAGCATTTGTGGCTTGGAATTGGAATACAAACACAAATGCACACACACACACAATCATACGCACACACACACCTACACACAATTCAAGAGCAGGCATGGTGCGTGAAATGGTAGGGCACAGTAGCGGAAGGGCCTGGGAGGTCAATGCACGTCAGACAAGGATCCAAGGACCGTGCAGCTTGATGATGAGTGTACAAGCAAGAACATTCACAACAAAGAACAGAGAAGCAACAAGACAAAAGCCGTGCCATAAGTCTGTGAGGTCACAGCATCAGGGTGTACCTGTTTTTTTATATAGCCATAGCAAGGAGACCACGGCGCTTGGAAACCAACAGTGGACTACCTCGTGCAAACTTGCACTCAGGCGGCCCTTCAGTACTTGAGAAACAGCCAGTCATGGCTACTCAGAAGCCAAAAGTAAGTTTATATCTTAATAGACTCAGATGCAATTGAGAGCCAAGTCTGCCCTGCCCTTGCCTATCCTGACTGCCCGATCAACATGGTTTTTTTGGCCAGGCATAGATCCAAACTTCTTTACGAACTCCTTCAGACCCGACACCCACCAGGTCTGTACTGTGTGGTCAAGATGGTCAGCAGGGCATGCAGCATCTCAACTCCTTGGTTGGGCTCAATAGCTTCAGGCAAAAGTCCCCCTCCTGCTTGCACCACAGCTTGAGATGACACCCCCCCCGCAACAGCTGCAGCCACCATTTCAGTTGTCGATGCCAGTCCATTCAGCACCTCAGGCTCTGCCACGGCCTGGGACCCTGCTTCAGTACATGGCCAACCAGCAGCTCCACCATCATCATCATCAGCAGCAGATGCCCCACTGCCAGCTGCAGCACCTCCACCCACAGATTGAGCACCAGCAGCCCCCATTTGCTGTGCCATAGAGCCATGGGTCCCACCGTGAGGGCGTCCCAACCCAGACTCCCCCCCTCTGTTAACCCCCCCCTGCATATCAGTGAGAGTCCCTCCATTTGCACCCCCTTCTGCCTCATCATCCATGTCCTCGTCTGCCCGTCTGCAGTTCTCGTAAGCCTTGCTTGTGTGAGCATGGTCACGGCCCTCAACTAGGGGTGTGGAAAGCAGGGTACTGGTCGCCTCTTGTCCTTTTTCTCGGCCTGCAGCGTGCACCATAAACATTGTGTATCACATTTACAGCATGCAGTATCAATAGGGTTGGCCAGAACCATATATGAATACGGTGCACATTCGGTATTTTTAGCAGGGATTCCTTCAAATATACGGTCATATACGGCGTATAAATACGGTTCTGGCCAACCCTAAGTATCAAAAGTATGGCCTGTACCAAATGTGGATCATGTTCACGCTAAGCTGTCCTCAAGGGCAGAAAGGGTACGGGCAAATGTTTTGCACCTCCTTTCTGCTCTTGAGGACTTTTGAGAGGGAAGGTTTTTGAACACGACAAGACAGATGCAGAGTGTAGTGCTAAAGGATTGAGGGTAGGCGGCGTGACCACAAGCGTACTTGCAGCTTTCCCACAGACAAAATGGTGGGCGCATGGCCTTGTGCAATGATTGCAATGCAAGTGTTTTGTGTGTATGTGTGTGTGATTGCATGTGCATGATTTGTGTGAGTGCATTTGCATGATTGAAGTAAACAAGAGGGCATTTAGGTCGAGCCAGGTCTCCAAGAAATCTATAAGGAAGATGGCAGCTGTGCTGTACACACATTCCACAAAAACCATTGGAAACCTACCCCCACATCTGCGCTTGCATAGGGCTGTGTTTACATAAATCGACAAACAGAAAGCTGCAAACAGCTGCTCTTGCCCTGCTGACATGGAGAGCAGAGGCTGAGGATGAATGGTCAACGAAACAGCATGATGGATGAGCAAGAACTCATGCTCTAGTGGCCGTTTTAAGAGTAACAGCTGCTCTTGTTCTGCTTACATAGAGAGCAGGAGGAGGGTGCTTCCAGCAAGTGTGGGTGGGTGGTGCCAGGCCCACTATGCTGTGGGGATAAACACAGCTGGTCGCAGCCGTTGGTGGTATCGGAGTTGCCGTGCTGCTGTTCTATCAGGAGGGCCTCATGGGGGGTGCGCCGTGAGGACGACAGGTCCATATGTAGCAGGGCCTGCATCAGCTGTTGAACCACACACATGGGAGAGCAGAGGTTGAGGATAAATTGTCAACGTAACAGCAAATTTAGATGAACAAGAACTCACGCTCTAGTGCACGTTTTAAGAGTAAGGACGCGCAGTGGGGAAGGAGAGGTGGAAGACAGGAGGACAGTGCAAGAACAAGAACAAGAGACACACAGTCTGAATGTGCCCTTAATTATAATAATTAATTACGTGCTCGAGAAAAAGAGCAAAGGTCGAGGGAGGAACAAGGGATGGGAGCAGGTGGCAGGGAATATCATGTATCAGAGTTTTATTAGGAGAGCTGCCTGCATCCTCAGACTGTGGTTGTGTGTGTGTGTGTGGTTATGTGTGTGTGTGGTTATGTGTGTGTGTGTGTGTGTGTGTGATGCTCTAAGACGAGGCCATACAATATCCTTGACTGGGTACTTACGTCTGTTGTGTTTTGGAATGTACAACGTGTTTGTTCAATTTGTTGTTTGTTGGAATCTCGTGCTTGGTGGCGTTCGATTGTTCTGGGGTCTTCTTTCCCTTTTTTATGCTACGAAGGGCAGCACTTTATGTCCCCTTGAATTGAAGGGTGCGGCTTGTTTTCTAAAAAGAGCGCGAAGACTGTTCAGCTTGTACACAGCACGCTGGTAGCATAGAGGGTGGCAAGGCAAGGTTGCAGGCGTGGAGTTGCAGGCTTTCGCTTATGGTAGCGTTTCTACAAAACGGGTTGTTGTCGCTTTTTGTTCGTCTTGTTTAGACTATTTATTTCTGCCCATACTGACCCAGATGCTTTCCAGTCCTCCTCTATGTCTTAAGCAATGTCTCACAGCTCTCTATTACGTTTCGGGCTCCAGTTGTTGCATACTGATGTGCATGATTGATAGATGAGATCGTTGTGTGCAAGTGTATGTTAATGCGCGTGTGTGTGCGTGTATGTTTGCGTGGGAATACACTAATGTGTGGGCAACATATACCTGAGACAGGTCAGCATGCAGCTTGCTGATCATTGACACAGGAGGCGAGTCGCAGCCCTCTGCCGGCAGACCTACAGCCAAGCTGTTGCTGCTGCTGCATTCCCTACTTATGCTAACGCCCTTGTGGCTGCTGCTGTTGCTGCTGTTGCTGCTGTTACTGCTGCTGCTTCTCCTACTCTGTCTACTACTCGGACGGATGCTCCCAGCCTGGCTGCCGTTGCCGCTGCTATTGCTGGTATTGGTGCTGATGTAGGTGCTGTGACTGCCTTGATGCCTGTCAGTCCTGTCAGTTGGTCTGCGTTGCGTTCTGCGCTGCCCAGGCTGCTGCTGCTGTTGCTGCTTGAGGGGGGTTTGTAAGCGAGAGGGGGGCGGGGAGTGGTTGGTGCCTGCGTCGCTGCTATGGCTAGGGGTCGCGTCGTTGAGGCAGTGCGGGTGCAGCATGCCGGCTGTGGTCAGAGGTCGCACCAGTGAGACAGGGCTTGCATCGTCAGGGCGGTGCGGTGCAGGCTGCCTGTTGGTAAGGGCTGCGGGTAGTACAGGTCGCTTGGTGGCAGGCGTTGTGGGTGGTGATGAGGCACGTGGATGGTGGGGTAGTTTGCTCGAGAGGGAAGGGGTTGTGGAGGAGGAGGGTGGGGAGTGCTGGGAGCTTCTGGAGTGATGACGGGCGGGGGGCTTGGG
>Ga0307974_1001615_pt1 | contig 15617 bp, 18 predicted proteins | sample OrgLakmetagen784_FD_201812 | JGI IMG/M metagenome (GOLD analysis project Ga0307974, IMG submission 201812) | Saline water microbial communities from Organic Lake, Antarctica - #784 | ecosystem: Environmental > Aquatic > Non-marine Saline and Alkaline > Saline | place: Antarctica: Organic Lake... | reverse complement strand
ATAGCACGCCTGATCCACGATAATGACGATTCTTTAACAAAGCTCTTTTCAATGATTACCCAGCACCTGTCGTAGCCCAAGCTGACCAGCTTTTCATAGCACGCCTGATCCACGATAATGACGATTCTTTAACAAAGCTCTTTTCAATGATTACCCAGCACCTGTCGTAGCCCAAGCTGACCAGCTTTTCATAGCACGCCTGATCCACGATAATGACGATTCGTTAACAAAGCTCTTTTCAATGATTACCCAGCACCTGTCGTAGCCCAAGCTGACCAGCTCTTCATAGTGCGCCTGATCCACGATATTGACAATTCGTTAACAAAACTCTTTCCAATGATTACCCAGCACCTGTCGTAGCCCAAGCTGACCAGCCGTTCATAGCACGCCTGATCCACGTAGCTGCCTTCAGGTGACTTCCCGATTTTCTTGCGTTTCTTGCTCCAAGCAGCATCGCTCTTTTGCTGCTGCTTCTCCTCCTGTGTGTGTGCGTGCGTGCGTGAGTTTGCGTGCGTGCGTGTATGTGCAGTTAAATGTGAGATGTTACGTGTATGTACACATGCTTGTAAGCGTAAAGCCCCCCCCCCCACACACACACACATTCACACATTCACACCAGTATCATTTATCCATTATTATGTACACATGCTTGTGAGCGTAAAGCCCCAGGCATGTTTGTGCTGATAATCCTTGGAACATGTAACTTTGTGGTTACCTTTGTGCTGATAATCCTTGGAACATGTAACTTTGTGGTTACCTTTGCGCTGATAATCCTTGGAACATGTAACTTTGTGGTTTCCTTTGTGCTGATAATCCTTGGAACATGTAACTTTGTGGTTACCTTTGCGCTGATAATCCTTGGAACATGTAACTTTGTGGTTACCTTAGCGCAAATGATGTCTGCAAATAATGATTCCTGCAAAGCATGTGGCTATGTTTGTGCAAACAACCCTACAGAACATGCTGCTGTGTTTGTACTATGAATTATGGGAAGTGTATGGTTATCTCTGTGCAAATGATTTCCCTAATGATCCCTGCAAAGCATATGGCTATGTCTGTGCAAATAGTTTCTGCAAAGCATACGGCTATGTCTGTGCAAATTATCTCTGCAAAGCATATGGCTATGTCCGTGCAATGGTTTCTGCAAAGCATACGGCTATGTCTGTGCAAATGATCTCTGCAAAGCGTATGGCTATGTCCGTGCAAATGATCTCTGCAGATCATATGTCTATGTCCGTGCAAATGGTTTCTGCAAAGCATACGGCTATCTCGTGCAAAGAAAACCTGCAAAGCATACGGCTATGTCCGTGCAAATAATTTCTGCAAAGCACGTGGCTGTGTCCGTGCAAATGATCTCTGCAAAACATATGGCTATGTCTGTGCAAATGGTTTCTGAAACACATGTGGCCATGTCCGAGCAAATGGTTTCTGCAAAGCATATGTCCATGTCCGTGCAAATGATCTCTGCAGATCATATGTCTATGTCCGTACAAATGATCTCTGCAAAGCATGTGGCTATGTCTGTGCAAAGGAAACCTGCAAAGCATATGGCTATGTCTGTGCAAATAATCCCTGCAACACACGTGGGTATGTCTGTGCAAACGGTTTCTGCAAAGCATGTGGCTCTGTTTGTACATTTGTAAAAAAGTTCCTTGTAGAACGTCGATCCATCCTCACTATTCAAACAAAAACACAGACTTAAAGCTCATGAACAGAGCACTTGGTCACCAAAACCCGAACATGAACAGAGCACTTGGTCACCAAAACCCGAACATGAACAGAACATGAACAGGGCAACTGGTCACCAAAACCCGAACATGAACAGAGCACTTGGTCACCAAAACCCGAACATGAACAGAGCAACAGGTCACTGGAAACTAAACCTAACTTGCCGTGCCTTGTTCCGCTTCTGCTGCATTCTGATGCTTCTGCTGTGTTCGGATGAAGATGCTTCTGCAGTATTCAGCTGTTTCTGCTGTATTCAGATGCAGACTATAGAGCACCAGCCCCTATCTCTGTTCCTGCAGCATCTCAATGGAGTCCAAAGCAGCTGCACCGTCCCCCCACACGGAGGCGTAAAACTTACATTAACCCTCATCCGACCAAGCCGCCCTGTTGTGTGTGGGTGGAGTCCAAGCCAGCTGCAACGCCCTCCCTCACCGAAGCGTATACCATACATTCAATCCGATCCGAACGAACCCTCAAATAGGCCGCAACTAAAGCCCACGCACCTTGTTCTGCTTCTGTTGTGTTTCAATGAAGTCCAGGGCAGCTGCAATGTCGCCCCCACTGAAGCGTAAGGCGCGTTTTGACTCGCTCATGCCATGGCCCATTTCTTGGAGGAGTGCCAGCTGCTCGTCTGAAACCTGCACAACATATGTTTTTGAGAAATAAAAAGTGTTTGTACATCAAGCGATGATTCAGCCCATTGTGTTGAAGAGTGCCAGCTGCTCGTCTGAAACCTGCACAACTTATGTTTTTGATTTTTTCAACAGAATGCGGATTATATGAGTTGTACAGAAAAACCACACACAGGGTATAATACTTGCCCTGTCCTTTTTGTTCCCCCCGCAGGGGGGAGGAACATGAAAGGTATAAATGTCGCAATTGTTCCCCCCCCGCAGGGGGGAGGAACAGAGAAATAAAAAGTGTTTGTACATCAAGCGATGGTTCAGCCCATTGTGTTGAAGAGTGCCAGCTGCTCGTCTGGGACCTGCACAACATATCAAACGTCTGTTTTTGAGAAATAAAAGGTGTTTGTACATCAAGCGATGATTCAGCCCATTGTGTTGAAGAGTGCCAGCTGCTCGTCTGGGACCTGCACGACGCATCATTTGTTGAGACAAAGTAAGTGTCTATTCATCATATATATAAATCATTCAGCCCACTGTGCTAAAGAGTGCAAGCTGCTCGTCACAATCTGTGCAACAGTTACAAATCAGCATTCAATCCTAAGCTGCTTGTTTTGCCCCTTTTGTTGAAGAGTGCAAGCCCCTCGTCACAATTTGTGCATCATGTGCACAACGGCATTTGATTCTAAAAAGAAATAGGCAGTGTGCACAACCTAATGAGGAGGAGAAGGAGGAGCGAACAGGGGCAGCCACTTGTTTTTTTTGTGTAAGCAAGCGCCTACCTCTCCACTGTTTCGTCTACATTCTTTCCATAATTGTGTGTGTTGTACGTGTGTGCAAGCATAATTCTGACTCTGGCACTGTGCATGCACACGCACAAGGGTGTTCCGAACATCATTCAAGCCGTCTGAAAGGTGGCCTTGGCCTTGACAGATCAATCTAAATAAATTAAATTCAAAAGGTGTGTGGTGTGAATACAAGCAACGCAGGCTCTTTTAAACTGTGTGCACGCGTGAGGGTCTTGCAAACACTCTTCAAACAATGTCAAAGGCATCTGTGCCATTGCGCAGCATCACACTCTTCAAACAATGCCACACTCTTCAAACAATGCCACACACTTCAAACAATGCCACACTCTTCAAACAATGCCATACTCTTCAAACAATGCCATACTCTTCAAACAATGCCATACTCTTCAAACAATGCCACACTCTTCAAACAATGCCACACTCTTCAAACAATGCCACACTTCAAACAATGCCACACACTTCAAACAATGCCACACTCTTCAAACAATGCCATACTCTTCAAACAATGCCATACTCTTCAAACAATGCCATACTCTTCAAACAATGCCTTCAAACAATGCCATACTCTTCAAACAATGCCACACTCTTCAAACAATGCCACACTCTTTAAACAATTCCACACTCTTCAAACAATGCCACACTCTTCAAACAATGCCTTCAAACCATGTCAAAGGCATCGTGCCATTGCGCAGCATCACACTCACAATGTGCGCGCGCTGGCCCTGTGGTTGGATGTAAAAGGACAGAGCGTTGTCATCACCATGGACGCATCGTGCCATTGCGCAGCATCACACTCACAATGTGCGCGCGTGACCCTGCTGTAGCTCAGCTAGATGTAGCTTATGCACAATGTTTACACGTTGTACATACGCAGCCTAGCAGTCGCACGTTTTGACTGATGGCTTACTCTGTAAACTCTGTAGCTCAGCTAGATGTAGCTTATGCACAATGTTTACACGTTGTATATACGCAGGCTAGCAGTCGCACGTTTTGACTGATGGCTTACTCTGTAAACTCTGTAGCTCAGCTAGATGTAGCTTATGCACAATTTATACACGTTGTACATACGCAGCCTAGCAGTCGCACGTTTGGACTGATGGCTTACTCTGTAAACTCTGTAGTTTTTTCACAGCCAAACTATTTATGCTGGTTCTTATGTCATACTTCGACTCCCTTTTGGCTTCCAGCTTCTCGTCTTTTCCCCCAGACTTTCCTTTTATCATTCCATCCCTTTCTCTCGTTTCTCTCAGGCGTTTCTCCTTTTGTCTAGCTAAGTGTGGTCACAGGCGTTTTCAAGCTTCCGCTCAGAGGCATATATAGCGATGCCTTACCTTACCTTATGTTACCTTATACCTTAACTTATATTTTACCTTATCCACAAGCGCCTCACCCGCAGGCTCTTCCACTTGTTGTACGTGCGCGCGAGGATCTTGTCAGCGCTGTGTTCCATTTGTTACGCACGTGCGAGGATCTTGTCAGCGCTGTATATACCTTACCTTATCTTACCTTTTTCACAAGCGCCTCACCTGCAAGGTCTTCCACTTGTTGTACGTGCGCGCGAGGATCATGTCAGCGCTGTATATACCTTACCTTTTTCACAAGCGCCTCACCTGCAGGCTCTTCCACTTGTTGTATGTGCGCGCGAGGATCTTGTCAGCGCTGTGTTCCATTTGTTACGCACGTGCAAGGATCTTGTCATTGCTGTATATACCTTACCTTACCTTACCATTTTCACAAGCGCCTCACCTGCAGGCTCTTCCACTTGTTGTACGCACGCGCGAGGATCTTGTCAGCGCTGTGTTCCATTTGTTACACACGTGCGAGGATCTTCTCATTGCTGAATATACCTTACCTTACCTTTTTCACAAAGCGCCTCACCTGCAGGCTCTTCCACTTGTTGTGCGCACGCGCGAGAATCTTGTCAGCCCCCTCTACATCCCCGGTGTGGAACGCAACGAGGCCTTCCAGGACCTCCAGCCGTAGGTACCTAAGGCGTTCAAGCAAAACGAAGGGCAGCATAATGGTCCTTCACTCTCTGTAGTAAGGACCTTAGCACCTGGTGCAGTGGCAGCAGTTTCCAATTTTCTGGAGTGCTATGTATATGCGGGGGATGAAGGTCACCGAAGAGCATTTGGACGCAGTGACCAAGGTTGTCCAAGCATGACTAAGGGCAGCAACGCACACACCCACACACACACACTCTAACAAATGCCATGCTGATAACTTGGCAAGGTGAATTTAAATTCTTCCAGAAGTGCCATGTGCCTGCATAGGGGAATAAGGGTCATCAAAGAGCGTCCAGCCAGTTTTTCACAAAGAGTGCTCGAGGAAAACTAAGGGCAGCCACACAATGTCCGCCATGTCAACCAAACATGGAAAGGTTTCTCACACAAAAGCTTCCGGGTACAAAAAGGGCTTTACCCGACTTACATAGGAGGGTACGAATGCACAGCATAGTGCAGCATAGATCAACATACGTCTGCTCCGGTAGTGTCAATGATGATTTGATGCTTTGCATCGGACAATATTTCGGACAATATTTCAGAGCAAAATAACCACATCCAGCTTTAAGAAGGCATGGCGTAAAGAACTGTGGGAAAAACGAAACGGTAGTGTCAATGATGATATGATGCTTTGCATCGGATATTAATTTCAAAGCAAATTAACCACATCCAGCTTAACAAGGCATGGCGTTAAGAACCGAGGAAACAACAAAAGAATGCGTGCACAGATGTTTCTAGTCGGGCACTGCCACAGCCATGCGCCACAGCAGTCGTAGCGAGCACCACAAAATTTAATTAAAGAGTGGTACAGTCAAAAGAATGCCTTTATAGGAGGGGCGGCGAACAGCGGATGGGAATTATGGATATTTATGGTGGTGAGCGATTTTCACGGCCTGCAAAGTTTTTCTTTTCAAAAAATCAGCGGTCGCGAGTTGTGGGCAGGCACTGGACTGAACCGTATATACACACCGTATATGACCGTCTGTATGGTGATTTCCCTGCCAAAAATACTGTATATACACCATATATACCTACAAATGTATGGTTATGGCCAACCCTACGTATGAGTCATGCAGAGCGTACGCAACACAGCTTATACACCGTATATACCTATAAATGTATGGTTATGGCCAACCCTACGACATAAATGAGTCATGCAGAGCGTACGCAACACAGCTATGGTTGATTGTGCCATAACCCATTGATTTCAGGAGCATCACCGCATGCGGGTCTTGCAGTAAATCTGTAACACACACATACACACGCACACACATTCCTACACGCACATACGTTGCAATTTCAGGGCAGAAGCCGGTTCCATGGATGCGACGCACTTTCTCCATGTTGGGGCCATGAGCAACTGCAAGTGCATCACGAGCTGCCTGCAGAAAGGTGGAGAGAAAATACAACCAGTTTGTTTGGGCCGTGGGATCCTGCAAAAATGAGAAATACAAAGACAGTTGTTGTTGGGGCCATGAGCAACTGCAAGTGCATCACGAGCTGCCTGCAATAAAATATATAAATAGGAGGCAGAACTGTTTGTTTGGGCCGTATGATCCTCCAATAAAGTCCGTCTTATATAGTGATCGTTCCCCACATGCACGCCTCTTTGAATGTGTGTGTGTGTGTGTGTGCGTGTGTATGTGTGTGTATGTGTGTGTGGGTGTGGGTGTGTATGTATTTGTGTGTGTGTGTGTGTGTGTGTGTGTGTGTGTGAGCAAACGATGGAGGGTTTGCATAGGATGCCTGGTGACTCATTGACCTATAACTGCGAACAAAAATATAGCAAGGATTCTGAAACATTTCACACACGCACATACCTGCAGCTTAAAATACGGGCTGCTCCATACCTGCAGCTTCTTAAACGTTCCATACTTCACAACGCACAAACGAATACCTGCAGTTTGCGCTGCGCCACAGAGAGGCGGCGCTGATCCTGCAGCTTGTAGTAGCACCTGTGTGCGTGTTTGTGTGTTTGTGTGTGTAAGTGTGTGAGTGTGTGTGTGTGTTTGTGCGTGTGTGTGTTTGTGTGTGTGTGTGTGTGTGTGTGTGTGTGTGTGTGTGTGTGTGTGAGTGTGTGAGAGTGTGTGTGTGTGTGTGTGTTATGAGCATGTGTGTGTGCGCGTGCGTGTGTGCTGTGAGTATGTGCTGTGTGTTGTGTGTGCGTGTGTATGTATGTGTATGTGTATATGTATGTGTGTGTGCGCAAGCGTATTTTTGTATGCAAGTGTGTGTGCGTGTATGCAAGTGTGTGTGCGTGTGCGTGTGTGCAAGGTAAGGACACCACCAAAATTTGTTGATGCAAGCAGCTACGCTGTTGATACATTTAATGAATTGAGTTTAATACAAGCAGCTACGTGTTGAGATGCAAGTTGATACATTTGATAAATCAAGTTTGATACAAGCAGCTACGTGTTGAGATACAAGTTGATGCACTTACTCATTCAACTTTGATGCAAGCAGCTCTGTATTGAGATCAGTGTTGTGCACTTGACGATTGACGCCGTCAACCGTCATTTGACGGTCAGGCGTAATTTACAGTTTTGACCGTCAGAAACTAATCCTCAGTGGTAATGTACGGTGATTATAATTTTTGACGTCTGACGGTCGGCTTTACAGTTATTTACGGTGGGAAACCGTCAGGAATTAGTTATTTACGGTGGGAAACCGTCAGGAATTAGTTATTACGGTGAAAAACCGTCAGCAGCTGGCCAGGCCGGGCCAGCGACGGACGACTGACTCAGGGCCACACGAGCCCTCTTGGCCTGATTACCGGAGGACATTATATATTTATATCGCAAATCGCAGATGTTGTTTGTGGGGAAATTGGAGCTTGAGCTGGCACTCTGAGCTACTAAGTACCTGACGCCGCACCGTTACTTACAATTTCCCACCTTCAGTATGAATTTCACCGTTAACCATGGTTATGTGACGTAGACGTCATTTAAGCACCGTAACTAACGGTGACATTTGTGATTGACGCCGTATGTGCACAACACTGATTGAGATGCAAGTTGATGCACTTACTCATTCAGCTTTGATGCAAGCAGCTCTGTATTGGGATGCACACTACTGATACACGTAATAAATTAAATTTGACGCAAGCAGATGAAGGTCTAGACTTAATATATCACCATTGTCTGTATGTTATAATTGCACTGCATGAGGTGGGTAGGCCCAAGCAAATCATTCCTATGTCCCCTGGGGGCTTCAATTTAATTTTTTGCTTCACTCTGCAAATCACAGTAATTAACGTGAAGAGTTTTACGGTCCCCGCTACCAAAGTGGCTCCTTTCCCTTGAATAATGTGGGGAGTGGTTTTTCACTGCCTGCGTAGTTTTTCTTTTTCTTTTGGGGAGTGGTTCTTCTCTGTCTGTGTGATTATTTCTTTTTCATACAGCACGTGACTTGGCATGTGGTTATATAGCAATTAACATTTTTATTAGGTGCCGCTCACTTACAGCACATGGCCTGATAAATAATACATAGGGTCGGCCAGAACCACATACTATATATACAATTTAAAAACTGTATTTTTGGCAGGGATTTCATCACATACATGGTCATATACGGTGTATACATACGGTTCTGGCCAATCCTACTGGTTTAACTAGACACTGTCGATGAAGGCATGGCCTCACACAAACAATGTGCACGAGTCTGGCACAAGTGACCAACAAAACGCCATCAAAGACCCCATCAATAGGTTTTCACCGCTTTCATAGAATGCGTGGCCTGCAAAGCTGTGCGTGTATGCAGGGGCTCAGATTTGTAATAAAATGAACTAACATGACCTTCCACCGGCACCGCTCCTGTTAGTAGTATAGACTTGCAGGTTACTATTAACGTATCTGACTGTGTTGTGGTTCTTCTAACGCAAGTTCAACCAGCACGTCATCATCCTTCATTTCATGTAGGTATTACATTTCGAACACAGACAGCTAACAACCAGGGGGAGGAACCTCAAGAAATACCACTCAGAAACTCAAGAGACACACACACTCAGCTATTAGGCTCATTTTTAGGTTTGGCCAACACCCTATTTATGCACCGTATATAATATAGAATATTTGACCGTACGTTTGGTGGGTTCCCTGTTAAATATGCCGTTTATACACCGTATATATATTTACAGATATATATATGGTTCTGGCCAACCCTACTCATGTTCTTGCAGTCACAGCCGCGCACAAACACATCATCACTCACCATACTATGTCCAACAACAGCATCCCGAAATTGTCCACCGCTCTCAGCAAGTCTGGTGCACAGAGCATGAGGCTTTCCTCTGCAGAAAAGCGAGCGTGAACAGAGCATGAGGCTTTCCTCTGCTTTGAAATGAGCGTGAACAGAGCATGAGGCTTTCCTCTGTTGAAAAGCGAGATTGAACAGAGCATGAGGCTTTCCTCTAATGTAAAGCGAGCGTGAACAGAGCATGAGGCTTTCCTCTGTTGAAAAGCGAGAGTGAACAGAGCATGAGGCTTTCCTCTGCTCTGAAAAGCGAGCGTGAACAGAGCATGAGGCTTTCCTCTGTTGAAAAGCGAGAGTGAACAGAGCATGAGGCTTTCCTCTGTTGAAAAGCGAGATTGAACAGAGCGTAAGGCTTTTCTCTGTTGAAAAGCGAGCGTGAACAGAGCATGAGGCTTTCCTCTGCAGAAAAGCGAGAGTGAACAGAGCGTAAAGCTTTCCTCTGCTTTATAACGAGCGTGGACAGAGCACGAGGCTTTCCTCTGCTGAAAAGCGAGAGTGAACAGAGCATGAGGCTTTCCACTGTTGAAAAGCGAGCGTAAACAGAGCATGATAATTTCCTCTGTTGAAAAGTGAGCGTGAATAGAGCATAAGGCTTTCCTCTGTTAAAAAGCAAGAGTGAACAGAGCATGAGGCTTTCCTCTGTTAAAAAGCGAGAGTGAACAGAGCATGAGGCTTTCCTCTGCTGAAAAGCGAGAGTGAACAGAGCATGAGGCTTTCCACTGTTGAAAAGCGAGCGTGAACAGAGCATGAGGCTTTCCTCTGCTTTGAAACGAGCGTGCACAAAGCACCAAGCACAACGCTCTCCACTGAGACACTTTTTACCCCATTCTCTTTTGCTTGACTCTATAATTTCCTCCTGACTTCTTGACCGTCTTTGGCGGCACCAAGATCGATACAGTCCCCCACAACCTTTTGACGGTGGATGTAAACGCTGGACAAGCACAATTTACGATTAATAAGTCACGTAAGACAGCGTTTAAGAATGTGTGCACCACAATTACACCACTTATTATTATATACCATAGCACGACGCTCTGCTCTGTGACGGATTGAGCGTGCACAATGCATTAAGCTTTTCTCTGCAGAAAGCGAGCGTGCACAGTGCACAGAGCACAAAACACCAAGCACAAAGCTTTGCACTGTGACAGATTGAGCGTGCACAATGCATCAAGCTTTTCTCTGCAGAAAGCGAGCGTGCACAGTGCACAGAGCACAAAACACCAAGCACAAAGCTTTGCACTGTGACAGATTGAGCGTGCACAATGCTTTTAGCTTTTCTCTGCAGAAAGCGAGCGTGCACAGTGCACAGAGCACAAAACACCAAAGACAAAGCTTTGCACTGTGACAGATTGAGCGTGCACAATGCAATAAGCTTTTCTCAGCAGAAAGCGAGCGTGCAGAGTGCACAGAGCACAAAACACCAAACACAAAGCTTTCCACTGTGACAGAATTAGCGAGGAAAAGAGAATGAGTGCCAATTGACCACATTCACACCAACTAGATAAAATAAAAAGGTGTTACTTTACACATACACAACCAATATGCCTCTACACAGCGCCTAGACAATTTTAAGAAAGTCTGCTGCATATGAACTTTTGTTGGGTGGTTCTTCTCCTGAGGTGAAGGCCAACTGTTGTTATATAGCTAAAAGCTGTTAGCGACAGCTCTTGCTGTTGCTACCCCAGGGTCCAGAGGTGTTGCAAACTAGAAGCTAAAAGCAAAAGGAATCAACAGCGCTTCTAACAAAAATCGCCATTCATCTGCTAGCTGCAGACACATAACGCATGCATGGGCAAACACGTAAACATACCAACACACACACACACACACGCACACACACACACACACACACACACACACAAGAGACACACACACACACACACACACACCTGCCATCTGCAGGGACTCCAGAGCCTGGGACCAGTCCCTCTGTGTGCATGCGTATGTGTGTGTGTGTGTGTGCGTGTGTGTGAATGTAAGTGGGTGTGGGTACGTGATGAGTATGTACGCGTGCGTCTAAGTAAAGCAGCACCATATAGACTCTTTTCTTATGCGCTGGGTAATGGTTTAGCACCTGCATTTATTTTTACTGATCTCACCCTCTTATTCTTCATGCCACACACCTTCCTCATGAAAAACTTGCCCCGGTCGTGGAGCGCAAGGCCCATGGTGGCCGCCTGTTTGTCTTCCGGTGTCAAGTTGACCTGCGTGTATATGTGCGCGTGTGTGTACGTGAGTATGTGCGTGTGTGTGCGTGTGTATGTACGTGTGTATGTGCATGTGTATGGTGTGTGTGCATGTGTATGTGCGTGTGTATGTGAGCGTGTGTGTGTGTGTGTGTGCGTGTGTATGTGCGTGTGTATGTGCGTGTGTATGTGAGCGTGTGTGTGTTTGCATGCGTGGGTGTTTGCATGTGTGTGTGCGTGTGTGTGTGTGCGTGTGTGTGTGTCCCTATGATACATTCTCTAGCAACTCACCTTTTGGCCGTTCTGGTTATACAAGTCCAAGGCGTTGTCGTCCACCTGCACAGCCAAACAGAGTTTAAATCAGAACAGCGCTGGTGGATGAAGCTGCGAGAAGGCAATGCAAGTCTGAAATGGGCTGAAAGTGAGAGAGGAGACAAGGGAACCAACAGCTGAATAAGCGCAACAACTGCTCACATGCTCACATAAAAAGCAGCTACTTTGGTTTAGAGCCTTGAACAGCTCCTTAATATGATTAAGGAACTGTGCGGATTAAATGGAAATCTAAGCCTGCCTGCTTTTTATGCAAGTTGAGAGCGTGACAAGCCCACGCACATTGAGTAGGAAGCCGATAGCGTTACCAGCCAACGCACAGTTTAGTAGGAGGCTGAGAACATTGCCAGCCAACGCATATCGAGAAGGAGGTCGTAAACATTACTAACAAACGCACATTGAGTAGGAGGTCGTAAACGTTACCAGCCAACGCACAGTTGAGTAGGAGGCTGAGAACATTGCCAGCCAACGCTTATCAAACAGGAGGTCGTAAACATAACTAACAAACGCACATTGAGTAGGAAGCCGATAACGTTACCAGCCAACGCACACTTGAGTAGGAGGCTGAGAACATTGCCAGCCAACACGTATCGAACAGGAGGTCGTAAACATTACTAACAAACGCACATCGAGTAGGAGGTCGTAGACGTTACCAGCCATCGCATATCGTACAGGAGGTCGTAAACGCTAAAAAACGGACATCGAGTAGGAGGTCGTAAACGTTACCAGCCAACGCACAGTTGAGTAGGAGGCTGAGATCATTGCCAGCCAACACATATCGAACAGGAGGTCGTAAATGCTAACAAACAGACATTGAGCAGGAGGTCGTAAACATTACCAGCCAACGCACAGTTGAGTTGGAGGTTGCAAACATTACCAGAGAGCGCACATCAAGCCAGAAAGTGCGGATCTCATTTGTTGGTAATGGTGATTTCACACTTTAACACTGATCAGCATCAACATGCTGGGTGGCGCTACTGCCCCACCTACTTTCAGGGTTCCCCTGGACGGATGATGAAGCTCCATTCTCTTTACACAATATATGATACACATTGAACATGCGTACGCGCGCACACAAACACACACACACACATACAACGTATCCCTGGTGCAACCAAAACCCCACGTGTCATGCCTGTCCAGGGTGTCAGGCCCCACCTATCATTAGGGTGCCCCACCGATTTCCAGGGTGGCACTCATGCCCCACCTGTTTTTGCAGCTTTGGGATAGAGCACTGCAGAACAGGGTGTCATGCCCCACCTGTTTTTGCAGCTTTGGGATAGAGCACTGCAGAACTCCCTCTCAGAACTCCCTCTCAGAACTCCCTCTCAGAACTCCCTCTCAGAACTCCCACCTAACTTAACCGAGCTTTTGCCTACAAGTTGCAAGTAACCCGTAATTTCCTCCTTACCATCTAAATAGTTTCCAATGCACGGACTATCATGCAAACCAAGGAGATACTTACAAGCAGCTTTTTTGCTTGGCACGTTACCTGGGAGTTCTTTTGAGACAGGCTCTCCAACACGCGCTTAATCTTGGACAGCCGCTCCTGCTTCGCTTCAAGACCAGCCATCTCAGGGCCACGGTTCAGCATTACAAGGACCTGCATGCGTGTATCATGTGTTTTTTAGTGCCTTGAAAGAAAAGAAAAGAAAAACTACGCAGGCAGCAAAACCTTCCCTGCATCAATTAAGGAAAAGGAGACACATTGACTTGAAGTGCCGTGAGTCTCCCCCACCAAAGGAAAAGAAAACTAGTGGGGATCTGGAGGGCGCCTTGATTCTCTATCAGGGCCACGGTTCAGCGTTACAAGGACCTGCACGTGTATTATGTCACATGATTCATGTGTTTTTTAGTGCCTTGGTTCTCTAGTTCTCTATCAAGGCCACGTCTTGACATGACAAAAAGCATGCACGAGTATACCTACGCTATGGATTTCAAATGAATCGTTTTTCCTGAGCCACTTCTCAACATGACAAGGACCTGCACGTGTTTATGATGTATTAGAAAATACTCTGGCACTCCATCAGAGCTCTTGGCACCACAAAGGACCTGCAATGCGTACATCATGAGGCTTTTGAGTGCCCTTGAATCATTTTATCTGAGTCACGTCTCAACATGACAAGAAGCTGCACGTGTTTGCGTACATCCATGGAGAGGACTCCCCACAGTTATCATAAGGGGCCACTTACGTTTTTCGAGCACAAAGCACTTTTTCTTCACAATGAGATAGGGATACTTATAGGGCCAGGAGGGTGCAGGCATAGCCTTCATCCAAGGCTATGGATGTCCATAGCCTTAGACAGACAACGCTCATCATTGAATGAGCGTTGGTTGCATGCGCACTCACACACACACACACACACACACTTGCACATGCACAAACACAGGCAAGAAGTGGGAAAGGCGCGTCTAGTACGGACAAGCTAACAGCGTAATGGACCTTGCTCATCCATAAGACGCATTAGTGTCTTACTTGAAATTTAGAAGAATGCCGTAACATGGTGTAGTCCTGCATCAAAGCTAAGCTCAATGCTGAGAGAGTGTACGTTAAGAAGGATTAATAACCTCTAGACTTACACAGTAGCAGTGAGCTCTTCTTTAGTCACACACACACACACACACACACACACACACACACGTAAACACACTTGCACGCTCTTGCGCCCAACAGCATGAAAATGTGGGTAGTACCTTGGAAGCTGGCCCTACTCCGGCAACCGACAAGCTCATGGTATCGTCCTGAAAAATAGAAAGCAAGAAACAATAAACTTACACTGCGATGCGCTTGTTGCGGCTGCAGGACTGGTTTGCCAAGAAATGAGTCGCCTTCATTTGCAAAGTCGTTAGCGCAGCTGCACGACTGATCTGAGATCGTATTGTGCGTACTCACCTGGAGATTCTTGCCTGCCAAGAGCAATTTCACGGTGCTTGCTGTGGTGCTTGGAGCTGCAGGCAAAGGAACAAAGGGTTGATTATCGTACAACCTGTGCGGTCTCTCATTGATAGGGTTGGCCAGAACCATACATGCACGGTGCATACAAGGAATGGGGTGTTTTTACCAGGGAGCCCTACAAATATGCTGTCAAATCACGGTGCACATGTACGAATCTGGCCAACACCATCAGCATGGAATGGGACGGGCTTGGAAGCCTCCCCACCTTCAAGCCTGACAAAAAGGTGCACTGGACACAGGCAGACCAAAGGCTGCTCTTCATCCGCCAGAAAGTTATTAGGATTGTGGCTTCCCTCTACTCGCAGACCAGTGCAGGAGCAGCCCAATTTGATATGCAGTCTCAAATATCCACTAGGCTTGCTATTCCTTGGTGCGGTTCCCCCACACTGGCTTCATAATTGACGTGTACCAAGCTAATTGATATGCATGCTCACGCACCCATGAGGCTTGCTATTTCTTGCCGCAGGTCCCCCACAGTGGCTTCAGGACTGACGTATACTAAGCCAGACAGGCCGCCTGCAACCCGGACAGCTCGTCCTTCTGCCATTTTTTGGACTGGAGGTCAATGAACGGGACAGCAGACGGTATTTGTTGAAGCCTCAAATACCTGACAGCAAGGTGTGTGTGTGTGTGTGTGTGTGTGTGTGTGTGTGTGTGCGTGCGTGTGTGTGTGTGTGTGTGTGTGTGTGTGTGTGTGTGTGTGTGTATGAGTGTGTGTGTGTGTGTGTGTG
>Ga0307974_1001613_pt1 | contig 15621 bp, 17 predicted proteins | sample OrgLakmetagen784_FD_201812 | JGI IMG/M metagenome (GOLD analysis project Ga0307974, IMG submission 201812) | Saline water microbial communities from Organic Lake, Antarctica - #784 | ecosystem: Environmental > Aquatic > Non-marine Saline and Alkaline > Saline | place: Antarctica: Organic Lake... | reverse complement strand
GTATGACCGTGTATGACCATATATGGCCGTATATGACTGTGTATGACCGTATATGACTGTATGATCATGTATGACCATATATGACTGTACATGACTGTGTATGACCGTATATGGCCGTATATGACTGTGTATGACCGTATATGGCCGTATATGACTGTGTATGACCGTATATGGTCGTATATGACTGTGTATGGCCGTATATGACTGTGTATGACCGTATATGGCCGTATATGACTGTGTATGACCGTATATGACTGTGTATGCCTGTCTGTCCAATTATGACCATATATAATGTTATACGACCGTGTACGACCATGTGTGTGGAGATTTCCCTGCTTGACCTTCCGTGAACACACGTACCGCACATGCATGTTGTAGCGTACGTGTGTGTTTACGTATGGAGCTGAACAAAACAACTCATACCTTAGAGGAAAATGAATGCAGCCCGTGAATATCATTCATATTATGATTTCGCACTGTCACGACCTGTAGGCTTCATTGTACGTATAGCTTGTGATGATACATCGCAGTCCATACTTCGTACTTCACACCTGCAAGGAACAACTCATTTGTTGGCAGTGCACTGTTGTACAACCAGTGTTGTGCACCTGACGCTTGACGGCGTCAATGGTAAATGACGCTGACGGCGTAATTTATGTCAAATTGACGGTGAAAATAGTAAATTACGCCGTCAATCGTCAGAGTTTAGTGACGGTAACGCCGTTATTTACGATCGTTATTTACGGTGCCATTTTTGAATGACGCCGTATGTGCACAACACTGTACAATGTGTACAATGTGTACAATGTGTACAATGTACAATGTGTACAATGTGTACAATGTACAACCTGCAGGCTTGTCAGTACGCACAGTCAGCTTGCATGCACACAAACACAAACGCACGCACACAAACATGCACACGCGCACACACACACACACACATGTACACACACCAACATTTTGCCTTGCGGGTGCCGCGGCGCACCAGAAATAAGAAATAACACCTCCCTTGGCTCAACACAATATCACTCATTTGCATGCACATTTGTATCTCGTGATGCCCTAGCGCACTTTGATGGAAATTTCTCCGCCCTCCTTCAGGTACAGAAAACTGCACACACAAACACACACACACACACACACACACACATGCACACACACACACACACAGACACACACACACAGACACAGACACACACACACACACACACTCACAGACACACACACACAGACACACACACACACACACACTCACACACACACAGACACAGACACACACACACGTGCATACACACATGTACACAATTGTGGTTGCGCCTACCAGGTGCCTCGTCGCTACTGGGATGAGACTCCCCTCCGTTCTTGCTTAACCCAACCGCCGATAGGGGCCATGACCTCAGTTGACCCCACTGGTAAGTAGGGTGGCTGACAGTGTATATGTGTGCATGTATGTGAGGTGTGGGTGGGTGTGGGTGTGATTGTGGGTGTGGAGATGTGGGTCTGGGGGTGGGAGTGAGTGAGGGTGTGTAGTCATTTATGTCTTTATATGTGCAGGTGTGCGTGTGCGTGTACGTGTGCGTGTGCAGTTTTCCGTGCTTGAAAGGTACACCAGAAATGTCAATTGTGTGTGCGTGTGGGTGGGTGTGGGTGTGGGTTTGGGGGTGGGAGTGAGGGTGTGTAGTCATTCAGGTCTTTATACATGCATGTGTGCGTGCGCCCAATCTGCATTCCCCGATCTATTACCAAGTGTCTTTCTGACCAAGCCATGAATCCTCTCAAATGACCTACGCCCTCTCACACACATTCCTCTGTGTATCCTCTCATGTATCCTCACACACATTCCTCTTATGTATCCTCCTCATGTATCCTCTCAAATGACCTACGCCCTCTCACACAACTTCCTCTCTACGCCCTCTCACACAACTTCCTCTCTACGCCTTCAACCTCCTCATAATCTGCAACCAGCAACCTCCTCATGATCTGCAACCAGCTACAACACTCTTGTTAACACAATAAGAATCGCCAAAGGCGTAGGCCTGCGCACACAAAACGCAGATTTTCCCAACATCCTCTGCCTCTCACGCAGAGTACCCCACAACAAGCTGCTTGAACTCAATTCTTTCAGTGATGCCAAGTGACATCACTCGTACCACTGTTGTCCCTCTTGGGTTTCTCCACCTCTCTTTTCCTCGGTCGTCACAGGTGCTCTTCGTTTCTCTAAGAATTCCACTGCCACTGCACAACGCAAACGCAAGAAGTATAAAACTTTCCTCAGTCATTCTCACTGCTTGTTCCTATCCTCTCTGACACACAAGCCATTTTCGTCTTCACTTGTGCCCCAATTGCACACAGCATCCTCCCACGAACCCGACCCTCCTTCAGACATCCTATGCTATTTCCCACGCCCTCTGACATACAAGTTTCTAAGTTTCTCCTGTCCTCACTCGTGCCTCAATTGCTACCCAATGGCCACCATACTTTGAAGTGTCCTCTCACTCACACACACACACACACACACACACACACACACACACACACACACACACACTGCGTACTTTTCACCAACCCCCAAACATCAAACTAGCGCCACCATTCACTTCCTCTCCCTGCTCTCGCTGCTCCCCACGCACAGTGTCCACCAGCCTCCAAAACAAGGTCTCTTATTCGCCTCATCCAGCTGCACCCACCCCTCCTCAGCCCTCTACTCAAACGGCCACTGCAGATCAGAGCCGACCTGACTGCAGCATAGGCAACCCAGGTATGCCCACTCTTGGTGATCGTAGGGTCTCTGAAGGTATGCCCACTATGGGTGATCGTAGGGTTTTTGAAGGTACGCATGCTTTTTGTAATCGTGGGTTTTTTGAAGGTATGCCCGCTTTTGGTGATCTTAGGGTCTCTGAAGGTATGCCCGCTTTTGGTGATCGTAGGGTTTTTGAAGGTATGCCCGCTTTGGGTGGTCGTAGGGTTTTTGAAGGTATGCCCGCTTTTGGTAATCGTAGGGTTTTTGAAGGAGTTGTGTGGCACCCGCTGCCAAAGGGCTCCTTTTTGGTATTTCATGTGGGTAGTAATTTCCTCTCTTGCCTGCGTAATTTTTTTTCCCTTTTAGTAGGGCTGTGCTACTTTGGCCCTCTCCAAGGCTGCCGCATTCCGATTTAAATGTGCCCTCTTTTGAGGACGTTTGTCCAAACCTGCAAAAGTGGACACCCTCATCATCAGTGTAGGGTGCTCTGCCAAAGCGTTTATTTTGAGAATGGACACCAAGAAACTCACGTCACCTAAAGCACAAGTCGCAGCACGTTGATATATGGACATTGGACAGCTCCCATATTGTCCCTAAGTATATTGGGCATTGGAAAGCTGTAGTTCATGGACATTCTAAGGCTCCGTTGTTGTCCCTTAAAGCGTGCAAGCCACAACAGCTTGTGGTGCAGGAAATAGAAACACAGATGAATCACAACAGCTTGTGGTGCAGGAAAAAGAAACATATGAATCACAACAGCCTGTGGTGCAGGAAAAAGAAACACAGATGAATCAAAACAGCTTGTGGTGCAGGAAAAAGAAACACAGATGAATCACAACAGCTTGTGGTGCAGGAAAAAGAAACACTAGATGAATCAAAACAGCTTGTGGTGCAGGAAAAAGAAACATATGAATCACAACAGCTTGTGGGCAGGAAAAAAAACACCAGATAAATCACACAAGCAATAGCGCTGTTCTGCATACCATTGGCAGAGCGTTGTGTAAGCAGCCTGCTGAATAAGGGGAGAGGATTGTGATGGCTTATGAATGGTGGCCCGGTATCCTTTTGCCTTGGCCTCCTTGTTCACTATCGTGAGGAGGCTTGCGGCTCAAATTGCGTGTGTGTGTGCGTGTTTGTGTGTGTGTCAACATTTTGATGGGCAGCACTACGAATGATATTGGAAATGTGCTGGGACATTTATATTTTCTTCCTGCTTTGCACTTAAGATTCTTACGGTATGAAGCCGGCTCTGTCCGTTTTGCGGAGTGGTGTTTCATTTTTAGTATCTCTTTATTTCCCCCTGTTGCGTCATCATCCTCATCTCCACAGTGGAAAGGGTTCGATGGTATTAAGATGGCATCTCGCACACAACCACACTGACATCACTGCTACTATTGTCTTCACTGCAATGATTGTCTATCTGACTCATTTCATGTTCTGATGCCTTCACTGCAATAATCGTCTATCTGACTCATTTCATGTTCCGATGCCTTCACTGCAATGATTGTCTATCGGACTCACTTCATGTTCCGATGCCTTCACTGCAATGATTGTCGATCTGACGCATTCCATGTTCCGATGCCTTTACTGCAATGTTTGTCTATCGGACTCATTTCATGTTCCGATGCCTTCACTGCAATGATTGTCTATCTGACTCATTTCATGTTCCGATGCCTTCACTGCAATGATTGTCTATCGGACTCATTCCATGTTCCGATGCCTTGCCTGCAATGATTGTCTATCGGACTCATTTCATGTTCCGATGCCTTCACTGCAATAATTGTCTATCTGACTCACTTCATGTTCCGATGCCTTCACTGCAATGATTGTCTATCGGACTCATTTTATGTTCCGATGCCTTCACTGCAATGATTGTCTATCGGACTCACTTCATGTTTCGATGCCTTCAATGCAATGATTGTCTATCTGACTCATTTCATGTTCCGATGCCTTCACTGCAATGATTGTCTATTGGAATCATTTCATGTTCCGATGCCTTCACTGCAATGATTGTCTATCTGACTCACTTCATGTTCCGATGCCCTCACTGCAATGATTGTCTATCTGACTCATTTCATGTTCCGATGCCTTCACTGCAATGATTGTCAATCTGACTCATTTTATGTTCCGATGCCTTCACTGCAATGCTTGTCTATCTGACTTATTTCATGTTCCAATGCCTTCACTGCAATGATTGTCTATCGGACTCATTTCATGTTCTGATGCCTTGCCTTCCAATGCTCCGATGTTCCGATGCCGGACACGTGGTGCCTCCTTTTCTTTGGTGTTTCCAGGTGAAACCTGTGCTCTCCCTGAAAGCTGTGACAACAAAAGCAGGGACGGCACCAGCAGCAGCAGCAGCGGCGGCAGCGGCAGCAAGCCCAGTAGCAATAACAGTGGCATGAATGGCTGTAGCGGCAGCAACAACAAGAGGAAGAGCAGCAGCAACCATAGCACTGTTGGAGATGTGAGTGAATGTGTATGTGTGTTTGTGTTTGTGTGCACGAGTGCTTGTAGTGATGAAATGTCAGCACCACTTGGCTCACGGGTCAAACACGCCTACACACACCACCTGGCATCACTTAACTCACGGCACCACTTGGCTCACGGGTCAATCACCACTTGGCTCAGGGGTCAAACACGCCTACACACACCACTTAGCTCACGCCTACACACGCCACTTGGCTCACGCCTACACACACCAATTGGCTCACGGGTCAAACACGCCTACACACACCACTTGGCACCACTAAGTTCACGGCACCACTTGGCTGACAGGTCAAACACACCTACACACACAGACGCTTTCACAGAAAGATTATCTAAATCATAGTACATGCATATGCACACACATACACACACAGAGACACTTCCACAAACACACAACCACCACACACACGTACAAACACGCACCGCAGCCTGTACCCCAGCAGCCTTCTACAGAGGACAAACGCGCAGAGGGCTGGTTGCTGTTCAACGATTTTGCCATAGGTCCTGTGAACCGTAGTGAGGTCATGGCTTCCTACGGCGGCCAAAAGCTACCCTGCATGGTGTACTACACCAGGGTGGGTGCCTCTGTTTCATAGTGTAGCTGCCTTGCATAGTGTACTACACCAGGGTGGGTGCCTCTGTTTCATATTTCAGCTGCCTTGCATGGTGCACTACACCAGGGTGGGTGCCTCTGTTTCATAGTGTAGCTGCCTTGCATGGTGCACTACACCAGGGTGGGTGCCTCTGTTTCATAGTGTAGCTGCCTTGCACGGTGCACTACACCAGGGTGGGTGCCTCTGTTTTCATAGTGGGTGTGCTGGGTGGTGTAGCTACCTTGCATGGTGTGTTATTTACTTACCAGGGTGGGTGCCTCTGTTTCATAGTGTAGCTGCCTTGCATGGTGCACTACACCAGGGCGGGTGCCTCTCTTTTAAAGAAAGCTGCCTTGCATGGTGTACTACACCAGGGTGGGTGCCTCTGTTTCATAGTGTAGCTGCCTTGCATGGTGTACTACACCAGGGTGGGTGCCTCTGTTTCATAGTGTAGCTGCCTTGCATGGTGCACCACACCAGGGTGGGTGCCTCTGTTTTCACAGTGGGTGTTCTGGGTGGTATAGCTACCTTGCATGGTGTGTTATTTACTTACCAGGGTGGGTGCCTCTGTTTTCATAGTTGGTGTGCTTAGTGCCAAAGAGTTTTAAAAGTCTGCGCTGATACGGGTCAGCGTGTTGGAAGGAAAGTGCTCACACGATCTAGAGCCCCACCAAAAACAAAAAGTACTTGTGTAAAAAGGTGGTCAGGCAATGCCTTCTGACAGGGCATGGGAAGTGGCTTGCGTAGTGTACGCTGCTGGGTGCTTGTGCTGGTGCCTGAAAGGACGGAGGTGTTATTAAACGGGAGCTGGCTTGCGTGTGCACGTGTGCACTGCTGACTGCTTTGCGCTGTGCCTAAAAGAACGGAGGTGATATGAAACAGGAGCTGGCTTGCGTGTGCACGTGTGCACTGCTGACTGCTTTGCGCTGTGCCTAAAAGAACGGAGGTGATATGAAACAAGAGCTGGCTTGCGTGTGCACGTGTGCACTGCTGACTGCTTTGCGCTGTGCCTAAAAGAACGGAGGTGATATGAATCAAGAGCTGGCTTGCGTGTGCACGTGTGCACTGCTGACTGCTTTGCGCTGGTGCCTAAAAGAACGGAGGTGCCATTAAACGGGAGCTGGCTTGCGTGTGCACGTGTGCACTGCTGACTGCTTTGCGCTGTGCCTAAAAGAACGGAGGTGATATGAAACAAGAGCTGGCTTGCGTGTGCACGTGTGCACTGCTGACTGCTTTGCGCTGGTGCCTAAAAGAACGGAGGTGCCATTAAACGGGAGCTGGCTTGCGTGTGCACGCGTGCACTGCCGACTGTCTTGCGTTGGTACCTGAACGAATAAAGGTGCTCTTCCTGCAGTGAGGCCCAGGAGCTGGCTTGCGTGTGCACGTGTGCACTGCTGACTGTCTTGCGTTGGTGCCTGAACGAATGAAGGTGCTCTTCCTGCAGTGAGGCCCAGGATCTGGCTTGCGTGTGCACTGCCGACTGTCTTGCGTTGGTGCTTGGACGGACAAATGTGCATTTCTTTTATTGGACTTGCATTGAGAAGGCAGCCGTGTTGTGGGTGCCAGGGAATGCAAAGTCGCGCGGGCAATGAAAACCACTCCCCACATCATTTGCGGTAGTTTGGCGTACTTGTTGTGCTAGAATGATGTGGCATGGTGCCTGATTATGATGTGGCATGGTGCCTAAGTACCTAATGTGGCATGGTGCCAAAATTCCTTAGGTGTCATGGTGCGTAAACACCTATTGTGTAGGGTTGTCCAGAACTGTATATACGTATATGACCGTATACTTGATGATTTTCCTGCCAAAAAAAACGTATATACACCGTATATATATGGTTCTGGCCAACCCTACTATTGTGGCAAGGTGCCTAAATACCTAATGTAGGATCATCAACTCTGCTGCTCTCCAGTATACTTTAAATACACCTGCTGTCAATTTCATACTATTTAGTGTCTGGTCCCTTTTGTATACAGTATTCATACTATTCAGTGTCTGATCCCTTTTGTACACCTTAACCAAACTAATTAGAGTCCAAACTTTTGTATATGTAATGAATGAACAGCCTTAGTTGCATCCAACAGTATCAAATGTTCTTACCTGTGAAGAGAAGAAATGTCCTTACTACCTGTGGGAAAAAAATTCCTTGGTACCTGTGTAAAAAGAAATGTCCTTATTACCTGTGTAGTCCTCCAAACCATCTCTGCTGCGAGATGAACATTTTCCCTTTTTTTTCCAATCTCTGCTTGCGAGATATGCCCTTGTATCCTTCTTTTCTCCTTTAATACATTTTTTAGGTGGACCCACCCCCAGAAGACGATGGCAGCGTTCCTTCTCCCCACCCATCTGTGACCTCACCCACCAAATTAGAGCGTCAGGAACCAGGTAAGCCAACCACAGCACCAAGTATGTGTGTGCGTGTGTGTGCTTGTGTGTGCGTGTGTATGCATGCGTGAGTGTTTATGTGTGCTTCATTTTATGGATAACAATTGCACGTCCTCCCTCTTATGTATCCTTACTAAGGGTGCATCATATATAGGGCTGGCCAAAACCGTATATATGCACCGTATATGACTGTACATTTGAAGAAATCACTGCAAAAAAAAAGCGTATTCGCACAGTATATGTATGCTTTTTGCCAGCCCTATGCGTCAGGCATTGGTCTGCTGACTGTTTTTGGCCTCGTTCTTATTGTAAGGTGGCTAAGCCACACACAGCACCAAGTGCGTGGGTGTGTGTTAAGATCTGAGTGCATGTGCATATATGTGTATTTGTGCGCAGGTCCATATCAGGCTTTGCCAGCAGTTTTGAGGCAGAACATTTATGGACTGATTAACCATGGGCAGCCAATTACTACTTGTTAATTGTTACTGGATCTAAGGAATAACACAGGAAGTATGGTGTGTAAAATATTGACCAGCCGTCTCTCTCTCTCTCTCTCTCTCTCTCTCTCACTCACTCACTCACTCTTTCTCACTCTCTCACTCTTTCACTCTCTCACTCTCTCACTCTCTCACTCTCTCTTTCACTCTCTCTTTCACTCTCTCACTTTCTCACTCGCTCACTCGCTCACACTCTCACACTCTCACACTCACTCACACACACAAACACACACACACACACAAACACACACACGCATACATGCTATCTATATGAAGCACTGCAGTAGTCTCAACAGCAATATGCCTGCTCTGTATACGTAGCTCACACATCACCTAGCACAATGCGTGGCTCACCCGGAACTCGGAAAAGGCCTGCGCTCACTCAGTCTCAATAGCAATGCGTGGCTCACACCGTAATTCACACAGCAATTTGCCTGCGCTATATGCGTGGCTCACGCAGCATCTAAATCCTAATTTCCCCTTCGAACCCTTGCTGTTCATTCAGGCAAAACCAACTCCAAGGTAGCTAAGGCAGCTGCAAAGGCAGCAGCTGCCACGCCCACGCCCACACCATCATTGCCACAAGCAGTGGCAGGAGGATCCGCATCTGCTGATTTGATACCAGCAGCATCTCCCTCAGCAATTCAGGGCACAGAGGGCAAACCATCAGGGGGCGCTTTTTCACCTCAGCCTGTGTCCCAGCCGATTCCCCTACCCCCACCCCCCATGCCTCCGGTGTTGAGCAGGCAGCAGTTCAAGCAGCTGTGCTTGTCGCCCCCTTTACAAGGCGCGCAGGTGAGCAGGATGCGCTGAGGCCTTGTTGCTTTTCGATTGTGAGTGATCGTCAGAGGAAGTGTGCAATAACATGTGTAAGGAAATCAGTGTCTGTTCTCTTCGCCCCCTCTACATAGCAACAGAGGTGCCCGTCTTTTTTTCGAGATCCCTTGGGTATTGAGGGTCCCACTGTCTGCCTTGGCCCTGTGGAACAAACGCTGTCACTGTTTTAGGAATGAGCACACCTGTCAAGTTCCGTATCAACATAAATGTAGCAGCACGTTGTAAAAGGCATACTCGAGATGTACGGATTTCCTTGTCCATATGTTATATGTTACATTGACGCACTGTCCGAGCTTTTGGCCTTGTGCACCTCAATTTACAGCCGCACAACATCTTCGAGTTTGTGCCTCTGACCGTGTCTATTTTCAAAGCCACGCCTCTGACTAAATTGCTGTTGCTGTCCACATTGCGCGTCACACTACTCACAGCCGCACAACACCTTCAAGTTTGTGCCCCTGGATGTGTCCCCCACGAGCAAGGAAGCCCCCAGACCCGGCCTCATCCTGGCTTTGGATGCCGAGTTCGTGATGGTCCAGCCCCCTGAGCACACCTTCAAGCGCAACCTGGAAGTGCTGACAAGGAACTCCAGGTGCGATCATGTGTACGTTTTATCGCGCACAAATTTATTTTTGTAACGGTCCAGCCCCTGAGCACACCGTCACGCGCAACCAGGAAGTGCTGACAAGGAACTCCAGGTGCGATCATGTGTACGTTTTATCGCGCACAAATTTATTTTTGTAACGGTCCAGCCCCTGAGCACACCTGCGAGCGCAACCTGGAAGTGCTGACAAGGAACTCCAGGTGCGATCATGTGAACGTTTTATCGCGCACGTATTCATTTTTGTAACGGTCCAGCCCCATGAGCACACCTGCGAGCGCAACCTGGAAGTGCTGACGAGGAACTCCAGGTGCGATCATGTGTACGTTTTATCGCGCATGCTTCTATTTTTGTAGCGGTCCAGCCCCCTGAGCACACCGTCACGCGCAACCTGGAAGTGCTGACGAGGAACTCCAGGTGCGATCATGTGTACGTTTTATCGCGCATGCTTCTATTTTTGTGATGGTCCAGCCCCTGAGCACACCTTTAAGCGCAACCTGGTGGTAACACAAATCTCCAGGTGTGACCATGTATGCTTGCCCCCTCACACACTTCTATTACTCGAGGAAAGAGCATTTGCACCTGAACTCGATCTTGCTTGTAAGTCTTCGAGCAAAAAGCATTAGCATCTGACCTTGATCTTTCTTGTGAACAAATCTCGAGCAAAGAGCATTAGCATCTGACCTTGATCTTGCTTGTGAACAAATCTTCGAGCAAAGAGCATTAGCATCAGACCTCGATCTTGCTTGTGAACGGATCTTCAAGCAAAGAGCATTAGCATCTGAACTCGATCTTGCTTGTGAACAAACCTTCGAGCAAAGAGCATTAGCATCTGACCTTGATCTTGCTTGTAAATGGACCTTCGAGCAAAGAGCATTAGCATCTGACCTTGATCTTGCTTGTGAACGGATCTTCGAGCAAAGAGCATTAGCATCTGACCTTGATCTTGCATGTGAACGGACCCTTGAGCAAACAGCATTAGCATCTGAACTCAATCTTGCTTGTGAACAAACGAATTTTCGAGCAAAGAGCATTAGCATCTGACCTTTATCTTGCTTGTCAACGAATACCTCTGAAACCGCAACGTGGAAATAATGAGACACTTAACTAAAAGTGGGGCTTGCATCTTGCACTAGACAATTGTTTGGCAAGCTAAAAGGCTTAGCAGATGAGAATAGGATTATGGCAATGTTTTTGTACACATGTGTACGCACGCACGAACTAGTGCATACACACAAAACACATGTGTTACTTTACCCCTATCAGGCTGGGTCTTGCGCGCGTCAGCATCCTCAGAGGTCAGGGCTCACGTCTAGGCACACCTTGCATCGATGACTACGTGCGTGCGGTAGAGCCTGTATTTGACCACCTGACGCGCTATAGGTGGGTGTGGGGTCTTTGTGCTTGGTGATTGCATTGATGAGTACGTCTGTGTGCCGTAGAGCCTGTGTTCGACCACCTGACGCGCTGTAGGTATGGGGGTGTGGGGGGGTGAGTGTGGGGTCCCTGTGCTCGGGGATTGCATTTTCGAGTGTACTCGTCTGTGTGCTGTTAGCCTGGGTTTAACCACCTGACGCGCTGCAAAATGAGTGCAGGCGGGTAAAACTCAGTGTAGTGCAGTGCCTCTTCTTTTCATGTGTAAAACTCAGCGTAGTGCAGTGTCTCTCTTGCTTGTGCGAAATTTGGCGTAGTACAGTGTCTCTTCTACATGTGTGACACTCAGAGAAGTGCATTGTCTCTTCTGCTTGGGTAAAACTCAGTGTAGTACAGTGTCTCTTCTACATGTGTGAAACTTGGCAAAGTACAGTGTCTCTTCTACATGTGTGACACTCAGAGTAGTGCATTTTCTCTTCTGCTTGGGTAAAACTCAGTGTAGTACAGTGTCTCTTCTACATGTGTGAAACTTGGCAAAGTACAGTGCCTCATCTACATGTGTGAAACTTGGCGAAGTACAATGTCTCTTCTTTTCATGTGTGAAATTCAGTGTAGTCGGTCTCTCCATGTGGTGTCCATGTGCTAGCTGGCATGGTAGATGGTAGAGAGTAGTATAGGCACTGAGTACCGTGCAAACAGCAACATACTGTGCTTGGGTGGTAGGTCTGTACAACAAGCGCTCTCAAAAAAAAGAAACAGCTACGCAGGTACTGAGTAGTGTGTGTTCACCTGTACTTGTGTAGTACTTGTGCAGTGGCCTCGTCCTTATGACCTAGAGCCATCAACCAGCTGCCATGTGTGTTCACAATTCTTTGTGTTTGTGTGTGTGTGTGTGTGTGTGTGTGTGGTATGTGTACAGTGACCTCGTCCCCGGTGATCTAGAGTCATCAACCAGCTGCCGTGTGTGTTCACAATTGTTTGTGTGTGTGTGTGTGGTATGTGTGCAGTGGCCTCGTCCCCGGTGACCTAGAGCCAACGACCAGCTGTCACTACCTGACCACCATGAAGCACGCCTACCTCAAGCTCAGGTGCTGCACGAAAAAGCCTTGTTTCACTGTGCTGCTTTGCGTTGATAGCTTCAAGCCTTGTTTCACTGTGCTGCTTGTTTCGCTGTGCTGCTTTGCGTTGATAGCTGCAAGCCTTGTTTCACTGTGCTGCTTTGCGTTGATAGCTGCAAGCCTTGTTTCACTGTGCTGCTTGTTTCACTATGCTGCTTTGTGTTGATAGCATTTGTTTCACTGTGCTGCTTTGTGTTGATAGCTTCAAGCATGTCTGGTCGGATGTTTCATGCTTCTTTTCCTGGTATAAGTAGGGTTTGCCAGAACCGTACATATATATTTAAACGCCGTTTATGGCGGATAATCCCTGCGGTAAAGACCGAACACACGGTGTATGTATACGGTTCTGGACGACCTTAAAATATAATATACACGCTAAGGTCCGGCATCAAAATTGATTAAAAGTTAACATAAACCTTGGTCGGATTAGGGTTGTTTTATACCGACACATCTTCTTTGTACAGACATCTGTGAGTCGTGGTAGCACCTGCCTCCCCTGTTTTCTCTCAGTGATTGGACATGCTCAAGGAAACAAAAGGCGGTTCTTGTTATGCAGGCAACTTTGTGGCACATACGGCATCTTTGCACCCCAAAAAAATAGAGCACGCACTCAAAATCGCTTGAACATACGCAAAACACATGTTTGAAGCACACACATGTTTGAATACACACACACACACACACACTGCAACCCAAACCAACCCTGAAGACCGCTTGCAACAAGTAAGTGCCATACATTATGCCCACATTCATCTCATAAGACGCAGAGAACCGCACCCTACTTAGACCACCAACACACACCATGATCGTCACGAGACACACGTCTGCGTACAACCACGCCCTACCTCGACAGGTACCTGGTGGACTGTGGCTGTGTGTTTGTGGGCCATGGCCTCTGTAAGGACTTTCGTATGATCAACATCTATGTGCCCCCTCAGCAGCTGGTGGACACAGTGGAGTTGTTCAGCTTTAAGCGCAAGCGAAAGCTGTCCTTGCGCTTTTTGGCGTCGTACCTCCTGGGCATAAACATTCAGGTGAGCACGCGCACACACACAAACACACACATACACACTCACGCATGCGTACAGGCACAAACATACACACACGTCCATAAAGTCATGCAGGTATGCGCACACATCCAAGGACAGAGGGGGTAGATTAAAGCAGGCACTCACAATAAGCTGTTGCTTCTACCTGCTTGTCCTCGCGTTGCTTCCCCCACTTGTCCTAACGGGAGAAGCAATTTTGCATCATTTATAGGGTTGGCCAGAACCGCATATATACACACCGTATAAGACCGTATTTTTTTTTCCCTGCCAAAAAATACCGTATATACACGTATATACACCGTATATACACCGTAAATGTATGGTTCTGGCCAACCCTCATCAATTAGCTTAACGACTCGGTGGGATGTCGTTATGTCTTATAGAGTTAATCAAGTTATTAAAGATTTATAAGTGTTTGATGGTAAATATCCATCATATCATGACTCAGTCGCCGTATGGCTATTAAGACAAGTGTAAGACAGAACAGAGGTACATCCTCCCCGTACCTCCTGGATTTAAGATGTACACGTGAGGCATCAATTGATTGGGTTGATTGGATTGATTGGATTAAAGATGTACACGTGAGGCATCAATTGATTGCAAAGCCCTCTTGGCAATGCTAAAGCACTCCTCAGCTGCTCAATGCAGTGCCTATTGAATGTAAACGTGCACAGATTGTTTTAGACACCCTCCCCGCACAAAGGCCTCCACCAAAGCAAACCACGCTGTGCCTATTTACTGGCAAACGTGCACGCCTCTTTAAGATGCACAAAACTGAGGCACCGTAAAGTATTATTTTGTGCAAACAAAAATTAAGTATTGTGCTGGCAAAAACATTGTTTTATGCAGACAGTGAGAAGAATATTATTTCATGCAAGCAGTGAGAATACCAATTCCAGCAATGATGGTGGACAAGGAGCCTCTTTGGTACTGGGTACTGTAAGACTTTCCTACAAGTAAGAAAAAAAAGGGAAAGTTCAATGGAGTCAAAGGCTTGCAGGCTTTTGGCCTGAAACCGGCCCCTGAAGAAGTTGGTTATGGCGGTACAACGTATGCACTGTTCATTCACACCGCGCAATCAGATTTGATGCTTGCACCGCATTCAGGCTGCTCTCAAAGAACCTGTATTGGTTTTCACAGGCAAATGTGCACGACTCCGTAGAAGATGCTCGCACGGCACTGCGGTTGTACCTGAAATACCGACAGCTGATGGAGGAGGGCACCTTCCAGGTGGGGTTCAGAAGTGCAGCGTTTGCTGCGTTAAAACGTATTGCTGCGTTAAAAAGTATAGAAAAGCAGCGTTTGCTGCGTTAAAACGTATTGCTGCGTTAAAACGTATAGAAGTGCAGCGTTTGCTGCGTTGAAACGTATCAATGTGCATTAAGAAATGTATCAGTGTGCCAGGAGGGTGTATTAATTACTTTTTGGGAAGGCGTATCCACTTTTTGGGGTGGAGCCCCCTGTGGGACCACCCACCCCCCAAACCCCCCTTCCAGTGCTCCCACCCAGACAAAAAGGGTACCAATCTGCTCCTTTTTCATTTCTGCATCCATCTGCATACTCATCAAGACCTGAAAGTGTTGCAGAGTTATGGGGCAGAAGCTAAGATACGGACGCCCATGCACACATGACCTACCAGGCCCTCACAACTGGCTTGCACAGCCCTAAATTGCTTCCATTTCCTCAGAATTCCACTGACTATCACATGCTGGCACAATCCTGGAAGTTAGGAATTAATTGCTGCTCCATTGGCTTAACTCACCCCGCGGCCTGCACCCGAGCGCGTGTGCCTCTGACTTTTGGACATGTCCATAGACCCCCCCCTTAAATTAATTTGCTCATAAAGGCCCCAATCGACTGGGCTTAGGCTTAGGATTTCGCTGATACCTATATTTAAATTCCGTGGAAGTGGCCCAGAAAGAAGAAGGAGTCCCCTCCC